>Ga0209647_1004578_pt1 | contig 10347 bp, 15 predicted proteins | sample GraSoi_2013_60cm_FD_185827 | JGI IMG/M metagenome (GOLD analysis project Ga0209647, IMG submission 185827) | Grasslands soil microbial communities from the Angelo Coastal Reserve, California, USA - Sample 9_17_2013_60cm (SPAdes) (version 2) | ecosystem: Environmental > Terrestrial > Soil >...
GGCCCACGCCCGCCAGCACGGGGCTTTGATCCGTACGACCCCGTAGACGATGCCGACGAGTCAGACGTCGCCGAGCACGCCAACGGGGCGAAGTCCGCGAAGGCCGCGAAGGCCGGGAACGGCGCCGACGATACGGCGCGCTGGTTTGAGTCGCATGGAACAGAGTGGTGAAGGGGCACACGATGGCGGGATTCATGGTTCCACTGCCGGCGCGACGGTATGCCGGCATGCTGGCGGAACTGCGCCGCGAGAACACGCTGGAGGGGCACCCCGTCCAGAGCTGGTCGCAGGGAGTGGTGAGCGCCGCAGACCAGTCGCAGCAAATCGAGCTGCGGGTGACGCTCGCACCGCTGCGCCAGAGCGCGGTGGTCGGTACGTGGCCGGCGCCGCTGGGTCCGCTGCAGACGACGCTGTATCGCTTTTCGCTCGCCGACGTGCGGGCACTGGAAGAGACGGAGGGCAAGACCGCATGAGTCAGAGCGAGACGGAGTTTTGGGCAGCCGAGACGGCACGGCGGATGACCGAGCACAATCAGCGCGCGCTGGCTGACGCCGCGCGTCAACGCGCCGGCACGGTTCCGGAGCCGGACTATGGGCTTGACGGTGCACACGCCACCGAGCGCCGCGAATATGAGGCCATGCGAGCGCGCCAGCTAGACGAGAGCGCGCGGGCGCATGCCGCCGCCGTGGCAGAAAAACACCGGCGTCTTGGTTACACGCCATTAGGCGAATTCGACTTCGATGCGGTGAGCCCGGTTGAGCAGGCGTACCAGCACGACGTAGACCGGCAGGCACGCTGGCAGCAGTACCGCGCCACCACGCAAGCCGCCGAATCGGGCTGGGTGAGGTACGAGCAGCCACCGACGTGGTTCAAGTAGGCTCCGCCGCGACGCGGAGAAAGCGAGCAAATGACCATGGCAAATCTGTTGCAAGTGGACTATGACAACTTGGCGCCGCAACTGGTGAACGGCAAGCGCACCAGCGGGAGCTTCAGCGGCAAGACGATGAAACCGGGGACGCTGGAGTACATGCGTTCCAAGTATGGCGGCGTCGAGAACACGCCATGTATACGCATTTTCTACACCGACAACACCAGCGAGACGCTCTTGTTCGAGCCGTATGTCGAGACCTACGCGCCGGGCATCGGGATACCGAAGGCCAGCGCGGGCACGCCGTAGTAGCAGCTCGCCCAAGCGGTGCGTTTGGCGGGCGGGCGCCGTACTCCTCCGGAGGATGCTCGCCACTGGCCCCGGCGCCAGAGAGGGGGCGCCGGTCGCACCGAGGGCGAGCGCGATCGAGCAGCAGGGAGAAGACGAGACGATGGCAAGCCAGACGAGTACGACCGATCAAGCCGCCTATGATGCGCTCATGATCGCCCTGGGTGACGGCGCCTATGGTGGGCGTCCAGTCGGTGACATCGCCACCTACCGCCAGCCCGACGGCGTGCGGGTGGTGCTGTCCTTCAGCGATGACGCCCTGCCGCCGACGACCGTGCTGCCCTTTGACTATGGGGTGAACACCGGCCCGAAGTAGGAGACGGCAATGATGACCACGCAGCAATTCGAGGCAGAGGTGGCCCGCATTAACGCCACGTTCAATCAGGCGCGTTCAGTGCCGGGGCCGTGGGATGCGACGGCGAATCGCGCCTACGACGACGCCATCAACGCCTTCGCCCTCCTGATGATTGAACCCAGTGACCGGCTGGCAGCGCTCGCCTCCCACATTGCGGAGTTGCGGGACATGCGCCGGCGCATCGCTGGCACTCGCTGAGTGTCTTGTGTAGCTTTCCGATTGCATCCTATCGTACGGAATACCCGACGATAGCAGAAGGAAAACGAGCAGGCGGCACATGTGCGCTACTGCGCGGCCGCGGCGTCAGGTGGCGCCTCAGCCCGCCAGATGCGCCGATGTTTTGATGCCGTTGCCTGGCTCGTGTGGGCACGTTTGGCGAGGGCACGCACCGACAGCGACGGCTCAGCCTCCAGCAGAGCACGTAGGCGGCGCTCCGGAGGTGCGAGCTCCAGGACCCGACCGGCGCTCTTCCGGCTGCCCTGCTTCAAAGCACGTGGCCGCCGTCCTGCTGGCGGCTCCGGTGGCCTGGGCGGATCTTCCGGGGTGATGATAACTCCGGCGGCCGGAGTCTGCACCTGGACGACGCCGAGCATCGCATGGAGGCGCTCGCGATCGTCGGGGCGCATCACTGCCGAGGCACCGTACAGCGCGATCTTATGAGCGAGGGGTGCGCCCTGATCCTGTGCCTCGCGCACCACATCTCTGATCACGCCGGCGCCGCTCGCGAGCTCCGCTTGTGCGAGGATGTCGCGCGCGGTGACGGGCAGCGGCCGCGCCATGGAGAGGTAGACGGCCAGGAGGGGCGCCGCGGCCGCGCGGACGGCGATCAGCGCCCACGCCAGCGCCGTCGCGGGGTGCTCGTAGCGCCAGGCCATGTAGCAGTACGTGGCGGCCTCGATCGCGGCCACGCTCACCATCACCAGGACGTGCAGCCATTGCTCGCCGAGGCCAGCCCGCCGCGTCGCCAACAGGCGCAGCATGGAGGCGGCATAGAGCATGCCGACGTCGAAGGCGAGCACCATCAACGTGATGACGCTGAGGCTGATCGCCGCGGCGACGTTGAGCTCGCGCGAGGCGCTCCAGCGTGCCTGGATCTCGGCGAAGGTGTCGCCGCCGAGGGCCACGAAGGACGCCGCCGAGAAGAGGATCAGCAGGGCTGAGGCGCAGACGTGCGCCACGTGGGCCATGCGGGCGCCCTGGCGGGCAATGTCGGCGAGCTGCGTCTCGACGCTGTCGCGCTCGCCGAGCCACCGGGTACGCCAGCGAGCGAGGACGCCGACCGTCGGCGTGGTCGTGGTCGTGAGCTGCTGAGTCATGGTGAAGGTTTCTCCTCTGTCACAATGGAGAGCCCTGCTGCAATATTGCAGCAGGGTGTTATGTCGTTCAGTCCGGTAAACTCTCTTTGCGGGCCACGCGCCGCTTTCCATAACGCCGCGTCAAAGCGGCCGGCGTTTCCGCCACTCTTGTGTAATTCTGCTGAGCAGGCAAAGCAGGCGAGCGGGTAAACTTTGTTTACCCGGCCCCTTGCTTACGAGCAGTGGCCCAGAGCAGGCTGCTCGCCGGCGGGCTCGAATCGAATGTGAGCGCCTCATGGCGTGCCGGCTTTGCGGTCGCCCTTGAGTAGCTCAGTCCGACGCTCAGCATCTGCAAGGATGTCCGCAGCGGGCGCCGTCTCACCGAAGACTTGCCGGTACAGGTCCGCGAACGCGCCCGCCCAGTCCGCCTTGCTCAGCCTCATGTATCGCCAGTAGTCGCTGCCCTTGCCGACGCCCTGGAAGTCATCCGGTGGTCGCTTCATGGCGTGTCGTCGCCTTCCTGCTCGGCTGCGAGCCCCTGCCGGAGTGCGGCCCACTGACTGCGGTAGTGCAGGACGTACCAGTCGCCGGGCTCGCCGGCCTCCGCATCCCACAAGGCATCCGGCCACGCGCTCACAAACCACGTCCCGGTCCACACGTTGTGGTGGATCTCGGCATGCCACCCGGGCTCGCGCGCGATCTGGGCGGCGAGGCGTCGCGCCTCTTCTTCTGTCATCGGCATAGCCTCCGCTATAGGAAGCGGGCGGACCTAAATTTAGGTCCGCCCGCTCGCTTTCACTTGTAGATGCTGAACACCCGCGTGTCGTCGCGCGGCTTGGGGGAGCGGTTGAGCGCCGACGCTGGCACCGTCTGAGCCTGGCCGGCGACGGTGATGTCGATCTGCACGTCGAGCTCGCGGGCGGCCTCGTGGAATGCCCGCTCGATCTCGCGCTCCCGGGTGTCTTGCCGCACCTGAGACTCCAGCTCGAGCCGCGCCCGCACCAGAGCCCTATGCCCACAATAGCGGCCGTACTGAGCGGCGACACAATCGCACTGGAGATCCAGGCCGCGCACCCGCACCAGGTGCAGCCGGTTGGGCTCGCTCTTCGATTGCACCGCATACACCGCGTCGCCCGTCGCCTTGACGGTGCCATGCCCGCGCACCATCAACAGGTCACGCTTGGCTTGCGCCAGCATCCGCCCGTACTGCTCTTGCCGGGTCTCCTGCAGCTTGCTTGTCATGACTGGTACTCCTGACTCTTGACTACAATAACTTGTTGTGGTATCCTTACTCATACTGTAGCATACAGAAGCTACAAAGTCAATAGGCAAATTGAAAAGAGGTACAGATGGCTACCGAAGACTTCGCCGAGTACATTAGTTTGGCCGAGGCTGCCAAGGAGTACAAGACGACGCGCACGTACTGGTACGACCAGATCAAGGCGGAGAAAATCACGGCGTACGAGCTGCCCGGGCGCCGCGGCACGTTCTTCCTGCGCGCGGAGCTCGTCGCGTTTTGGAAGCCGCGCCCAAAGGACCTCAAGCAAGACGAGACCGCGTGATGTCGTCTCGCTCACAAGCCGCTGAAACAGCCGGGGTATCAGCCCGGCTAATATCCTTTGCCCGAAGGGTGACACCATGCCAGATGCGCCGCTCCGCGTGATTCATGACTCCGTGCATCTCCCCCAGTTCGGCGTTGACGTGCCTATCGTGCGCGTCGAGGGGATGGGTGACTACTTCCCCGTTCGCCCGCTCTGCCGTGTGCTCGGCATCAGCAGCTCGGGCCAGCTGGAGAAGCTCCAGGCGGATCCGGCATACGCCGCGGGGCTGGAAACCTTCACCGTGCCGTCGGCGGGCGGAGCACAGGAAACGGTGTGCCTGCGCAAGCGTGAGGTGGCGTGGTGGATCGGCCACCTAGATCCACGCGTGGTCAAGCAGCTGGAGCGCCGCTTTCAGGTAACCGTCGATGACTTCAAGCAATCGTTGATGGACGCCGCCGACGCGCTGTGGTGGGGCGTGCGCGCCGTCGTGCCCACCTCGCCCGGGGCGAGATCACGCATCGAGGTGATGATGCGCCTGTCGTGCCTGCGCTGCCGCACGCCGCACACGTTCACCTCAGACGGGATCCACACGGCCTGGGAGATCGCAGAGGAGTAGCCAAGAGTACCAGCCAGACGTGACGTGACGGCGGCTTGCTCGTCTTAACATATGGCGAACATAACAGAGAAAGCGAGGGCGGCTATCATGGTGAAGATCCCGGAGGGGGCGTCCGTCACCTACCAGCTGCAGTACCGGCGCTGCGGCAAGATGCACTGCCACTGCGCGCAGACCGTGGGAGCGGGGCGCCAGGACCCACGGGCGCACGGACCGTACTGGTACGCCTATTGGCGCGAGGGCGGCAAGCTGCGCAGCGGCTATGTCGGCAAGGATCAACCGGCGGGCGAGGCCGCGGAGCGCGCCGCGCGCAATGCCGCCTGGCGGGGCATCGTCGCGGCGGCCCGGGAGTCCTGTGCAACATCGGCGCCGCCTGCCCAGTTACACAAGCAGCGCCGGCCGCATCAGCCGAGCACGGCCGCGTAAATGCGTGTCGCCCGCTCCCCCATGACAAGGAACGGGCGACCAGGACCGACGACCAGCGACCGACAACCAGCAGCGCTACACAAAAGGAAGCGACAACACCCATGTCTAGTATACCTAATCCTGTTCCGTCCCGCAATCCGGCTGTGCATGCGGCGCCGCTGCCCACCACCCTCACCGCGCGCGATCACTGGGTGGTCTGGAAGTGGGAAACCACCGCCAAGGGCAAACGCACGAAGGTTCCCGTCAACGCGCGCACAGGGAGGCTGGCGAAAGCCAACGATCCTGCGACCTGGAGCACCTATGCGCAGGCGACGCGTGCCTACCGCGACGGCAGGACCCGCAAAGTCTACGGCGGGGTGGGATTCGTGCCGATCGCCGGCGGCACCATCACGTTCATTGACCTCGACCATTGCCGCGACGCCAAGACGGGCGAGATTGAGGCGTGGGCGCTCGCCGAGCTCGAACGCTTTGACAGCTATAGTGAAGTGAGCCCGACGGGGACGGGGCTCCGTATCTGGATCCTGGCCACACTGCCCGTAGCGCTCGGCAAGGACGGCGCGAAGGCCGGCGACTACGAGGCCTACTCCGCGCGCCACTTCGGCACGGTGACGGGCCAGCATCTCGTGGACACCCCGCTCACGCTGGAGGCTCGCCAGGAAGCACTCGACGCCTTCGCGGCCGCGCACTTCACCCTCAAGGCGAAGACGCCGCCTCGGTCCCCGTTAGCGGGGACGGGTACAGCGGCGCCAACACGCTTGGATGATGAGGCGCTGCTGGCGAAGGTGCGCCTCGCCAAGAACGGCGCGGAGATCCTGGCGCTGTTCGCCGGCGACACGTCCGGCTACCCCAGTACGAGCGAGGCACGGCTGGGTCTCTTAGATCGTTTCGCGTTCTACAGCCACGACCCCGCGCAGCTCGATCGCCTGATGCGGCGCTGGCCGCCGCTGGATCTCGACAAATGGGAACGCCTCGGCGCCAGCGAGACCGACAAGGCGATCGCCTGGACGCCGGACATGTACCGCGGCAAAGCATGGTGGGCAGAGGGGCGCTATACAGAGGCTCGGGCTGCCGCACCCTCAGCAGCTGACGCCACCCCCCGTGCCGCCGAAGACACTAGCGCCGGCGACGACGCGACAGGCACGCTCAACGCTTACCGGCTGCATGTGGTCGTGACCGACGGCCTAGCGCCGCCGAGGGATGACTACCGACTGACCGAGCAGGGCAACGCTGATCGCCTCCTCGACACCTACCGCCAAGTGATTCGCTACTGCCCCGGCATGGGCTTCCTCGTCTGGAACGAGCGCTACTGGCAGCAGGATCCCGAGGGGCTGGAAGTGCAGCATCTGGCGCAAGCCGTGGTCCGCGATCTCTACCACAACGCGGCGAAACTCGCGCAGCAGGCGGCGGAGCTGAGCGACCCCGAGTGCTTTGAAGCCAAAGAGCTGAACGCCAAGGCGATCGCGCTGCTGAAATGGGCAGGGCAATCGTCGCGCCAGCAGATGTACGAGCACATGGCGGAGATCATCAAGCCGCACATTGTCATCAACCCCGCCAAGCTCGATCGCTCCCCGTTCCTGCTCAACTGCGCGAACGGCACGGTGGATCTACGCACCGGCGAGCTGCGCCCCCACTCCTGGCTTGACTACCTCACCGTCATCTGCCCGACGGCCTACGACCCAAAGGCACAGGCGCCGCGCTGGGAGCAGTTCATGGGCGAGATCATGCTCGGCCGCGACGAGCTGGTGAGCTATCTGCAGCGGGCGCTGGGCTACAGCATCAGCGGCGACGTCCGCGAAGACGTGTGGCATGAGCTCGACGGCGGCGGCGAGAACGGCAAAACGACCCTCATGGAAACGATCGCCACGATCGTCGGGCCAGCCTATAGCTACGACGTGGACGCGTCCTATATCACCGTGTCCGGCAGGCCTGCTGATGCCAACGCCCCGTCCCCCGTCACCGCAGGCCTGCGCGGAAAGCGGCTGGTGAAGGTTGCCGAGACCCAGGACGGCGCGCAGATCGACGCCTCGAAGGTCAAGAACCTCACCGGCGGCGACACCATCACCGGGCGCCAACTCAATAAAGGGTTGATCTCATTTGCCCCCACCCATAAGCTCTGGGTCTACACGAACCATCTCTTGAAGACGCGCGACACGACGCACGGCTTCTGGCGCCGGGTGCGTCGCGTGCCGTTCGATCTCAACCTCGCCAAGCATCCAACGCTGCGCAAGGATCCGGCACTGCGCGAAACCCTGCGCACGACGGAGGCCTCCGGCATTCTTGCCTGGCTCGTGCGTGGCTGCCTGGACTGGCAGCGCGACGGACTGAACCCGCCGGCGATCGTCACCGATGCGACGACGGCCTACCGCGAAGCCAACGAACCGCTGCGGCTCTGGCTTGAAGACTGTTGCGTCCTCGACCGCGACGCCTGGACGGCGACCAGCGCGCTTTGGGAGAACTACACCGAATGGGCCAAAGATGCCCACGTGAGACATACGATCTCGCGCGACGACTTCACCAAGGCGCTCGCGGAAAAGGGCTGCGAACCGGATAGGCGCCGTATAGGCGACAAGGTGCAGCGTGGCTGGGCCGGAATCGGACTGTCATCCGACGGCGACGGCGGCGAGGATCCAGATCCTCAGAAAAGCGCGCCTCGCAGCCCGGTTGATGTGACGCCTGTGACACCTGTGACGCCAGTTCACCATGATTTTCCTATAGAAAATTCTACGCGTAGGGACCCGGAGAATGGCGTCACAGGTGTCACACCCCGTCACAACAAGCTGGCGACGCTCACCCGCGCGACCCTGGAATTACAGCCGGGCGACACACGCGAGACCTATATCATGCGCGTGGGCGCTTTGGGAGTGCCGCGCCTGGAGGCGGACCGCCTGTGGCTGGCGCCGTTCACCATTCCGCACTTTCTCTCGCGCTGGAACCACGAACACGCCAACGGCAACATTGTGAGCGAGCAGGACGGAGAGCCCGCATGAAGACGGCAGCGATCGCCGCTGATTTGTCCCCACTAGCGGGGACTATTTCCGCCGTCCCCGAGGCGTCCCGGGATCTGCGCGAGCACATCAAGCACTTCTCGCTCAATGATGCGGAGCCCTGGCACCGTGGGCACCTCACGCGGCTGTACGGTGTCTGGGAAAACCTGAATGACCGCTACTATGGCGGCGTCATGGTCCCGCCGATTCTCCAGCTGCTGGAGCCGGTGGCGCCGGATGTCTACGGCGACTGCTCGACCGTCTCGGGCAATGGGGCGCAGTCGCAGATCCGGCTGCGCCCGTCCCTGCTAACGGGGACACATCCCCATGTGCAGCGGGGCGAGCGCTATGCTGAGGGGCGCTATCGCTTCGTCGCCGATGTGCTGATGCACGAGCAGATCCACCAGTTTCACCAGGAGATCGCTCACCGAGACGAGGGCAACTATCACGGTCATGGCCCGCTGTTCTGCGCCAAGTGCAACGAGCTGGGCGCCGACCTCGGACTTCCCGAGGTTATCGTGCGCACCCGTCCCGGCCATCGTGGCTTGCCGCGCTGCGCTCAGTGGCCGCATTCTGTGCGATCGCTCAGCCACTACGACGGCGCCTATGTCCCGCCTAACGGGGACAGCAGGGAGGCGAAGGAGATCGCGCGCTGCGTGGCCTATTTGCGGCGCCACGCTCCCGACTTGCTCGCCGGCGCCGACGGATAGCGCGCCATTTCGCGCCGCATTTTCCGCCATTTTCCGTAGTGAATCGGATGATAGCGGATGCGTTTTGCGCGTTATGCGAGGCTCAGCATGGCGTGCTACGGTTGCTCTCCCCCCTTCAACGCGGTCTACTTCGATCGCGCTCCAGGCGATCATAGCGCACCTCAAGCGCCGTCAGCGCCTCCAGGATGACCACTTTTGGCGTGATGACCACTGACGGGCCATGCACGGCCTGCAGCCGCTTCTGCAGCGCACGGAGGCGCTCGACATCGGCCGCGGCGAGCCGAACATTCACCTGGATACTGCTGTCTGGCATCGGGCAGGCCTCCTCGCTCTAGCGATCTGTAGCGCGTCCTAGCACCTGCTAGCATCCGCTACACCGACGGGGTATACTGTTAACGAGCGGGGGGAGTCTACATAAAAAAGTGGACCATTGTGAGCCGGTTTTGCAGGGGTTACGCCAGCCACTATGGCGGTTTCATGGGGACTCGACGATGGCGAATGCCGAGATAGTAGCAACCAGGCGCAATACCATTGCCGAGCTCTGGCTGCAGGGGCGGAGTGAGACGGCGATCGCCGAGGCCACCTCGACGCCGCTGGGGACCGTGCGGCATGACCTGCACTTTGTCCGCCAGGCGCTGGCGGCGACGCAAGGCGATACCCTGCGCCTGCAGCGGGGGCGCAGCATGGGGGCGATCGAGTTGACGCTCGCCGCGGCGTGGGGGCGTGTCGAGAAGCTCACGGCGCAGGACGAGCCCGACGAGCACAGTGTGCTGGGCTATCTCGGCTTGATTGTGCGCGGCCAGGCGCAGCTCGCGAAGATCGCCGGCTTAGGCGGCACACCGATTCATCGGGTGCAAGTCGACGTGCTCGATCGCGACGTGATGGCGTGGATTGAACAGCATGACCCGGACGCGATCGAGCGCAAGGCAGACATGGCGCGTCTGATGGCGAGCTTCAACGCCGACGAGGACGACGAGGAAGACGACGACGAGGAAGATGAGTACGAGCGCGGCAAGGCCGATGGCTACGCGCGTGGGCTCGCTGAGGGCGCCGCACAGGCGAACGAGATCGCGGTGGCGGCCGTCCGCGAAGTGGCGGCCTCGATCATGGCGGAGCAGTCGGCGGAGTCGGCGGAGCCGGAGCTCGACGCCACGCCGGCGGAAAGCGAGCCTGAGCCCGAACCCGAGCCTGTTGCTGCTGAGCCCGT
>Ga0209647_1004580_pt1 | contig 10345 bp, 6 predicted proteins | sample GraSoi_2013_60cm_FD_185827 | JGI IMG/M metagenome (GOLD analysis project Ga0209647, IMG submission 185827) | Grasslands soil microbial communities from the Angelo Coastal Reserve, California, USA - Sample 9_17_2013_60cm (SPAdes) (version 2) | ecosystem: Environmental > Terrestrial > Soil >...
GATAACTGCAGCGCGATCAGTCCAGATCGACGATGACGGGCGCGTGATCGGAGGGGCGCTCGCGCTTGCGCGGCGCGAGGTCGATGGTGCAGCCGGTGCAGCGTTTCGCGAGTGCCGGTGAGAGCAGTGCCAGGTCGATGCGCAGGCCCCAGCCGCGCTGGAATGCGTTGAGGCGATAGTCCCACCAGGAGAATGATTTTTCCGGCTGCGCAAAGAGCCGGAACGCATCGGCAAAGCCGAGGGCAGCGACCTTGCGCAGCGCCGCGCGCTCGGGCTCGGAGACGTGGATCTTCCCTTCCCAGCGCTTCGGGTCGTGCACGTCGCGGTCTTCGGGCGCGACGTTCATATCGCCGAGCACCGCTAGCTGCGGTGTCTGCGCAACCCCCTGCTTCATCCAGCGCTCGAGCGCTTCATACCAGCGCAGCTTGTAGGCGTACTTCTCCGTGCCGGGCGCTTCACCATTCGGCGCATACAGGCAGACGATGCGAACGCCGTTTGCCGTGGCGGCGATGCAGCGCTTGGGGTCGTCGACGAAGTCGGGGATGCCGTGCGCGACGTCGGTGATCGGCGAGCGCGCGAGGATCGCGACGCCGTTGTAGGACTTCTGCCCGCAGAAGACCGATTCGTAGCCAGCGGCGCGCAGCTCGGCGACCGGAAAATTCGCATCCTCGGTCTTGGTCTCCTGCAGGCAGACGACGTCGGGTTGCGCGGCGGCGAGCCAGTCGATGAGATGGCCGAGCCGCACCCGCAGCGAGTTGACGTTCCAGGTCGCGATCCGCACTTAAGCGGCGGTCATCCCGTTGTGGCGTAACAGCGCATCGACGCTCGGCTCGCGGCCGCGGAAGGCGCGGAACGATTCCGCCGCGGAGCGGCTGCCGCCGACGGCGAGAATCTCGTCGCGGAATTTCTGCCCGCTGCGCGCATCCAGGACGCCTTGCTCTTCGAACAAACTGTAGGCGTCCGCCGACAGCACCTCGGCCCATTTGTAGCTGTAGTACCCCGCGGCGTAACCGCCGGCGAAGATGTGCGAGAAGTTATTCGGGAAACGGTTATAGGCGGGTGGCCGCAGTACGGCGATGCGGTCGCGTACTTCCTCCAACAGCGCGAGCGCGCTCGCGCCAGCCGCGGGGTCGAAGTCGTAATGCAGGCGCATGTCGAACACCGCGAACTCGAGCTGCCGCAGCATCGCGAGCCCGCTCTGGAAGTTCTTCGCCGCGACCATCTTGTCGTAGAGCTCGCGCGGCAGCGGCGCGCCGCTCTCGAAATGGCGCGTCATGTGGCGCAGCACGTCCCATTCCCAGCAGAAGTTCTCCATGAACTGGCTCGGCAGCTCGACCGCGTCCCACTCGACGCCGTTGATGCCCGAGACGCCGAGATCCTCGACGCGCGTCAGCAGGTGGTGCAGGCCGTGGCCGAACTCGTGGAACAGCGTCAGCACCTCGTCGTGCGTGAATAGCGCCGGGCGATTGCCGACCGGACGCGAAAAGTTGCAGGTGAGATAAGCCACCGGTGTCTGCAGCTCGGCGCCCTTGCGCCGGCGCGTGATCGCGTCGTCCATCCAGGCGCCGCCGCGCTTGGTGTCGCGCGCATAGAGATCCATATAGAACTGTCCCACCAGTGCTCCTGCGGCGTCGCGGATCTCGTAGAAGCGCACGTCTTCGTGCCAGCGCGGCGCCTCGGCGGGGCGGATGTGGATGCCGTAAAGCGTCTCGGCAACGCGGAACAGGCCCTGCACCGCGACCTGCTCCGGAAAGTATTGCTTCACTTCCTGCTCGGAGAAGGCATAGCGCTTGACGCGCAGCTTCTCGGAGGCATAGGCCACATCCCACGCTTCAAGCCTTTGCAGGCCGAGCTCGCTGCGGCCGAACTCACGCAGCTCGGCGACGTCCTTCTCGGCAAAGGGGCGCCCACGCTTTGCCAGGTCGTCGAGGAAGCCCAGCACCTGCTGCGGCGACTCGGCCATCTTCGGCACCAGCGACACCTCGGCGTAGTTCTGGTAGCCGAGCAGCCGCGCAAGCTCGCGCCGCAGCTCGACGATGCGCGCAATGATCGGCGTGTTGTCCCATTCCGGTCTGCCGAACTCGGAAGCGCGCGTGGCCGATTCGCGATACATCGTTTCGCGCAGCGCGCGATCGTCGGCGTATTGCATCACCGGCATATAGGAGGGGGCGTGCAGCGTGAACTTCCAGCCGCTCTTGCCTTCTTTCTCGGCCGCTTCGCGCGCTGCTTCCAGTACGTCGGCGGGAATGCCGGCGATGCGTTTCTCGTCGACTACGATGGAAAAGGCTTTGGTGGCATCGAGCACGTTCTCGGAGAAGCGGCTGCCGGAGCGCGCCAGCTCTTCCTGGATGGCGGCGAAGCGCGCCTTCTTCTCCGGCGCCAGCTCGGCGCCGCCCAGGCGGAAGTCGCGCAGCGCATTCTCGACGATGCGCTTTCGCGCCTTCGACAGTCTGCCGAACTCTGGCGAGGCCGAGAGCTGCTGGTATTTTTCGAACAGTGCCTGGTTCTGGCCGAGCTCGGTCCAGTACTGCGTGATCTTCGGCAGGTTGGCGTTGTAGACGTCGCGCAGCTCCGGGCTGTCGAGCACCGCGTGCAGGTGCGAGACCTGGCCCCAGGCGCGGCCGATGCGCTCGTTTGAATCTTCGAGCGGGGCGACGAAGCTTTCCCAGGTCACCGGCGCAACCGTGACGCGCTCGATGGTGGCGCGGCCTTCGGCGAGGAGTTTGTCGACTGCCGGCGCGACGTGCTCGGGTTTGAGCTCCGCGAAGCGCGGTAGCCCGGAAAAATCTAACAGTGGATTCATTTGGAGGCGCCAGCGGCGCGTAAGCAGTTCTCGAGAAGCATTGCAATTGTCATTGGCCCGACACCGCCGGGCACCGGTGTGATGGCTCCGGCGACCTCGGCAACGGAAGCGAAATCGACGTCGCCGGCGAGCGAGCCGTCGCGCAGCCGGTTGACGCCGACGTCGATCACGCAGGCACCGGGTTTGACCATGCGCGCGGTGACGAGTTTCGCGCGGCCGACGGCTGCAACGAGTATATCGGCGCTGCGCGCGACGTTTTCAAGGTCGGGCGTCTTCGAATGGCAAATGGTGACGGTGGCGTCTTTCTGCAGCAGGAGCAGCGCGAGCGGCTTGCCGACGATGTTCGAGCGGCCGATGACCACCGCGTGGCTGCCCGCGACCGGGATGGCGCCGTGCTCGAGCAGCCGCATCACGCCCGCCGGCGTGCAGGGCAGCATGCGCGGCTTGCCCGCGAGCAGCGCGCCGAGATTCATGGCATGGAAGCAATCGACATCCTTGGCCGGCGACACGGTCTCGAGCACGCGCTGCGCATCGATCTGCTTGGGCAGCGGCAGCTGCACCAGGATGCCGTGCACATCGGCATCGTCATTGAGCGCGAGCACGCGGTCGATCAGGGCTTCTTCGCTCACGCTGGCGGGCAGCTCGTAGAGCTCCGAGCGCACGCCGGTCTCTTCGCAGGCGCGCACCTTGTTGCGGACATAGACGCGCGAGCCGGGGTCCTCGCCGGCCAGCACCACCGCGAGCCCGGGGCGAATGCCGCGCTGCGCAAGCGCCTCGACCTCGCGCTTCACCGCCATGCGCACCTGCGCCGCGAGCGATTTGCCGTCGAGAATACGCGCGGCCATGGCGGCGCGAAGTCTAGCATTGGCGGCGTTTTCTGGTTAAGCTTGCCGCGCCCCCCGCAGCACACGCCGCTCACCTAAATTCGGATACCAGCTATGTCCGCCGTTCCGCAATTTCCCGCCGCCAACGATCCTGACGCGCTCGAGACCCAGGAATGGCTCGACGCGCTCGAGGCGGTGCTCGAGCGCGAAGGACCCGAGCGCGCGCACTTTCTTCTCGAGCGGCTGATCGACAAGGCACGCCGCTCCGGCGCCTACATTCCGTTCTCGGCGAACACGGCGTACATCAACACCATTCCGCCGCACATGGAGGAGCGCTCGCCGGGCAATGTCGCGCTCGAAGAGCGCATCCGTTCGATCTGCCGCTGGAACGCGATGGTGCTGGTGGCGAAGGCCAACAAGAGCGATGACGAGCTCGGCGGCCACATCGCGAGCTTTGCTTCGGTCGGCACGCTGTTCGGCACCGGGCAGCAGCACTTCTGGCACGCGCCGCACGAGGGCCACGGCGGCGACCTGATCTATTTCCAGGGCCATTCCTCGCCGGGCGTGTATGCGCGCTCGCTGATGGAAGGCCGGCTGCCGCAGGACCGGCTGCTCAACTTCCGCCGCGAAGTCGACGGCAAGGGCGTCTCCTCGTACCCGCATCCGTGGCTGATGCCGGACTACTGGCAGTTCCCCACGGTGTCGATGGGCCTCGGCCCGATCCAGGGGATCTACATGGCGCGCTACCTCAAGTACCTCGAGGCGCGCGGCCTGGCGCAGACGGCCAATCGCAAGGTGTGGGTGTTCTGCGGCGACGGCGAGATGGACGAGCCGGAATCGCTCGGCGCCATCGGCCTGGCCTCGCGCGAGAAGCTCGACAATCTGGTCTTCGTCGTCAACTGCAACCTGCAGCGCCTCGACGGACCGGTGCGCGGCAACGGCAAGATCATCCAGGAGCTCGAGGGCGACTTCCGCGGCGCCGGCTGGAACGTGATCAAGGTGATCTGGGGCTCGTACTGGGATCCGCTGATCGCGCGCGACAAGGAAGGCCGCCTGCTGCGCGTGATGGAGCAGACCGTCGACGGCGAGTACCAGAACTACAAGGCGAACGACGGCGCCTTCGTGCGCAAGAATTTCTTCGGCAAGGACCCGAAGGTGCTCGAGATGGTCGCGCGCATGAGCGACGAGGACATCTGGCGCCTGAATCGCGGCGGGCACGATCCGCACAAGGTCTACGCCGCGTACGCGGCGGCGGTGAAGCACAAGGGCCAGCCCACCGTGGTGCTGGCAAAAACCATCAAGGGCTTCGGCCTGGGCAAGCAGGGCCAGGCCAGGAACCCGACGCACCAGCTGAAGAAGATCGACACCGCCACCATCAAGGAGATGCGCGACCAGTTCGCCATCCCGATCCCCGACGACAAGCTCGACGAGCTGCCGTTCTACATCCCGCCGGCTGACGCGCCGGAGATGAAGTACCTGCACGAGCGGCGCAAAGCGCTGGGCGGCTACCTGCCGCAGCGCCGGCAGAAGGCCGACAAGGTGCCGGCGGTGCCGCCGCTTGCCGCCTTCGATGCGCTGCTCAAGGGCTCGGGCGAGGGCCGCGAGATCTCCACCACCATGGCGTTCGTGCGTGCGCTCACCGCGCTGGTGCGCGACAAGGAGATCGGCAAGCGCATCGTGCCGATCGTGCCCGACGAGGCGCGCACCTTCGGCATGGAAGGCATGTTCCGCCAGCTCGGCATCTTTGCCGTCGAGGGCCAGAAGTACGAGCCGGTCGACAAGGACCAGGTGATGTTCTACCGCGAGGACAAGCAGGGCCAGATCCTCGAGGAGGGCATCAACGAGGCGGGCGCGTTCTCGTCATGGATCGCCGCGGCCACGTCGTACAGCCACTCGAACGAAGTGACGGTGCCGTTCTACATCTTCTACTCGATGTTCGGCATGCAGCGCATCGGCGATCTCGCCTGGGCGGCGGCCGACCAGCGCGCGCGCGGCTTCCTGCTCGGCGCCACCGCCGGACGCACCACGCTGAACGGCGAGGGCCTGCAGCACGAGGATGGACACTCGCACGTCTTCTCCTCGGCCATCCCGAACTGCGTCTCGTACGACCCGACCTACGGCTATGAGCTCGCCGTCATCATCCAGGACGGGCTGCGCCGCATGGTCACGAACCAGGAGGATGTCTACTACTACATCACCCTGATGAACGAGAACTACGAGCACCCGGCGATGCCGCAGGGTGTCGAGGCCGGCATCTTGAAGGGCATGTACCTCTTGCGCGACGCCAAATCGAAAGCCAAGAGCCGCGTCCAGCTGATGGGCTCCGGCACGATCCTGCGCGAAGTCGAAGCTGCCGCCGAGCTCCTCGAGAAGGACTGGGGCGTGGCCGCGGACGTGTGGAGCGCGACCAGCTTCACCGAGCTGCGCCGCAACGGCCTCGCGGCCGAGCGCTGGAACATGCTGCATCCGGAATCCAAGCCGCGCGTTGCCTATGTCACCGAATGCCTGGACAAGCGCGCGGCGGGACCCGTGGTCTCCGCATCCGATTACGTCAAGACCTTCGCCGACCAGATCCGGCCCTTCATCCCGAAAGACCGCGCCTACCGCGTGCTCGGCACCGACGGCTTCGGCCGCTCCGACTCGCGCGCCAAGCTGCGCCATTTCTTCGAGGTCAACCGCTACTTCGTCACCATCGCGGCGCTGAAGGCGCTGGCCGATCAGGGCGAAGTAAAGCCGAAGGTGGTTGCCGACGCGATCAAGAAATACGGTATCGATTCCGAGAAGGCGGATCCGACAACCGTATGAGCGCTGTTCTTTCCGCCCCCCTGACAAGGGGGGAAGCGAATGAAGTGAGCGGGGGGTTTTCGTTTTTAAAGCCGAACCCCCCGCTCGCCTGCGGCTCACGACCCCCTTATCAGGGGGTCAGCAGAGGTCGCCAATGAGCCAGGTCGTCGTGCCCGACATCGGCGACTTCAAGGAAGTCGAAGTCATCGAGGTGCTGGTCAAGCCGGGCGACGCGGTCGCGAAGGAGCAATCGCTCGTCACGCTGGAATCCGACAAGGCGACGATGGAAATCCCGTCGCCGGGCGCCGGCGTGGTGAAGGAGGTTCGCATCAAGGTCGGTGACAAGGTCTCGCAGGGCACGCTGATCCTTGAGCTCGATGCCAAGGATGAGCCGAAGAAGGCCGAGTCCAAGAAACAGGAGCCTGCGCCCCAGGCGACGCCAGCGCCATCGGCTGCGCCAGCGCGTTCCGGCGCGGGCCCACAGACGGTCGCGGTGCCCGACATCGGCGACTTCAAGGAAGTCGAAGTGATCGAGGTGCTGGTGAAGCCCGGCGACAAGGTGGAGAAAGAGCAGTCGCTGGTCACGCTCGAGTCGGACAAGGCGACGATGGAAATCCCGTCGCCCGCCGCCGGCGTGGTGAAGGAGATCCGCATCAAGACCGGCGACAAGGTATCGCAGGGCACGGCGATCCTGGTGCTCGAGACTGCCGAGCAGCGCGCGGAGCCCAGGACCGAAACCAGGGCGGAAGCGCCAAAGGCGGCGCCTTCGGCGCCTGTGGCTAAAGCTGCGGCGGCCGCGTCGCCGGCACTGGTGCCGCCCGAGCCGCGCGACGAGACGGCGGCAAAGCCGCACGCCAGCCCCTCGGTGCGCAAGTTCGCGCGCGAGCTGGGCGTCGATCTCACGCGCGTGCAAGGCAGCGGCCCCAAGGGACGCATCCTGCACGCCGACGTGCAGGCGTTCGTCAAAGGTGCCCTCGCCCGCGGGCCGGCAGCCGCGGCGGCCGCAGGTTCCAAATCGAGTGGCGGCGGCGCGCTGCCCTTCAACCTGCCGCCATGGCCCGAGATCGACTTCGCGAAGTTCGGGCCGGTCGAGACCAAGCCGCTGTCGCGCATCCAGAAGATCTCGGGTCCTTACCTGCACCGCAACTGGATCTCGATCCCGCACATCACGCAGTGCGACGACGCCGACATCACCGATCTCGAGGCCTTCCGCAAGGCGCAGACCGCCGAGACCGAGAAGAAGGGCTTCAAGCTGACGATGCTCGCCTTCATGATCAAGGCCTGCGTCACTGCGCTCAAACAGTTCCCGCAGTTCAACTCTTCGCTCGACAAGTCGGGCGAGAGCCTCATCATCAAGAAGTACTACCACATCGGCGTGGCGGTCGACACGTCCGGCGGGCTGGTGGTGCCGGTGGTGCGCGACGCCGACCGCAAGGGCGTGTTCGATCTCGCGCACGAGCTCTCGGAGATTTCGAAGGTCGCGCGCGACCAGAAGCTGAAGCCCGCCGACCTGCAGGGCGGCACGTTCTCCATCTCGAGCCTGGGCGGCATCGGCGGCAGCTACTTCACGCCGATCATCAACGCGCCCGAGGTGGCGATCCTCGGCGTGTCGCGCGCAGTGATGCGCCCGGTGTGGAACGGCAAGGAGTTCGTGCCGCGCCTCATCATGCCGCTGTCGCTCTCGTACGACCATCGCGCGATCGACGGCGCCACCGCGGCGCGCTTCAGCACCTTCCTCGTCTCCGTGCTGTCGGACATCCGCAAGCTGATCCTCTGATGGCGGGAACTGAGGTCAAGGTCCCCGACATCGGGGACTTCAAGAACGTCGAAGTCATCGAGATCCTGGTCAAGCCGGGCGACGCGGTCGCCAAGGAGCAGTCGCTGGTCACGCTGGAATCCGACAAGGCGACGATGGAAATCCCGTCCCCCGACGCCGGCGTGGTGAAGGAAGTGCGTATCAAGGTCGGCGAAAAGGTGTCGCAGGGCTCGCCGATCCTGGTGCTGGAAGCGGCGAGCCAGGCGGCGCAGCCCGCCGCCGCTGCCGCCGTGGCGCCGAGGCCGGCGCCGAGTACGGCGCCCACGCCGGCGCCCGCGGTGAAGGGCGATGTCGACTGCGATGTGGTCGTCATCGGCGCCGGGCCGGGCGGCTACTCCGCCGCCTTCCGCGCAGCCGACCTCGGCCTGAAGACGGTGCTCGTCGAGCGCTATCCCACGCTGGGTGGCGTGTGCCTGAACGTCGGCTGCATTCCGTCCAAGGCGCTGTTGCACACGGCGGCGGTGATGGACGCGGCACGCGCGCTTGGCGATCACGGCATCAGCTTCGGCGAGCCGAAGCTGGACCTCGGCAAGCTGCGAGCGTTCAAGAGCAAGGTGGTGGGCAAGCTCACCGGCGGCCTCGCGGCGATGGCCAAGATGCGCAAGGTGACGGTGATCCAGGGCGTCGCGTCCTTCGCCGGCCCGAATGAGCTTTCCATCGATGGGAAAAAATCGCTGCGCTTCGCCAACGCCATCATCGCCGTGGGCTCGCAGGCCGCCAAGCTGCCGTTCCTTCCGGAGGATCCGCGCATCGTCGACTCCACCGGCGCGCTCGAGCTGCCGAGCGTGCCGAAGAAGCTGCTGATCATCGGCGGCGGCATCATCGGCCTCGAGATGGGCACGGTGTATTCCACCCTCGGCACGCGCCTCGACGTGGTGGAGATGATGGACGGCCTGATGCTCGGCGCCGACCGCGACCTGGTCGCGGTGTGGCAGAAGTTCAATGCCGCGCGCTTCGACAACGTGATGCTCAAGACCAAGACCAGCAAGGTCGAGGCGACGCCGAAGGGACTCAAGGTTTCCTTCGAGGGCAAGGAAGCCCAGCTCTACGACATGATCCTGGTCTCCGTCGGGCGCACGCCGAACGGCAAGAAGATCGGCGCCGACAAGGCCGGGGTGGCGGTCACCGAGCGCGGCTTCATCGAGACCGACTCGCAGATGCGCACCAACGTGCCGCACATCTTCGCCATCGGCGACGTGGCGAAGAATCCGATGCTCGCCCACAAGGCGGTGCACGAGGCCCACGTCGCGGCCGAGGCGGCGGCGGGGCAGAAATCGCACTTCGACGCGCTCGTCATCCCGTCGGTCGCGTACACCGATCCCGAGATTGCCTGGGTCGGGCTGACGGAGGAGGAGGCGAAGAAAGCCGGTACCAAGGTCGGCGTGTCGAAGTTCCCGTGGGCGGCCTCGGGCCGCGCCATCGCCAACGCGCGCGACGAAGGCTTCACCAAGCTGATCTTCGACGCCGAGACGCATCGCATCGTCGGCGGCGGCATCGTCGGCGCCGGCGCGGGCGATCTCATCAGCGAAGTGGTGCACGCCATCGAGATGGGCTCGGATGCGACCGACATCGGCAAGACGATCCATCCGCATCCGACCACCAGCGAGTCGATCGGCATGGGCGCCGAAGCCTTCGAAGGCGTCTGCACCGACCTGCCGCCGCAGAAGAAAAAATGACGCAGGACGAGCTCAAGCGCCAGGTGGCTGCGGCGGCGCTGAAATACGCGCAGGAAGGCGTGATCGGCGTGGGCTCGGGCTCCACCGTCAACTTCTTCATCGATGCGCTGGCGACGATCAAGGGGCGCATCGAAGGCGCGGTGGCGGCATCGGAGGCGAGCGCCGAGCGGCTGAAGAAGCACGGCATCCGCGTGTTCGACCTGAACAGCGTGGACGAGCTCGTGGTCTACGTCGACGGCGCGGACGAGGTCACCGAGCACTTGCACATGATCAAGGGCGGCGGCGGCGCGCTGACGCGAGAGAAGATCGTCGCCGCGGTAGCGAAGAAGTTCGTCTGCATCTGCGACGCCTCGAAGCTGGTGCCGGTGCTCGGCAAGTTTCCGCTGCCGCTCGAGGTGATCCCGATGGCGCGCAGCTACGTCGGGCGCGAGATGCTCAAGCG
>Ga0209647_1004581_pt1 | contig 10345 bp, 11 predicted proteins | sample GraSoi_2013_60cm_FD_185827 | JGI IMG/M metagenome (GOLD analysis project Ga0209647, IMG submission 185827) | Grasslands soil microbial communities from the Angelo Coastal Reserve, California, USA - Sample 9_17_2013_60cm (SPAdes) (version 2) | ecosystem: Environmental > Terrestrial > Soil >...
CGGCCTCGTCCTGTCGTCTCCCTATCGCATGCAGCGAATTTTCGGCTTCATGGATCCGTGGTCGGATCCGTTCGGCCGCGGCTACCAGCTTTCGCACGCATTGATCGCCTTCGGCCGCGGCGAGTGGTTCGGCGTCGGACTGGGCGCAAGCGTCGAGAAGCTCCTCTATCTCCCCGAGGCGCACACCGACTTCCTGCTCGCGGTGATCGGAGAGGAGCTGGGATTCGCGGGGGTGATCGCGGTGATCGCGCTTTTTTCGTGGCTGGTGTTGCGGGCATTCGCCATCGGCCGCCAGGCCGTGGCGCTGGAGCGCCCGTACCCGGCGCTGGTCGCTCAAGGGATCGGCGTGTGGTTCGGGGTGCAGTCGTTCATCAACATGGGCGTGAACATGGGCGTGCTGCCCACCAAGGGCCTCACGCTTCCGTTCATGAGCTTCGGCGGGAGCGGCCTGCTGGCGAATTGCCTGGCGCTGGCGGTGCTGCTGCGGATCGACTGGGAGAACCGGCAGTTGATGCGAGGGACGGCAGCGTGAAGCCATCATGGCGCGAACCATCATGATCATGGCGGGCGGAACGGGGGGACATGTCTTTCCCGGTCTCGCCGTGGCCGACGACCTGCGCGAAGCCGGGTGGCGCGTGGTGTGGCTCGGGGCGAAGACGGGCATGGAAGCGACCCTCGTCCTCAAGCGCGGCTACGACATGGCCTGGGTCAGTTTCTCGGGCCTGCGCGGCAAGGGGCCGCTGGCGTTCTTGCTCCTGCCCCTCAGGCTGCTCGTCGCTTTCTGGCAAAGCGCGCGCGCGATCTTCGCGCATCGCCCGGACGTGGTCCTCGGCATGGGCGGCTATATCTCGTTTCCCGGCGGGATGATGGCGGCGCTATTCGGAAAGCCCCTGGTCGTCCACGAACAGAACGCCATCCCGGGCCTCGCCAACAAAGTGCTCGCCGGGGTCGCCGACCGGGTCCTATGCGCATTCCCCGGCGCGCTCAAAGGCGCAACCTTGACCGGCAACCCGGTTCGACCGGAGATCGCCGCGATCGCCGCTCCCGAGCAGCGCTACGCCGAGCGCAGCGGTCCGCTCCGCATTCTCGTCATCGGGGGCAGCCTCGGCGCCAAGGCGCTGAATGACATCGTTCCGAGGGCGCTGTCGCACGTTCCCGGCGGGGGGCGGCCGATCGTGACCCATCAGTCGGGCGCGCAGCATGTCGAGTCCCTGCGGCAGGCGTACTCCGCGGCGGGCGTCCAGGCGGCAACCGCCGCCTTTATCGATGACATGGCTGCGGCCTATGCCGAGGCGGACCTCGTCGTGTGCCGCGCCGGAGCGACCACGGTCGCCGAGATCGCGGTCGCAGGTGTCGCGAGCATCCTGGTTCCCTTTCCTCACGCGGTGGACGACCACCAGACGGTCAACGCGCGTTTTCTCGCCGATGCCGGAGCAGCGGTCCTTGCTCCGCAAAGCGAGCTCAGCCCCGAGCGCCTGGCAGAGCTGATTGCAGGGTTCGATCGCGAACGCCTGCGCGAAATGGCCAAGCTCGCCCGCTCCCTCGGCAGGCCAGAGGCGGCGCGCCATGTGGCGCAGATCTGCATGGAGCTCGCGAAGTGAAACACAAAGTCAAACGGATTCACTTCGTCGGGATCGGAGGCTCGGGCATGAGCGGCATCGCGGAGGTCCTGCTCAACCTGGGCTACAAGGTGAGCGGTTCGGACCTCGCATCCAACGCAGCGACCGAGCGGCTGGCAGACCTGGGGGCGAAAGTCGTACTGGGCCACAGGGCCGACAACATCGCCTCGGCAGACGCCGTGGTGGTGTCCTCGGCGGTGAAGCCGGACAACTTGGAGGTCGCGGCCGCCCAGGCGAAGCGCATTCCGGTCGTGCCGCGCGCGCTGATGCTCGCAGAGCTCATGCGCCTGAAGCAGGGGATCGCGGTGGCCGGGACCCACGGCAAGACCACCACCACGAGTCTCATCGCGAGCGTGCTCGCCGAAGGCGGGTTGGATCCCACGTTCGTGATCGGCGGAAGGCTGGTGAGCGCCGCCTCCAACGCACGCCTGGGGACCGGAGAGTTCATCGTCGTCGAGGCCGACGAATCCGACGCCTCCTTCCTTCACCTGCAACCGGTGGCCGCCGTGGTGACCAACATCGACGCCGACCACATGGAGACTTACCAGCACGATTTCTCGCGGCTGAAGCAGGCGTTTGTCCGTTTCCTGCAGAACCTCCCTTTCTACGGCAGCGCCATCCTGTGCGCCGACGACGCCAACGTGCGCGAAATCATGCCTTCGGTCTCTAAGCCGATCGTGACCTACGGAATGCGCGACGACGCAATGGTTCGCGGAACCGAGATCGTCGCGGGGGACCGCATGCGCTTCAAGGCCAAGCGCGAAGGCGCATCGACCCTGGAGATCACCCTCAACCTGCCCGGACGGCACAACGTACAGAACGCGCTCGCCGCGATTGCCGTCGCCACCGAGCTCGGCGTTCCGGACGCGGCGATCCGCAAGGCGCTCGCCGAATTCCGCGGAGTCGGCAGGCGCTTCCAGCGCTACGGCGAGATTTCTCTCGCCCCGAACGGCAGGCCGGCAGGCAGCTTCACGCTGGTGGACGACTACGGGCATCACCCGGTCGAGATGCGGGCGACGCTCGATGCCGCGCGAGGCGCTTTTCCGGGTCGGCGCATCGTGCTCGCCTTCCAGCCCCACCGTTACACGCGCACGCGCGACCTGTTCGAGGATTTCGTGAAGGCCCTTTCGGGCGCGGACGCGCTGCTGCTTGCCGAAGTCTATGCGGCAGGCGAAACGCCTATCGTCGCCGCCGACGGGCGCTCGCTCGCCGAGGCGATTCGCGTTGCGGGCAAGACCGAGCCGGTGTTCGTCGAGAAGATTTCCGACATGGCCGACGCGATCCGCAAGCTTGTGCGCTCCGGTGACGTCGTCCTCACCATGGGCGCAGGCTCGATCGGCGGCGTGCCGGCGGCGCTCGCCAAGGCCGGAAGATGAAGATGACCGAGCCGATCGGCCGCCCCACCACTGTCCTGCGCGGCATATTGCGCCTGAACGAACCGATGTCGAAGCACGTCAGCTGGCGCGCCGGTGGGGTCGCGGCACGGGCTTACACCCCGGCCGACCAAGCTGACCTCGCCGCATTTCTCGCGACCCTGCCCAAGGGCGAACCGGTGTGCTTCGTCGGCTTGGGAAGCAATCTGCTCGTGCGCGACGGCGGCTACCGCGGGACGGTCGTCTTGATGCACAGCCCGCACGGCGCGATGCGCGCGGAGGGCGAGTTGATTTACGCCGAAGCGAGTGTCGCCTGCCCTAAGGTGGCACGGCTCGCGGCGATGCACAGCTTCGAAGGCGCCGAGTTCCTCGCCGGGGTGCCTGGCACGGTCGGCGGAGCGCTGGCGATGAACGCCGGCTGTTACGGGTCGGAAACCTGGGACGTTGTCGCGAAGGTGCTGACGGTGTCGCGCGCCGGGAAATCGAGCGAGCGCAGTCCGGGCGATTTCGCGACGGGTTATCGCCGCGTCGAGGTGCGCGGATCGAGGCTGGGCGAAGACGAATGGTTTCTCGCCGCCTGGTTTCGTTTTCGCCCCGGCGACGAGAAGCGCGCCAGGGCACGCATCAAGGAGCTGCTGGCGAAGCGCATCGAGGAGCAGCCGCTCGAGCTTCCGAATGCCGGCTCGGTATTCCGCAACCCGCCCGGCGACCACGCCGCGCGCCTCGTCGAGGCCAGCGGGCTCAAGGGCCATGAAATCGGCGGCGCTCGAATCTCCGAGAAGCACGCAAATTTCATCGTCAACCCGAAGGGAAAGGCGCGCGCCGCGGACATCGAGGCGCTGATCGAGCACGCGCGCGACGCCGTAACGCGGCGCTTCGGCGTCGATCTCGTCCCCGAGGTGCGTATCGTGGGGGACGCATGAACGCCCGCGACTTCGGCAAGGTCGCCGTGATGATGGGCGGGCGTTCCGCGGAGCGTGCCGTTTCGCTCAAGAGCGGCTCCATGGTATTGGCGGCTCTGAAGAAAAAAGACGTCGATGCACACGCTTTCGATCCGAAGGAGCGGGGACTCGAAGAGCTCATCAAAGACCGGTTCGACCGAGTCTTCATTGTGCTGCACGGCCGCTATGGCGAGGACGGCACGATCCAGGGTGCGCTCGAGTTGGTGGGCATTCCGTATACCGGCTCGGGCGTGATGGGCAGCGCCCTCGCGATGGACAAGTGGCGCACGAAACTCGTCTGGCAGGGAAGCGGCGTTCCGACTCCGCATTGCGAGCTCCTCACTCGGGAAAGCGATCTCCAGGGCGTCGCGACGCGACTGGGGCTGCCTCTGATGGTGAAGCCCGCCAACGAAGGCTCGTCGATCGGGATGACCAAGGTGAAAAGCGCCCGGGACCTGACGGAGGCCTATGCGCTCGCCGCCAACTATGACCGCGTCGTGATCGCGGAGGCTTTCGTGGATGGCGTCGAGCTGACCGTCGGGGTCCTGGGAGACACGGCCCTTCCGCTGATCAAGCTCGAAACGCCGCGCGAGTTCTACGACTACGAGGCCAAATACAGCGCCAGTGACACCCGCTACATCATTCCCAGCGGACTGCCCCCTGACGCCGAGCGCATCATCCAGGACGAGGCACTGCGGGCTTTCAGGATCCTGGGCTGCAGCGGGTGGGGCCGCGTGGACCTGATGCTCGACCGCACGGGCAAGCCCTATTTCCTCGAGGTCAACACCTCTCCGGGAATGACCGACCACTCGCTCGTGCCCATGGCGGCTCGCCACGTCGGGTTGTCGTTCGAGGACCTGTGCGTGCGAATTCTCGAGCTCGCCCGGCTCACGGAACAGGGGGGCGACCGTGTGGGATAACCCGCGCCTCGCCAACGCCGCCGCGAACGCGCTCTACGCGCTTGCGCTCGCGCTCATCACCTACGCGGGGGCGCTCGTCCTCGCCGAATCCCCGGCGTTTTCACTCAAGACCATTGTCGTGGGAGGCGAGCTCCGGCACGTCGCGCGCGACGAGATCGTCGGCGCGCTCCAGGGCCGCGTCAAGGGTACTTTTTTTACCGTGGACCTGGAGGCGGTGCGCACGCTGTTCGAGGGGATTCCCTGGGTGCGCCGCGCCGAACTGCGACGCGGCTGGCCCGACCGCCTGGAAGTACGTATCGAAGAGCACGTGGCCCTCGCGCACTGGGGTCAAAGACGAGAGCTGCGGCTCGTGAATACTCATGGAGAGCTTTTCCGCGGGCAGAGCGACGCCGCGCTCCCGGTCTTTTCCGGGCCCGCCGGCAGTGAAGGCGAAGTCACGCAACGCTACCTTGCCTTTCGGAGTTTGCTGGCCCCGCTGGCCCTCGAGCCCAGTCAGGTTCTGCTGAGCTCGCGTCTTGCCTGGCAGCTCAGGCTCTCGAACGGCCTCGCCGTGCAGCTCGGGCGTGACTCGGACAAAGACCGCGTCGACGAACGTCTCGCAAGGCTCGTGTCCGTATACCCACAAACGCTCGGAGAGTCCCGGCACCGTCCGGACTATGTCGACCTGCGCTACCCCAACGGTTTTGCGCTGCGGGTTCCCGAGGGCGTCGGCCCCGAGACCCGCGCGCGCAAGCGAGTCTGACATGGCGAGGGAAAACAAGAACCTCATCGTCGCTCTGGACATCGGCACCTCGAAGGTGGCGGCGATGGTAGCGGAGCTTTTCCCCGACGGACGCATGGACATCATCGGGACTGGCGGTCACGAGTCCAAGGGGCTGAAAAAGGGTGTTGTGGTGAACATCGAGGCGACCGTGAACGCCATCCAGCGCACGCTCGAGGAAGCGGAATTGATGGCCGACTGCAAGATCGAGCGCGTCTTCACCGGGATCGCCGGCAGTCACATCAAGAGCTTCAACTCGACCGGGATGGTGGCAATCAAGGACAAGGAAGTGACCACTATCGACGTCGAGCGCGCGATCGAGACGGCGCGCGCCATGCCCATCCCGACCGATCAGCAGGTGCTGCACATCCTGACGCAGGAATTCATCATCGACGGGCAGGACGGCGTGCGCGAGCCGCTCGGGATGAGCGGCGTGCGGCTCGAGGTCAAGGTACACATCGTCACCGGCGCCGTCTCGGCCGCGCAGAACATCGTCAAGTGCGTGCGCCGCTGCGGGCTGGAGGTGAACGACCTGATCCTGCAGCCGCTCGCGTCTTCACTCGCCGTGCTGACCGAGGACGAAAAGGAACTGGGCGTGTGCCTGGTCGACATCGGCGGCGGCACGAGCGACATCGCAGTGTTCCGCGAAGGCGCGATCCGCCACACGGCCGTGGTACCGATCGCCGGAGACCAGATCACCAACGACATCGCGATGGCGCTGCGTACGCCCACCGCGGAAGCGGAAGAACTCAAGGTCCGTCACGGCTGCGCGTTGAGGCAGCTCGCTGAGGCCGGCCAGATGATCGAGGTCGCGGGCGTGGGCGATCGCCCGCCGCGAATGCTTTCGCGCCAGACGCTCGCCGAAGTCATCGAGCCTCGCGTCGAGGAACTCTACTCCCTCATTCAGCAGGTGCTGCGCGACTCCGGTTACGAGGAGCTGCTGTCCTCCGGTGTCGTGCTCACCGGGGGCTCGGCCGTGATGCAGGGGATGGTGGAACTGGGCGAGGAGATTTTTCACATGCCGGTGCGGCTGGGCATTCCCCGCTACTCCGGCTCGCTTTCGGACGTGGTCCGCAGCCCGCGCTACGCCACCGGCGTCGGTCTGCTGCTCGAGGGCGTGGTGCAGACGCAGCGCGGACTGATCGCGCGGCAGGGTGGGTCGGTACGACAGGTCTTAAAGAGGATGCGCCAATGGTTCCAACGGAATTTTTAGAAGGGCACGGCTGGCAAGCGTTTTTTTTCTTCACCCCGGAAGGAGGTCAGCATGTTTGAAGTCGTCGAAAACACAGCGAGCGGCACCGTGATCAAGGTGATCGGTGTCGGCGGCGCGGGCGGCAATGCCGTCGATCACATGATCCGCAACGGCGTGGCGGGCGTCGAGTTCATCACCGCCAATACCGACGGGCAGGCGCTGTCGCGCACCCAGGCGAAGAGCCAGATCCAACTGGGATCGACGGGCCTCGGCGCCGGGGCCAAGCCCGAAGCCGGGCGCGCCGCGGCGCTCGAGGCCCGCGAGCAGATCGCCGATGCCCTGCGCGGGTCGCACATGGCCTTCATCACCGCCGGGATGGGCGGCGGCACCGGCACGGGCGCCGCCCCGGTGGTGGCGGAGGTCGCCAAGGAGATGGGCATCCTCACCGTCGCGGTCGTCACCAAGCCGTTCTCGTTCGAGGGCGTGCGCCGGATGCAGGCTGCCGAGACCGGCATCGCGGAACTGTCCCAGCACGTCGACTCCGTCATCGTGATTCTCAACGAGAAACTCGAGGAAGTGCTCGGCGACGACGTGTCGATGGAGGAGGCGTTCTCCGAGGCCGACAGCGTGCTCAAGAACGCCGTCGCAGGAATCTCCGAGATCATCAACGTGCCGGGCTTGATCAACGTCGACTTCCAGGACGTGCGCACGGTGATGGCCGAGCAGGGGATGGCGATGATGGGCTCCGCAGCCGCTTTCGGCGTGGATCGCGCTCGCATCGCCGCCGAACAGGCGGTGGCTTGCCCCTTGCTCGAAGGCGTCAATCTGTCCGGTGCGCGTGGGGTCGTAGTGAACATCACGGCCAACAAGTCGAGCCTCAAGCTGCGCGAAACCAAGGAGGTGATGAACACCATCCGCGGCTTCGCGGCCGACGACGCCACCATCATTTTCGGCGCGGTCTACGACGATCCCATAGGGGAGGAGCTGCGTGTCACCGTGATCGCGACGGGCCTCGGCCAGCCGCAGATCACGCGCCAGGCCAAGCCGAAACTGGTGCAAAAAACCGGCACCGACAACATGCCTGTCGCCGGGGTGGATTACCGCGTGCTCGATGAGATGCCCGCTGTGATTCGCAAGAACCGCGCCTCGACGATAGAGGCGCTGCAAAACAGCGGGGTCGACAAGTACGACATCCCCGCTTTCCTTCGCAAGCAAGCCGACTAGGGAGAAATCACATGAGCACAGCCAAGAGACCGGGCATGCCTCGCTACCTGCTGCGCAGGCCTTTGATCGCAAGAACGAGCACGAGCGTGCGGGAGCCCATTCGGACTGCGCCCGTGCTGATCCGCACCGTCGCTTTCGTGCCCGCCTACCTGCGCAAAAGGCCGCATTGAGCGGGAAAAGTTCGCGTCCCCACCGGAATTCCGGGCCGGTAGGGGCGCGGGCTGTGCTAAAATCCCGTACTTTCAATCGGCTACGGCAATTGCTGCAGCGACGCAAATGTTCAAGCAGCGCACCCTCAAATCCGTGATTCGCGCCACCGGCGTCGGCCTGCATACCGGCGAGAAAGTGGCCATGACCCTGCGGCCGGCGTCGCCGGACTCGGGGATCGTGTTTCGGCGTATCGATTTGCCCGTGCCGGTCGACATCGTTGCCGACGCCTTCAAAGTGACCGACACGCGCCTTTGCAGCGCGCTGGAGGCGGACGGAGCGAAAGTGGCCACTGTCGAGCATTTGATGTCGGCATTTGCCGGGCTCGGAATCGACAACGCCTACGTCGATCTCACGGGGTCGGAAGTTCCGATCATGGACGGGAGCGCCGCCCCTTTCGTGTTCCTCATTCAATCCGCGGGCATCGAGCAGCAGCCCGCGCCCAAGCGTTTTTTCAGAATCAAGAGCACGGTGGAAGTGACCGACGGGGACAAGTGGGCGCGCTTCGAACCGTTCGAGGGATTCAAGCTCTCGTTTTCCATCGAGTTCGACCACCCCGCTTTCGAGCGCTCGGCGCAGGTGGCCCAAGTCGACTTTACCGACACCTCCTACGTCAAGGAAGTCGCCAGAGCGCGCACCTTCGGTTTCATCCAGGACGTGGAGGCAATGCGCGATTCGGGCCTCGCTCTAGGCGGGAGCCTCGAAAATGCCGTCGTGGTGGACGAGTACCGTGTTCTGAACGTCGAGGGACTGCGCTACAGCGACGAGTTCGTCAAGCACAAGTTGCTCGACGCCATCGGCGATCTATACCTGATCGGGCACTCGTTGATCGGGTATTTTTCGGCGCACAAGTCTGGCCACGCCCTGAACAACCGTCTGTTGCGAGCGACGCTTGCCTCCAAGGATGCGTGGGAATACGTGACCTTCGAGCGCGAGGAGGACGCCCCGGCTGCCTTGTCGCGGTTGTTTGCTCTGCCCGCCGTTTAGCGGCGACTCTTCGGTATGCTCGCCCTGCGCATCGCCGCGATTCTCGCGGCGCTCACCACCGCGGCTGGGATAATCCTGTACCTCCTGACCCGCGACAGGAAGTATCTGCGCCTCGCGTTTCAGGTATTCAAATACGCCCTGATCTTCGCCCTGCTGGTTTTCGGCCTTTTGATTCTCGAGCGTGTAATTGTGCTCGTCTAAGCAAAGGCTTACTTGCGGTGCCGGGACGCGAACTTCCAGAGCGTAGTTTTCAGTTCTGAATCAGGTAGTTGCTCGCAGAGCCGCGCCAGTCCCACGGTGGCTTCCTGGGTAATTTTCGCAGATTTTTCAACAACTTGAGCGCCGGAGCTCAGGGGTTGCACGCACACCTCCAATCCGGTAACCTCGATCCCTCGTTGCGAAAGCAGTTCGGATAATGTCGGCAGCATGAGTTTCAGTTTGGCGGCGGTCGCCCCGTTGGCGGCAAAAACAACGACTTTTCCCTGTTTGTAGTTGGCGATCGAGCACGAGCGCGCCAGGGATTCCGGCAGCATCGCTGCAAGAATCTTGCGCAACTCGATCAAGCGCCGGGCCTGTGGCATCAGGGCAGCGATGCCGTCGGGCTGATTCAAGAAGGCGCAAGGATTCTTCGGATGCATATTCTGGGGATGCATGGAGTGCCGCTCTAGGAGGGCAGCGTGCATATTATTCTTGTTTCGAGCAGACTGGCCAAGTCGAGGTCCTGGACCCTGACCCATCGGCACTTGCTTGCCGGCTCCGTGTGCATGGCGCTGCTGGTGTTCGGCCTCACCCTCGCGCTCTTCTGGGTCACGGTACGTCATGCCGCCGAATTCAAGCTTCCGCTGCTCGACTCGCTGGTCTTGTCGGCGCAGGAAGCGCAACGTCGCAAGACGGAGGAATTCCTTCGGGAAAACCTGAATGCCATGGCGGTGAAGCTCGGCCAGATGCAGGCTCAGCTTATGCGGCTCGACGCGCTGGGCGAGCGGCTGTCGGCGCTTGCGGGCTTGAAACCCGGGGAATTCCGCTTCACCGAGCCGCCTGGCCGAGGCGGTGCCATGTCGAGCATCCCACCCCAGGATCTCTCGATGCCGGAATTCAACCGGCAGCTCGACCAACTTTCCA
>Ga0209647_1004582_pt1 | contig 10344 bp, 13 predicted proteins | sample GraSoi_2013_60cm_FD_185827 | JGI IMG/M metagenome (GOLD analysis project Ga0209647, IMG submission 185827) | Grasslands soil microbial communities from the Angelo Coastal Reserve, California, USA - Sample 9_17_2013_60cm (SPAdes) (version 2) | ecosystem: Environmental > Terrestrial > Soil >...
GCAATGGTATAGCCGTAAGAGAAATCAGATGGTACACTGTGGAGGCGAGGGAAGGAGAACGAGCATGGCACAGCCCCAGCAAGAGCCCTTACGGGCGTTGAGTGAGCAGGAAGAACGAGAACTGAAGCGACTGGCGAAAGCGACGAGCGAGCGGCTCGACGTGGTACACAGGGCCAAAGCCTTGGTCGCGGTGGCGAGCGGGAAGCCCTTTACGGAGGCTGCCCATGAGGCGGGGTTGAAGAGTGGAGACGGGGTAGGCAAGCTGGTGAAGCGCTTCAATGCGCGCGGTCTAGCGGCCCTGTCGATTGCCGCCGGGGCAGGACGCAAGCCGACCTACACGAGCGCGCAGCACGCGCGTATCATCGCAGAAGTGCAGCGGGAGCCCGATCGCAAGGCTGACCAGACGGCGACGTGGTCGCTGATGACCTTGCGCGCGGCCTTACGCCAGACGGACCTGCCCGAGATCGCCGCCGAAACCATTCGCGAGGTGCTGCATGAGTCAGGCTACAGCTATCAGCGCACGCGCACCTGGGTGCGCACCGGCTACGCGCTGCGGGTGCGCAAAAGCGGGACCGTGACGACCTATGATCCCAAGACGCCGGGAAAAAAAGAGTGATCGAGCTGGCGTGCGAGCAGGCGGAAGCCGCGGGGATCGTGCAGTTGAACGAAGACGAAGCTGGACCATATCAGGCCATCCCGCAGCCTGGGGCGAAGTTCGCAGCCCGAAGGCCACCCGGCGAGGCCTCCACACGAGTACGAGCGGGGAGGGACCGCCAAGAGGCTTCCGCTCTTTCGTCCGGCCACCGGCAAGATCCGCGCCAAAGGGGTGGTCGAAGTCGCCAATGCCGTCTTGCATCCCTGGCTCAAAGAGCAACTCGCGGAGGTCTTGGCCGAGATCGAAAAAGCCCAGCCACGAGAAACGCTCCCCCCTGAAGCAGAGCGTCCTGCCTGCGCGCGTTGGGAGACGTGGCTAGGCTATCGGCCGCGCAGTTGCGAACCCCCCTTGCGCATCGTGCTGGTGCTGGATAATCTGGCGGGGCATCTGTCGTATGACCTGGTGCGCTGGTTCTTTGCTCATGGGGTGATGCCGCTCTACACGCCCGTTGGCGGCTCGTGGCTCAACATGGCCGAGTCGGTGCAGCGCATCATCGTGCGCCGCGCCCTGGCTGGGCAACATCCCAAGACCGCTCAAGAGGTGATCGACTGGCTGGAACAGACGGTGGAAGGATGGAACAACCACCCCACGCCCTTTATCTGGAATGGCAAACGGCGACGGCGGCGCGAACGGGCACGCGTACGCCGCCTGGCTGGCTCAGGCGCTGCCCTCGTCAAGGGCTACGCCATTGCCAGTTGACCCACTAGTACGCCGATCGTGTTCATTTAAGGCTTTTCATACCTCTTCCTCTAAGAGCTTGTAAAAAATTAGGCTGCCAGTGCACAATCAACCTTTACGGCTTGACATGATTGTTGTTGACGCTGCTGTTCAGCTTGCTGTTTCCGTGCCAGCCGCGCTAGCATTAAGCGGATCATGGCAATGTGGATCATCGCTTCGCTACTCTCTGGCAATCGCTCATAGTCTTTGGCAAGACGACGAGGAGCGTCATTGATGGTTTGCCAGATCCCCCTGCGTCGCCAGGTGTGATAGTAGTGTGAAACAGTTCCATACGGTGGGAAGTCACCGGGCAAATTCCGCCAGGCGCAGCCATTCCGATTGAGATAGAAAATGGCGTTGAGAATTTCCCGCCGGGGGTATTCGATGGTGCGCCCCAACGGTTTGGGGAGAGGCGAGAAGTGGTTCAATCAGTTGCCACCCTCGATCACTCAGGTCCGTTGTGTATGCTTTTCTCGTCATTTTACCAACTCGCTTACCAAAGGGGAAAGGGAAGTGGGGCATCCCAAATCCCGGCAGCGGAACCGCCATCCTTTGCTGAAGAACGATACGTGTGAAAACACTGGCGCACGACCACTCAACGCCGTTCTGCTAAAGGGTAGCCAGCGCGGCCCGCGCCTCCTGGAGCAGGGGTTTCAGCAGCTCCCTTGACATCTTGCCCGGATTCTCCAACACCGCCTCAAGGGCACGCGCATAAGCCACTTTCAGCGCCTCCTCTGGCGGCGCATCAATATCCGGCTCCACTCCTGTTCCCTCCCAGTTCGTGCCGGTACGAGGGTTGATCGCGCGCCAGGCGGGAATAAATGCCTCGATATGCGGGTGAATCCAGAACGCCTCCATCGGATGCGCTCCCCCTGCTGTGGTTCTTCCGATGAGGGTGGCACGCTGCAGATGCTTGAGATTATACGCAAACTCTTCAGCGGCTGAAGCGGTCTGCGGGCCAATCAACACAGAGACCGGCTTGTGAGGGCCATAGCGCCGACCAGGAACATAGGGCAGCGTCCAGAACTGCTGGGTGCTCTGGGTGAACAGGCTCACCCTCGAAGAGATAGCTCGAAAGCAAAGCAATCATGGATGGCTCTCCCCCGTCGTTGTGGCGCAAGTCGACGATGAGCGCGCTGCTATGGGCCAGGAAATTCATCGCAGCCACCGCTGTTTCACCGGCAATCTCTGCCGAATAAAAGCTGCGCAGATCGAGATAGCCGATGTTGCCTTGCAGCCTCTCTACCCGCTGGAAGCCAAAGTTTTGGATACTCCCGCTTTCATGCTCGTCGGCCCTGTTGCTTTCATGCTCAATGGCAGGCCGCCCCTTGGCGTGATAGACGAGAAAAAAGTGCTTGTCGTGGCTGATCTCTTGCAGATGTGCCGTGAGGAACAGACAGAACATCTCCCCAGTCGTGAACTGATCATACTCGCCGACGCTCAACCGACGCCGCAGGTCTTCTTCCACACGCTGCGCCACCTCAGGGAACACATAGTGCTCATGAATTCTCCTAAGAAGGGGTCACCATATCATTTCGGGAAAAACCTACGCTAAGCTCCGAAGCTGATTGCTGCTGCCTCAGTTTGTAACTCTTCCTGGTAATCCCCTCCAGGCTTTCAGTTTTCTCCCACACGTTGATGCTACATATGAGTTGAGCAGGCATTCCCTCGCCTCAACACGCGTATCTGCTCGGGAATGCCTGCTCCATTGGTGGAAGGAGCACTCACGGTTCCCAACGTTATTCGACCCTGATCGCGTCTCCTCGCCTAATAGGGGTTTGCCCATGGTTGGAACAGAAAGTCGGAATAGCGAGATAGCCAAAATGGGTAGTCAGCCTATGAGGCCTTTGAGTAGTAAGGATCGGAATGGACAGAATACTCTGAGGAGATTCCTCAATTCAAACGGTATCGAGTAATTGCTCCAGTCGATCATACATCACCTGCTCGAGATCAGTCGGGTAGGCTATTCCATATCCCCGTGTCAAGGGAACAGCCAGTTCCTGATAGAAGCGGACGATGACGAGGGCCGCCTGGAGCATTGCACTTCGCTCCAAGGGACAACAGGTTGCCTCTAAAGGCGCTAACTGCCCTCCTGGTAGCGCTTGCTCCACCTTTTCATAGCCCTCTGGTGCCGCGGAAAAGTTCTCTCTGAGGCGGACCAGGTTCACACAAGAGAGGCGTAGATCCTGTAAACCGCCGTATGCCGACCACATCTGCCCGCGCGCCAGAGGCGTGATGAAGTGGTGGCAGAGGTCATGCCAGAACCAGGAGATGATGCCACGTAACGTCTCAATCTGTTCGGTTTGAGCAACTTCGGGCCAGGGGAAGACTGCTCCCGCCAGTATGCCCTTTGGATCGAGCAGGACCTTGTAAGGCCCAACATGCATGTGAGTGAACTGGCCCTGGCGGCCAAGCACAAGTTCACATTCGACACCGTCGGGGAAAGTAAAGAACACGATGTCAAAGCCGTAATCACTGAAGACTTCCAGGAAAATCGGCTCACCCAGCAAGCGTAGAAACGCCTTGCGATCTGCGAAGAAGTCATCGTATGCCTCATCGAGAGTGATCAGGCCGAAATCAATGTCGGAATAGGCATCAGTCGCATCCCTGGCGTAGGAGCCGCCGAGGAAGGCGGCCACCACACGCTCATCTGCCTGACAAGCAACCGCAAAGCGGTGAATAACGGCTTGACGGTTCTGCTCTATTTCTTGCATCTGGTTGTTTCCTATTGTGAAGGCTCTATTTCAAAAGCATTATACCCATATGAGCAGTAGTTAAGAATTCTACTTTCATTGGATAGCACCTGCAAATCTTTTTTATGTTATGACGCAAGAAGAGATGGTTTTTAGCCTGCAAGCTCCCAGTTGTAAGCAGGAGTTGAGAAACCGCCTACTATTCGAACTCACCACGCTCTCGCAGGAATCGCAGCTTCGTCCAGGCAAGCACTTGCGATCCCGAGGCAGGCAAGCTCCAGGTATAGGGACGATCTACTTCCAACCGCCTCACCTCGATCCAACTCATGCTGTGCCTATCCCAGAGCTGATCCAAGCTGAAGGCAGTTGAGGGTAATCCCTGGTTGGCTCGGCTGAGCATCTCATCCATCTGCTCAGGCGAGGAGGACAGAAATACGCGGATGTGCTCATTTGGCACACAATGATACAATTTCAGCAAGCCCAGCACGCCGTGAAGTGAAGTGAGCGGACTTGACTTCCACCGCCACGTGGCTGATTGACTCCCTTGTAAGGCAACTCGATCGTAGATCATGTAACACCGCGCCTCTCTTAGCAGGGCTATTCATATCAGAGAGCCATCCTGCTTTCTCCAGCATATGCACTAGCCAATTAAAGGTGTACTCGAGGAGATTCAGGACAAGCAGGAGTAGCAGTGCCAGGAGCAACAGTGCCATCCCTATCGTCTCCTACTCGACAGGGAACCCTTGCTTGCTCCACTCGTTGAACCCGCCAGCCATGTTCACGACATTGGTATAGCCTATCTTCTTAAGCGTCTCGGCCGCCAACAGCGAGCGCCCGCCGGATGCGCACGCGACGATGATGCGAGCGTCCGGCTTCGTCGTGAGTTCTGGTTTGGGGTAGGGCGTTGTCGGATCGGCATACCACTCCAACATACCGCGTGGGGCCAGCACCGCTCCTGGAATATGGTCCTTCTCCCACTCGGCGGGTTCTCTGACATCAAGCAGCAGGGTAACCTGCCCCATCCAACTCCTCCTTCGCTTGTGCGACGGTGATTTCCTGAATGGTTTGATGTGCTTCGGCGACGATCTGGCTTGCGCTCTTCGGTTGCTCGGTGTTTTGTGTAGACACGTTCTGCTCCCTCTCTGCTCGGTCACCTGCTAGACCGAGTGTGTGTTGAAAGCATGACAAATGTACACCATTCATCACTATCAGAGCATGAGGTATCTCTGCTTAACAACCACCTCCACTTTCCCACCAGGACGCAGGGCCAGATTATGCACCGGATCAGGCTCGATCGTCTGTCCTGGCACCAGCGTAAAGTGGACGCGCTGAGCAAGCGTGGCAATGAGCAGGTGTCCTTCCATCAGCGCAAAGTGATTGCCGAGACAGATGCGTGGCCCTGCCCCAAAGGGAAGATAGGCGTGGCGGGGAAGCTGCTTTTCTCGTTCGGGTGCGAAGCGTTCGGGGTCAAACGTCTCTGGATCAGGGAAGTAGGCTGGTGTGCGGTGCAGGATGTAGGGCGATACTATGACGGTGTACCCCTTCGGTACCAGATAGCCACCAATCTCGATATCGTGCAACGCCTCGCGCACGATGCCGGCTGCTGAGGGATAGAGACGCATCGTCTCCTTGAAGACCTGCAAGCAGTAGGGGAGGCGTGCGAGATCGTCATACTTCGGGGATCGTCCCTGTAGCACGCTCTCGACTTCTTGTTGTACCTTCTGGTAGACATGCGGATGCTGACACAGCAAATACCAGGTCCAGGTGAGGGCTGCCGAGGTCGTTTCATGGCCTGCACCAAAGAGCGTTAAGCATTCGTCCATGAGCTGCTCGTCGCTCATCCGCTTCCCATCCTCGTCTTTGGCCTGCAGCAAGACGGATAAGAAGTCGTTGCGAAGAGTGCTGCTGCTGTGCCGTTCATCGATCATGTGCTGGATGCGATCCCGTAACACTTCTATCGCTTTGCGGAAGCGCAGATTGCGCGTGGTCGGCCAACTGAGTGGAGGCATCAGGGGCGAAAAGAGTTTATGCACGGTATACTCGTAGACACTGGACATTGCTGCACCAAGCTCATCAGTTTCATTGAAGACATCAGCATCGAAGAGCGCTTTGCCGATAACGCTCATCGTGAGGCCAATCATCTCCGAATTGAGGTCAACGACCGTGCCATTCTGCCACTCCTGCTGGAGGTGCTCTGCTAACTTTACCATCGTCTCCGCATAGGCGGCGATATGACGTGGTTGAAACATCGGGGCCATCAGTTTGCGCTGGTGGCGATGAAACTCCCCTTCGCTGACAAAGAGGCCATTCCCACCAAATGCCTTATGTATGAGCTGTCCCTTGCCAAAGTCATAGGCATGCTCAACCAGGATGCTCTGCACATGTTCTGCTCGATTGAACAGAATCAGGGGGATTGGCCCCATATGCAAGCCGCAAACAGCCCTGTGTTGCGTCGCTCGTACAAAGAAGGTCAGGCGATCCTTCCTCATCATGGCAGGCAGACTCCCGATCAGTGGAAACTCACGAATGTAGGGAATCGGCTGTGCTGATGGTAGTTCAACATGTTTGACCATGGTAGCTCTCCTTGACTGAGAAGGTATCTCTTTCATCGTTGGTAGTAGGCCCTTTAGGCCCATGGCCGGAATTTATAACGTTAGCGAATTTTCGTTCTAAAAACTGCATGCAAATGCATCTTTTACCGCTCGAAAGCTACTGATTAGTGACGAGAATATGAAGCTATCGCTGATCGAGACGCGAGCAACACAGCATTTTCACGCTCAAAAAAACGTAACGTTGTTTATTTTGCCAGCGGGCCTAACTAGCCAAGTCAGGGTCTCGCGCCACTCGTAGAATCTGCACATCAAAAACGAGAACGCAAGCCCAGATTTCTCATGCTTGATGCACATGTAGACAACTGGCGTGAAACCCTGTAAGTACTCCCGGCCACAAGTATACATCGTACTAATGCGAGGCAAGAGGCTGGACGAAGGCTACAAAGCCTGCTTCGAATTTATGACCAAAAGTACCAAGAGTGTATTCTATTCCGGCCTCTGTTATGCACTGTGAGCACGTAGGTAAGCTAGTGGCTTTCATACCGCCGCAAAGTTTTCTCTGATGCGCTCTGGATAATCCTTACTAACTGAATCATGCGCAAGCTTGTCATGGGGAATAGCCGTGTGAAACCTTCCAGTGATAGCATCAACTCGCGTAACTTAGGAGAGGCTATCACTTCCTTTACGGTCTCAAGCGTAGTCTGATCGAAGCCAACCTTCTCCAAGTGCCTGGTTATTTGCATTGATGATGCTGGTTTGTTTCTCGCAATGAACGCCTTTATCTCCTGTGAACTGAACTCCTGTCGTAGCTCCGTGGATTGCATAGCCGCCTCAGCGAGTTCTGCTAATGTGCGCGCCTTCCCCTCCATCTGCTGAACGATCTGTCTATAACTAACCACTTGTAGTTCTATCCCTTGTTTGCTTCTGCTTGCTTGTGCTCCGAGCAAACGAGCCTCAATTTCTCCGAGAGCTATGAGATCACCTAATAACTCTCCGAGTACGTCGAAGTATGCACGAAATTCTATCAGCTTGTTGCTCTTAGAGAGTTCTTCGGACCAGACGAATGGCACAGGTTCTACTTGCTCCAGGTAGTATGGACTTGGTTCTGGTGGATCTAGTGCTTCTTCTCCTAGGACTGCGGCTGCAATTGTAGCAGCTGCCGCTGCAGGAGCGAGCCACCAGAGAAATGCTGAGGCAATTCCAAGAGCAATAGCGGATGCATTACTGGAAAAAGCGGCTTGCGCTTCGCCCAACTTCGTATCAGAGACGTTAACGACCACCTCAAGTGTTGAAGAATTGACTGGAGGGTACTGGTTTCCATAGGAATCCTGTAACGTGATGTTCGCCGTATAGAAGAATTCCTTCCCTGTTTGATCCTCAGGCGCCCAGAGGCCTTGAATTAACCAGGGCCACGCTTGTGTAATTGGCGGAAACGTCAGTGGGGAAGATTGTTGTTTTTCGACTTCTACGCTGAAATCACCATACGATTTTGTATTACCATTCCCATCGGTTTCATCAAGTTCCACCGTGAACTGCATCCTCACAAACTGACTCTTGTTCACGCAGGTGCCAGCAAGGGTATAGCTTGCTTTCCAAGCAACTCCTTGCAGGAGGTCTCCTTGCCATTGCCACCAGGACTGCGAGACAGATTCTGGAACGACCGTGAGGATTTCATTATCTGTATATGGTCCCCTATCTCTCCCGTTCGTTGTAATCTCTAGGCGCAGTGTGTGCTGCCCGAAGGCGTAGAGGTTCTCTCCTAAAGGAGAATATGGAGGAGGCGGATCGATCAATGCCTGGATAGTGCCAATATCAACTTTCCAAAGCGAGCTGGGAGTATATGCCAAGAATGTTTCATCGTTCGGAAGCTGGAAAATTTTGTCCTGGTCCAGGAAGATAGCAATCCGGCATCCTGTCCCGAAGTCAAGACTACTATTATCGCTGAAAAAAGACAAGGAAATGGGGATGGGCTGTCCAGGCACGACAGCATTTTCGATAGAGAGCGATGCAAAGACAGCGTTCTCAAACTCTTCCATTGCGCCGATCAATTCCTGAAGATACCCTGGAGGAAGAGTAAGGATAAGAGACATAACAAAACTCCTTTCTGGACAGATGTGTTTACACAGACTATGTATCCCTATTATGGACGTGGAGTAAGATGATGCGCCGCAGACGAGCAACCTCGTGGACATCGCTCCATTCCTGCGGACAGCCTCGCACAATCTCCGCGGGTTTCAGCCCACAGTGATAGAGCAGATAGGCCAGTCGACGCTCACGTGCGTTCGAGAGGAGCGCTTGTAGCCGGTCCCAGACCTCGCTCTTGTCGGGGGAGTCTTCCCCATCTGACCAGGGGCATGAGATTGCTCCTGGCGCCGAGGAGACCCGCACCGTCTCCAGGATGGTTCCATTCAGACTCGCTCGCAGGTAGACCAACACCTCGGAGAGCGTCTCGCAGGCCACCTGCCTCTGGAGGGCGGCCTGCCGCAACCGCTCAAAGGCCAGTGCGACGAAGTGCCGTTCGCTGTGCAAGCGACACGCAGCCTGGCTGCCTGGATGGTCATGCAACCAGGTCAGCATAGTCTCTTCCAGGCTCTGTTGGAACGCTGCCCAGGCCTCCAGATCGCCATGTCGACTCGCCCGGCGCCACAGCTCCAGGCGAGAGGCCTCGCGTGTCTCACCAATATTCTGCCTCATAGTGCTCCTCCTTGCGTTCCCTTTCGCGAGCAGCTTGACGGTGACATGGCGCAACACACCTTTCCAGAGTGATTAGGAGCCTCTTCCGCTTCAGCTTTCATTCCACTGCGGCCTGCTGAACCGCTTGCAGAGCCGCTGCATAGTCTGGCTCACGCAGTTGATCGGCGACGTACTCGGTGTAGACGATACGGCCGTTGCGATCAAGCACAAAGACGGCCCGCTGTAACAGACGCCACTCTTTGAGCCACACGCCATACTCCTGACCGAACGGCTCACTGCGATGAGCCGAGAGGACCTGGTGTAGCACGCCTGCACTGTCCTGCCAGCGAGCTTGCATGTGTGGCGAGTCCATACTCACGGTATAGATGCAGGCATCGGATGGCAAGGCAACGCCAAAGGCTTCCCACTGTCGTGTCACGCGCTGGCAGACTGGGCGTGACAGGCTGTTCACCACGCTCAGCAGACGGACCATCCCTATTGAGTCAGCCAGGGAGATCGTGCGCACGGACAGATCAACCAGATCCAGGTAATCCAGACAGAAGTCGGGGGCCGGATCGCCTGCCTGCAGCTGCTTGCCCAGGACCGTGAGCTGCTCATTGCCTGCGAAGGCTTCGCCGATGCGTTCTTGCATGTTCTCGTGCTCCTCAGTCTCGTTTGGACTGCCGCCCTTCTGTTCTCAAGTGTAGCGTGTAGCGGGTGAGAATACATCGTCAGAACTGAGGAATTCTTGGACGGAGTGGGGAGAGCGTTATGGAGGGCACCTCCTCAGAACTGAGGAGGCGACGGTGAGAGGATGAGGGAATACTGGGGATGTGAACGAAATGCTGACGGCTGCCGTGAGGCGTGCCATAGCAGCAAATTGTTGTTGAAAGGAGGAGCAGCCTTACAGCAGGTGATGTTCCAGCGCGGACCGGGTTGCTGCGGCTCTGGAGGTAACTCCCAGCTTGCTGTAGATCGAGCGCACATGCGAATTGACGGTGACCAGACCGATGACGAGCCGCTCGGCAATCTGCGCACTAGTCAAGCCCTGTGC
>Ga0209647_1004583_pt1 | contig 10343 bp, 6 predicted proteins | sample GraSoi_2013_60cm_FD_185827 | JGI IMG/M metagenome (GOLD analysis project Ga0209647, IMG submission 185827) | Grasslands soil microbial communities from the Angelo Coastal Reserve, California, USA - Sample 9_17_2013_60cm (SPAdes) (version 2) | ecosystem: Environmental > Terrestrial > Soil >...
GGTTTCAGTGGAGTGCGGTACAAAGACTATTCTTTCTATGCCCAGGACTCGTATAGGCTTACGCCCCGCTTAACGCTGAATTATGGACTGCGCTACGATCTAGATTTGCCCGCGTCCGAAGCCTTCAATCGGTTTTCGGCGGTTGACCCCACACTTCCCAACCCGGGTGCTGGAAATATTCTTGGTGCCTATACCTACTTCGGATCTGGCACAGGACGGAATGGAAGGACGCGTCCGCAGGCCACCTACAAGAAGGCCTTTGGGCCGCGATTGGGATTTGCTTATAGTATCGACAGCAAGACTGTTCTGCGCGGCGGCTACGGCATCTTTTACGAGCCCTTGAAGGAAGGATCTTTCGCCGACCAGGATGGCCTGGGATTCTTCAATAAAGAGACGCTGACGTCGGCGAGCGGCCCTGCGTTTCAAATTGATAATGGCTTCCCACACATACTCCCCCAATTCGGACCCTTTACGCCCGAGGGACAAAACGGCAATAGCGGCGTCATCCTGGTACCGCGGAACAGCGGGCGCCCCGCCGATATCCAGTCGTGGAATCTCGATGTTGAGCGCCAGATCGCGGCAAATTTGGTCCTCAAGGTGGCCTATGTGGGGTCTAAGGGTACTCACCTGCCGGCCTTAAACATCATTCCGAACCAAGTGAGCCCCTCATTTCTGTCACTTGGCAGCGAACTGACGATGGATTCGTCCTGCCTCTCGAATGGAGGCTGCCCCAATGCCATTGCCGCGGGTGTCGCATTGCCTTACGCGACGTTTACTGGAAATATCAACCAGCTTCTTCGACCCTTCCCTCAATACGGTCAGTTCAACCAGGAAGATAACTCTTTCACTCCCGACCGGTCGGGCAACTCCACCTACCACGCGATGCAAGTTGGATTGGAAAAACGCTTTGCGCAGGGACTAAGTTTCCTGGTGTCGTACACGGTTTCAAAAAATATCACTGACGCCGATTCCGCTGGACCCGGAGTTTCCGGTTTCATCGGCACAAACAGCTTCATTGGCCAAAATTCCTACAACCGGCGGGCAGAGAAAGCCGTCAGCCAGTTGGATACTCCGCAGAGCCTTGTGGCAAGCTTTTTCTACGAATTGCCACTCGGTCGTGGAAAACGCTACCTCAGTGAAGGTGGAGTTGTAGACCGCGTTGTGGGTGGTTGGTATGTATCTACCATCGCTAGCTATCACTCGGGGACTCCTACGACGGTCTACGGTAATTGCGGTGGCACCGCTGGGGACGTTTTGTTTGGCGGGTGCAGCTTTACTGGCATCGCGCGTGTCAACGTCGTACCGGGAGTCAGCCAGGTGAACAAGCGTACCCTCAACCCCGCCACCACTCCGTTTTGGAACCCTGCCGCATTTACTCTGCCGGCTCAATTCACCTTTGGTAACGAACCCCGATCTCTAGCAGGCGCACGCTCATTTGGAGGCCGGAACGAGGATTTCACGTTGGGTAAGAAGATGCATCTGGTGGGCGAAACCGCCACCCTCGACTTCCGGGCGGAGTTTTTCAACATTTTCAACCGTCATATCTTCTCGGCGCCGGGCGGGTTCTCCACTCCTTTAGGTAATCCTTTCATTCCAGCTGGTGGGCCCGGGTGTTCAGGACCGCTCGCCTGCGGCTTCGGTGCCATTACCGATTCCAGCGGGCCTCGAATCATACAGTTTGGTTTGAAAATTACCTATTGAAGTACGGATGCCCCATCCAGATACGGTCCCGGGTGGGGCTCACCGTTCGTCTTCGCCTTAAGATCTCAGCCAAATGAATATCCTCAATCGGCGCGGCTTCGTGAAGACGATCTTGGCGACGGCTGCGACTAGCTCGCCTGCCTTCGCCGCGCTCAATGGCGGGCTTTCCTTTCCAACGTTTGCCGATGCAGACTCATCTCTCACGAATCTTGAAAGTGGGACGCAGCAACTCCGTCTTTCGCCGGTTGGCGCACCGCTCACCTTCCAGAACTTCGTGCTCGCTGAAGGCCAATGGAAGCCCGCCACACTATCACGTGTTCCGTTTGTGACCGGCCCGTCGTTCTCGTTGGTGAGCTCTCACGTACGGCGCGAAGGCCAAAGAGTCCTTTGCGACGGAATCGCAACCGCGGAGGGCTTGGACGGAAAACCACTCCAATACGAGTGGACCGCGGAAATCAGCGCTCTCGCGGCGAGCAAAACTGAACCATGGTTTCGTTTCCGAACAACGCTGCACCTTCCAAAAGCACTTCGATTGCACCAAAACGAGAGAGTAGAGCCGCAGATCATTACCTGGCTGACTTCGACGTCCACCCTGATGGAAGGCCAGTCAGGAAGTTGGCGTCGGGTCGCACTCAGTCAGCCAACAAGGAACTCGCTGGGCACGCCCGGCAATGACATGCCTGCGGTTTATCTTCTGGATCAGAACGCCGGCATCGAAACCATGATGTATTTCGACATGACCGACATGGATTGGATGTCGATCGAAAATCTTCCGCGATTCCTGGTTTATCGTTGCTCCACCATCTCTCAAATAGAACGCGATGGAACCCAGCGCCTCGGTATGGGGATGATCGCCGATCAAGCGACGGGAGATGTACTCCCGGCGGGCGAAGTGCATTTCACATATTTCTTGCTCCAGAGGCCTCTCGATCGGTTGGTTACCGAACAGGAAGCAGTGGATCGTTGGATGTCGGCGCTCCTTCCTCTTTTCGTGGAGAAGCTGGCCTGGCCTGCCTGCGCCACCACCTGGAAGGATTTCGCGGCGGCGACCGTGGTGGATTTGCAGGTGAAGAGTGCGACTCGGGTCGAAGTAAACGGGCACGCCGGCCTACGGGCATACGTCAAAGATAGTTCGCAGATCTGGAAGCAGCCCGCAGACAACTTCGAGCTCATGACCGTCGCGGATGTGCTTTGGCCGTCGCTTCTTTATCTCAAGTTGCATCCCTCGCCGAGCTACGAAGCCCAGTGCAATGAGCTCCTGGCAACGCTACCCTCGTTCTATCACGCGGATACCGAGAGCATCAGCAACGACTTTGTGCGGTCACCGAATGAAAGGGCCGACTCCTGGTATCCCTTCGAGAACGGCCTCGTGAAATATCCTGCGATAGGGGCTTTGGCTGGGTCCAAGGAAGTTACGGATGATTTTCTGCATACCTTCCAGACAGCGCAGAAGATGGCCCGGCAGTACAACTATCTCTTCCCGATCTATTACCAGGTTTCTACCCTTCGTGCCGAGGGGGCCGGAACAAACTACGCCATCGGCGGCCTCTACGCGTGGGCCGCGATTCTGGCTCACCGTTTGACCGGGGAAGAGCGTTACCGTGAAGAAGCGCGGCGCGCCATCCAGGTTCTTTACACCGTGCCCTCGGATCGCCTCTTCCACGAGCCGCAGGAGCTTGCCTACGGCGCGTTGGCCGCGGCGGAACTCGGTATGCGCGCTGAGGCCACCTATCTTCTCTATGAACAGTTGCGCATGTTTTATTGGTATTCCGACCCAAGCCAGAAGTCCCACGACGTACGGGGCATGGTCCAAGCCGCAGCTTCCATCCTGTACCCGGCGTTCAAGGAGAATGTGGAAGCGATCCTTCCGTGGACCGGCATCTTGAAACGCGGAATCGTATTTGAGGGTCTTCTCCGCTTCATGGATCAGCAGCGGCGCAATAATTTTTACTTTTTTCAAAACTGCTCGGACCAGCACCAGGGTGCGCCGATGGCTGCCGTGCCCTTCGAAAACCTCGGCACTCTCGAACTCGGCGGCCAAACTGGAAACGTCGGCAAGGAAATCTACGGCTCGGGAGAATCGCTTTGGATGTATCTGATATTCGAGGCTCTCGGTCGCGTCAGTGACCGGGAACTCATGCTCGTCAATCTTGATCTGCTCGACACGCAAAGCGCAAGCCTCTTTCCGGCGAAGCAGCTTGCTTTCATTTTGTATAACCCGACTGCAGAAGCGCGCTCTGCGTCCATTTCGATTCCACCCGCTCAGGGGCGGCAGGCTCACCTCAGGCAGGATGGAAAATCACTGAGCGACACGGTGCGGATTCCCGGGCACACGTGGCTGCGACTGCTCGCGGAGTATTGAATCGCACTTCTTTTGTGCTCGAAGGTAGAAACCCCAATTGTAGTGCTGGTTTTGCCCAGTCCAGTTTTAAAAGGGGAGTGTAAACAATGCGCAAGGATTTAAATGGCTCAGTTTATCTGACCAAAACATTAACTCTGCTGCTCCTCGTATTCACCGCTGTCGCAGCGATGGCTGCTCCGCCATTGGCTTCGCCTTTCAAAACCTGGACGCGGCTCGCCCCGGATCCCGTCGTATCTCCTCGAGGCGACGGTTTCGAATCGGCGGGAACATTCAACCCCGCGGTTATAAAAAAGGACGGGGAGTTTGTCATGCTCTATCGCGCCCAGGACCGCAAGGGCACTTCATCGCTTGGCTATGCCACGAGCCGCGATGGCGTCCATTTCGAGCGCCGCTCGGAACCGGTAATGGTTTCTGAGACGCCCTATGAAAAGGGCGGCGGAGTCGAAGATCCCAGATTAGTAAAATTTGGACGGACTTTTTACCTGACATATACCGGATACAACAACGTGGACGGAGTTGGTGCGGACAAGAAGGACGCCCAGCTCTGCCTTGCCACGTCTACCGACTTGATCCACTGGCAGAGGAGAGGCATTATCTTTCCCGCTTATAAGGGCAAGTGGAATGTGAAGTGGACGAAATCGGGAGCGATCGTCCCCCAGAAAATTAATGGCAAATACTGGATGTACTTTCTCGGGGACGCGCGGGACAGGGACACCCAAATGGGTGTGGCCTACTCCGAAGACTTGCTCTATTGGACGGAAGCACTTAATCATCCCGTTCTATCCAGCCGCGCCGGCTCGTTTGATTCCCACGTGGTGGAGCCGGGCCCTCCTCCGATCGTGACACGTGAGGGCATTTTGCTCATCTACAACGGCGCTGATGACAACGATCTCTACTCAACCGGCTGGGTCTTGTTCGACAGGCATGATCCGACCAAAGTTCTCGCACGCGCGAACGAGCCGATATTTTCGCCCCAACTTGACTGGGAAAAAGTTGGACAGGTTCCTAATGTCGTCTTTGTAGAAGGAATGGCTCGGGACGCCAAGCGATGGCTGTTTTACTACGGCGGAGCGGACAAGCACGTGGGGGTCGCAACAGCACCCGTGCGTTGAGTGCCTTACGCAAGCCTCTTGCGCGACGCGTTCCCTTTCAGTCGCAGAGCGCGGCGGCACCGGCAATTCCCGCATCTTCGCCATAATGCGCCAGAACCAGAGGGATGCTCAGAGGGGCGGGATTTATGCAAGCGCCTCGCCAGCGTTCACGGATTTCATCCAGAAAGGGCGCGAGGAGCAAGGAAACACCTCCGCCAACCACAATGATGTCGGGTTCAAGGAGATCGATGATGCTCCCAAGCCAGTACGCCAATAAGTCCAGCGTCTCCCGTATCACTTCAGTGGCAACAGGATCGCCTTCGGCATGAGCCCTTCCCACCATCTGGCTGGTGACCTTCTGAATGTCGCCACCCGCCATTTCCAAAAGGACGGAGGTTGGATTCTGCGCGAGTTTCTGGCGGGCCCGTCTGGCGATCGCGGGGCCTGCCGCCAGTGCTTCGATGCAGCCACGTTTCCCGCAATTACAGACCGGACCGTTCCAATCGATCCCGACATGTCCGCCTTCCGCCGCGGCGCCCGTCTTCCCGTGATAAATGCGGCTGTCAAAAATGATTCCGGTGCCAATGCCGGTGCCAACGGTGGCATAAAAGACATTTCGGTAACCACGCCCTGCACCCCACTTCACTTCCGCCAAAGCCGCAGCATTCGCGTCGTTGTCGACTCTTACGGAAACCTTATAAAGCCGGCGCATCTCCTCGGCCAGCGGATAATTGTGCCAGATTGTGAGATTGGGAGGATTGAGGATGGTGCCCGTGCTCGGATTCAACGGGCCAGGCGCGCAGACACCGATAGCTCCAACCTGATTGTGAGGAACCGTGTCAGGAAATAGCCCTCGAATCGCCTCGGAAACCGCGGCTAAACCATCGGACGGTGTGCCCCTAGTCGCCATTGGCGTTCTGTTTCGCGCGAGAATTTCGCCTTTGGCATTCACAAGTCCGGCCGCGACCTTGGTGCCGCCTATATCTACCCCAATGACGATGCGAGACTCGTTTTTCATGAGTTACAAGGACCGGAATCCAGATGCGAAATAGGATTGAATTGCATGAAGGTTATTGTCTGTGTACCATGCGCGCTGCTGTCTGGTCCTTAATATCAACTCGACTTGGCCAACCGGTTTCCAAGCAGAGTGCTCCAATTGCCTGGCCCTTGGACGTTGCAGCTTGGACTCGCCGGATAAGCAGAATGGAATCGATCTGAAATTTTGAAAGGAACTATGAGCCTCAACTCTTACCTCTTGAAGAGTACACTAGTGGCGTCACTTGGCGGACTTCTTTTCGGGTTCGACACAGCCGTAATTGCTGGTACCACCCATGCGCTGACGGAAACGTTCCACCTATCGCCAGCGGCTTTGGGAATGACGGTTTCTGCCGCGCTCTGGGGAACCATCCTGGGATCCATCCTGGCTGGCCTTCCCGGCGATAAATTTGGCCGCCGCGACAGTTTGCGCGCAATGGCCGTACTCTATCTCGTTTCTGCCCTGGGCTGTGCGGTCGCGTGGGACTGGTCGGCGCTCGTCCTTTTCCGTTTCATCGGTGGCCTCGGTATTGGCGGTTCATCGGTGCTCGGCCCCATGTACATCGCGGAGGTTGCACCCGCGAAGTGGCGAGGCCGGCTCGTGGGGTTGTTTCAGTTCAACATTGTCTTTGGGATTCTCCTCGCTTATCTGTCGAACTATGTCGTAGGAACGATGCAATTTGGCGCTGTCGAATGGCGCTGGAAATTCGGCGTCCCCGCGCTTCCCGCACTGGTCTTCCTCGTCCTGCTTTTTGGTATTCCGCGCAGCCCCCGTTGGCTGGTCAAGAAACAGCGCATCGCGGAAGCGAGAGATGTTCTCAGAATGACGGGAGAGGAAAATTTCGAGCAGGAACTCCAGGAGATCATTGTCTCGATCGATGCCGAACACGGCGCAACGGATTCGCTGTTCTCTTGGAAGTACCGGATGCCGATCTTTCTGGCGGTATCAATCGGCATGTTTAATCAGCTCTCCGGAATCAATGCCATCCTGTATTACATGAACGATATTTTCGCCTACGCTGGCTTCAATAAGGTGTCTTCCGACTTGCGGGCGGTGGCGGTTGGCGGCACGAACCTGCTGTTCACGATGCTGGCTATGTCGGTCATCGATCGCATCGGCCGCAAGACGCTGCTGCTAATCGGTTCGGTGGGCACCGCGACGTGCCTTGGAGGCGTTGCCGCCATCTTTTTCTCTCGAACCCACCAGAATCTTCTGGTATGGCTGCTGATCGGCTACATCGCTTTTTTCGCTTTTTCCCAGGGCGCCGTCATCTGGGTATTCATCAGTGAAGTATTTCCCAATCGCGTAAGGGCCAAGGGCCAGAGTTTAGGCAGCTTCTCGCACTGGTTTATGAATGCGCTGATTTCAGGAATTTTTCCGCTTCTGGCTGCCTCCTCGGGCGGATACCCATTTGTCTTTTTCTCTCTCATGATGGGGCTCCAGTTTTTCGTCGTCTTGTTTGTGTACCCTGAAACCAAAGGCGTATCGCTGGAGGAAATGCAACAGCGATTGGGGATCGCTTGAATGATGCGATGTCCACGCTCAGCACCAGGGCTTGGCTCGGAGAGCCGCTGGCCGGTTATCTACTCCTCGGGTAACAGTGCAGAGTGGTTGCGGACCGGTCTGCTTCCGTGATTATCCGCAGCCTCTCCCCAGCGTCTGTCTGGTGGCTGCTCAGCAATCGAAACCCCATGAGCCGCGCTGTATTCATTCTCTGCGACATCGGTCGGCTCCAGTTCGCCCCAGCCTCTCCAATTGCATGACGGGCCAAGAGACAGCTAGGCGGCTGATTCGCTCTCTCTCGAGACCAGCTAGTGCCCGGGCGTCGCCACGATTTGGCCAAGTGGGAATAATGGAAACATGTCGGTGACTCCATTTCTGCAGCCCATGCGGGCGAGCCTCGCCCGCATGGGTCGTCCATGCAAAGTGGTATTGCCGGTTGGAAAAGGCGACCGGCTGAGACCGCTGCACAGGCTAGAACCACCTCGCTAGGACAGTGCACGACCTCTACTTCGAACCAAAGTGCGAGGAATTCCAGCCGCGGACGATCTGGAGTCTCTCCAATGCATTCACCTCCGCATTCAAGGAGCTGGAGCCCATCCCGCAATTCAAGGCCACAGCCAAGCTGGGAGCTTCCAGTTTGCCCTCTACAAAGGCATCGTAGATGACCACCTTCGCCGCGACGTCGGTCAATTCACTCCTCTGCCACGCCTCCACCTGCTCTCGCGGTGGCTCGAAATTCCGGACGGAGCAATCCGGCGAAAACACATCGTCATTGGAACGCAGGAAGACTTGCCAACCGAGTCTGCCGCCCAAGCCGCAGTAGATGCCATCCGCTTAGAGATCAACCAACAAACCCCTCAACATCTCATCAAAAGCATCAGTTTCGAGACGCTTGTAAATCACTATCGCCAACACGAGTTGCCGGACATTTTCAACAAGACCAAGCCGACGCCCGACGCGGCGGACGAGGATCGCAAATCGTTCTCGACGCAGGTGACATACGAGGGTTATTTAAAGAAGTGGATTCTCCCACGATGGCGCGTATGTCGATTGAAGGACATCAAGGCAACCGACGTGGAGAAATGGCTCAAGAGTCTCTGTTTTCCGAGAACTGGTGTTCCGCTAGCGCGGGGCAGCAGGGCGAAGATCAGAAACATCATGAGCGCGCTCTATTCTCATGCGATCAGGTGGGAGTGGACCGAGAAGAATCCAATCACGAGTGTTCGCCAGAGCGCGAAACGGCAGAGAGCACCAGAGTTCTGACTCCGGAAGAAATCATGGCATTTCTCAAGGAATTGCCAGATCCACTCCGGACGATGATCGAGTTGGACGCCTTCACGGGGCTGCGCCGAGGAGAACTGATAGGGCTTCGGTGGCAGGACGTAGATTTCGAAAACCTAGTGTTGCATATCCGTCGATCTGTAGTGACAATGGTAGAGGGTGCGCCGAAAACGGAAGCGTCTCTAAAAGACGTTCCGCTGGACGCGCAAACGGCCGAATCGCTCTGGGCATGGAGACACCTGTCTCCGTACGGAAGTCCAGACGATTGGCTATTTGCCTCTCCGCACATGAAAGGCCGACAGCCCTATTGGCCCGGCACGCTGTGGCGGTATTACGGCAAGCCGGCCTTGGAACGTGCCAAGGTGACAAAGCAAGTGTCGTATCACACCTTCCGGCACACGTTTGGAACGCTCCTGAACGCGAACGGAGAAAATCCGAACTTCGTACAGGAGTTGCTGCGCCACGCGAGTCTGAGAGTCACGACCGACGTTTACATGCAGGCAGTCGGTCCGCAGAAGCGCGAGGCACAGAGCAATTTGGTCAAATTGGTGAGGCGGGGCGCCGTTTTCGGAAATCAAGCCCGCCTAAGTGGATCAAATTGGATCATGAAGGAAAACGGTGATTGTGCGGAACCCGTTTATTTTGTTGGCGTCCCCGACGACGCTATTTTTGAACACCTATCGGCAACCCTAGAGGAGGCAACGCCCCTGTACGAACTGTGCGCAAGCGTTCTGGAGTAGCTTTTTGGCTTGGTCCCTGCGAGAGGCTCGCAAATGTGCCGAGGGTGTTCGGCGGAGAGACAAGGACTACCAGAGTTGCCGACACCCAGCGGAGGGGGCGGGATTCGAATCCGCGTGACAACCTAAATTCGACAACATGCAAGGGTACGGATGGCATTAAAGTACGCGGAAGGCAGTGGTAGACCAGCAAACGGATCGCAGCCCTCGTGTGCGGGATTCAGGGGTCTGGTCAGCGTAAAGCGGAGTTGAACGGTGTCGGCAGTTCGGCAGGCCCCTTCTCGAAAAGCGCGAGAAGGGGCGCACCCCCATTTTGTTTCGGTCAACGTTCCAAAAACAAACCCGCGTTATACTCGCGACGTTGATGGGGCCCACGCGCCAACTTCAGGTTGCTGTACAGCAACCTGATAGCGGGATTTTTTCTTTAGCTGCCCTGCTTTCAACAAGTTCGCGCACGTTAACCGGAAGTTGCTCTGCAGCACCCATTCGGGGGTGACGTGTCACCCTACAGCCGACGCCGAAGGCGGCGTCGCTTTGCTAGGACCTAAAAACATGCCCGACCAGGGCCAGGCATCGGAAAGCGGATCGGCGCGCGGCGCTCGTCGGGGATCGGAAACCAAACCCGCAGCTAA
>Ga0209647_1004586_pt1 | contig 10342 bp, 9 predicted proteins | sample GraSoi_2013_60cm_FD_185827 | JGI IMG/M metagenome (GOLD analysis project Ga0209647, IMG submission 185827) | Grasslands soil microbial communities from the Angelo Coastal Reserve, California, USA - Sample 9_17_2013_60cm (SPAdes) (version 2) | ecosystem: Environmental > Terrestrial > Soil >...
AATAATCGCAGCCCCCTCGCTGACAGCTTCGTGTTATAAAAGCTTTTTATAGCATTTTTAATATATATTAAAATCGAGCCTCTTAATATAAAAAATTGTTGAGGTGTTTGGGCGTGAAAGCGCCAAACACCTCAACAATTTTTTACAAGAAGAAGGGCCGCAGGCGCTGAGAATGTAAGTAGAGCAAAGGCTCGCTAGCAATAGCATATTTGTACTTGTATATTCTCCGTATTGCTGATATTATCGTCATGTATACACTTCAGGCTCACGAAGTATCGAACCTTGTTTCGGCCAAATAGTGAAAGAGATAATACTTAACTGCCAGCTTCAAGGAGGTTCATTCAATGCCCATGATTTGCCCCAATTGCCATAATCAGGTCAATGACGGCGTTAAATTCTGCGGTACGTGTGGCACGCCCATGCCCATAGGACAGACACCACCACCGCCACCGCAGCCACAAAGTCAATACGGAGCTCCCCAGCCACCCCCGTACGGTGCGCCGCCACAGGGACAGTATGTTCCACCAGGCCCAGGGGCTCCACAGGGCGGTTACGTTCCACCTAATCAGTACGAAGAATATACCAACAGCATCTTCGGCAATTCTGTGCCAAAGGCAGAATTACATAATCCCAAGGGGCCGCTGAAGGTTGGAGATATGACCATCTCCATTGATGGTGAACTTGTGCCAGTCGTAGATATTATGCTGGGCAATCAGCTACCTATCTACTTTGAACACCACATCCTGCTCTGGAAACACCCCGGTGTGCAGATTGGCTTCAAGTCTATCCAGGGCGCCGCCAAGCGCTTTTTCGCTGGACTACAAATTTTCATCAGCGAGGCGCAAGGACCAGGCAATATCGCTTTTTCGCGCGACTCGGTTGGACAGATTGTGGCTTTACGCCTGCAGCCTGGTCAGAGAGTTGATGTACGCGAGCACCAGTTCCTGGTTGCCACGGGAAATGTCGATTATGGCTTCACCTTTCAGCAAGGAGCTGCCAACATCCTCTTCAGCCGTACCGGTCTCTTCATTGACCAGTTCACAGCTATGGGCGGCGAAGGAATGGTCTTGCTCCATGGCTACGGTAATGTGTTCGAGAAGATGCTGGCACCAGGCGAAACGCTGGATGTTGAGCCTGGCGCCTGGCTGTGGAAAGATCCCTCAGTGCAGATGAGCGTGACAACTGTCGCAGGCTCACAGCGCGGAGGTGGTTTCTTTGGGGCCATTGGTGGTTTGATAGCCGGTGCATCTATCATTCTCAACCGCTTCACCGGCCCTGGACGTATTGGTATCCAATCTATGACGTATCATCCTCCCACAACTGAAGGAGCGCAACAGGCTGGCGGTCAGAGCAATGTCAACCTGGGACAGCTCTTTAACTCGTAATAGCTACTGCGCAAGATAAAAGCAACAATCCGCGCTAACGCAAGGAACCAGGCTGCAGCCTGGTTCCTTGCGTTAGCGCGGATTGTTGCTTTTATCTTTGTCGCGGTTGACGCGCAAGATTTTAAGCATGTACTGTTCAGAGTTGAGATAATAAGGGTTGCGCTTGATATATTTACCGACCACAGAAATAGGGTGCAATTTGAGCATCTCCACCACCAGCGTGGGCAGTAACTTACCATGATCATAGTGCATCAAGGCGATGATGGGGGCATTCTGGAAAGTAAACACAGCATCAGAAGCCGCTTCATACTTCAGGATCTGCTCAGGAGTAGCAAGATCTTTGGCTAACCAGCTCATATCAATGGAAATACGTACCGCCTGCCATCCCTCGCGCAATGCTTGAGCAATAAATGTCTGATGTGAAGAGAGTAAAAAGTAGGGATCAAAGCGTTTTCCCGCTGCTAAGAAGACCTCGCGCTCTTCATGCAGAACCAGCTGCCCTGATTCAATGCATGCATCTACATCTATTTGTAACTTCTGCAGTTCTTCGCGCAATTCCTTGACCTGTGCAGGGGCAGCGGCAAAAAGGCATTTCTCGGAAAGTGAAAGCCCTACCCGTAATAAACGTGCTGTTACACCAGGAATCTCTGTCACCTTGCTATAAAGCTGGCAGATATGTGAGCCAGGCGGTATACGCTCAGTTTTTCCTTCAACGCTCAGATCCATAAAAATCTCCACTTGTATCGCTAGCCCTGGTAGCTTCCCGTGCTCGTCGAATACGGGCTGACTGGTTATTCACAATTACCACAAGCACGCCCAGACCACCAAAGATGCAGAAGCCGGATAGAAATGTGAACAGAAAGAATGTAACGATTCTTGGCAAAGAATAGGCGAACAGCAAGGTAAACATGAGCGAGCAACACGACATGACCAGGGGCACAAGAATCATCCAGGCAAACAGAACCCGCAGACTTTGTTTGAGCGTAAGCGCTTCCTCACCGCTATATGGGAAGAGCATACGCCGCATAAATGTATAACGCGGTGGTTGCTGCATACAGCTACGTATGTCCTTCCTTGTGTTGATAGACTAACCAGCGCTGTAGCACATGTTCCGCCTGGTACAGAATATTGACCTCGTTCTGGTAGGTTAAGCGGCGGCAGGCTTCGGATAGGGGAAACCATTCCACCTGGTCATACTCATGATCATGAAGCCTGGTATCACCACCAATCGCCTCCAGTAAGAAATGGCGGACCTGCTTTTGATAGCGTATTTGGTCGCGTACAAAGGAATAGGAGATATTGCCAATATATGCTATCAAGCGTACAATTAAACCCGTCTCTTCCTGCACTTCACGTACCGCAACCTGTTCTATCGTCTCCCCTGGCTGAGGTGTGCCTTTTGGCAGTGTCCAGATCCCCGCATGGCTACGTCCCACCAAAGCTACTTCTACAACCATGTCACTGCCAGGGTCTGCATCAACATTCTGGAGATATGTCGCAACCTGGTTCTCATGAGTAGAGCGTATTGGAACAAGACGAAAAACCACCCCCCCAGCCGAATAAGCTCGCATTGTTCGATGTCGCTCCATGCTACTGTTGTACCCTCTCTATAACCACAGCTCGAATGTGGCCCGCCAATGTCTGAACCATTACTGCAGCGTATAGCGCAGGCTCGTCACCATCTTTGAATCACATCCCCGCAAGTTATTTACACACACTATACAACATTTGAGTTTTTCCTGTCGAAGTGAGAAGTCCGTGGTGAGCCACGAACCACAATTTCAACCTGCCAAATCGATGAAAAGAATGTGGCGCGACCCTGGTCGCGCCACAGAAGATTGTAGTGCACCTTTTACATTTCCAACATATCTCTTCTTGTCGACAGAGTATAGCGAATGCCAGCAAATGTGTCAAGATAAAGCGCTACGGACAGCAACAAGATTCCTGGTAGGCGTTTCAGGCGGAATAGAGCAGCCGGGAGCCAGCAGGAAATGCGTGCCATCCGTCAATTCTATGGCCTGGCTTACCTCTTCACGTACCTGCTCGGGCGAACCGTTCTTAAGCGTCGTCTTCTGGCTTATGCCGCCCATGACGGCCCTAACCGAACGCCTCTTGCCAGCACCGAGGTCAGGATTACCCTCAGCCTTCGCATCCCAGCTAATCGCCTGCACCGGGTATTCAGCAAGCTGGTCAAAATAGATATGCGTACCACAGTTATGCAGAATATTGAACTTACTGCGGCTCTTGATGGCGTCCAGGAACTCCAGGTCGTATTGCTCACCAAACTCGCGATATTGATCGGCGCTGAGCATACTTGCGCTGGCCCAACCATTCGTCGCATAAAAAATGCCACTGGCCCCCTGTTCCATGCAAGCAATAGCATACGCGGTAAATGTCTCGGTAATTACCCGTAGGGCCGCGTGCATGGCAGCGCGATCTTCACGCAACGTCTGGAGCACCGGTTCATTTTTATTGCCGGCCAGGTATTTGGCAACACCCAGGGGGCAGAAAATAGTCTGCACAAAGTAGGCATCATAGCCAACGGAGTGATTAATCAGTTGCAAGGCACGCAGCTGCTCGCCAAGCACGCCACGATCCGGCTCTAATGGACGTATACGTTTCCAATCGGCGGCACTTTTAATGGGCGAACTTTCAAAAACAGGGGCCTTGAATGGCTCTCCAGAAGGTCGCACTTTAACACCCCAATCCTCAACATGATAGCAGGCACGCGGGTTAACCTTCATGTAATCCCAGTCATAACGGGTAAAGTTTTCCACCATAGCTTCAGCAAAGGCCTGCATGTTCCACTCGCGTACAAAATCATGGCCCCACATACTTGCTGGAATACGATCTACCTGATCACCGCGCATGGCTGCATCAACACGTTCCTTTTTATTCATGCCTTTTCTTTCTTCCTTCTTCCCGAATTAACGTACGTGAATATCTAGTTGATAATGTGCCAACTGCGTCGTCTCGGCAGCGTAAGCTGATACGATAAGCACAACACGATTGACACTTACGCCATAGTTAGGAATCGTCAGCGTTGCCTGGCCATTAGCAAGGTCAGCCGCGACTTCTTTAACAGTAAATTGCGCCCCGTGGTAGAGTAAAAGCTGGATGTCGAAGTGCTCTGGCAAAACATTTTGTGAACGCACAAAGCCATTACTGACCCACCCATTGTCGCTTGCCAGCGTATCCTGAAAATGCAGCTCAGGAATACGGATCGCATCAACAGCGAAGCCTTGCAGATTTACAGATGCATCAGTAATCTCTTCAAAACGAATTTGAATATTTTTGCCAATAAAAGAGCTGAGGTCTACTTGTTCCTGGACCCATACGGGATGATTACCTCCGCCGCTGGCGCCAGTATAGCCATTGCCCCAATTCGCGCCATTGGGATTACTCGTCGTCGTATAGTGTCCTTTCAGCGTCGTCCAATTGCCATCGCCCGTCGAAACCTCAACAAAAGCATAATCGTAATCACGCTCCAGATCAAACCAGGCCGCAAATTGTAATGTTGCTCGTCTTCCACTGACATGCGTGAGGTCGAAGCTGCGCGTCAGCGTGCTATCCATATTATCGTAACGGTTGCCCCACCATTCGTTGGCAGCGCCTGCATAGGGATCGTTATTAATCATACGCACAAGAGGGCTCCCTTTGAGACTAATCGTGAGGGCACCAGCCCGTCTTGGCGCAGGGAGAACGTAATATTCGGCAGCATACTGATGCACTGTATCGCTCTGGGAGATAGGATAGCCATTAAACGTATGCTGGGGAGTGAGAGCAGTAAGCGTCAGATCAGGGTAGCCATAGGCTCCTTGTTCAACGCTGGTATCCTGCACATAATTTGCGATATACCAGTTGTGCAGAACATCGTTAAAGGTATCTTGATAGCCGTGCTTTGCCAACACGTGGTTAAAGTTATCGGGCGGTGAGGCCGGGTCCTGTAAAAGCTCTTTCAGGATCGTATAGCCACCATAATGTGTAGCGAAGTAGTCCATAAAAAGATAGTCAGCTCCGTAATGAGCAGGGGTCAAGCTCATGTCACCGGACCAATCATTGAGCTGCGTATCCGGAGTTTGCAAAAAGCTCTGCTCAAGTCCACCCGTTGGATAGCCGTTAAGATGCTGCGCGAGGACAGACATGCCTTCGTTGTTCCAGCTCAGGTCTACGGGATGCTGGTACCAGTGAATCATGTGCTGAAACTCGTGAGCCAGGGCACTATTATAATCAGCGCTACCGGGAAGAGGTCCATTTATACTCACATAGAACATTTCACGTTCATTACTATAGGGATTGATACTTGTAGGATACTCATCCTCGGGACTAAAGTAACCACCCACATTCATTCCCATCCCCACAGCATTGAGGATCGTCAGGTGAACATCACCGTCAATGCCTGGCGACCACTCACTGCCAAAGGTAGTACGGTCAGTGGGATATATTCTGGACTCGAAGATGTTGGCTGACGCCTGGAGAGCATTGAGATTTACCGCCTGCCCATCCTCTACATACATGTAGACATGTGCCGTAGTGTACACGAGTTTAGCGAAAATGCGACTATAGCGTCGTGTATCCAGGTTATTGATCCAGAAATTAGCTTCCTGGCCCAGCACAGTATACAGAGGCGTTGTACGGACCACATGCGCAATAGGTATAGATGTATGGAGTTTAAGGCGTTGGGCGATATCGTACAGGTTGCGTAAAGGATGGGGCGTCAAGAGCAGCAACTGTTCTGCCTGCATCAAACGTTGTAAGCTCTCTGGCGTCGGTGAAGGCAGGTTGGCGCTCGTATCCGCGGTTGGCATGGGTGTTACCGTCCCAACCGCCTGATTACTTCCTGACGAGCAGGCCGAGAACAGGAGCAAGCAGAGGCAAATTAACAACCAGGGTTTTCTCATGAGCCCTTGCCTCCCTCTAATTCTTTGAAGCGGTAACCGATGCCGCGTTCAGTCAGGATATACTTTGGATGAGTGGGATCTTGCTCTAATTTCTGGCGTAAATAGGTGATATATAAACGTAAATAATGGGCTTCGTCGCGATATTCACGACCCCAGACTTTAGAGAGTAAGGTTTCATGTGTCAGTAAACGGCCTGCATTGTTTACCAGATGGTACAGGAGACGATACTCTGTTGGACGCAGGACAACTTTCTCACCGCGTACGATTACTTCACGACGTGAGAAATCAATTTTTAGATCGGGATCTACCACAATCTCGGTCTTGCGCGCAGGAGCCGGCATAAAAGAGCGGCGCAAGAGCGCACGAATACGTGAAAGCAGTTCGGCGGGGCTAAAAGGCTTGGCCATATAATCATCGGCCCCCAGGTCCAATCCACGAATCTTATCGTGCTCACTTTGACGTACGGTGAGCATAATGACGGGCACGGTTGAAACTTCACGGATAGAGCGCAAGGTCTCAAAGCCATCCATCTCAGGCATCATCACATCAAGCACCACTAAGTCAGGCAGATTCTCACGCAGTTGATCCAGGGCTTCCACACCATTGCTTGCCTCAATAACATGATAATGCTCTAACTCGAGGTTCATACACACAAAATCGCGGATGCGAGGCTCATCATCCACAATCAAAATTGTCATATCCCGTTGATCGAATACATCTTTCTCCATTTAAAACACCACCATTGGCAATTGAGCTTTCTCCACGCGCGGTAAACTAAATGAGAATGTCGAGCCTTCATGCAAGGTACTCTCAACCCAGATATGCCCACCATGGGCTTCCACAATAGCTCGGCAAATATATAACCCCAGGCCAGCGCCAGGCGTTGTTTGCGTCACACTATTTCCAGCGCGATGGAAACGATCAAAAATATGCTCCTGCTCACGCAGCGAAATCCCCATACCAGAGTCACTCACATCTATTATCACCTCATCGCCAGTTGCCCTACAAGCGACCAGGAGCGTACGTTGGCGCGGTGAATATTTGATAGCATTATCTAATAGATTCTGCAATACCTCCTCAATACGATCCCGGTCAGCCATTACGGTGGGCAGGTTTGATGGCAGGTCGAGGGTCACATGCACATCCGAACTTTTCGCCATCAAGCGTCGCACAACGCCCTGTATAAGCGGAGGCAGTTCTAGTGGCACGATCTCCATCTGCAAACCACTTGCCTGAATACGTGAAGCATAGAGCAGGTTGCCCACAAGCTTATTCAAACGATCTGCCTCTTCTTCCACGGCTTGCAGACGCGAACGCAGCACTTCCGGGCTCAGTATAGCATCTGTGCGTGCCAGGGTTGAAGCATAGCCCTTGATAATCGCTATCGGTGTCTGCAATTCATGCGAGACCACAGAAATGAACGTCGAACGCTGCTCCTCCTGTTCGCGCTCATCGCTGATGTCACGAACATTCAAAATACCATTCATGGGTTCGCCCCTGGCCGAGTAAACGATCGAAGCAGTCACACGCACATCGAACCGCTGACCATCTCGAGCCGAAATCATCATCTCACGATTGACAACCTGCTGACCGGCAAAAGCCTGGAGAATGGGCGAGCCCTGTAAGCCCACATCATTGCCCTGGCGGTCCTTCGGTCGCAATACTTCATAGTAAAAGCGCCCCAGTACTTCACTCTCAGACCAACCCGTCAAGCGCTCCATGGCGGGATTGAAATCAATAATACGCAGAGCTGTATCAACGGTAAGGATACCCTCTGTACTATGCTCAAAGATCGCAGCTAAGCGCCCCTGCTCGCTTACCAATGCTTGCGACCTCAAGGTAGAACGCAAGCCGGCAGCCAGCAGAGCGATAAAAAGATGCAGCGTTCCCTGCCCGCTCTGGAGATCACCCTCCTGCTCAAAGCAAGAACGCACTCCCGTGGGTCGAATACAGTGCAACACACCCAATATACCAGCATGGTCACTCAGCAGCAGCGAACAGCGCTCAGCCTTTTGCAGGTCCAGGTCCTCGCTACCATCACTCATGGCGGATATAAGCTGCTCACGTATTCCCTGTGACAATGGTTCTACCACCAATGGCTGGTCGGCATTTGGTTGTGCACCTTCCTGAAAACCGGCTAAGAGCGAGGGAAGCAGTGACGTGTCAAGCCGGTAAAGCGTGTACTCTGAGCTACTCTGCGGATCAAAGGCTTCATTTGACACCACAAAGGTCCCCGCCTCCCCACCCAACAAACGAATTGCACTGCCGCTAAGAATAGTCATCTGATCATACAAATCCCCGGCTTGCGAAGTTTGGGACCAAGACATAAAATAGCAGGCTCCACTGAAGAAACGACTTGTCAGAAAGAAGCAACGGTGTTATTGTAACACACAATGAAAAGAAGGGGTATACATTGAGCCGGGACGCCTATGCATTTTGATATTTTCACCCTATTCCCTGGCATGTTCCAGGGGCCATTCAGCGAAAGTATCCTTAAACGCGCGCAAGAGCGGGAATTACTCAGTATCGTGCTGCACAATATTCGCGATGCCACCACGGATAAACATCACGTTGTCGATGACTATCCCTATGGTGGCGGCGCAGGTATGGTGATGAAACCCGAGCCCATCTTTGCCGCCATCGAACCCGTCTACCTGGGCGGACCCATTATCCTGCTCACCCCCCAGGGGCGACTCTTCAACCAGCGCATCGCCCAGGAACTGGCCCAGCAGCCACGCATCACGCTCCTTTGTGGACACTACGAAGGCATCGACGAGCGCGTGCGCCAGCACCTGGTCACCGATGAAATCTCTATTGGAGACTATGTATTGACGGGCGGCGAGTTGGCCGCGATGATTATCGTCGACGCCGTCAGCCGCCTGCTGCCAGGGGTGTTAGCCGAAGCATCTACCCATGAAGAATCCCACACCAGCGGCCTGCTCGAATATCCCCAATATACACGCCCACCGGAGTTTCGCGGCTGGCACATTCCCGATGTCCTGCTCTCGGGCAACCACGCGGAAATCGCCCGCTGGCGGCGCAAGGAATCCCTGCGCTTGACGCGCCAGCGTCGCCCAGACCTGTTTGCCCAACTTGACTTAAGCAGCAAAGCCGATATGAAGCTGCTTAAGGAGTTAGAACAGGAAGAAATGTAATCTCACTTACTTTTTGAGCAGGCAAAATTGATTACAGTTGTCCCATAATCTGGGCGAGCTGATTTTGCTCCTGCGTAGGATCTTTAACCGGAATGGGCATTACAAGGAGCTCATCCAGGCCGCTTGATAACAGTTCGTTGAAGCGGGCTGCTATGGTCTCATTCGTACCAGAGATTACCAGGCTTTCGACCAGATCATCGGGCATAGTACCATTCGGGGCTACTGGATGCCCGGACTCTGCGAACATATTAGCGTAGAAGGGTAGTTTTCCATAATTTCCTGTCCGCTGACGTGTTGCAGTGAGAACGGCCTGACGATCTGTACTGACGGCGACCAGTACATGTGCGACCAGTGGTGGCGCGGGTCGTTGGGCCTGTCGAGCACCTTCTTGCAGGGCTGGAAGAGCGGTCTGCAAGAGATATGGGACAGGACAGAGCCAGGAGAGCGCACCATCGGAAATTTCTCCGGCGGCCTTGAACGCATTGGGGCTTAAGGTTGAGATGAGGATAGGTACACGGGCCTGCGAGGACAGTTTTGCGACAACATTGTAGAATTGCCCGTGGTAATCGACATTGCCCTCCCACAATGCTGCACGCAGAATGGAGACGTATTCACGGGTATGTGTTAAGGGTTTCTTCATCTCGATGCCATAGATGCCCTCAATGGTTGGACGATGGCTTGGCCCGACACCCAGTCTCAGGCGGCCTGGAGCGATAGTCTCTAATGCTCTTGCTTGCGCGGCTAGTGCCAGCGGGTGACGTGGATAGGTCGGCGTGATAGATGGCCCCATACGAATTGTCGAGGTCTGTACCGCGGCAGCTGCGAAAGTGGTAAGCGCATCGGCCGCGGCTGGACCCTGGGTTGTCCATACCTGGCGTACACCCGCATTTTCAGCATCAAT
>Ga0209647_1004587_pt1 | contig 10342 bp, 10 predicted proteins | sample GraSoi_2013_60cm_FD_185827 | JGI IMG/M metagenome (GOLD analysis project Ga0209647, IMG submission 185827) | Grasslands soil microbial communities from the Angelo Coastal Reserve, California, USA - Sample 9_17_2013_60cm (SPAdes) (version 2) | ecosystem: Environmental > Terrestrial > Soil >...
CCACGATCCGGCTGTCTTCCGCGACCATGTTTATTATCGCCGTAGCACTTCCGGAGTGACGGTGAATGTTGGTGAGGCACTCCTGCACGATCCGGAAAATCGCAATCTCCATATCATGCGGTAACCGTCCAAAATCTGATGGAATACTCAAGTCAACGCTAATCTTGCTGCGTTCCGAAAATCCGTCCACATACCAGCGCAATGCAGACCCAAGACCCGCTTCATCGAGCAAGGGTGGGTGCAGCAGATGTGAGATTGTGCGAATCTCTCTATCGATTTCCTCAACCAGCACTATGGTCTCGGCCACAGCTTTGGCACCCTTCGCGTCGAGCTTATCTGATTGTTTTTCCACCGCACTAAGATTCATGCTGATTGCAGCGACGAGTTGCCCCACGCTGTCGTGCATTTCGCGTGCGATGCGCCGCCGCTCCTCGTCCTGCACCTGCAACAATCGAGCGGAGAGATTACGCAAAGCCGCCTCGGCACTATTCTCTTCATCATCTATTCGACGTTTGGGCATGAGTGAAAAGCGTAGCATCTGCAAGCAGGTGAAGCTACGGTTTTTGCCGTATGGCACGCTAGGCGAGGATTTCTACGGTAACGCGCTTATGCAACTTCCTGCCAGCCGCTCCAAGAATCGTGCGCAGGGCCTCGGCTATGCGCCCATGCCGACCGATCACCTGGCCGAGGTCTTCCGGATGGACACGCAGCTCAAGCACGACCACCTGCTGTCCCTCGACCGAACGAACCTCCACCTCTTCAGGATGGTCCACGAGAGCCTTAACGACCTTTTCTAGCAGCTCCTTCATTGGGGGGACGCCAGAATTCTCTCAGAGCTATGCTATAACTTTCCCGATGTCCGCAAAGCGAACGAAGGGTCGATGGGTTGTGTACGAGCACCGCAAGGGCGAATTCATCTTTCTATCACGGCTCTTCACAACGAGAGCGCAGGCAGAAAAGGAACGCGACAAACTGAAGGCGACGTTCACATACAAAAAGGTCTCTTTTGGCGTGGGGCTTGTCGCTAAGGAATAGCAGCCTTCTATTCGATCCGCAATTTCAGTGCTTCAAGTTCCTGCTTGGTCATGCCTTGCAGAGCCATCGCCGTGGCCAGATACAAAGCGGGAACGTGTTTCATTTTGTCGCCGTGTTCTATCTTGCGGCGGAGTTTCTGTACTTCAGGGTCAGCGCCCACTTTCAAAAACACTTTATACGCATCGGGGATGGACAGTGTCTTTTCAATCAGGCCGTGCTTAACCAGAATGCGATGATACGACGGTACTGCCAACGCAGGTGGATGGGTCGGGGGATGGGTCGGCGGAGCGCGCTTACTTTGTTTTGGATGTTTCATTGGACTATGCTGACACGTTTTTCTCGATCCGGTCATTTCTTTGGTGCTCACGCGGGGATATATGATTCGTTGTGGACCTTCAAATCTCAATCCAGGAATCTGGCGATGTCACTATTCTGGACCTTCACGGAAGAGCGACGATTGGCGCTGACAGCGATCTACTGAGCAGCTATCTACAAAGGCTGGTCGCCGACGGCGCGCACAAGCTGTTGCTGAACCTGGCTAACGTGACACAGTTGGATAGTTCGGGCATCAGCGCCATTATCGGGACGCATGTTTCCCTTAGCCGTCGTGGCGGTACCGTGAAATTGCTCTGTCCGCGTGGTCGCGTGCGGGCTGTTCTGCGGGTGATTCGCTTGCCAGACATTATTCCCACCTTTGAGGACGAGGCCCAAGCGCTGGCCAGCTTCCGACCGCAGGGCTTTTCCGCTCGGCCCTGAAGGACTAAGGCGAGGGCGGTACGTGACGCAAAGCGAAGAAAGAGATTGAAGGGCGCATTTTGGACAGGCGCAAGGATTTGTCGCGTTATCCAGATTGCCGATCAGGAGAATGAATTTGCTTGCGGCCGCTATGTTGGCAATCTCGATGGCGCGGACTCGATCCGTTGGTAACCCGACTTACCGGGAGTTGACAGCCAAGACGCACCTGAACGGTGAAACAGTTTCCCGCCAAAATCAAAAATGCTAGGCTGAGTGTCGGTCCATGAAAAAGCACGATTCTGGCCACTTCAGTCCTGTTCTCACCGTTTTTCTGCTGCTGCATTCGGCTTTCGGCGGGAGAAGAGCGATGTCGATAAGGTTCGCGCCACACCTCCAGGGAGGTAGCTGTTCTCCATGACTACCGCCGGAACGACGCAATTCCTCCACGCCGACCCGGAACTTGGCCCCCGGCGTCAAGTCGAGTGGCGATACGCCCTAGGGCTGTTCACCACGGCTCTCTTACTCCTAGGTGCCAGGACCCTTTTCCACTTGCTTTTCCCGAACCACCCTTTCTGGGCGAACGTGTCCGCGCTTGCGATCACTTCTGTTTGGCGTTTCGGAGTCCACAAGGTAGGAATTTTTCTTTGGGTCTTCCGGAGTAGAGAACGGCACTCGTCCTTTTCCTTGCCTCAAGCGTTTATTGAAGGGTTCGCTTTCTTTGTTTTCATGCTCGTCGTCATAGCCTTTCCAAGGCTGAATCTATCTTCGACCGGCCTCATTCTTTCTGCGATTGGTGCTCTGGTGGTCGGAACATACTCTGGCTGGTGCTCCCCGGCCAGACCAATCTCCTGACCATTGTCCCAACAAGAACATGACGGTCAATCTCGATTTCAGTTGTCGGTAAGCCGACTAATCGGGAGTTGGCGCGTTGGGCTTTTGGCAAGGGTACAATGTGAACTCAAGCCAGATGCCAAGATTACCGACGATGCGCAGGAGGTTCGGTGGGAAACGCTCTGACTGAGCTGCAACATCGCGTTCTTCGATTCCGAAGTCCAGCGAGAGGTTCTCGACCCCTGGGAAACCAACAAGTCGGGTTAGTTCGGCCTGGTTCTTTTCGAGAAAGTGGATTGCGTCTGCGATCTGCACTTGAAGGTCGGAAAAGTCCGCCTCACTCGCAACCACATGGAACCCTGAGGCACTGAGCTTCGGACCTTCCGGTTGTGACTCCGGCAGTCGCGGCTCTCCGCGCCGGAATATAGCAGTCGGCTTCAATGCTGATTCAGCTAAAAACTCATCGACCGCGAAACTAATCCCTCTGGCCCGTAGAACACAAGACATGGTGCATCTGCATTTCCGTCCAAATCATACAAAAGCGGAATGATTTGCGATTGGAGAATTTGTGGAAAGAGCCACAAACTAGCAACGCCAAACGCGGTCAGTGCCTGATTAACGCTAATCGGACAAATGCTTTTCAGATGCCCATCTGCGTCCGACTAAAGAGATCGCGTCTGATGGTCCTGGCCGCTCGAGGCGAAAGCGAAACGAACCGATGAGCCACTCACCTATCATGTCGGACCAGAAGATCAACTTATCCCGCCACTTTCTTCGCTTGCGCCCGAACTTTCGCCCAACGCTTTTTCGCCGCCTTCGCAATCTTCGCTCTCCCGGCGGCAGACAGGACACGCTTCTTGGCACTCTTTAGTTCGCGGCTCGTCGAATCGCCCAAAGCTTTTGCAGCGGCTCTTACTCCGCTCAATTGCTGTTGTACCTTGCCCAACTGTTTTTCTAGTTTTCTTTCTTCGCGCTTAATTGCTGCAAGAATGTCCATGAATCCTCCCGAAGAAATCTATCTCAAAGCAGAGGTAGGAACCAGACGTACTGCGAGAGGTAAGTGACTTGGCAGCTCCCCCGCAGTCTCGGAAATTTCAAACCGAAAATAGCGTCAGTTGGCCGTGTAGTTGGATTACCGGGTGCGCCGTGAAAAGGCGGTGGTCCACAGCGGGAGTTAAACCCGCCCGGGAACTGGTTCGCTCCACCCGGTAGCAATCAGAGCAGCAGTGGAGGCAACGAGACTGCTGAAGCCTCTGGTGCAGAGAGTCGCTAGGCGACTTGGCGAGCATGCAGGCCGTAACGTGAGTGAACGCTGAGCAGGCCCCGAAACCGACAATGCAGGAGCCGACCCGCCCCGGTTCGTGGGAAGGCCGAAGTTGGTGGAACGGTACGAGCGGACAAGTTCCATCAGACCTGCCGGGGTATTGGCGACGGCATGCAGGCAAAGGGGACCATGCGCAACACGGGAAGTCCCAACGGTGATTGCAGTATGGATCAACTGGCAACTCGCGAGAGACAGGCTGGGCCGTTTTGGGATGGCGGAGAGGCTCGTAGTACTGACGAAGCCGGGTAACTCCGGTGAAGGGAAGGAGCCTCAGTTGAAAGGAAACGCAAGAAGCAACGAAGGACCGAGGGATTGGCGATGAGCCTAACAACTCCATTGAGTGTTCAGAAGTTGCAGACGGCGTTGCACGACAAAGCGAAGGGATCGCCCAACTTTCGCTTCTATGTCCTGTACGACAAGGTGTACCGAGAAGACGTTTTGGCATTCGCCTATGAATGTTGCAAAGCCAATGGCGGAGCAGCAGGAGTAGATGGCCAGACCTTCGAGGACATCGAAGAGTATGGGGTGAAGAAGTGGTTGGACGAACTGACGCAAGAGCTGAAAAGTAGAACGTATCGACCGCAACCCGTACGGCGGGTGTGGATACCCAAGCCGGACGGAAAGCAGAGGCCGTTAGGAGTGCCCGCGATCAAAGATCGCGTAGCACAGACGGCGGCAGTTTTGGTGCTCGAACCGATATTCGAGGCCGACCTGCAGCCGGAGCAATATGCCTATCGGCCAGACCGCAGCGCGTTGGACGCCGTGAGGCATGTCCACAAGCTGCTCAACACCGGCCATGAACAAATTGTCGACGCGGATTTAAGCGGCTACTTCGATAGTATTCCTCACGTCGACCTGATGAAGTCGGTGGCTCGACGGATCGTCGACGGAGCGATGCTGCATTTGATCAAGATGTGGCTGGAAGCTCCGGTCGAGGAGACCAACGAGAAAGGGAATAAGCATCGGAGTACGCGCAATCGGGATGAAGGACGGGGAACTCCGCAAGGAGCTCCGATCAGCCCGTTGCTAAGCAACTTGTACATGCGTCGTTTCGTGCTGGGATGGAAGAAGCTCGGGCACGAAAAGCGTCTTGCTGCATACATCGTTAACTACGCCGATGACTTGGTGATCTGCTGCCGTGGCCGAGCGGAAGAAGCGCTGGCCATCATGTGGAACATCATGACGAAGCTGAAGCTGACGGTGAATGAAACGAAGACGCGGGTCTGCAAACTGCCGGAAGAGAAATTCGACTTTCTGGGGTACACGTTCGGTCGGCGCTATTCGCCGAAGACAGGGCGCGCGTACATCGGTACGGTGCCCTCGAAGAAGCGGGTGATCCGCATCTGCGAGGCGATTAGTGAAATGACCGGACGGGAGCAAACTCTGCTGGATCAAGAGATGGTGGTAGCGAAGCTCAACCGCACGATGATTGGATGGGCCAACTACTTCTGTCTCGGACCAGTCAGCACGGCCTATCGGGCGGTGGAAAGCCACGCTCGCAAGAGGCTGCTTCAGTGGTTGTGTGCCAAGCACAAACTGGTGTGGCCGGCGGCCAAACGGTTTCCGGAGGCATCTCTGCATGACGTGCTGGGCCTCGTCTGCCTTACTAAGCGGACGAGCAATCTCCCGTGGGCGACATCGTGAACCTTTCTCCGAGAGCCGGAAGCGGGAAATCCGCACATCCGGTTCGATGAGCGGGGTGTGAAGACGGCAGCATGGTCCAGCTATTGAGGCACCGACAGACGAAAGAGTCGGCAACGGATAGGCTGAACCTAAACCACCGCGTCACACCTCGACTCCACACATCTGCCGAGCGGATTTGGGCCGCGATTCCACTTCTCCGGTAAGCGCTGCGGCCTCAACCGGTCGATGCAACACCATCTAATCAGTTGATCCGACAATACTTCCGTTAGAGAACCGATCTGTCCGGCTGTACTCTTAGACCCAGCCAGGGCGGTGTCTTTCGAATCAACGTCGTCCGTTTGACCGCAGGAATCGAATGATGGTACGTTCGCGCGCGGTTGGGGGCATACCTTGCAATGGACCGCCGAACTTTTGTTAAGAACTCGTTGGTCGCTGGCAGCGGCGCTCTGCTGGCCAACTGTGGATTCACTCCCGGAAGCCCCCTTTCCCAGAAAAACATTCCCAGCACAGTCGCACCCTCTCAAATAGACAGTGCGCGATTTCCGGATGGATTTCTTTGGGGTTTGGCATCCGCCGCCTACCAGGTTGAAGGGGCGTGGAACACCGATGGAAAGGGTGAATCCAACTGGGATCGCTTCTCTCATACCGTCGGCAAAATCAAAGGCGGCGCTACTGGCGACGTCTCCTGCGATCATTACCACCGTTACAAAGAAGACATCGCCATCCTGAAGCGCCTGAACCAGAAAAGTTACCGCTTCTCGACTTCATGGGCGCGAATCCAGCCCGCGGGCACAGGTCCCGTCAATCCAAAGGGCATCGACTTTTACAGCCGCCTCACTGACGCCGTGCTGGAAGCCGGCATTCGACCGTTTTGCACGATTTATCACTGGGATCTCCCCCAAGCACTCGAAGATCGTGGAGGCTGGCCGAATCGGGATCTTGCCGGTTATTATGCCGATTTCGCCGGCACTCTCGCAAAGCATCTGGGTGATCGAATCACTACGTGGGCTCCGTTCAACATGCCGTGGACGTTTACGTATTATGGTTACGGCGTTGGCGTATTTCCTCCCGGCAAAGCCGATTTCGCGCAGTTTCTGAAGGCCGCACATACGGTCAACCTAGCTCAGGGAGAAGCCTTCCGTGCAATCAAGGCAGCATCAGCAAAGGCTACGGTAGGCAGCGCCTACGGCATGGCCCCCGCCTATTCGAAGACCAACAGTGAAGCAGATCGAGCAGCAACCGCGCGCTATCATGCGATGAACAATGTCTACTTCCTGAACACCGCAATGCATGGCGAGTACCCGAAAGCCTTTGTCGGCGAGCCACCCTATGAATCCATGGGCTTCAAGGCCGGCGACGAGAAGATCATGAAGGTGCCGTTGGATTGGCTTGGATTTCATTATTACACGCGCCGCATCGTCTCCGATGCGCGGAGTGGTTCCCGGTCAAACACGACGGGCCATTTCGGCACTGAAACTGAGGGAGAAGGCGGGTCAGCGAGCCGCGACCCTCTGACGCAAATTCACGTGGAGATGCCAACCGAAGGTCCGTTGACGGAAGCAGGATTAGAGATATGGCCTGCTGGTATGTATGACTTGGTGATGCAGATTTCGCATGAGTTCAACAACCCCATCATCGAGATCAGCGAAAATGGCTGCTGCTATCTCGACGCCCCGGATGAGACGGGACACGTACCTGACACACGTCGAATCGCCTTTCACTGCCAACACCTGGCCGAACTGGCGCGCGCAATCGCAGATGGAGCTAAGGTGCGCGCCTATCATGCCTGGACCCTGCTTGATAATTTCGAATGGGCCGACGGCTACACGCAGCAATACGGCCTCACCTACGTAGACTTCCGCAACCAGAAGCGCACCATCAAAGATTCCGGCCTGTGGTACGGGCGTGTCTCTGCCTCAAACCGCTTGAACGTTTAATTTTGCCAACCGTCGGCGTGTGACTTTGTGGGCCCGAAAGAGGAGTGAGTGGAATGGCACGTCGTGAGATTGGTCTAAAGCCGGATTTCTCGGATTTAGAGCTATGATGGCGAGCCACTTCTCACATCGAGCGAAAAAATGCGGAGAGTTCACATCGGAGGAGTGGCCCCATGCATTTTCCTGCGCAGGAATTGAAGTACCTTGCGATCGTAAGCGCTGTCTTGATTGCGTTTTCGGGATCGCCTCCCGCCTTCGCGGCGGAAAAATCGACTGCGACCCGACTCATCGAGCTCGCCAAAACCGCAAGTCTCGATTTGCGTGACGCCATCACCTCCACCTTTGACGCCAAGGACCTGAAGGACGGCACGGCCTGGGCGGGCGACGCGTCCGACTTTTTCTTTGCCATCCAAACGCCAGCCAAGTCGGAACTTCGGATCGACGGTGCTCCGGGTCCTCAAATGCAGCTGCTGACGGGATCGGACATCTGGTACGCGGCCGCCCGCATCGAGCAAGTCGGCAAACTGCACTCCTTCTACTACCTCATCGATGGAACCAAATTCGGCGGCAAGCTCGACGTGCCGGTCTTCGGACCTTTGTCGTACCTCCAGCCGGGCGTCCCGCGGGGTACGCAGTCCGAAAAGACCACGCACACCAGCAAAATCTACGATGGCATGAAAAGCGACTACTGGATTTACGTACCGGCGCAATACAAGCCGGACACTCCCGCAGCTGTGATGGTCTTTCAGGACGGCGGAGGCTACATCGACCGCAACGGCAACAACCCAACCATCAATGTGATCGACAACTTGATCGCGCAAAAGAAAATTCCCGTAATGATCTGCATTTTCATCAATCCAGGTGACATCAGCGATTCACCCGGCGCGCCTACCTACAACTTTGTGAAAGCATATTCCGAGAAATGGCAGCGCAGTCTCAAAGACTCGATGCGCAGCACCTTGTACGATACCGTCAGCGATCGCTATGTCCGCTTTCTTCGCGATGAAGTGCTCCCCGAAGTCGCCGCGAAGTACAACCTCCGCAAAGACGGCTACAGCCGCGCGATCACCGGACTCTCGTCCGGCGGAATCTGCGCCTTCAATGCCGCTTGGCAGATGCCCGATCAGTTCAGCCGCGTCATTTCCTGGATTGGCAGCTACGCGAGCATCCAGTGGAAAGAAGATCCGGCCGTGCCGGATGGCGGCCAGGACTACCCGGACAAGGTTCTCCGCGAAGCGAAGCGCAACATCCGTGTATGGTTACAGGATGGTTCCGAAGATCTCGACCTTCGCTACGGCAACTGGCCGCTCGCCAACTTGCGCATGGCCAATGCTTTGAAGTTTCAGGAGTACGACTTCCACTTTAGCTTCGGCAAGGGCACGCACAACTCCGGCCAAGGCGCCGCGGAATTCCCCGCGGAAATGGTCTGGCTATGGCGCGACTACGATCCCGCCAAAACGGCACAAACCTATGAGATCGAGCCATCCGAGAAGTCCAAGCCAGTGTTTCGTGTAACCATTGCGAATCGCGACGCCGAGTAGGCGCGCCGCCATCATTTCGCAAATGGCGACGAAACGCCCCTCCGCGAGAGGTAGTGGCTTCTGTTTCCGGTTTGCGCGGTTATCAGGCAGTGATGAGCTCGAGCAAACGGCTGGAAGATACCCGCATGCATCGCGGCATAAAACACGAGCAACCAAATTAGTGAAGCGCACCCTTCGGACAGGCAAACGCGCCTGTCAATCTCCCGATTTCGGCAGTGGCGCCGCCTGGACGCTTGCAGACTACTTGCGAGTGCGTCGCCGAGGCTGTCGCTCTTGCGGCGATGTGGGAGCGACTGGAGGACGCTTCATGCCATAGAGTGTTTTATCCGCCGCCGACAGGAGTTTCTCAATGGACTCCCCGTCTTCAGGGAAAACAGCACTGCCGACACTCACGGAGATGGGTGGACTTTCGCCATCGGAGGCGATACGTTCGCGGATTCTTGTCGCAATCTGTTGGGCCTGCGCTAAACTCGTCTCGGTAAGCACCACAGCAAACTCGTCGCCCCCGTATCGCGCTGGAGTGTCGACCTCCCGGCAATGGGCTCGCAGACCCTCGGCTAACCTGCACAATGCCCGGCTGCCCACCAAGTGACCGTGCATGTCATTGATCTTCTTCAATCCGTCCAAATCGAGGAGCAAGATAGCAAAGGACCGCCCGGTGCGCCCGTACCTCTTGATTTCCGATTCGAGGGCGTCGAAAAGTCTCCGATAGTTGGCAAGCCCAGTGAGCGGGTCAGTAACCACCAACTGTTGCACACGTGCATCCGCGCGTTTGTGTTCGGAAATTTCGGCGGCCAGAGCCAAACTGGTTACAGCGACAATGCCCACGAACGATTGCACCAGCAATAGAGATGTGTTTCGAGCCTCTCTCGAAAATGGGCCAAATCCGTGTAGGGTGCCCCAGGTGGCAATCCCCGTCAAAACGCAAGTTGCGGTTACTGCCTTGCGACGACCAAAGCGGAACGCGGCCCAGATCAAGAATGGAAAACAGATGTATTCCAGCGGATAATTCTTTACCTCAGAGTGAAAACGCTCCCCGAAAACAATCCAAGTCGTGAAAAACAGTCCCGCGAATAACAGGGTGAGCTCAATGATCTGCTCGCGGGTCCAATTCAGGTGGGGATTTTCTCTCCATAGCAGCACAAGGGGAGTTACAAGTACCGCGCCCACTCCATCACCCAACCACCACGTGCGCCACATGGGGCCATACACCGTCCAGTCAGCGAATCCACCCAAGGACAGGGTCGTGACGCCAAGCGTGGCACTTATCGTAGTGCTGACCATTCCTGCCAGGAACG
>Ga0209647_1004588_pt1 | contig 10340 bp, 11 predicted proteins | sample GraSoi_2013_60cm_FD_185827 | JGI IMG/M metagenome (GOLD analysis project Ga0209647, IMG submission 185827) | Grasslands soil microbial communities from the Angelo Coastal Reserve, California, USA - Sample 9_17_2013_60cm (SPAdes) (version 2) | ecosystem: Environmental > Terrestrial > Soil >...
TGCATGACCTCGGCGTGAATCGTGGCGAATTGCGCGCGAAGATCCAGAAAATCGAAGCGAGGTATTGCGGGTACTTCGGAATGTTCGGCGCGTTTCGCAGGGGAAGACATTCGGATGAGCTCCTCTCTATATTCTACGGCATGTGAAGGCTGCGCGCGGGATTCGCGGGATGGATGCGAGCGGGCTGGCTTGAAAGCCAGCGCTATATTGAGGAACTAAGAAAAAGCGCCGGCTTCGGACCCTTCGGCTACGCTCAGGGCAGGCAGCGGCCGCTACAAGTGCCGGAGCGCAGCTACTTGCGGGAGTAGTTGGCGAGGGCTTGCAGGACGCCGTCGTGAACTTCCTGGACGCTTAGCTGCACATTTTTGTCCATCGCTGCGGCGACGCCGGCGACAGTTTTTCCGGAACTGGGTTCATCGTGGTTATAGGTATGCCGCCAGATGGCTTTGCCAAGCTTCAAATCCATCAGCTCGACGTCGAAATTCAACCGGGCAACCACGCCGCCAGTGCCCACTTCGCGAAACGCATAGAGATGGCCGATCAAACTGAATTCGGCGCTGCTGTCGCTGCGCAACGTCGTAACGCTTTTGAAATGCCCCGAGGAGCGAAGTCCACGGGCGAGCGCGTCCTGCAATAACTCCACTGGCGGCTCGACCCAACGCTGATACTCGTACACACCGACCTCCTCGCCTTCCCCGCCGTAGACGATCCGATCTTCGCGATAGAGGTGCGACGTCTGAAACGACCGCACGAGAAGCGTAGCGTCCACCGGCGACGGCGAGTTGCCCAGCGTGGAAGTGGGAGGATGCGTCAGCTGGTAATACTTTATGGGCTTCATGCTGCCGCACCCGGAAAGCCCAGCGGCCAACAATGCGCCGATCGCGAAGGCGCCGCTGATTTTTCCGAGCCGCCGGCCGGGAGCCGGCATGCCAACTTCTCGAGAATTGCTGCAATCGCTGAGTCTCATGGGTGCTCTCCGGGTTTATGTTCCTTCGGGCCGGTGGAGCGGATAAGTTCCGACGGCCGTGTCTTGATGATGTCCGTAAATTCGCGCAGGTTTTCGGAAACATCACGCATATTCATGAACAGTTCGTCGATGGTTTCCGTGTTGATGTCGAGAGTCTGGTCGAGCCGGCGGGTAATGCTGTTCACATTGTTCAGCGATTCGCGAAGTTTCTTGATCGACGCGCGGAGATCTTCGCGATTTTCGCCGAGCATGGCATCGAGTTTCTTCAGGGTCTCGTCGGCCTGGCCGGAGGTCTTCTTGAGGTCGTCAAGCATGGGGCCGAGTTTGACGCTGGCATTGTTTACGTTATTCAGCGCCGACTTGACGACCGGCCGGTCTTCTTTCAACATGCCGCGGAGTTCGGAAATGCTGGCGGAAACATTGGCGCGATTCTCGTCGTTCAGCAAATCGTTGACCCGGGCAATCGTGACGCTCAATTCCTTCACGCGCACATTCAGATTGCCCATCAACTCCTGCGCCTGCGGCATCACCCGGTTGATTTGCTCGGTCAACTCATTGAATCCCACGTATGGGTCCGTCGGCAACACCGCGCCATCGGCCGCAAGGGGTGCCGCGGGTGAACCTGCCTTGACCTCCAGGTGATTGTCGCCCAACGGGCTGAAGCTCAGGATGGTCACGTGACTGTCCGTCTTGATGGGCAGATTTTCCTTCACGCTGAATTCCATATCCATGAGCGTGGGATTCTTGGGATCGATCTTGACGCTTTCCACCCGCCCGATTTTGGGGCTGCCCTGGTAGCGAACGCTGGCGCCGCGTTCGAGCCCGGCAACGCTGTTAAACTTCGCGTGGTAGTGGCGGGCCGGTCCGGCAAACGCGCCGGAAAGTGAAAACACCGTCGCAATCAGCAGCGCCACGGCGACTACGACGAATAATCCTACAAAGAACTGTTCGCGTCTTGCTTCCATCTCTACCTAATCCAATTCCTGTGCAACCGCCGGTTCGGGGATGCGGTCCAGAAACTGCCGAACCTTGGGATGCTTGCTGTTCTTCATCTCTTCCGTGGTGCCAAGCGCGACAACGTCTCCCTTGTTGATCAGGACCATGCGGTCGGCGATCAAAAAGGCGCTCGCCAGCTCGTGCGTCACCACGATGATCGTCATGCGAAACGCCCTCTTCAGTTCCAGGATTAACTGGTCGATGCCCGCCGCGATGATCGGGTCGAGGCCGGCCGAAGGTTCGTCGAAGAAGAGAATCTCCGGGTCCATCGCCAATGCCCGGGCAACCGCGGCGCGTTTTTTCATGCCGCCGCTGAGCTGAGATGGAAGAAAGTTTTCAAAGCCCGACAGTCCAACCTGGTCAAGTTTCAGGCGCACCATAATCTCAACGGTCGTCGGTTCGAGTTTGGTGTGTTCCTCCAGGGGGAGGGCGACGTTTTCACCGACCGTCATGGAGCCGAACAGCGCGCCACCCTGAAACGACATGCCCAGCCGCTTGCGAATTTCGTCGCGCTCGGCTTCCGAAATAGAAGAGAAATTTTTGCCGCGAATCCACACTTCGCCGGACGTCGGTTTCTCCAGCCCCACCAGCGTGCGCAGCAGCGTGCTTTTGCCGGAGCCGGAACCGCCGAGAATCACCAGCGTTTCACCGCGCTGTACGTCAAAATTAATGCCGTGCAAAATCTCCCTGCCGGTGTAGCTGACACGCAGGTCGCGCAGCGAGATCATCGGGCCGTCAAACGAGGAGTCCGCTCCGAAAATGTCCGCTGATGCCGCCATAACCCTAGTGTTCTCCCAGAAAGTAGAAAAGCATTGTAAAGACAAGGTCGACCAGAATCACAAGAAAAATAGACATCACCACGGCGCGGGTGGTGGAGCGGCCGACCTGCTCCGCACCACCGGTCGTGTTCAGTCCTTCGAGGCAACCGACAGCAGTAATGGTGGCGCCAAACATGAAACTTTTGACGAGGCCGGTGAGGACATCACGCATAAAAAGGGCGTCGAGGGAAGCGATGATGTAACGGGGAAAGGTGAAGTCCGCCTGAGCAACGCCGAACAGCGAGCCCCCTAGAATACCCATGAAGTTGGCCCAGATGGTGAGGCAGGGCAGCATCAGGAGCATGGCCACGAATTTCGGGGCCACCAGAAAGCTCACCGGATTGATGGCCATGGTTTCCAGCGCATCAATTTCCTCTGAAACTTTCATGGTGCCAATTTCCGCGGCAAACGCCGAACCGGAGCGGCCGATGACGATCACGGCTGTAATAAGTGGACCAAGCTCGCGGGTCATCGAGAGAGCGACCGCGCTGGCGACGAAGCTGATGGCGCCAAACCTCTTCAGTTCGTACGCCGCCTGCAGCGCCAGAATCAAGCCGATAAAAAACGTAATCAACGAAAGGATGGGCAGCGCGCGAACGCCCGCTTCCATCGCCTGCGAAACGGCGCGCTGAAACCGCAGCGGCTTCCCCTGGAACGGCCCGACAAACGTGAAATAGGCGGCGCGGCCCGCCAGCGACGTCAGCGAGCCGACGTAGGCCAAACTGCCCTCGACAGAGCTGCCTATTTTTCCAAAGAATTCCACGTGTTCCGGCTACCTTTGCGGGGAAAAGACCTGGCTCTGGCGCTAGGAAGCAAGCGCCTGGGCTTCACTTTCGTGAATCTCGAAAATTTTCTGCAAGCGGGAAAGCTCCATCACTTCGCGCACGGTCTTGCTGAGGCCATAGAGGATGAGGCGGGTGCCCATGTCGCGCGAGGCTTTGAGGCCTTCAACAAGGGAAGCGATGCCGGAGCTGTCGATATACCGAACCTTTTCCAAATTGAGAAACACCTTGGGTGTCTTCTTCTCCTTGATTTCCTGCAGCAACGCCTTGCGCATCGCCGGCGAATGCGCCAGGTCAATGTCCCCCGTGATATCGAGGATGGTGCCACCAGTTGCCGGTCGGGCCGCTATCTGCACTTGCTAGTCTCCTCTGATGCTGCTGCCTGGGAACTTGGCGATAAATATTTAACCATGCGCAAGAGATTCTTGCCTTTCTTGCGCGTAAATTCAACTTCATCCATGCTCTCGTGGATGAAGTGCAGGCCGAGGCCTCCGGGACGTATGTCGTCCAGCGGCCGGCCTTTCAGTTCGGCCGGTTTGACGGGCACGCCTTTGTCCGCCAGCAAAATTTCGATTCCACCCTGCGCGGCTTTTTGCCCGTTTGGCTCTACGCGGCTGCAACTCATCTCAATCGGCAGACCCGGCCGGCCGCCATAGGCGTGGCGGAGGACGTTGGCCAGCGCCTCATCCACGGAGCGGACGATGGCGCGCGTCTCGGCGTCCTGAAAGTGCAATACTTCGGCAGCGCGTTCCACGGTGGCGCGAACGAGGCATAATGCCTCTGGATTGCTCTGCAACTCCAGCTTCAAAAGCATTTCGGCCTTGGCCTGCGCCTTTCCGCGTCCCATCGGTCTGCTGTTTGTGAACCTTCGACCGCGCACTCGTACACCCGTCCCTCAAAGTATAATGTGGGAAGTCCGTTGTGTCCCGGTTGCCCGGCGGGGAGACAATGCCATGTTCCCGGGCCCCTGACAACCGAAAACTTTCCCCAAGCCGCAGCACAACCACTTGTGTCTGCCTTGCGCAGGCTCGAGCACTCGCAAATTTTCGGTGAAGCTCACTTTCACCGCAACCTCTCGTCTACTGGAAGAGGGTCGTCCGTCACCGCGCCATGTTTAGTAAACCTCGCGTGCGGGAATTTAAATCTCAGGAGGAGTTCTGATATGAAGCACGCGTTGTCTCTGATTCTTTTCGCTTTCGCCATGCCGATCATCGCGCAAGAGGCAAAAACTCCTCCATCACCCACGCTTAAGAGCATTTTACTGGAGCAACTGCGCTCCACGCACACCCAGGCGGATTGGTTCGTGCCCGCCAACACCGCCGTCGAAGGCCTTACCGCCGAACAGGCGAACTGGACGGACGGCAAGGGAAATCATTCCGTCGGCCAACTGGCGGCTCATATCATCTTCTGGAACCGCCGGAACCTGGCCAGGTTCAAGGGCGAGCCGCTGGAAAAATTCAACGGCCGCAACGATGAAACATTTACCAGCTTCGACAGCAAGCAGTGGAGCGCCACCGTCAAACAACTGGACGAGGTAATGACGGAATGGGAAAAAGCTGTGGAAGCAGCCGATGAAGCGAAACTCAAGTCGTGGTATTCCACGATCGCGCATATCGGCGCGCACAATGCCTACCACATCGGCCAAATCATCTACGTTCGCAAGGAACAGGGCTCGTGGGATCCGGAAAAGGGCGTGAAAGAGTGAATAGGTCGCTGGCCACCGGGCGCTGAACGGAGTACAGTCAGGCGGCGAATCGAGGCCACACTAGTGAACAAGAATCTGGCAAAAGCGGCGGCGGTTGGAGCGCTGGGCGGTTTTCTGTTTGGGTTTGACACGGCGGTTATTTCCGGCACCACGCAGGCGCTCACTGGCGTCTACCACCTGACACCCGAGCAACTTGGCTTGACAGTATCGATGGCGTTGATCGGAACGGTGATCGGCGCGATGACGGCTGGCATCCCGGGGCAAAAGTACGGTGGCCGCGAAACGCTGCGGGTCCTCGCCGTCTTTTACGTGATTTCGGCGTTGGGCTGCGCGTTTGCCTGGAACTGGTACGTGCTGCTGGCGGCGCGGTTCATCGGCGGACTCGGCATCGGAGGATCGTCGGCCCGGTGTATATCGCGGAGCTTGCGCCGGCGAAATTGCGCGGGCGGCTGGTGGGGATGTTCCAGATCAACATCGTCATTGGCATCCTGATGGCGTATCTCTCGAACTACATCATTTCGAGCTTCGGGCTGGGAGCCGCGGAGTGGCGCTGGCAGTTGGGCATCGCCGCGCTACCGGCACTTATTTTCCTGATTCTGCTGTTTGGAATTCCGCACAGCTCGCGCTGGCTGGTAACGCAGAAGCGCGTGGAAGAAGCGCGCGGCGTGCTGCAGTCGATGGGTGCGGAAGATGCGGAAGACGAGCTGCGCGAGATTGTGGAATCCATCCACCTGGACAAGCTGGAGACGTCCGAGCCGCTGTTCCAGCGGAAATATAGGCTGCCGATTTTTCTGGCAATCACAATTGGGATGTTCAACCAGCTTGCGGGCATCAACGCCATTCTCTACTACCTGAACGATATTTTTGCTGCCGCCGGATACGACAAGGTTTCGGGCAGCTTGCAGGCGGTGGGGATCGGCGGCATGAACCTGGTGGCGACTCTGCTGGGGATGACCATGATCGACAAGTTGGGACGAAAAACACTTTTGCTGATTGGCGCGGTGGGAACGGCTTTATGCCTGTTTGGAGTCGCGGAAGTTTTCTACACGCAGAGCCATCGCAGTTCCCTGCTGTGGCTGCTGGTGGCGTACATCGCGTTCTTCGCCATTTCGCAAGGGGCAGTGATCTGGGTGTACATCGGGGAAGTGTTTCCAAACCGCGTGCGTGCCAAGGGCCAGGGGCTGGGAAGCTCTGCGCACTGGGTAATGAATGCTTTGATCGCGTATTACTTCCCGCAAGTGGCGAAGTCCTCCGGCGGGGCGCCGTTTCTATTGTTTGGCGTGATGATGGTGGTGCAGTTTTTTGTGGTGCGGCTGTTTTATCCGGAGACGAAGGGCGTCAGCCTGGAGCAGTTGCAGCACCAGCTTGGGATTGAGTGAACCTTATTATTGAGCCCAGGAAAACGGCCGGCGTTTCGATTACCACCACGATTCGGCCTGCAGTCCGAAGGACAGGCCAGCGTTCTGATTTAGGTAAGGGATCCCTCCAACGAACCCTTTGTAGCCGTCCGTCCAGCTGGCATAGGTTAAGAACGCGCGAACCACGGGACGGCTGAAAAAATCGCGTCCGCTGGCGATTTGCAGCGCGACGGTGGATTTTGCCAGCCAGCCATGGTACAGATTTTGCCCGCTGGTGGTGTGGTCGATTCCGGGCTCAAACGCCAACGAGACATGATCGGTGAAATTGAAGATTGGGCGAGCACCAAAGGAGAGCCAGGTGTCGACGCCATGCGCGGGATTCCCGTCCTTCGACCTCTGGTAGAGGAAGATCGGCATCATGGACCAGCGATTGTTGGGTTGGACGAGCACCTGCTCCGTGATGCGAAAGGTGTTGGCATCGTGGCTGAAAGCCGTCGGCGGGACGATGGAAGTGTTGAAATCGCTGGCGGCGCCATTGCCGTATTGGAAGGTGAATTTGTGATAGCCACCGTAAAATTCCGGGTGCAGATAGTAGAACCCGATGGCGTTCCCCTGGGTACTGGGGTATAGAGTGCCGTTGAAAACGCCTCCCTTGGAAGCTGCAAAGTTGTACCAGACGGCGAAACGTCCGGACAGCGCCTTCATGTCGTAAATGCGCACATCGATGTTGCTCTTGGCCAACGGCCCGCTGGGAGGAGTGATGGCGTTACTGGCTCCGGCAAGGTAGGAAACAGCCATGTGCCCAAATTTGGTGTCGATATCTTCCACTCCGCCGCCATAACCGCTCATGTCCAGCGGGTAGAAGTCATCAATTTCGATGTGCTGCCTGCGGTAGTAGCGTTCACCGGCCCAGAATTTGGCGTCCGGCTGGAAATCTTCTCGGAAACGGAACTTGTCCGTGTTGTCGAAGTTCGATGAATTGGAAGTATCGGCCTCCACCAATGCTTCGGTACGGAACCATGCTTTGCCTGAATCGTGGGTGGGGTTGACCCAGTTGTTGACAAATATCAATTCCGCGTAGGTCTCGGCTTCATTGCCAAGGCGGTATTTGGCCCCCGCGCCTGGCGCTTGGAAGGCAACCTGCTGGCCGCCGTCGCCGTTCAGGCCATAACCAGAGCGAAGGTAACCATGAAATTCAAAGGACTTGGATTGCGCCTCAAGGTTTTTGAGGCGAACGTCAGCATCGCGCAGTTGGTCATACTCGAGACCTGAGCCGAGTTGTTCTTGCAAGCCCGCGGTGTCCGTCTGCCCACCCTGAACGATCTTCCAGGTGCCTTGCGCCACTTTTTGTGCCGTGTTCGGAGGGGGTTGAGTTGGGGCGGCAGATTGCACTGGGGAAGCGACAACGGCTGCGACTGCAGGTGCGCCGGAGGGAGTCGAGGCGGCTTCCAATTGCGCGAGGCGCTTTTCCAGCGCAGCGATTTTGGATTCGTAGTCCGATTTCAATTGCTGGACTTCCTTCTGCAGTTCTTGCGGCGTCTGGGCCCGAGACGCGGCTGCGAGGAAAGTTGTCCGAGAAGCGACGAGTAAACCGAGCAGCAGAATTCCCCGCCAGGGCGCGCGTACGCGGCGTTTGTGCCGGACAAGCGGGGTCCACTGGCAGTTGACCGAGCAGGCAAACGGACGGATCTGGAAACCGTTCATGAGTACCCCCAGCGCTAGAAGTTGGGCTAGCTCTCTGCAGGAATTCCACCTGGAGAGGAGCTTCCCGCTGAAACAATATGACCGGCCGAGGAGGGAGGTCAACGAGGGTTTTCGGAATGGTTTCCCGAGATGAGTCAACGGGCAGAATTTGAAGAGGAGTTGCAGTTTGGGGCTAACTCAACGCGAATCGATAGACATCGAGATTCCGTATTTTGGGCGAAGGGTGACTAGCGGCTCCGGAACGACGGGAAAGCCCCTGGTCAGGCGGAAACGGAATTTCTGGGCGATGGCGGCGATGACCAGCGCGGTTTCGAGTTGCGCAAAACCTTGTCCGATGCAGCGGCGCGGCCCATCGCCAAACGGGAAGTAAGCGCCAGGGGGCAAGCGCGATTCCAGACCGTCCAGCCACCGCTCCGGCAGGAATCGCCCCGGCTGCTCGAAAAATCGCGGGTCGCGATGCATCACCCACTGGGACGCCAGCAGCGTGCTTCGCGGCGGAATTTCATAACCGGCGAAGATGACTGTTTCCACATTCATGCGCGCCATAATGAACGCCGGTGGATACAGCCGCAGGGATTCATGCACCACCGCGTTCAGATAAGGAAGTTTTTCGAGGTCGGAGACTTCCGCGGGGCGCCCGCCAAGAACGGAGCGCAATTCATCATGCAAACGCGCTTCGGCATCGGGGTTTTCACTGAGCAAGTACCAGGTCCACACAAGCGAGAGCGCGGTCGTTTCGTGCCCGGCGACGAAGAGGGTCATGGATTCGTCGCGTACCTGCTTCTCCGTCATCTGGCTGCCGTCTTCGTGCATCGCGGCCATCAGCATGGAAAGCAGGTCGTTGCGCGGCTGCGTGTCCTTCTTACGGTCGGAAATAATGCCGTAGATCAGCGAGTCCATGTACTCGACTTCGCGGCGTGCTCTGCGGTTTGCCGGAGTGGGCCAGCTTGCGGGAACACGCCAGGGCGAACGGCCGCGCCGCAGGTAGTAGCGCATCAGAAAGGTCATTGCGCTTCCGATGGCGTCGGAATCGCCGGCGAGGGTGGTGCCGAAGAGCGTGCGCACCGCGACTTCGAGAGTGAGCTTCATCATTTCTTCGGCGATGTTGCGTGTTTCCCCGCCGCGCCACTGCCGCATTCGCTCCAGCGCGCATTCCACCATCACCGGCGAATATTCGTTGGTGCGCGAGCGATGAAAGGCGGGCTGCGCGAGGCGGCGCTGGCGGCGCCAGAAGTCGCCTTCGCTGATTAGCAGGCCTTGCCCAAGCAAGGGGCCGACGACGAGTTTCGTGAGGGTGCTCTTGTGCAGCTTGGCGTGATCGAGAATGAGGAGTTGCTGGATGTAGTCGGGACGATTCAGCAGGATGCGGTTCATGCGCAACACGGGCATGCTGACGATGTCTCCGTACTGGCGCGCCATGCGCTGCAACGTGCCGAGCGCATCGTGGCGAACGTCGAGCGCGAGGCCCAGTATCGGCAAACCTTTGGGACCGGGCGGGGCGTGGTTTCCTTTATTGGTCATTTTGGACGAACGAAGCTCACTTCATCCACGCGTAGTAGGCAACGTAAAACCAGCTGAAAATGCCGTGAACAATCATCCACAAGATCGAGTGATGAACGCTCCAGGACAAAGTGATCGAGAGCATGCTGCCGAATCCCCAGACGCCGACTCCTGCCGAACGCCCGCCGCCACCGTTGCTCATTGGACTGCTCCTTCGGAAAGAAAAGGTGCGCTGCCAGTGTAACCCGATGAACGAGATTGTCGCGCCAGGAAAGAAGGCGAGATAAAAACTTTCCTCGGGCCTCGGACGGAAAGGTCATGAGGAACTAACAAGCGGTTGACTGAATTTCGGATGGGACTCAGCGGGAGGCGGGGCTGGGAGGCGCCCGTTACTTCACTACAAGCTGGAACGAAGCGGAGTGGCTGAGGCTGCCTGAGGTACCTGTCACTGTGATGATGTAGGTTCCCACTGGAGTCCCCTGCGTGGGCGGCGGACCGGAGCCCGTTCCA
>Ga0209647_1004591_pt1 | contig 10335 bp, 12 predicted proteins | sample GraSoi_2013_60cm_FD_185827 | JGI IMG/M metagenome (GOLD analysis project Ga0209647, IMG submission 185827) | Grasslands soil microbial communities from the Angelo Coastal Reserve, California, USA - Sample 9_17_2013_60cm (SPAdes) (version 2) | ecosystem: Environmental > Terrestrial > Soil >...
TCGAGCGCCCGCGCCGAGCTGGTCTGCACCCAGATCACCGTGCCGCCGGCCTGGCGCACTTCTTTCGCCAGGCGATTGATGTTGCCGACGATCTCGCGTGCTGCCGGCGTCTCGTTCGGCTGACCCGGAGCGCAGAAATAGTTCTGCATGTCGATCACCACCAGCGCGCTCTTCTTTGCCGCGATGTGCTGGTGCGCGAACAGCGTCGGCCGCCGGCGCAGGATGCGCTGCTTGACCCAATCGGGAATCGCATAGTGCTGCATCACTTGCCCACCAGCGTCCTGATCTGCGCCACCGCGCTGTCCACCTTTTTCTCCACCAGTTTCCTGCCCAGCTCTGCCGAGGCCTTCGAGTCGAGCTTGTCGCGGCGGATCCACTTGCCGTCGCGATCGATGAACATGAGTTCGGAAGTGTCCTCGACCCCCGCGTGCGGCGCCTGGGATTGGAAGTAGACGTCGCCGATGTAGTGCACGCGCGCACCTTTGCCGTCGAGCGCGCTCGCCACCTGCTTCAGCGCATCCTGGCCGCCGCCGTGATCGCCCATCAGGACGACGTGCTTGAATCCCGCCGCGATCGCGCTCTGCGCCACCTCCTGCGCCACCGCGCCGAAGGTCTTGTCCGAAAGGTTCACCGTGCCGGGAAATTTCATGTGTTCGCCGGTCGGCGCGAACGGCAGCACCGGGTAGACCAGCGCGTTGCCGAGCTGCTCGGCGATCCGGCCGGCGACGTAGCGCGCGACGAAATTGTGCTTGCCGAGCGCCATGTGCGGGCCGTTCTGCTCGGTGCTCCCGGCATAGTAGATGGCGGTGGTCTTGCCGGCGGCGATGGCCTGCTTCACTTCCGGCGAGGTGAGATCCTCGATGAAGAGCGACGACTGGTCCGGCACGAACAGCTTGCCGTCCTTGATCACGCGATGGATCCGGCTCAGGTTGCCGACATCGGCCAGCGGATCGGCATCGAGGATCACGACATCGGCGAGCTTGCCGGCGGCCAGCGTGCCGATCTCGCGCTCCAGGCGCGTCGCCTTGGCGCCGTTCGCCGTCGCCGAGCGCAGGACCTGCAGCGGCGTAAGGCCCGCCTGCACCATGAGCGGCATTTCGCGAAATACCGAGGGCCCGTGCAGCGTGCCGATGTTGCCGGCGTCGGTCCCCATCACGACCGTGATGCCCGCGTCCCAGACCTTGCGCAGGTTTTGCAGCTCGAGCGGCGTCACCGCCGGCGCCACGGGCTTGCTCATCGCCTTCGCCACCCGCTCGGGCACCTTATCGCTGGGAATGCGCTGCAGATCGCTCATCGCCGCGACGATCTGCGGATCAGCCAAGCGCCGCTCGGCCTCGGTCGGCTGCCAGGTGTTCGATAGCGCATAGCGGTAGCCCAGGGTGACGAAGAGCGTCGGGCAGTAAAGCGCGCGGTTCTTCTTCGCCAGCGCCAGGAATTCCTCGTCGACCGCTTCGTCCTGCACCGAATGCACTAGAAAGTCCGCCCCCGCGCGCAGCGACGCCTTGGCGACGATGAGCTCGGTGGCGTGCACAGCGAGGCGCACGCCGGCCGCATGGGCAGCATCGCCGGTCGCTTTTACGATCGCCTCCTGCGCCGCGAGATCGTCGCCCGGCTGATGGATGAACCACACCTTGATGAAATCGGGCTTGCGCGCAAGCTCGCGCGCGACCAGCGCACGCGCCTCGTCGGCGGAGCTCACCTTGATGATCGGCGGATCGCCGAGATCGAGCTTCGCGCGATCGATCATGGAAATCAGCGGGCCCGCGACCGCGACGCGCGGCGCCGCCGGGCTTTTCAGCGCCGCGTCGCGCATCTCGAAATTCCACATCGGCCCGCCGATGTCGACCACGCTCGTCACGCCGCTCGCGAGCCAGACCTTGAACGTCGCGGGCAGGCGCGCCTTGTTGCGCTCGACTTCCTTCGCATAAGGCACCACCGCGTTGAAGTCCGCGACGTCGGGACGCGTATAGAGATTGCCGGACTGGAAGAAGTGCACGTGCGCATCGATCAGGCCGGGAACGACCCACTTGCCTTTGCCGTCGATTACCGCCGCACCCGCCGGCACTTTGGTCGAGCCTGCCGGTCCGATGCGCTCGATGCGCTTGCCCGAGATGATCACGGTGCTGTTCGCCGCCACCGCCGCGGGAAGCTCGCGCTCGGGATGAATCACGGTCGCGCCAACGATGGCGATGACATCCGCGGCGTGGCCCGGCAGCGCCAACAGCAGCGCTGCTGCAGACATCCACTTGATCAGAGCTGTCACGGCTGTACGTGAACGGCGCTCTTGAGCATATTCAAGGCCTCCTGCGTGACCTGTTCCGGGCCGTCGTTCGTGAGGATGGAGAACGTCACCGTCAACTCACCTACATTCAGCAAGCCTTGCGTCAGGTACTTGTACTCGCCCGGGTTTGGGGCTTTGTCGGTCGCAGAGAAATAAAAGCCGGGGCCGCTCGAGCCCGCGAACTCCACCACGGGAATCGTCTTCTCGACGGCTTGCTTCTTCGCCTCGTCCGCCGCTCGCTGCACGCCCTGCTTGATCGCGTCCTTCGTTGCGACGGGAAGGTCCGCGCGCGCTCGCCAGATCGGCGTGACCAGCACCCCGAAACCGTTCCCGTCCCGCGGCCGGAACGTGATCGTCGGTGGCACCGCTCCCTGGGGCTGGCTGAGCTCGTCGTTCCAGACGCTCGGCACCTGCATCTCGAAACTGCCCTTTTGCGGCAATGCATATTTTTTTGTCGCGCTGGCATCCGCGGCAAACGAGGCCGCAAGCGGACACAGCAGCAGTGCGACCAATCCAAGGATCGAATGAATGCGCATGCGCATCGCCGCTCTCCTGACTTCGCCTATCCGAGTTGCGATTCGTCCTCCACGGGACGCGCGAGCTTCGCGCCGGGCCACAGGTCGAAGCGGCTGCGCGCGTAAGGCGGCGGGTAGTCGAGCTTGATGCCGTAGCGCTCGGCGGCGTGCCAGACCCAGCGCGGGTCGTCGAGGAAGGCACGCGCGAGGGCGACCATGTCGGCCTTACCGCTCGCGATCACCTCCTCCGCGTATTCAGGGTCGGCGATCATCCCGACGGCACGCACCCTGATGTCGACGTTGCGCTTAACTTTCTCGGCGAACGGCACCTGGTAGCCCTCGACCACCGGCGGCAGCTTCTGGCTCGCCACCAGCGAGCCGCTCGAGACGCAGACGTAGTCGAAGCCGATGCGCTTGAGCTCCTTCGCATAGGCGACCGCGTCGTCGGGTCCCAGCCCGCCTTCCGCGTAATCGTTCGCACTGATCCGTGCCCCAAGCGCGCGCTCCTTCGGCCACGACTCGCGCACTGCCGCCGCGACCTCGAGCGGGAATTTGCTGCGGTCGCGCCCATACGCATCGCTGCGCCGGTTCGACAGCGGCGACAGGAACTGGTGCAGCAGATAGCCGTGCGCCGAGTGCAGCTCGACGACGTCGAAGCCGATGCGCTTGGAGCGCAGGGTGGCTGCCACGAATGCTTCCACTTGCTGGCGAATTTCCGCCACCGACAGCTCGTGCGGTACATGCCAGCCCTCGCCGAAGGCAATCGCCGAAGGCGCCACCGTCTGCCACGGCGACTGGTCGGCGCGCAGCCATTCGCGGCCCTCCCAGGGAACCTGGGACGACGCCTTGCGCCCGGCATGCGCGAGCTGGATGCCGATCGGGTTTTTGCCGAGGCGCCGGCACGCCTGGATCACGCGCGCGGCCGCCGCTTCGTTGTGCTCGCTATAGATGCCCGAGCAGCCGTGCGTGATGCGCCCTTCGCGCGTCACGTGCGTGGCTTCGACCATCATCAGCCCGGCGCCGCTGTAGGCGAGGTGGCCGAGATGGATCAGGTGCCAGTCGTTGAAGCAGCCGTCGTCGGCCGAGTACTGGCACATCGGCGAGATCACGATGCGATTGGGCAGCGTGACGCCGCCGAGCTGGAGCGGCGTGAAGAGTTTTGGAACCATGGGAGATTTTAGAGCCAGCGGCGCACCGCGCGCCGATAGTCAGCGAACGAGGCGCCGAAGCGCGCCTCCAGTGCGCGCTCTTCGGGCGCGATCTGGAAGCGGCTGATGTAGGCGACGAACAGCGGCAGCGCGAGCAACGCGGCGGCATTCGCGAGCCAGAGTCCCCAGGCCGTGAGGATCAGGAGCATCCCCAGGTACATCGGATTGCGCGTGAAGCGATAGACCCCGCCGGCCACCAGCGCCGAGCTTTCCTGCGGCTTCATTGGATGCACCGTGGTCGCGGCTTTCCTGAACTGGAAAAACGCGATGAGGCCGATGGCGATCCCCACGGTGGCGAACGTGCCGGCGAGTATGCCTTTCACCGGCAGCGTGAAATCCGCGACCGGCAGCCTATCCGCCACGAACCACATTAGAAGCGCAACCAGACCCGCGACCACGGGCGGCGGCACGCGCAGCTCGAGCCAGCTCAAGGCGCCGAGACCTCGATCCCTCTTTGCTTGAAGCTCGCTCTGAGCGCCTTGGCGAAGGCCACCGCGCCGGGCTGGTCGCCGTGGATGCACAGCGTGTCGGCGGCGACCGGCACGCGCTTGCCCGACAGGCTGGTGACGAAACCCTCCTCGATCATCGCGAGCGCCTGCTTCACCGCCTTGTCCGCGTCCTCGACCATGCCGCCGGGCTGGTCGCGCGGCGCGAGCGTGCCGTCGTCGGAGTAGCCGCGATCGGCGAACACTTCACCCATCACTGCGATGCCGGCACGCTTGGCGATGTCGAAGTTTTTACTGCGGGACAGCACATAGAGCATGGCGCCGAGATCCTGCGCCGCGCGCACCATCGCCTCCGACAGTCCTGCGTCGTTCGCCGCCATGTTGTAGAGCGCGCCGTGGCACTTGATGTGATGCAGCTTCGCGCCAGCGGCGCGCGCGAAGGCCTCGACCGCGCCGGCCTGGTAGATGACGAAGTCGTACATCTCCTGCGGCGAGATCTTCATCACGCGCCGGCCGAAGCCCTGGATATCCGGCAGCGACGGATGCGCGCCGATCGCGACGCCGTGGTCAAGCGCGAGGCGGACGGTTTTTCGAATGGTGGCCGGATCACCGCCATGGAAGCCGCAGGCGATGTTCGCCGAGCTGATGTGCGGCATGACCTCGGCGTCGGCGCCCATCTTCCAGGCGCCGTAGCTTTCGCCCATGTCGCAATTCAAATCGATCTTTTTCATCCGCCTGACCGAGGAACCGGTTCGAGCGTCTGTTCATGCCAGAAGCCCGGAATGCCATCCAGCTGGTAGACGAAACCACCGCCGTGATAGATGCCCGCCCATTTCACCATGGCAATCTGCCCGGCAAAGGCAAATTGGTGCTGTTCAATCTTGTGAAGATATTTGGAGCCTCGCGAGAGCTCCTCGAGCCGCGCCCGGGAGCAGATACGAACCGTGGAGCTCTCGGTGTACTTCATTTTCCATACTCCCAGGCGATGCCGCGCAGGATGGTCTCCATGCGGCTGCGCGCGTCCTTGCGCAGCTCGGCGGCCATGTCGAGCGTGGTGCGGGCGAAGTGCAGGGTGCCGCCGGGCGCGATCTGCGCGAGGCGCGGCACGTCGGCCGAGGCGATCTCGGCGATGCGCGGATAGCCGCCGGTGGTCTGGTGATCGGCCATCAGCGCGATCGGCACGCCGTTGGCCGGCACCTGCACGCTGCCGAGCGCGGTCGGGCCGGACAGGATCTCGTCGGTCTTCGAGCGCGTGAGCGGCGGCCCGGCGAGGCGGTAGCCCATGCGGTTGGAGTCGGGCGTGACGCGCCAGATGGTGTCGAAGAACACGCGCTGCATGTTGGCGTCGAAGTCGGCGAAGTGCTCGCCCTCGATGGCGTGCAGCACGATCGGCTCGCGATCGGGCACGGTCAGCGCCGGCACGTGCCAGCGCACGCTCGAGCCGCGCTTGTCCTTGTTCTTGAGACGTTGGAAGCGCTCGCGGGAAAGCTGCTCGGCATCCTCCGCGAGCGGCAGCACGTCGCCGCGCTTCAGCACGCGGCCATCGAGGCCGCCGAAGCCGCCCGGCAGATAGGTGCTGCGGCTGCCGAGCACCTCGTCGACCGCGATACCGCCGGCGACCGCGAGATAGCCGCGCGCGCCGCGTGCCGCGCGGCTCACCGAGATGCGCGCGCCTCTGGCGACCAGCACCGGGCGGTTGATCGGAATGTCGGCCTCGAACTCCGCACCGACCAGCGCGATCAGCGTCTCGCGCTTGAACTGCAGATCCGGGCCGAGCACGGTGAGCTCGAGCGCCGCCGCGCCGGCGTGATTGCCGACCAGCGCATTGGCGAGCGTCAGCGCGAGCGGATCCATGGCGCCGCCGGGGCAAAGGCCGACGTGCTGGTGGCCGTGGCGCCCCATGTCCTGCACCGTCATCAGCAGGCCTGGGCGGAGAACCTGGAGGCTCATTTCGCCTGCTTGAGGTATTCGGCGCGCGAGATCGGCTTGAAGCGCACCCGATCGCCGGCGGCGAACAGGCTCGGCTCCTGGCGATCGGCGTCGAACACCGCGAGCGGCGTGCGGCCGATGATGCTCCAGCCGCCGGAGATGGCGTAGGGATAGATCACCGTCTGGTCGTTGGCGATCGCGACCGAGCCTGCGGGCACGATCGCGCGCGGCGCCGCGCGCCGCGGTACCGCGAGCTTCGGACTGAGCCCGCCCATGTAGGCATGTCCCGGCGCGAAGCCGATCATCAGCACGCGATAGTCGGCTGCGGCGTGCAGCTGCACCGCCTCCTCGGCAGTCATTTTCGAAGCGACCGCCACCTCGGCGAGATCGGGCGCGAACTCGGACTCGTAGCACACCGGTACCTCGACCGTGCGCAGCACGTCGCCGGCCTTCGGCAATCCGGCTTTCAGGCATTCGCTCACGGTGTTGAGCGCCGTGGTCAGGGCATCGCTGGTGAGCTCCGCATGATCCGGATCGAAGTGAATCGCCAGGCCGCCGAGCGCCGGCACCACGTCGCGCACCCAGGGCAGCGCGCGGCCGTGGATCATGGTCGCGAGCCGCTGCACCGCCGAATTCACTTCCAGGTCGAGCGTCTTCGAGAACTCGACGTAGACCGCGCAATCTCCCAGCGGCACCGCGCCCAGCGGGGCGAGCTTAGCCAACCGTCGGTACCGCTACGCCGATCATGCTGTCGCGCGTGACGATGCCGGCAAGGCGCGCCTCGTCCCAGCCTTCGGTGCCTTTCGGCCGCATCGGCAGCACCAGGTAGCGCATGTCGGCGGTGGAGTCGTGCACGCGGATCTGCACTGCTTCGGGAATCTGCAGCCCGAACTCCGCCAGCACCGTGCGGGGCTCGCGCACCATGCGCGAGCGGTAGTTGCGCGACTTGTACCAGTCGGGCGGAATGCCAAGGAGCACGCGCGGGTAGCACGAGCACAGCGTGCACACGATCGCGTTATGTACCTGCGGCGTGTTCTCGACCGCTACCAGCCTCAGGCCGGGAATCTCCAGGCCGAGCTCCTCGCACGCCGCCGTGGCATTGGTCAGCAAGCGCGACTTGTATGCAGGATCGGTCCATGCCCGCGCCACCACTCGCGCACCGCGCTCGGGCTGCCGCCCGCGCATCGCCGCCACCTCGGCGTTCACCTGCTCATCGGTGACGATGCCCTTCTCCACCAGCAGCTCGCGCAGGCTGGTCTCCATCAGCTGGTAATAGGTGAACGGCTGGTAGGTGCCGCGATCGCTCATGGCTTTTTTGCCCCCCTGATAAGGGGGGTGGCGCGCAGCGCCGGGGGGTTTTGCCGCCAGAAAATCAAACCCCCCGCTCGCCTCCGGCTCACGGCCCCCTTATCAGGGGGCCAAAGGAAAATCGGAGCGCTCATGCTTTCTCCAGCCAGTGCTGAAAGATTTCGATCTCCACGACATCGTTATCTGGGCCGCGGTAATCGGGCCAGACTTCCTTTTGCTTAAAGCGCACGCGATACAGCGGCTGCGCCGGCAGGCCGTCGCGCATCTGCGCGAGCTCCTCGGGATTGGGGAAGGCGCCGCAAAGGCGCTCGATCTCGCCGACATGCCCGCGGATATAGAACGGCGTGCGGATGTGGCCGAGCGGCGCGCCGGCGCGCACCTTGACCTTCTGCCCGGGACGAAAAAGAGGCGCAAGCGCGGGGTAATCGGTGACGAACTGGGGGCTCATCGCTTGCGCTTGTCGACTTCTTCCATCTTGCGTCCGAGCTCGGCGCTGGTGATGACGCCGCGCTGGATCAGCGTCTGGGTGAGCGAGCTGATCCATTTCTCGTAGTACGAGAGCTGGTCGTACGCCTCGCGCGGCAGCGACTCGATGTTCTTGCGCAGCTCGTCGACGGTGATGCGCCCGCCGCCGCGCAGCAGCTGCACCATGGCGTCGACGCGGCGCTCCCACTCCGGATAGTCGTGCTCGGTCGGCTCGACCTTGCCGGCCGGCAGGCCGCCCATGTCGTGATGACCTCTTTCGATCATGCGATCCACTCCGAGACCGGCGCCTTCGCTTCGTGCAACGGCTGGCAGACGATGTCGACCAGTGTCGGCTCATTCGCCGCAAGCGCCTGCTTCAGCACATTGTGAACCTGGGCGGGATCGGTCACGCGCCAGCTCTTGATGCCGAAGGCGCTCGCCACCGCGGCGTGGTCGGTGACGCCGAAATCCACCGAGAAGTAGCGCTGCCCATAACCGGCCTTCTGCCCCGCCTTGATCCAGCCGTACACCGCATTGGAAATGACTACCGCCGTTAGCGGGAGTTTCAGGCGTACCAGCGTCTCGAGCTCGCCCACGCACATGCCGAAGCTGCCGTCGCCCATCACCGCAACGGTTTTCACGCTGGGCCGCCCGATGTGCGCACCGACGGCCGCTGCAAGCGCATAGCCGAGCGCGCCGTGCGCGCGGTTGGAGAAGTAGCGCCGCCCGGTGCCGCGCACGACGTGATACGCGGAGAAATAGGGGCACGGGGTACCGGGATCGGCGACGAGGATGGCGTCGGGGTCGAGCAGCCGGGAGAGCTCGAACACCACGCGCTCGGGCTTGATGGGCACATCGCCTGATTGGGCGAGCCGCTCAAATGCCGAGAACTTGGCGCGCTTCGCTTCATCGACCGCGGTGAGGTCGCCTTCGCGGTGCAGGTGGCCGAGCGCGTCGTTCAGCGCCGCGAGCGCGAGCTTCGCATCGCCGATCAGCGGCACATCGACCTTGTAGTTGCGTCCCGGCACCGCCGGATCGACATCGATGTGGATGATGCGCGCCTGGTCGGGCGCAGGATGGCGCCAGCGCTCGGTGGTGACCGAGCCGGCGCGGCAGCCCACGAAGACGATCACATCGGCGGCATCGACGATGGCGCGGGTCTCCGGGGTGCCGCCATTCGAGCCCACCACGCCCACCGACTGCGCGCAGCGCTCGTCGATCGAGCCCTTGCCGCTGATGGTGGTCGCCACCGGCGCGCTCAATTTCTCGGCGAGCTCGCAAAGCTCGGCCTCCGCGCGCGAGATCACCACGCCGCCTCCGCAAATGAAGAGCGGCTGCTTGGCCGAGCGCAAAACCTTGGCGGCGAGCTCGACCATCTCCGGATCCGGCGCAGTGCGGCGCGACGGATAGGTGCCGAGCGAAGGATCGGCCCAGACATCGCTCGCATCCACCGGTGCCGCCTGCACATCGAACGGCAGCGCGATATGCGCGGCGCCAGGGCGACCCGTGGTCATGGTTTCGAACGCCTGCCGGAACGTGCGCGGGATGTCCGCGGCGCGATCGAGCACCGCGTTCCATTTGGTGAGCGGCTTCATCAGCGCGCGCTGGTCGAGCTCGGTCAGCGTGTAGCGGCCGCGCGAGGAGACCGAGATGTCCGTATTGATCGCGAGGACCGGGATCGACGACTCATTCGCCTCGACGAGGCCCGGCAGGATGTAGGTGGCGCCGCCGCCCGAAGGGCCTTCGCACACGCCCACTTTACCCGTCACGCGCGCGTAGCCATCGGCCATGTAGGCCGCGTGCCGTTCGTCCCGGGTAAGAACATGTTTCAAGGACGAAGAACGAAGGGCATCGTAGAGCGGCAGGCTGGTGTCGCCGCAAAGGCCGAAGACCACTTCAACGCCGTGCGCACGGAGCATCTCCACCACGGCCTGGGCGCCGTTCAGTGTCGTAGCGCGAGTTTCCACGGGCTTGTTCACAGCGGCGGTTATATTAGCGCGCCATGAATGTCGCAGACCGGCAGCGGCCCGCGCCCGGCGCGCTGTACGTCGATCATGTCTCGCACTTCGTCGCCGACCTGGACGCGGCGGCGCGTGCGCTCGAAGCGCTGGGCATCAAGGTCACGCCTACCTCGGTGCAGAAGACGCCAGAGGGCCCGGTGGGCGCCTCGAATCGCTGCGTGA
>Ga0209647_1004596_pt1 | contig 10328 bp, 7 predicted proteins | sample GraSoi_2013_60cm_FD_185827 | JGI IMG/M metagenome (GOLD analysis project Ga0209647, IMG submission 185827) | Grasslands soil microbial communities from the Angelo Coastal Reserve, California, USA - Sample 9_17_2013_60cm (SPAdes) (version 2) | ecosystem: Environmental > Terrestrial > Soil >...
TCGCCGCCGTGCTTTCCGGCTTCACCGTGGTGGTTACCAAATCGACCGTGCCGGTCGGCACCGGCGATGAAGTCGAACGCCTGATTCGGGAAGCGAATCCCGCGGCTGACGTCGTGATCGCCTCCAATCCGGAATTCCTGCGCGAGGGCGCTGCGATCCGCGACTTCAAATTCCCTGATCGCATCGTGATCGGCACCTCGGACGAGCGCGCGCGCAAGGTGCTTGGCGATATCTACCGCCCGCTGTCGCTCAACCAGGCGCCGCTGATGTTCACCGCGCGTCGTACCGCGGAACTGATCAAATACGCGGCCAATGCGTTCCTCGCCACCAAGATCACCTTCATCAACGAGATCGCCGATCTCTCCGAAAAAGTCGGCGCCGATGTGCAGGAGGTCGCGCGCGGCATCGGGCTCGACAACCGCATCGGCTCGAAATTCCTGCATGCCGGCCCGGGCTTCGGGGGCTCGTGTTTTCCCAAGGATACCCGCGCACTCGTAAAAATCGCGCTCGATCATGACGTGCAGTTGCGGATCGTCGAAGCGGTGCTCGCGGTCAACGACAACCGCAAGCGCGCGATGGCGCGCAAGGTCTCTAATGCCGCCGGCGGCAGCCTGCGCGGCAAGACGGTGGCCGTGCTCGGCCTCACCTTCAAGCCCGACACTGACGACATGCGCGAGGCGCCGTCGATCCCGCTGGTCACCGGCCTGCTCGACCTGGGCGCCAAGGTGCGCGCGCACGATCCGGTCGGCATCGAACAGGCGCGGCGCGAACTGCCCGATATCGAATATTGCGACGACCCTTACGCCTGCGTGCGGGGCGCGGACGCCATGGTGGTCGTGACCGAATGGGTGCAATATCGCACACTCGATCTGCAGCGCCTGAAGAGCGAGATGGCCCATCCGGTGGTCGTCGATCTCCGTAACATCTATCGCCCAGAGGACATGGCCGCGCTCGGGTTTACCTATGAGAGTGTCGGGCGGGGGCCCGAGCCGCGGAAGTGACGCCTTTCTTACCTCGCCCCGCTCTTGCGGGGAGAGGTCGGCGCGAAGCGCCGGGTGAGGGGAGTCTCCGCATTTGAGACGCCAGAATTCGCGGATGGGGCCCCTCACCCCAACCCTCTCCCCGCAAGGGCGGGGAGAGGGAGCATGAACGGATGAATTTTGCCCCGCTCCTTCGACACGCCTCTCCCGATCGACGCGGTCCTCGACGATCTCGCGCGCACGCTAGCGAGCCATAATGCCGCCGTGCTGGTGGCCCCGCCCGGCGCCGGTAAGACCACGCGGGTGCCGCTGGCGCTAATCGACGAGCCCTGGGTCAAGGGCAAAAAAATCATCGTGCTGGAGCCGCGGCGGATCGCGGCCCGCGCCAGCGCCGAGCGCATGGCACACACCACTGGCGAGCCGGTTGGGGAGACTGTCGGCTATCGCGTCCGCTTCGGCTCGAAGGTGTCGCGGGCAACGCGGATCGAAGTCGTCACCGAAGGCATTTTTTCGCGGCAAATTCTCGACGATCCGGAATTGTCAGGCGTTGCCGCTGTCTTGTTCGACGAATTTCACGAGCGCTCGCTCGATGCCGATCTTGGGTTGGCGCTGGCGCGTGACGCGCAGACAGGCTTGCGCGAGGACCTGCGCATCCTCGTGATGTCGGCGACCCTCGACGGCGCGCGGGTGGCAAAACTGCTCGGCGACGCGCCGGTCATCGCCAGCGAGGGCCGCGCCTTCCCGGTGGAAACGCGTTATCTCGGCCGCAAGGCGGATGCGCCATTGGAACGGCAAATGGCGGATGCGATCACGACCGCGCTGCGGGCCGATCCCGGATCGGTGCTGGCGTTTCTGCCGGGGGCTGCCGAAATTCGCCGCACCCAGAATTTTCTGACCGAGCGTGTCCACGATGCCTCGATCGAGATCGTGCCGCTGTTCGGCGCGCTCGACGCCAGTGTGCAGGACCGCGCCATCGCGCCGGCGCCGAAGGGAAGCCGCAAGGTGGTGCTGGCGACATCGATCGCGGAGACGTCGCTGACCATCGAAGGCGTCCGCATTGTCGTGGATTCCGGCATGGCACGTGTGCCGCGCTATGAGCCGGACATCGGCCTGACGCGCCTCGAAACGGTGCGCGCGGCTCGCGCCGCAGTCGACCAGCGCCGCGGCCGCGCCGGCCGTACCGAGCCGGGAATTTGTTATCGGCTATGGGACGAGCCGCAGACCGCCTCGCTTACGGCCTTCACCCAGCCGGAAATCCTGAGCGCCGATCTTTCGTCGCTGGTGCTCGACCTCGCGCAATGGGGCGTCAACGATCCCGCAACACTGGCATTTCTCGATCCCCCGCCGGTGCCGGCGCTGAAGGAGGCACGCAGTCTGTTGCGCGAACTCGGCGCGCTCGATGCCGACGGCCGGATCACGGCGGAAGGCAAGAGCCTTCGTGCCTTAGCGCTGCCGCCGCGGCTGGCGCGCATGATCGTGGATTCGCATCGGCTCGGCGCGGGCGCGGAGGCCGCCGAAATTGCCGCTGTACTCACCGAGCGCGGGCTCGGCGGCGACAGCGTCGATCTCGATCTCAGGCTCGACCAATTCCGCCGCGACCGTTCGCAACGCGCCTCAAGTGCGCGCAGCCTCGCCCAGCGCTGGGCCTCACAGGTGGCGGCCACGGAGGGTGCTCTTTCTTCTCCCTCCCCCCTTGCGGGGTCCGAGGCGAGCGAAGCTCGCTCTCGAGGTCGGGGAGAGGGGGCCACAACGGCGGTCCGAGTTCGGGGCACCCCCTTCCCCGACCCCTCAGAGCGGGAGTCTTCGCCCGTCTCGACCCGGCAAGGGGTAGGGGAGCGGAAGGACTTCCGACCGCCTGAAGAAGAACCCTCCACCGGGGTAATGCTCGCCTTCGCCTTTCCCGACCGCGTCGCGCGCAACCGCGGCAGTGGCAGCTTTGTGCTTGCCAATGGACGTGGCGCTGCGGTTGACCAAACCTCCGCGCTGGCGCGCGCGCCTTATATCGCGGTCGCTGAATTGACGGGCACGGCCGCTCAGGGCCGCATCCTGCTGGCGGCGCCGATCACGCAAAGCGAGATCGAGGAGCATTTTGCAGAGCAGATAGAAGCCGCGGACGAGGTCATGTTTGATCGCGGCGCGATGGCGCTGCGGGCGCGTCGCAAAAAGACATTGCATGCGATCACGCTGTCGGAAGCGCCGCTGACGCTAAAACCTTCAGCGGAGACCGCCCAGGTGCTCGCCGATGGGCTGATCGCCTCAGGCCTCGACAAATTGCCGTGGTCAAAACCGCTAAGGCAATGGCGCGATCGCGTGATGTTTTTGCGCAAGGCCGAGGGAGAGCCTTGGCCCGATTTGTCCGACGACGCCCTCGCCGCGCAGAACGAGGCCTGGCTTTTGCCCGCGCTCTACGACAAGATCTCGCTAAAAGAGTTTTCCCCCGGCGACCTGTCGGATGCTCTGATGTCGCTGTTGTCCTGGGAGCTTCGCCCGCGGCTGGAGCGCGAGGCGCCGACGCATTTCGAGGCGCCGACCGGCACCCAGCTCGCGATCGACTATGAGGCCGAGCAGGGGCCGACGATTGCGGTAAGGTTGCAGGAATTGTTCGGGCTCAACACCCATCCCTCGATCGCAAAAGGCGCGGTGCCGCTGGTGCTGGAGCTATTGTCACCGGCGCACCGCCCGGTGCAGGTGACGCGCGATTTGCCCGGCTTTTGGCGCGGCAGTTATGCGGCGGTACGTTCCGACCTGCGCGGGCGCTATCCGCGGCATCCCTGGCCGGAAGACCCGGCCAGCGCGATGCCGACGCGGCGGGTCAAGCCAAAGGGGACGTGACTCTATTGCTCCCTCGCCCCGCTCTTCGCGGGGAGAGGGTGGGGTGAGGGGCTGTCTCCGCGAATTCCGAAGCTAACGCATGCGGAGACTCCCCTTCACCCGGATCGTATCTCGCGATGCGATCCGACCTCTCTCCGCATGCGGGGCGAGGTAAGCGCCCCCCGTTAACCCTTCGCTCATCCTTTTCGCCAAAATGGCAGCCTCAGCCGGCGCGCCTTAGTCGCGGCGTCGCGGCTTAAGTGGTGATATTGCCGACCTCATCGAGTGTGGCGTGATGCGTAACATTTTGATTTTTGCCGCTATCATGATCGGCCTCGGCACCTTCATGGCGCAGATGGCGGACAAGATGACGGCGGCGCCCGCGCCGGCGACGTCCGCGCGAAAAGCGACGCCCGTCGAGACCGTCGGGCAGGCCGGCCCTCGCAGCCTCGACATTCCCCGCGACTCCCGCGGTCAGTTTCTGACGGAGGGGCGCATCGACGGCCAGCGCATCGACTTCATGGTCGATACCGGTGCGTCGCTGGTGGCATTGAACGAGACGTCGGCGGCGCGGTTCGGTCTGCGTCCGTCGCGCGGTGATTACAAAGCGAGCGTCACCACCGCCAACGGCACTATCAAAGCGGCGCGCGCCCGGCTTGCCATGGTCGATATCGGCGGGCTCGTGGTGCGCGACGTCGATGCCATGGTGCTGCCCGACGAAGCCTTGTCGGAGAACCTGCTCGGCCTGTCGTTCCTGTCGAAGCTGAAGCGCTTCGAATACGCCAACGGCAAGATGGTACTGGAACAATAGTCCCGTCGCTGCCAATCCGCCGCAATTAATCGCCACAAGCGGGCTATCCCGCCTTCCGCCCGGCCGGCGTATTCGCTATGGCTGCGGCACGGTGCTTGCAGCGCTACACGAAGCTGCAGCGTTTCACGAAAAGGTCATCTAGATGTTTCCAACGCCGAAACCCGTGCTGGTTCCTAATACCTATTCTTACGAATCGGAGCCGATGGTAAAGCCGACTGGGTTTCGCGAATATGACGCGCGCTGGCTGTTCGGCAAGGAAATCAACCTGATGGGTGTTCAGGCGCTGGGCATGGGGCTCGGTGCGCTGATCGCCGAACTCGGCGTGAAGCAGGAAGTCGTCACCGGGCATGACTTCAGGGGCTATTCGGCTTCGATCAAATACGCACTGATTTCGGGATTGCAGGCCGCGGGCTGCAAGGTCCACGACATCGGCCTGTGCATGACGCCGATGGCTTATTTCGCGCAATTCGAGCTCGACGTGCCCTGTGTCGCCATGGTGACGGCATCGCATAACGACAATGGCTGGACCGGCGTCAAGATGGGCGCCAGCCGGCCGCTTACCTTCGGCCCGGAACAGATGACCCGCCTGAAGGAGATCGTGCTCAATGCCGACTTCAAGAACAAGGCCGGCGGATCCTATCAGTTCCACGAGAATTTCCCGGCGCGCTACATCGCCGATTTGACCAACCGCCCGAAACTGAAGCGCAAGCTGAAGGTCGTGGTCGCCTGCGGCAACGGGACGGCGGGCGCGTTCGCGCCACAGGTGATGGAAGCGATCGGCTGCGAAGTGATCCCGCTCGACACCGAGCTCGATCATACCTTTCCGAAATACAATCCCAATCCCGAAGACATGGAAATGCTGCACGCGATCCGCGACGCAGTCCTCGAACACAAGGCCGATGTCGGCCTGGGTTTTGATGGCGACGGCGACCGCTGCGGCGTGGTCGACAACACCGGCGAGGAGATCTTTGCCGACAAGGTCGGCGTGATGCTGGCACGCGACATGTCGGCGATCCACAAAGACGCGCAATTCGTGGTCGACGTCAAATCGACCGGGTTGTTTGTCACCGACCCGGTGCTGCAAAAGCAGGGCGCCAAGACCACCTATTGGAAGACCGGCCATTCCTACATGAAGCGCCGCACCAACGAATTGGGCGCGCTGGCGGGCTTCGAGAAGTCCGGCCATTTCTTCTTCAACAAGCCGTTCGGCCGCGGCTATGACGACGGCCTGATCTCGGCGATCGCGGTGTGCGAGATGCTCGATCGCGCGCCCGGCAAGTCAATGGCAGATTTGAAAGACGCGCTGCCGAAAACCTGGTCGTCGCCGACCATGTCGCCGCATTGCGCCGACGAGACCAAATACGGTGTCGTCGATGCCGTAGTGAAGCATTTCGAAGCGCTGCAGAAAAAAGAAGCGAAGGTGGCGGGGCAGAAGATCCGCGATCTCGTCACGGTCAATGGCGTGCGCGTCACGGTCGAGGATGGCAGCTGGGGCCTGGTGCGCGCGTCATCCAACAAGCCGGAGCTGGTGGTCGTGGTCGAGAGCCCGGCTTCCGAGCAGCGCATGCACGACATGTTCGAGGCGATGGATTCAGTGCTGCGCACGCATCCGGAGGTCGGCGAATATAATCAGAAGATTTGATTCTTCTTCACCTCGCCCCGCTTGCGGGGAGAGGTCGCCGCGCTCTTCGCGCGGCGGGTGAGGGGGACCCACCGCGCACTCGTCATCCGCACAATTTGCGGAAGCAGCCCCTCACCCCAACCCTCTCCCCGCGAAGAGCGGGGCGAGGGAGCTCTCAAGCCACCGCCGGCACCGGCAACGCGGTGACCGACTTGATCTTCTCCATCGCGAAGCGCGAGGTGACGTTTTTCAGCGGCACCGCGCCGATCAGTTTCTTGTAAAACACGTCGTAGCTCTGCATGTCCGCGACCACGACGCGCAGCATGTAATCGACGTCGCCGGCCATCCGGTAAAACTCCATAACTTCCGGCATCGCACTGACGGCGTCGGCGAATTTCTTCAGCCAGGCCTCCGAATGATCGGAGCTCTCGACAGAAACAAAAACGGTGATGCCGAGGCCGATCTTGTTCTGGTCGACGAGCGCGACGCGGCGCAGGATCACGCCGTCAGCTTCGAGCCGCTGGATGCGCTTCCAGCATGGCGTCGATGACAGACCCACTCGGTCGCCGATCTCGGCAACCGAGAGGGAAGCGTCTTCCTGAAGCACGGTGAGGATCTTGCGGTCGATGGCGTCGAGGCGGCGATTATGCTCGTGAATCTGAACGGCGAGGTCGGACATGGGAATAATTGTTCCAATTATGGGGTCGAATACCCTCATATATAGAAAATTCTTCTAAGACAAGCCCATTATCGATGCAATGGCGGCGGGCTGGCCGGCTGGTTCTGGCTCAAAAGTTCTGAGACTTCAGCACGTTGCGGAGCAGCAAAAGCGCCGCCGAAGCGGGTGCATTTCAGAGCGGCGGCGGCTGAAGCAAACCGCAATGCGCTCGGGATGTCCTGATTCTCGGTGATGGCGAGCGCGAACGCGCCGTGGAACACGTCGCCGGCGCCCAGCGTATCGACCGTATGAACCGGAAAGGCCGGGGTCTGCTGCAGGTTCTGATGTTCGTCGAGCCAGATCGTGCCTTGCGCGCCCCTTGTGCCCGCCAGGAATGACGGGGTCAGTTTTGCGATCTTTTTCAGCGCCTCGCCATCGTCGGCGACGCCGGCGGTCTCCTGCAGCGGTTCGGCGGAGAACACCAGATGCGATGATGCGGTCAAGAGCCCCTCGCGCAGCGACATCGCACGATCGACATCGACAATGACTGGAATGCCGCGCCGGCGGGCTTCGACGCAAAGATTAGTGCAGAATGGCGCGCAGCGGCTCTCAGTCAGGATGGCGTGACAATCTTCGAGCAGTTCGTCAGCATCGGGCAACTGGACTTTCCACAATTCCGGATCGCGGAACGTCACAATCGTGCGCTCGCCGCTCGGGTCGATCATGATGTTGGAAATTGGCGTCACCAGGCCCGGCATGTGCACGATGTGCTTGGTGTCGATGCCCTCATGCGCCATCTTATCGAAAATGTAACGGCTCGAGGTCTCCTTGGCATCGCCCATCGGGCCGCCGATCGAGGCCCGGCCGCCGAGCCGCACGATTCCGATCGCGCCATTAAGCGCGTTGCCGCCGCAGATCTCATCGAAATAGGTGGCGTGCTCCTTGGAGCCGCGTGCGGGCAGGCCGGGGACGCGAAAGGTCAGGTCGCGCACCGGCATGCCGATGCACAGGATGCGCGGCGGAATTTTGGGCGCAGCAGCGTGAAAGTTCATGGGCTCGCTCATCATGTCCGTCCTGCCCCCTGACGGAACCTGAGATGCGCTGTTAATCGATGAGCCATGGTGAGGTTCCAGCTATGCGCGCGTGCCGAGGTCGATCTGCAGCCAGCGGCCGACTAAATGATGGGCAATGGCAAACGGGTGAGGCCCGGCGAGGCCGTCCGGATGTTCCCGCTTCAGCATCAACGTGGCCTCCGCCCGGTCGAACCAGCGCGCGTCTTCAAGCTCTGCGCGGTCGACCACGATGTCCTCGTTGGTGGCGCGCGCGGCGCATCCGATCATCAGAGAGGACGGATAGGGCCAGGGCTGCGTCATGTAATAATTTACGTCGGTGCAGCGGATTCCGGATTCCTCAAAAATCTCGCGCCGGACCGCGTCCTCGATGGTTTCGGCGGCTTCGACAAAGCCCGCAAGACACGACCACATGCCGGCGGGAAACTGCTTCTGCCGCCCCAGCAGGCATTTGTCGCCCGAGGTCACCAGCATGATCACGACGGGGTCGGTGCGCGGAAAATGCTCGGCCTTGCAGCTCGGGCAGTCGCGCTTCCAGCCGCCTTCCTTCATCGCGGTGCGGGTCCCGCAATTGGCGCAATAGCCGTGGCGCTGATGCCAGGTGACCATCGATTTCGCCATCGCGATCGCCGAGAGCTGGTCGGGCGGCACCACGCCCTGCATCGCCATGCCGCGCAATTCGGTGACGGCGACATCGTCGCGGGCGATTAGTTTCTCCGCGGCAGCGGCCGAGATGCCCATGCCGAACACGGGAGCGCCGTCGCGCAGGCCCAAAAAGATCGTGCCGGGATTGGCGCCGAATTTCAGCGCCTCGTCGACGGTGAGCAGCGCACGCGGAGCGCCCGCCTCCTGTTTCACTACCAGCGAGTCGCGGTACACCACATAGGCGCGGGCCTCGCGGTGCCCTTCCAGCGCCATGAGCTTTGCATCGTCGTTACGCAGATGCGCCGCGCGGTCGAGAATATTGCTGACGAAGGCCGGTCGCCCCAATGGAAACGAATCAAATGCTGTCATGAGTTCAACCAAGCCAGATTTTGCGGCGAAGCGCGCTGATGAAATTTTGCACTTCCTCGGCATCATGTGCGAGCGGCGGCATCACCCCCCAGACCGGACGCGGCCAGGCGGCATCGCTGGAGCGGCGGGCAATGACATGGACGTGAAGTTGTGGCACCAGATTGCCGAGCGCTGCGATATTGAGCTTGTCGCATCTGGTGACTTCCTTGAGCGCGCGCGCGGCCCGGTTGATCTCGGTCATCAACTGCGCCTGCTCGACCTCGTCGAGGTCGATGATTTCCACGATGTCAGGCCGGCGCGGCACCAGCAATAGCCACGGGTAATGCGCGTCCTTGATGACCAGCACCCGGCACAGCGGCAGGTCGCCGATGTCGATGGTATCTTCCTTGAGCCGTGAGTGCAGCGACCAGGCGGGGGCGTCGGAAGGCATGTGGGTTCCCTGGTGCGTCCATCTATTACCGATGGCTTCGGTTTGAAGTGGCCTGAAATGGACCTCGCTCTTAACCTCATACCAAGGCGTCATCATCCGCGAAAGCGGATGATCCAGTATTCCCGAGCAGTTGTGATCAAGTGGTGAGGCTGCGGCGTACTGGATACCCCGCTGGAGCCTGTCATCGGGCTCGCCGAAGGCGAGACCCGGTGGCGGGGTATGACGGGATGGAGCCGCTTGCTTTCCGCGCCTTTTGGCCCCAAATAAGGGCCGGGAGATTGGCGGTGGACGAGCCACTCGCCAACCGGGTCAGGTCCGGAAGGAAGCAGCCCTAACGAGGTCCGGATCGGGTCGCTCGTCAGTCTCCTACCTGTTTTTTCGAGCGAATCGCGCCAAGATGGGCGGCCCCGTCCGGCGCTCGAATTCGCCGCTTCATTCCGCAACGCCGGCTTCGAGAGACAATCAGAGTTGCGGATCGATCGATGACCGACGCTGGCGCTTCCTTAATGTCCCCCAACGATCCCCAGAGCGCCGATCAAGGCGGCTTCGACCTTGGCGGCCCGCCTTCGGTCGGCCAGCATTATCGGGTGCTGGCGCGCAAATACCGCCCCTCCAGTTTCGAGGATTTGATTGGCCAGGACGCCGTGGTCCGCACCGTTTCGAATGCGTTCGAGACCGGACGGATCCCGCAGGCTTGGATCCTGACCGGGGTGCGCGGGGTCGGCAAAACCACGACGGCCCGGATTCTCGCCCGTGCGCTGAATTACGAACTGCCTGATGGCTCGGCGAAGGGGCCGACCATCCACATGCCCGTTCCGGGGGTGCATTGCCAGGCGATCATGGAAAGCCGGCACATGGACGTGCTGGAGATGGACGCGGCTTCCCATACCGGCGTCGACGATGTGCGCCAGATCAACGACAGCGTGCGCTATG
>Ga0209647_1004598_pt1 | contig 10325 bp, 10 predicted proteins | sample GraSoi_2013_60cm_FD_185827 | JGI IMG/M metagenome (GOLD analysis project Ga0209647, IMG submission 185827) | Grasslands soil microbial communities from the Angelo Coastal Reserve, California, USA - Sample 9_17_2013_60cm (SPAdes) (version 2) | ecosystem: Environmental > Terrestrial > Soil >...
TTCTTTTTATTACCCATGATGTGAGGGAGGCTATCTTGCTTTCCGACCGTATCTACGTTCTCAGTTCGCGCCCGGCCCGGGTGTTGCGTGTGGCGGAAGTCAATTTACCACGGCCGCGCCGCTCAGAACACCTGGCCCTGGATGCTGCGGTGGTCCTGGAGCAGGAACTCCTCGCACTTTTAATGAAGGAGCAACAGTCATGAAACTACGCCGCCTGGCCGCCTATGGACCTGCATTCGTGCTGGTCGCCGCACTTTTGATGCTGTGGGAATTATATGTGCGAGCCGGTCAGGTCAGCACGCGCATATTACCGACTCCAACAGCCATTGTGCAGGCTTTGCTAAATAACTGGGATATTATTTCTGGTCACACTATCCAGACCTTGCTGGAGACTGTGCTGGGGATGGCTGCCGCAACCTTGCTAGGCTTGTTGCTGGCTATTATGCTCGATATATCATCATGGGTCCGGAGGGCCATCTATCCTCTCTTAATAACATCGCAAACGATCCCTATCATTGCCCTGGCACCCCTGCTGCTGATCTGGATGGGGTACGGACTAAATTCTAAAGTGCTGCTCGTTGCCCTGTATTGTTTCTTTCCTATAGCCGTAGCCTGTGCTGATGGATTGGCGAGTGCCGAGCCAGAAATGCTCAACCTGTTAAAGAGTATGCGCGCCTCGCGCTGGCAGATTCTCTGGCTTGTGCGTTTGCCTGGGGCCATGCCTGCTTTTTTCTCTGGTTTGCGTATTGCCGTGACCTATAGCGTTACGGGAGCTATCTTTGGCGAGTATGTAGGAGCTCAGCAAGGTCTTGGCCTCTATATGCAGACCTCGTTTAACTCCGGCGTGATTGTCCTGGTCTTTGCCGCCATCCTGGTCACTGCCGTGCTGAGTCTCTTGTTGTTTGGACTTGTAACATTGCTCGAACGTATCGCCCTGCCGTGGTATCACGCCGCGGGAGCGCGTGCACGCTAGTGCGGAAAGGATGCTAATTATGAATACGCGAGCCCGGCTTTTTGCAAGCATTGGCATACCGGTGCTGCTGATAATTGTGGTTGTTGGTGCGTTTATCTGGCAACAGCGTGCTGCCGGTTCGGGAACGACCGGGCCGATCCAGCCTGTCTCCGGGTCGGTATGTTCCTCGTTAAAAAGTTCTGCTTCACAGTCGTTAACTACTATGCGCCTGGCGCTTGACTGGACCCCTAATACCAACCACACAGGTATTTATGTTGCCCTAAACCAGGGTTGGTATCGCGCGGAAGGCATTGATTTACAACTCTTGCCCTATTCGGCCAACGTCACACCCGATGTGCTGGTGAGTTCAGGCAAAGCCGATGTGGGGGTGGGTTTTACGGAGGGCATTGTGGATGATGCGGCGGTAAATCAGCCGGTCGTTTCCATTGCCGCCATCGCCCAGCATAATACATCGGCGTTGGTCACACTGGCCAGTTCCGGGCTGACCCGTCCCCGCGACCTGGATGGCAAAATCTATGGTGGCTTTGGCGCTGCCTATGAAGGACCTGTCGTCGGGGAGGTCATCAAGAATGACGGCGGTAAAGGTCAATTTAAAAATGTGACTCTCAATGTGGATGCTATGCAAGCGCTGGAGTCACACCGCATAGATTTTGTCTGGGTCTATCAGGGATGGGAAGTTATCCAGGCCCAGCGCGATGGTATAAAGCTGAATGTTTTTCCAATCACAAGCTATGGTATTCCCGATTACTATACTCCCAACCTGATCACCAGCCCGGCCGAGATTCAGCAGAAACCCGCCCTGTTGCATAAGTTTATGACGGCAACTAGCTGCGGCTATGAATATGCCCGCACGCACCCGCATGAAGCAGCTCAGATGCTGATTAATGCTGCCAAGAGTGCCTTTCCCGATCCAGGCCTGGTCATTGCCAGCCAGGCCTACCTTAGTCCCCGCTATGTTGATCCTGGTCGCAAGTGGGGTATGCAAGATGCCGCTGTCTGGCATGGCTATCCGCAATTTATCATCAACACAGGTGGAGTTGCGGATGCCTCAGGCAAACCCATTCACAGCCTGAATATTGACGCACTGTATACCAACCAGTTTTTAACGTGACTCGCCGCGCCTGCGGCGCGGCTCATTATTTTTGTGTGAAGATGGAGCATGCGGCTCACAGGCCGCATGCTCCATCTTCACATATATGTGCTCTTCAGTTGCCTCTGATCACTCGTGCTGAGCGTTCTGGTAAATTGGGTGAAATGTGGACAGATTTTGAGGTGAGACATGGGAAATTGCCATTTGTCAAAATGAATTACTTGCACCCCTCTAAATGCTGTAGTGATATGGCACGTCGTACTTTGCGCGTCAGAAAAACACTGAGAAACCTTGATGGACGTTCTAGCCAAGCACGTCTTCTAACCGATCGATTTGATCGAGGTCTGCAAGGCAGGGCCAGAAAATCAACTCATCGGTGCCGATGTCGGCAAAGGCCTTTCTCATTTCTTTGATGGCCTCAGGTGTGACTGGCATCGACCGGACTATCATCGGGCCCCACTCAGCTCCATAATAGTGATGAATGTAGTTCCCTCCGCGCGTTTGCGCCTCTGGTCCCAGCGCATAATAGACACAGGCAACCAGGCGCGGTTTCCCCGCTCTGCCAGCAGCATTCCACACGTTTTCAGCTGCTCGGAAACTCTGGTTCGCCATCTGAGGTCCTCCCCCGCCAGCAATGAAGCCGTTTCCCCATTGTCCGAGACGGTGAAGCGCGGTCGGCGCTGAAGCTCCGATGAGGATTTCAGGCCCGCCAACTTGCGCAGGAGCGGGGCCGATTGCGCCAACTTCAGCGCTGAAAGGCTGGCCAGACCAGATGCGCTGCATAGTTGCCAGTTGTTCATCGAATGCTTTTCCTCTCGTATGGAAAGGGACGGATGCAGCTTGAAAGTCATCTTCGCGGATGCCAACCCCCAGACCCAGCGTCAGGCGTCCTCCCGAAAGCGCGTCCAGGCTAGCGACTTGTTTGGCCAACACGGCTGCGCTATGGAGAGGCGCGAGCAAAATGGTGGTCATCAAGCGGATACGATGGGTGGCGCCTGCCGCTGCGGCAAAGGCGATGAGTGGATCGTAGTTGTCATACACCAGGCGGTCGATGAGACCCATGCTTGAGAACGGCCCAACATCTGCTTTCTTTGCCCACTCGATCAGCTGTTTGCCCTGAACTCCAGGAATATTCGCTGGTAAACCAATGCCAATCTGCATGTCGTTGCTACTCATCCTATTCTCCTCTTCGTATGATGCTCATGAGAAATTTCCTTGTGGTCCGCATGTGTACTGGCACACCCGGACATCCATGATACCAAGACATTCTCTCGCTCTCACAGCCAGCGTTGGAATGTGCTGGTGATGCGGTTACCTGTGCAAAATAGTTTACATATAAACCATTTTAGCAAAAAAAATTACGTGGGTCCAAGGGCACGATCAAGTGTGCGTAACAGCTGATGGAGCGTGCGTTGATCCTCAGGTGCGATCAACGCCATACACTCAGCAACCAGCTCCTCATGCTCCGGTACCACTCGTGCTGCCAGCGCTGCGCCTTGTTTCGTCAGAGAAACCACATGCGTGCGACCATCCTCCGGGTCGGGCCGCCGCTCGACTAACCCGCGACCCTCCAGGCGGTTCAGCAACCCAACCACGTTTCCTTTCGACACGAACAGCCAGTCAGCCAACATCTGCTGTGAGATGTCAGGAACAGCCTGAAGTTGGGCCAGCACCCCGAACTGAGCAAGGGTGAGGTCATAGTCTTGCAGGTGTCCCGAGAGACGCCGTCCAACCGTATGCATGATACGGTTAAGGTGCAGCCATGTCCGGACACCGAGCTTCAGTTGATGCTTCATCCCTTACTCCCTATGCTTGGTAGTTTAAGTGTAAACGACTTTCGCGGTCTTGTCAACCTGGCAGTTTGCCTCGACGAGGGGCATGCGTCATTTTTTTCTACGCCAGCAAGCGTTGGAAACCTCGCCAGGACCTGCTTCTCATAGACCTTTCCTATCAATAGCATGAGGCCGTCTGGGTTGAGGCAATGTTCTCAGACCTTGTGCGGGCGATTACGGGCCATTGTGGAAGATGTTTTCGTGCGAGGGCCACGGCCGTTCGTGCCAGTTCGGTGGCATACCCCTTGTCCCATGCGCTTGGTGTGAAGCGGTAGTACAGATTGAGCACGTCCCGATGATGCCAGACCACATGCTCTACTCCACCAAAGCCGATGATGTTCTCCTCCTGCGGAAGCGTGACGGCCCAGTACCCGAAGCCATAGACCTCCCAGTGTTGAAGGCATTGTCGCAACATCTCCTCGCTCGTTGCCACATCTGGATGAGGACCAGCGGGGTTGTAAAGGTTCGTCGCCGGATCTCCATGCACAGCAAACATTGCAGTGCCATCTCCGACGCGCAGGCGGCGCAGAATGAGTCTTTGAGTGCCTACCTCGTTGAAGATGGTCGCGAGATCGGCGGGTTCGGGAAGCTCGTCATCTGTCCTGGGAATAGGCCGATGGTGTCTCTGTGTGTCGTCGTTTCCCATAAATCTCTTCCTTTCCGTCGACCGTGGCAAAGCCACCACTGGCAATTTTAGCCGTGATACGGTAGCTGCCAAAGACTTTGTTGATGTGATCGCTCTCGTTTGCCATAAAACCTTGTCCGCTTCCTCCTAGCTAGCTATGTGTGATTAGTAGCATGGACTTATCTGATATGCTTGAGCAAGATTATAGCATGATTACCTACATAAACACACAAAGGAGCTTTGAGCTACTAACATAACAAAACGCCTGCTATTCTTCTTTAAGCTCATGGATCGCCGTATGAATAAGCAGCAACAACCCTTGCTTACAGGACACTTCGGCGAGCTGCTCGGTAAGCACATTGCTGACGCCCCGTGGTTTGCCGAAGTGTAGAGTTTCTTTGTGTAATGGATAATACAAACCCTGCGTCTGTATACCTGTCACATCGCCTGTGAGTGGCAAGAGGGAGAGTAGATCACCTTTCTCTCCCTGAATATTTGTGCTACCCGGACCGCGCAGGAGCCAGCAGGTAGAGGGGCCATCAACGATGCGTATAGGTATTTGCTCAAAGCCTGCCAGCAGCATGATATTGCCCATGGTGTGATCGAAGCGGGCGCCACCCAGACCTCCAAGCAAAGTAATGGTGGTGGCTCCTTGCTCAATGGCAAGCTGGATGGCTAATTCGCTATCGGTCTCATCCTTTTCGACGGCAGCGCGTATAATGTGGCTGCCGCTAGCTTGCAATTGCTGCAAAGGCAGAGCTGCCAGCGAGTCAAAGTCGCCTACGACGAAGGCGGGTGTGCAGTCATATTGCAAAGCTGTGGCGGCTCCGCGATCTGCGGCGATCACCAGGTCGTTGTTGGCAATGGCGGCTCGCACCTTCTGCCCAGTTTGTAGCGTACCTCCGGCAAAAATCACAACGTGCATTACTCTACCAACCTTTCTGCTATGCTAGCTCTCCTGATTGTACAACCTGGTTCATCCCTTTTTCTCTAATCTATCTGCTATCCTTTATTTTCCTGCTATGTTAATATACTTTTCTGCTACTTGCGTAACCATGCCTTCTCATCCTACGTTATATTCAATGTAGTAATGTGAGTATAACAGCGATGGATATGCAGCCATTTCCTGAAAGCATGTGCGGCTTTTTTGCAGGTCCCTACCTTTTATGTGTATAAATCAGCAGAGGTATAAATAAACATATGTCTTCTCTAGACAAAAAACAACAGCCTCGTTCATGGGGACGTTATCCGAAGGTAGAACACTCGCGGGTGCAAACGGTCTACTGGCGCAGCGAGATACCCGACCTTGAGCATTTTGAGCAATCACTTCTCCCCTATGGCTATGGACGCAGCTATGGCGATAGCTGTCTCAACGATGGTGGTATTTCACTGGATATGAGCCACCTGCGTCGTTTCATCTCATTTGACGAAGATGAAGGTATTTTACGCTGTGAAGCGGGTGTGTCGCTGGCGGAAATTCTTGAACTGGTAGTGCCGCGTGGTTGGTTTGTCCCGGTGTCGCCGGGTACCAAGTTTGTTTCGGTAGGTGGTGCAATTGCCAATGATGTCCACGGCAAGAATCATCACAAGGCAGGTACCTTTGGTTGCCATGTGACCCGCTTCGAGTTATTGCGCTCGAACGGACAGCATCTCATTTGTTCTCCTTTTGAGAATAGCGAGCTTTTCAGCGCCACTATTGGTGGTCTGGGCCTGACAGGCATTATCTTATGGGCGGAAATTCGTTTGAAGCCTATCGTTAATCCTTACATTGATATGGAGAGCATCCAGTTCTCATCGCTTAATGAATTCATCCAGATCTCGGCAGAAACTGATAAGAAGTATGAGTATAGCATGTCCTGGGTCGACATTTTGATTGGTGAGAAGGATATTTGTCGGGGCATTTTTATGTGCGGCAATAACAACCAGTCCCGTGAGTTTGTCCACAAGCCTGTAGGCAAAAAACTGCCCCTGGCCGTTCCTTTTGACTTTCCCGCTTTTGTTCTCAATACGTTCACCGTCAAAGCCTTTAACGAGCTCTACTTCCATAAGCAATTGAGCAAGTCAGTGCACAAGGTTGTACCGTATGAGCCATTTTTCTATCCACTCGACTCTATTCATGAGTGGAATCGTATGTATGGCAAGCGAGGCTTTTTACAGTATCAGTTTGTTGTGCCATTTGAAGGTGGTTTTGCGGCCATGGCTGAAATTATTGGGCGTATTCGTCGTTCAGGTGAAGGTTCGTTTTTGACGGTGCTCAAAACCTTTGGCTCGGTTCGCTCCCCTGGTATGTTGTCGTTCCCACGTCCAGGTATAACGCTGGCGCTGGATTTTTCGTATGGTGGCAAGAAGACGCTGCAATTGCTTGATGAGCTTGATGAAGTTGTGCGCCAGAGTGGCGGCGTTGTCTACCCTGCTAAAGACGCACGTATGAGCGCCGCGAACTTCCAGGCTTTTTACCCACAGTGGCAGGAGTTTGCCCAGTATGTTGATCCACACTTCTCCTCCAGTTTCTGGCGGCGTGTAAGTTTTTCTGAAGAGTTGGTGACGGTTTAAGATGAGAATACTGATTATAGGGGCAACTTCAGCTATTGCCTACGAAACAGCGAAATGTTTTGCCAAAGATGGCGTAGAGTTTTTCCTGGTGGCTCGTTCTGCCGAGAAACTGGTAGATGTTGGCAATGATCTCAAGGTGCGCGGCGCTAAGCGTACTGAGACCTATGTGCTCGATGTCAATGAACTGGATCGCCATCAAGAGATGATCGAAGCCGCTATTGAAGCGCTCACTGGCCTCGATATGGTGTTGATCGCCCATGGTACGCTGGGCGATCAAGAGAAGTGCCAACGCAGCGTGGAAGAGACACTGAAGGAATTTACCACCAATTGCACCAGTGTGATCTCCCTCTTAACCATCCTGGCCGATTATTTTGAGCAACAGCGGCGCGGCTGTATCGCAGTCATCTCCTCCGTAGCAGGTGATCGCGGACGCCAGAGCAACTATGTCTATGGTGCCGCTAAAGGTGCCGTGACCGTCTTCCTGCAAGGACTGCGCAATCGCTTGCACAGGTCGGGTGTGGCCGTGATAACAATCAAACCTGGTACAGTGGATACACCTATGACGGCTTCCCTGAAGAAGGGTCTCCTGTTTGCCAGCGCGAGCAGGGTCGGACAGGGCATCTATGAAGCTATGAAGAACCGCAAAGAGGTGGTCTATCTGCCCTGGTACTGGCGTCCTATTATGTTCATCGTGAGAAGCATTCCCGAGCCCATCTTCAAAAAGCTCTCGCTCGGCTAAACATAAAAAAGATGTGCGATTGTGATGAAGGCGCTCGCAGAGGGCCTTCATCACAATCGCACATGAGTTTCAAAAATTTGGGATAACTCATGACCCCTTATAAGGATGTTGCCTGAAATGAGGTGTACGTTGCGACGACACCAGTTTGCACCAACACCCTTAAGCCGCAAAAACCTGACTGTAATGAGCTATCTGTTGCCGTTACCATCCAACTTGTTGGCTCGGTGCTACCAGTTTGCCAAACCTTCGCTGAGAGTGTCGAACCAGAAACGCGAAACCGCAATGTATACGATGTTCCGGCTTTCGGAGAAAATGGTGCTGTACCAAGGATCGTGGTTGAACCATTAATCTTCTTTTGCACCACTAAATTGGAGCCATCAATATACGCTTTATACCAATTGTTCCCATCGATCCAACGCAATACGCCTCCAATGTTTGTACCGGTACCGTTGAAGCTACTGAGCGAGCCGCTGAAGAGAATTTCGGCATTGGTAGTAGTAGGTCCGAGTACGGCACTGTAGCTGGTGCTGCCATTAGCTACCTGACCAGTATTTCCAACAATGGAAAAGACGTTGATGTTATTGGCATCCCCTCCCCAGGTGTGGCCATCTGAAGCGGTGCCCCAGAACGTCTGATTTGCTCGTTGGAAGGTGTCTTTCGCTAATGCGGCTCCTGGTGTCGGTGTCGGAGTGGGTGTGCTAATACTTGTCGACCGGGCAAGAGCGAGCTTGTTGCCAAACTCCTCGTCGAACCAGATACGATTCTGCTTATCAACATTCAAACCATCATGAGGATGACTGTTTGGTGACGGCGAACCGTAGGTGGTGAATGAGCCGGTACCACTCTGGGGGAACGAGCCAAAGATGCTCTGTAACGAATCATCAAACCAAACGAGTCCATTTTTATCAGTACTTATACCGGAGGTATGCGTACCACACGTTTGACAGGACTGCGGGTAGGCGTGTTCGGCTACTCCATTGTTAGTACCAGGTACGGCCAGCTTGATTTGCAGCTCACCAATCATGCCAACAAAACCTTCGGACCACCAGATGTTGCCATTGGCATCCACCGTCAGCAGATGGGGAGTCAAGCTACTTGCTGAAGTGTTGCGAACTTTATATTCCAACAAATTGCCAGCCGTGGTATATTCTGCAATACGAGCCACCGATGAATTATTCTCAGTGAACCAGATGTTGTTGTTGCCATCGACAGTAATACCGTAAGGTTGGCTATTGGAAGCGGGAGTTGCGATCTCCTTGAAGGTGTGTGTTATCGGATCGAAGCTACCAATTTTGTTCGTGTAGTGTTCGGTAAACCAGATCTTCCCATTGTGGTCGATGGCAACATCCCAGGGACCTGCACTAGAAGTAGGAACAGACCATTGTTGGAATGTGTGAAGCCCAGGGTTATACATACCAATGGCATTATTCATGGGCATGGGGAACCAGACGTTGCCGTTTCCATCAAAAGCGAGGAAGAGAGGCTGAGCATAACCCGCGGGAAGCTGGTATGTGGCAGACCAGCTCAAGGTACCAGGGTTAAATACAGCAAGCTTCCCCGGAGGTGTACTTGTGCTGCACATCGGTGAAGGATCGCAGGAAGGTATGGCCAGCCAGACCTTTCCCTGGCTATCGAAGGCTGTGCCCCACGGATCGTTTCCAGCAGGTATAGTGAAATCGCTCTTAGTGAGAGTTGCTGCCTGTTGCTGCGCTAAAGTTGGGTGTACTGACCCAAAGATGAGAGTAACACTGGTGAATACCACCGTAAGTGCCACGAGACATAACAGAACTTTTTTATTCCACGTCATGATAAATACTCTTTCTTATTTTAGAGCTTTCACTATCATAACGAAGAGATATGGCTTAAATAACGCTTGGTCGGTTTATTACTTCAAGGTCCCAATTCTCTGGGGATTTTCCTTATGCATTTCAAACTTGTATTCTAGCCTATTTCCCTTTTTCTCGTTGTCGCAGTGCCTCGTACAGGGCAATACTGCCCGCGACAGCCGCGTTCAGTGAATTAATCTGGCCATGCATGGGGAGCTTGATAAGCAGGTCACAGTGTTCGCGGACTAAGCGGCTGATGCCTTTGCCTTCATTGCCGACAACGAGGGCGAGGGGACCAGTCAGATTGGCCTGGTGATACTCTAATTTGGCCTCACCAGCCAGGCCAACTACCCAGACATTCTGTTTCTTGAGGAACTCTATCGTACGGGTGAGATTGGTCTCTTGAGCGATAAGCAGGTGTTCAGTCGCCCCTGCTGAGGTTTTGACGACGGTGGCATTGATTTCGGCTGCGCGGTGCTCAGGCAAGATAACACCGTGTATACCTGCAGATTCAGCGCTGCGCAGCAGCGAGCCCAGGTTATTAACGTCCTGGATGGCGTCCAGGATGAGCAGAAAGGGCGGCTCGTTTAGGTGTTCAGCATAAGCCAGGATCTCCTCTACACTGGCATATGTACGGGGCTCGACAACAGCCACACAGCCCTGGTGCACTGCTCGCTGACTGATGTG
>Ga0209647_1004599_pt1 | contig 10325 bp, 6 predicted proteins | sample GraSoi_2013_60cm_FD_185827 | JGI IMG/M metagenome (GOLD analysis project Ga0209647, IMG submission 185827) | Grasslands soil microbial communities from the Angelo Coastal Reserve, California, USA - Sample 9_17_2013_60cm (SPAdes) (version 2) | ecosystem: Environmental > Terrestrial > Soil >...
CCGCCACCACGCCGCCGCTGTCGTCACCGAGCCGCAAGGCTGCGCCAAGAATTTCCGCTGCCCCTATCACGGCTGGACCTACGGCAACGACGGTACGCTCAAAGGTATGGTCGAATTCGACGGCGTTTGCGATTTCGATCGCACCAAAAACGGCCTTGTCCCTGTCGCCGTCGACACTTGGGAAAATTTCGTCCACGTCAATCTCAACGGCAAAGCCGGTTCGCTTCAGAATTTTCTCGGCAAAGTTCCCGAACTCGTTGTACCGCTTCAACTCACCAGGAAACTTAAATTCTTCAATCGCCGCGTCTACACGCTGCAATGCAATTGGAAAGTTTATGTCGACAACTATCTCGACGGTGGCTACCACGTGCCGCACGCCCACAAAGGCCTCAGCAGCGTCATCGAATACACCAGCTACACCATCGAGAATTTCGAGCGTTCCGTGCTGCAATCCAGCCCGCTCAGTTCCAGCTCCAAATCAAAAAAAGATGTCGCCGCCACGCGTCAGGGCCGCGCCTTTTATCTTTGGATCTATCCGAATTTCATGCTCAACGCCTACGAAGGCGTCATGGACACGAATCTAGTTATCCCGCTCGCCGTGGATAAATGCGCCGTCGTCTTCGACTACTATTTCTCCGACGTCAGCAAGAAAGCCGAGAAGAAAAATCAAGCTAGCGTCAAAGTCAGCGAAAAAGTTCAGGATGAAGACGAAGCCATCTGCGATTCCGTCCAGCGAGGCCTCGGTTCCCGCGCTTACATCGCAGGACGTCTCTCCGTCCGCCGCGAAGCCGGCGAACATCTTTTCCACCGTCTGCTCCACGCCGACCTGACCCGCGGCATTGGCCACTCCGCCGCAGCAGACTAAGGAGCGGTCTTTTGAGGACGACGCGCTGAATTGACGCTATTTTGCGCGTCGCCTATACTATTAGTTCGCGTTGCAGGGAAAACGCACGCTGGTCTCGCCTCGTTGGCCCTGATCTGAATCAAGCGAACCAAAAGCAAGAAAAGAGGATAGCCGCATGGCAGAAGCAACATGCCGCCGCGAACTGGAACTGGAAATCCCCGCGGAGGAAGTGTCGAAAGCGACGGATAAAGTAGCGAAAGAATTGATGCGCGTGGCGCGCGTGCCGGGTTTCCGTCCTGGAAAAGCCCCGATCACATTGATCAAGAAACGCTTTGCGGAAGAGATTAAAGGCGAAGTGCTACAATCGCTCGTTCCCGAAACGGTGGAAAAAGCCGTTGCAGAACAAAAACTGACGCCTGTTTCCCAACCGCAAGTGGACAAGCTCGACTACAACGAAGGTCAAGCCGTGAAATTCCGCGCGGTGTTTGAAGTGCTGCCGGAATTTGAGCTGGCGAATTACAAGAGTCTCGAAATTGAAATGCCCTCGATGGAAATTACCGAGGAGGACGTTGCGAAAGCTTTGGAAGAAACACGCGAGCGGGCGGCGGCGTTTTCTCCGGTCGAAGGCCGGGCAGTGGAAAACAATGACTTCGTGCAATTGAAATTGATCGGAACTCCGGAAGGCGGCGGCGAACCGCTGCAGGCCGACAACGTGATGTGCCACGTCGGAGCGGAAGAGACGATGGAGCCGTTCAACGAAAATTTGCGCGGCGCGAATGTTGGCGACCATAAGGAATTTGCCGTCGAATATCCGGCGGACTATCCAGACCAGAAGCTGGCGGGAAAGAAATACAACTACGCGGCGGATGTGATCGGCATCAAGACGAAGAAATTGCCGGAACTGAATGACGAATTTGCGAAGGACGTGAGCGACGCGACTTCGCTGGACGAATTGAAGACGAAGATCAAGGAAAGCCTGGTGCACGAGCGGGATCACCGGCAAAAAGATTTGCAGCGCGAAAAGATTATCGCGGAGCTGATCAAGGTGAATGACTTCCCTGTTCCGGAATCGCTGGTCGAGCATCAGATGGATGCGCGGCTGGAACGGGTCGTGCGGTCACTGGCGCAGCAGGGCGTTGACCCTCGTGCGGTAAATGTGGACTGGGTGACGCTGCGGAACCGGCAAGCGGAACGCGCGAAAGAAGATGTGAAGGCGGAATTGATCGTCGACAAGATAGCGTCGACGGAAAATATCGACGCGACGGAAGAAGACGTGAATCACGAACTCGAACACGCGGCCAGCCATAGTAACGAATCGGTGGAAGCGATTCGCGCTCGTTTGACAAAGCAGGGAGCGCTGGATAGGATGAAAGCGAAGCTGCGGAGTGACAAAACTCTCGATTGGCTCGCGCAGAATGCCAAGATCCGAACGGCGGCTGCAGCCGCAGGAAAATAACCAGGGCTCCTGCGAGCGCGTCCAAGAACAATCACACAAATGAAAAACTACGACGATTCCCAGTATCGCGCTACAACCCTCGTTCCGATGGTAGTGGAGCAAACGAGCCGAGGCGAGCGGGCCTACGACATTTATTCGCGGCTGCTGAAAGAGCACATCATCTTTATTGGGACGCCGATCGACGACCACGTGGCGAATCTGGCGACGGCACAGATGCTCTTTTTGCAGGCGGAAGATCCCGAAAAAGACATCCAGCTGTACATCAACTCGCCGGGCGGCTCGATCACGGCGGGATTCGCGATTTACGACACGATGCAATTCGTCAAACCAGATGTGGTGACGACTTGCGTGGGACAAGCGGCATCAATTGCGGCGGTTTTGCTCGTGGGTGGCGCGCCGAAAAAGCGCTTTGCGCTGCCGAACGCGCGAATTTTGATTCACCAACCGTGGATGAGCGGCCTCGGCGGTCAAGCTACCGACATTGATTTGCACGCAAAAGAGATTTTGCGGATGCGCACGACGATCAATCAGATTATCGCCAAGCACAGCGGGCAGTCGGTGGAAAAGATCGAGAAGGACGTCGAGCGCGATTACATCATGAATCCCGAACAAGCGAAGGAATACGGGATGATTGATGAGATTATTTACAAGCACAAGTAGTGTGCTCGTATTTGCAGCCTGAGTGGCGCTTAAGTTGAGGTCCTTCGCGCATCTTCGTGGATGCGCTCAGGATGGCAAGCGCTAGCTGTTGAGCCAGATTTACGGGACAAAGTTCTGCAGGTTTTAATGTTCCAAACAGTTAGTAGCGCTTCCGGTTTTCGCGTTTGGTACGGGGAACGAATCAGCCTAGAATGAGGGATAGAGACTCCGCCTGAAGCTCAGCGGAGGCGAGGCCTTCGCACCAGTGAAAAAGTACACCACAGACGAGCCGTTGCGCTGTTCCTTCTGCCATAAAACGCAGGAACAGGTGGAAAAACTGATCAGCTCGCCTTCGGACTATCCTCGGGCGTACATCTGCAACGAGTGCGTCAACGTCTGCCAGACGATTCTGGAAGATGAAAAGCGCGAGCAGGCGACCTCGCCGACGAAACGGCTTCCGCGCCCACCGGAGATCAAGCAGTTTTTGGACGCGTACGTTATCGGGCAGGACCGCACGAAAAAGAAATTGGCTGTCGCGGTTTATAACCACTACAAACGGATTATTTTGAACAAGCAGCCGGGCGACGTGGATTTGAGCAAGTCCAACATTATGCTGATTGGACCGACGGGAACCGGCAAAACGCTTTTGGCGCAGACTCTTTCGCGGATGCTGGAAGTTCCCTTTGCGATCGTGGACGCGACGACTCTGACGGAAGCGGGCTACGTCGGCGAAGACGTCGAGAATATTATTTTGAAGCTGCTGCAAGCCGCCGATGGCGACGTGCAAAAGGCGCAGACGGGCATCATTTATATCGATGAGATCGACAAGATTGCGAAGAAGGATGAGAACCCTTCGATTACGCGGGACGTGAGCGGCGAAGGCGTGCAGCAGGCGCTGCTGAAGATTTTGGAAGGCACCGTAGCCAATGTGCCGCCCCAGGGTGGGCGCAAGCATCCGCACCAGGAATTTACCGCGGTGGACACGACGAACATCCTCTTTATCTGCGGCGGAGCGTTCGTGGGCCTTGAAAAAATTATCGAGAAGCGCGCCGGCAAACGGTCACTGGGCTTTCACACCGAACAGGCGCCAACTTCGGCGCAGAAACGAAACACGCAGCTTCTCGAACAGGTGCAGCCGACGGATTTGATTCGCTACGGATTGATACCGGAATTTGTGGGCCGGTTGCCGGTGGCGGGCGTGATGAGCGACCTGGACAAGGGCGCGCTCGTAAAGATTTTGACGGAGCCGAAGAACGCGTTGCTGAAGCAATACCAACGGCTGTTTGAATTTGAGAATGTGCGGCTGCGATTCACGGACGATGCGATTGACACCGTGGCGGAACTAGCATTGCAGCGCAAAGTGGGCGCGCGCGGTTTGCGGATGATTTTGGAAGATTTGATGCTGGAGCTGATGTATCACCTGCCGATGCAGCAGCGCAAGGTAAAGGAATTTGTGGTTACCGCGGAAATGGTGCGCGGCCACGAGATTAATTGGAGCCTGCTTGAAAAAGCGGGATAAGCGCGACATTGCGAACGGCCGGCTTCGGAAAGCCGGCCCTACAAAAGCGGTCGAAGCTACGAGCGCAAAAGAGAGTTTGGCGGAAGTCCAGGGGCCTGAATGTTTACTCGAGAAAAGCAGGAGATGAAGCGCGTACCGATGATGCCGGTGCGGGACATGGTTATTTTCCCGCAGCAGATGACGCCGTTCATCGTAGGACGCGAAGCGAGCGTGCGCGCGCTAGAAGAAGCGCTGGCGGGCGACAAGAAGATTTTTCTTTCGACGCAGCATGACGCATCGGTGGACGATCCGAAGCCGGAAGAGATTTATGCGGTAGGAACGCTGGCGAACATTGTGCAGAGCGTGAAGCTGCCGGACGGCAATATAAAAGTTCTGGTGGAAGGCGTGGAGCGGGCCCGCGCGGTATCCGTCGCGACGGAAGAAGGTTTTTTCCGGGCAACAGTGAAACTGCTGAGCGCACGGGTTGAGCCTTCGCCGCAAGTGCAGCAGGTGGTCGAGAAGACGGTCAATCTGTACGAACAGTTTATCAAGCTGTCGCAGAGCCTGAATTACGACACGATGATCGCGGCGGCGCGGGTGGACGATCCGGCGCGGCTTTCCGATACGATTGCTGCGAATCTGCAGCTTCCCGTCGATGAAAAACAGGATTTGCTGGAGACAGTGGATCCGCTGGAGCGGCTAAACCGCATCGGCGACATTTTGGAGATCGAGCTCGAGAAGTTGAATGTGGACCGCAACATCAATACGCGCGTAAAGCGGCAGATGGAGCGGGCGCAAAAAGAGTACTACCTGAATGAAAAGTTGAAGGCGATTCAGAAGGAACTCGGCCGCGGCGAAAAGAGCGAGCTCGACGAGCTGAAAAAGAAATTGGATTCGGCGGGAATGCCGAAGGAAGTCCACGAAAAGGCGACTGCGGAACTGAAGCGGTTGGAATTGATGCCGCCGATGTCCGCGGAATCGACAGTGAGCCGGAATTATCTGGATTGGCTGCTGGCGGTGCCCTGGAAGAAACGGTCGAAAGAGATTCGCGACATCAAGGCGGCGGAAGAGATTCTGGACAAGGAACACTACGGCCTGGACAAGGTGAAAGACCGGATTCTGGAGTTTCTCGCGGTGCGGCAACTGGTGAAGAATCCGAAAGGTTCAATTCTGTGCTTCGTCGGACCGCCAGGCGTGGGCAAAACTTCATTGGCGATGTCGATTGGGCATGCGACAGGACGAAAGTTTGTGCGCGTGTCGCTCGGCGGGGTGCGCGACGAAGCGGAAATTCGCGGCCACCGGCGAACGTATATCGGCGCCCTTCCCGGCCAGATTATTCAGATGATGAAAAAGGCCGGTACGACGAATCCGATTTTCGTGCTGGATGAAGTGGACAAGATGTCCACGGACTTCCGCGGCGACCCGTCGGCGGCGTTGATGGAAGTGCTTGACCCGGAATTGAATCACGCGTTCACGGACCATTATCTCGACGTGGAGTACGACCTATCGAAGGTGATGTTTGTGTGCACGGCGAACGTACTGCACACGATTCCGCAGCCGTTGCAAGACCGCATGGAGATTTTGCGGCTTCCGGGATACACGGAAAAGGAAAAGCTTGAGATTGCGAAGCGGTTTTTGGTGAAGCGTGCGCTGGAAGCGACGGGTTTGAAGGCGGAAAACCTGAGCTTCACGGACGAAGGCTTGCTGCAGATCATCCGGCACTACACGCATGAAGCGGGCGTGCGAAATCTGGAGCGCGAGATTCAGAACATCGCGCGAAAGATGGCGCGCAAAGTCGTATCCGAAAAAGAAGCCGTCAAGGTGGAAGTCACCGCGGCGAACGTGAACGATTTCCTCGGCGTGCTGAAGTACCGCGAATTCTGGCTGGAGAAGCACAACGAAATCGGATTGACGACGGGATTGGCCTGGACCGAAGTGGGCGGGTCTGTGCTGGTGACGGAAGCGGCGATCATGGAAGGCAAAGGCCGGCTGACGCCGACGGGAAAACTCGGCGAAGTGATGCAGGAATCGGCGCAAGCGGCGATGAGCTACATTCGTTCGCGCTCGGGCCAGATCGGCTTGCCGAAGGATTTTTATCGCAATCTTGATATTCACCTGCACGTGCCGGAAGGCGCGATTCCGAAGGACGGGCCGTCGGCGGGCATCACGATCTGTACATCGATTGTGAGCGCGCTGACGAAGATCCCGGTGCGTTGCGACGTAGCGATGACGGGGGAAATCACGTTGCGGGGCAAGGTTCTACCGATTGGGGGGTTGAAAGAAAAATTATTGGCCGCCCACCGAATGGGCTTGCGTACGGTACTGATTCCGAAGGACAATGAGAAGGATCTGGCGGACATCCCGCCGGAAATCCTCTCCAGTCTCACGGTACACCTAGTCGAGACGATGGATGAAGTGCTGCAGATAGCTCTTGAGAGGCCGATTGTGCCCACAGAGCACGCCGCGGTTGCGCCTGTAGCCGAGCCGTTTGTGGCTGGCGCCGAGAAAGACACGAGTTTGACCAACTAAAGGCAGCGAAGTGCAATTGCGGTTCGGTATTCGGGGAACCGCTGCACGAAGTCAGAGCACAACGCTGAGTGTGGTTGGCCGTAGTTCAGTTTGCCCCTCCTGGCCGGTTCTTCCCTGGGACTGCCAGCGCGGTGCATCATCCCGTGCAATCCAAATCTCGAACAATCTACGAAACTAAAGTTAAGGACATATGGCGAAAGAAACAGCAGAGAACGGCAAAGAAATAAGCATCAGCCTGGCTGAGCTGAAAGAAAAGAACATCACGGACCTCGCGAAGATCGCGAAGGAGTTGAATGTTCCGGGCGCGAGCGGCATGCGGAAGCAGGAGTTGATTTTCCAAATCCTGCGTGCGCAGACGGAAAAGAGCGGGCTAATCTTCTCGGAAGGCGTGCTGGAATGTTTGCCGGACGGATTCGGCTTCCTGCGCGCGCCGGAATACAACTATTTGCCCGGGCCGGACGATATTTATGTTTCGCCGTCGCAGATTCGCAAGTTCGATCTGCGGACGGGCGACACGGTGAGCGGGCAAGTGCGGCCGCCGAAAGACGGCGAGCGGTATTTTGCGCTGATCAAAGTGGAAGCGGTGAATTTTGAAGATCCGGAAGTTGCGCGGAACAAGATTTTCTTCGACAACCTGACGCCGCTCTATCCGCAGGGCCGGTTGAAGATGGAAACGACGAAAGAGAACATGACCGGCCGCGTGCTGGATTTGCTGAATCCAATCGGCAAAGGCCAACGCGGATTGATCAACGCGCCGCCACGGACCGGCAAAACAGTAATGCTGCAATCGATAGCGAATTCGATTACGACGAACCATCCGGAAGTGGCCCTGATCGTGCTGTTGATTGACGAGCGTCCGGAAGAAGTTACGGACATGCAGAGGACGGTAAAGGGCGAAGTAATCAGCTCGACATTCGACGAAGCGCCACAACGGCACATTCAAGTTGCCGAAATGGTTCTGGAGAAGGCGAAACGGCTGGTGGAGCACAAGCGGGATGTGGTGGTGCTGCTGGATTCCGTGACGCGTCTAGCGCGTGCGTATAACGCGGTGACGCCGCCGTCGGGCAAAGTTCTGTCGGGCGGTATCGACGCGAATGCGTTGCAGAGGCCGCGGCGGTTTTTTGCGGCCGCGCGAAACGTGGAAGAGGGCGGTTCGTTGACGATTATTGCGACGGCGTTGATTGACACCGGCAGTCGCATGGACGACGTGATTTTCGAAGAGTTCAAAGGCACCGGCAACATGGAAATCTATCTCGACCGGCGGCTTGCGGATAAGCGCGTGTTTCCGGCGATCGATATTCAGCGGTCGGGTACGCGTAAGGATGAATTGCTACTGCCAGCAGATGAATTGAGCCGAGTCTGGGTGTTGCGCAAAGTGCTGAGCCCGCTGTCGACGGTGGAAGCGATGGAATTGTTGCTGAGCCGATTGACGAAATCGAAGTCGAACATGGAATTTCTGGCGTCGATGTCGGCGCCAACGTAAGAAACGCCAAGTAACGGCGCCCCTTAACGGACTGCTCCCCTCTCGAGCACCGAACCCCACGCCGAACAGTGCATGCCACTGGACGGAGGTGGACGGGTGTACGAACGGTTCATCGCAAGACAACCCATTCTGGATGAAAAGCTGAAGCTTGCCGGTTACGAATTGCTTTTTCGCGCGCAGGACGACAATCGCGCGGGAGCGAGCCGTACCGCGACGTCGCAACTGATTCTTTCCAGCACGATGCTTTTCGATTGGAATGCGCTCGTGGATGGCGCAAGCGCGCATGTTAATTTCGGCGCCGAAGAGATTATGAACGGCGCGGCGCTGTTGCTGCCGAAAGACCAGACGGTAATCGAAATACCTCCCACGCTAAATTTCAATGAAGAGTTGATTGCGGGCATCAAGAATCTGCGACTGTCGGGATACCGTGCGGCGTTGGACGGCTATGCCGAGCAAACGATTCCGGAAACCGTGTTGCGTTGTATGAATTTTGTGAAAGTGGATTTTCGTGAGGTTGGGGAAGCGGAGCAGGCAGGGATGAAAAACCTGCTGGCCAAGTACGAAGCAAAGCTTATCGCGAAAAAAGTGGAGACATGGAAAGAGTTCGAGCGGGCGAAGCATCTTGGGTATTCGTATTTTCAGGGGCATTTTTTCCTGGAGCCAAAGATTTTGAAACGGCGGGAGGTGCCGGGTACGGAAGCGCACTGCATGGAGTTGCTCCGCCTAGTGCACCAAAAACCGATGAACATTCCGCAGGTCGAAGCTTTGCTGAAACAGGAGCCGTCGCTCTTGTACAAATTGCTGCGATTTCTGAATTCGCCGCTGAAAGCGCGTCCGGTGGAAGTGCGGTCCGTGCACAGCGCGATCGCGCTATTAGGTGACGATGAGTTTCGGCGGTGGGCTTCGCTGGTGGCGGTGATGACGCCGGCGGCGGACAAACCGAACGAGTTGATTCGAACGGGGCTGACGCGGGCATTTTTTTGCGAAGCACTGGCGCGAGTGAAAACGCAGGGCGCGACTCCGTTTGAATATTTCATGGTGGGCTTGTTTTCGGTGATGAATGCGCTGATGGACCGGCCGCTGGCAGACATCATGGCTGAGTTGCCGGTGAACGGGAAAGTGCGGGCGGCGTTGAGCGGCAAGTCGAATGAACTGCGGTATGCGCTGGACGCGGCGGTGGCGTTCGAGCTGGGGAAGTGGGAAGAGTTCACGGCAGCGATGGAGGGCCTGGAATTCGACGAGCAACGGGCGCCGGAATGCCAGATGCAGGCGAACCGGTACGTAAAGGAATTGCAGATTTGAAGGACGAAGCAGCGGGAAGCGAGCCACGATGTCCGATAAATTTATTGCGAGGCAGCCGATTTTCGGAAGCGACCTGAAAGTGTTTGCGTATGAGCTGCTGTTTCGAACGAGCCCGGAGAATCGTGCGGTGCCGGATGCAATGGCGTCGCAGAGCGTGATTGTGGACAGCATGATGGTGTTCGATCTGGAACGGCTAATCGGCCCCGCGAAAGCGTTTGTGAACATGGATGAAAAGGCGTTGCTATCGGAGGCGGCGAAACTGCTGGATCCACGGCGCGTGGTGCTGGAAGTTCTCGAGCATGTGAAGCCGACCGCGGAGGTGATTGAATCGTGTCGAGAGCTTAAGCACAGGGGCTATCAACTGGCGATCGACGATTTTGTGGGCGGTGACAAGTGGGCGGGAATGATACCGCTGGTGAATTTCCTGAAGGTCGATTACCGGGAATGCGGGGAAATGACGCAGCGAACGATTGCGGAGAAATATTTGCCGCGGGGCATCGCGCTGCTTGCGGAGAAGGTGGAGACCGAGACGGAACTGGACCGGAGCAAGCGGCTCGGCTACACATATTTTCAG
>Ga0209647_1004600_pt1 | contig 10324 bp, 7 predicted proteins | sample GraSoi_2013_60cm_FD_185827 | JGI IMG/M metagenome (GOLD analysis project Ga0209647, IMG submission 185827) | Grasslands soil microbial communities from the Angelo Coastal Reserve, California, USA - Sample 9_17_2013_60cm (SPAdes) (version 2) | ecosystem: Environmental > Terrestrial > Soil >...
GACCCGTAAGTAGCCGGCGCTTCAGGCCAGGCTCCTCGATTACTTACTTTGCCTCCCATACCTGGGCCGTGTGGTCCTCGCTGCCCGAGACGATGAGCTTGCCATCGGACGACCAGGCGATAGCACGAACCCCGCGAGAATGGCCTGGATAGATGAAGACGTCTCCTCCTGCGATGAGCCCGCTAGACTGGGTCCCTACAGAGGGCGCATTCCAGAGTTGCACGGTCTGGTCATCGCTGGCAGAGGCGATACGTTTGCCATCGGGCGACCAGGCCACGGCACTCACAAAAGTCGTATGGCCGCGATAGGTGAAGATGAGTTCCCCAGTAGAAACATTCCACACCTGAACAGTCAAAGCATCCCCGGAGGCAAGGAACTTACCATCAGGTGACCATGCGACAGACCTCACAACCGACTTATGGCCACGATAGATGACATACATCGAACCAGTAGTCGCGTCCCACACCTGCACTGTATTGTCCCAGGCGCCAGAGGCGATACGTTTGCCATCGGGCGACCAGGCCACCGTATTTACGAAACTCATATGGCCGTCGTAGGTCAAAGTATTGCTTTCAGGAGTAGGTTCCCACACCTGCACTGTATTGTCCCAGGCGCCAGAGGCGATACGCCTGCCATCGGGCGACCAGGCCACGGTACTCACATTAGTGGTATGGCCGCGATAAGTGAAGACGTTGCCTTCCGCGGCTGGATCCACTACTTGCGCCCCTTGCGGTACGGGCCATACCTGGACGGTTTTATCGCGGCCGCCGGAGGCAATGAGCTTACCGTCGGGCGACCACGCGACCGCAAACACGTAATCGGTATGACCATGATAGATGATAGGATTGCTTCCCGTGGCAGCGTCCCACACCTGCACTGTCTGGTCTTCGCTGGCGGAGGCGATGCGGCTATTGTGAAGCCCGGCTTCACCTTCTGTACTTGGCAGGGTCCCTATCCCCCAGGTAGGATTCCATGCTACAGCATCCACTGCGGCAGAATGCCCATGATAGATGAGGTAGCGAGTGGTCCCCAAAGCAGGAGTAGCAGGTGTAGGCGGTAAGCTTACCAGCAGGGGAGGAGTAGATGGCGCTGCTTCTAGTCCTCGCAGCAGCAGCGCTATGCCACCACCCGCAACGGTCAGTCCACCCAACCCTGCCAGGCCTTTCACAACCGTACGGCGCGAGATCGAGGGAGTTGAAATGAGACGACGTTTCGCACGTGCAGGTTTTTTAGCGAGGCCCGGAAGCTTGAGTTTGACCAGTCTTGCAGCTTTTGCTGCAGCAGGCTGAGAAGATACAGCCGCTTGCGAGGCTACAGTAGGTTTGGGCGTCCCAGCCTGTTGACGATACTGCGCGGCAATACGTTGCAGTTCCCGCTTGACTGTAGCCATATCGGTGGGCCTTTTGCTCTCATTCATTTCTAACATCTGCGTGATGAGTTCTTCGAGTCCTGGAGGCGCCGATTGAGGGGGTAGATGCAGCGGAGCAAAATGGAACGGTGTCAGTGTAGGATCATCCCCTGTCAGCAACTGGTGGAGCGTAGCGCCGAGGCCGTAGATATCAGAACGAGGCGTCGTCTGCGCCTTGCCATACTGTTCCGGCGCGGCGTAGCCGGGCGAACCAAAAGCGGCTGTATCCTTCACCTGGCCTGCTTTGAAATGACGGGCGATGCCGAAGTCGATCAGGTAGACGAGTCCTCCTGGTGTGAGCATGATATTACCGGGTTTGAGGTCGCGGAAAATGATGGGCTGCTGGCGCGTGTGTAGGTAGTCCAGCACACTACAAAGTTGTATACCGATGCTTAGGGCTTTCTCTGGCGGGAGATGCCCGCCGGGCGTTTTGCTCAGGCGCTCTTCCAGCGTTTCGCCTTCGATAAAATCCATGGCGAGATACCAGCTTCCGGCTTCAGAAAAATGATCGTAAATGTGGGGCAGGCTCTGGTGTGCAAGGCCGGTGAGTAGGAGCGCCTCCCGTTTAAAGGCTGCGGTGGCCTCAGCGATTCCCTGGGGATTCTGGCCGCTGGGGTTCACTTCTTTGACGGCTAAAAGCCTGTTATTAGACCTGATATCTGTCGCCTTGTAGACAGCACCGAAGCCTCCTTTGCCCACCTGGCCGATAATTCGATAGCGCTGCTTGAGCAGGTAACCAGGCGCAAGAGCGCCGTTGAAGGCTTTGGCTATTGGTATCATCGCTTGTTGAGCTGCTGCTTGTATCAACTGAACGGCTACCGGTGTGGGAGGCTGTGAAGAAGCTGGGGCGGTTGCAGTAGTCTGCAAGGCCCACCCGCAGGCAAAGCAGGCTGTCGCCTGTGGGTGGTTGGCCGCACCGCAGTTGTCACAATAGTACAGGGAGATGGCCATATGCCCGCTCCTTAATAAGGGCTGCCGGGGCAGCTATGCCCTGGGGAACAGGATGCCGTAAGAGCCACTTTACGATCTGTCGATATACTCATTATACTTTATTGCTATTCGTTATACGAAATATAGCATATAGCTATTTATTTGTCAAGTTAAGGAGTCAGATTGCACGCCACACACGTACAGTGTGATCGACGCTTGCGGAAGCAATACGTGTCCCATCAGGCGACCAGGCAAGAGCTGTCACGTAACCAAGGTGTTCGCGATAGGTGAAGATGTGGCTGCCGTCAAGTGTGTTCCATAGCTGTACGGTTTTATCATTACTGCCTGAGGCAACGCGTCTACCATCAGGCGATAAGACGACGGCATTGACTGCGGAGGAACGTTTCGCGGAGATAAGCACTTCACGCCCGGTGGCGGCATCCCAGACCCGTACCGTTCTATCAGAACTGGCAGAGGCGACACGGCGGCTGTCGGGCGACCAGACTACGGCATTGATGCGGCCACTGTGGCGACGATACAGCAGGTTACTACGGTTGGGGGAGAGTAGATAAGTGAAGATATTCTGCCTCGTATCTTTAGTCGGATCCCAGACGCGTACGGTCTTATCGTCGCCACCGGAGGCGATGCGTTTCCCATCGGGTGACCATGCCACAGCTATCACAGAACCGGTGTGATCGCGGTAGATAAAAATGCGGTTGCTACTGGCAACATCCCAGATCTGTACCGTCTTATCGTCGCCTGCGGAAACAATGAATTTGCCATCAGGCGACCATGCCACGGCATTGACAGGGCTGGAGGCATGACCCGCGTGTGTAAAAATACTTTTGCCTGTTGCAGCATCCCATACATGTACGGTGCGGTCGGTGCTGGTAGTGGCAATGCGCTTGCCGTCGGGTGACCATGCCACGGATAGCACTCTATCGGAGTGGCCCCGGTAGGTGAAGACATTGTCGCCCGTCGTAATATCCCAGATACGCACAGTTTTATCGTAGCTCACAGATGCGAGACACTTGCTGTCGGGCGACCACGCCACAGCCGTCACCCGCGTAGCATGGCCCTGGCAGGAGAAGATGGTTGCACCCAGGGTATGGCCCTGGGCAATTTGTCCAGACATTACAACTAATCGTTTAAGGCGCGGCGTTCCGCGCGATACGGTCCCTTTAAGGGATACACGGTTAGCAGCGATGTCCTGTAATTCCTGTTTGACAGTGGCCATACTGTCCGGCCTTTTGCTGGCTTCCATTTCCAGCATCTGGGTGAGCAGCGTTTTGAGTCGATCAGGTCCTAGCTGGCTGCGCAAGGGGGCAAACTGGAATGGGGTATGCGAAGGGTCCTGCCCGGTGAGCATGTGATGAAGCGTAGCCCCCAGGCTATAGATATCAGAGCGTGGAGTCGTCTGCATCCTGCCATATTGTTCTGGCGCAGCATAACCCGGCGAACCGAAGGCAATGGTATCCCTGGCCTGCCCGGGTTTGAAATGACGGGCAATACCGAAATCAATCAGGTAGACGTGTTCGTGAGAGGTCAACATGACATTGGCGGGCTTGAGATCACGAAAGATGATGGGCGGCTGGCGTGTGTGCAGGTAGTCCAGTACGGTGCAGAGCTGGATGCCGATGCCAAGGACCTTTTGTAGAGGCAATCCCTGCGGCTGGCCCGTTGCGCCGCTCACGTTATCCAGGCGTGCTTCCAGGGTCTGGCCTTCAATGAAATCCATGACGAGATACCAGCGTCCCACATCAGGGAATTGCTCGTAGATGCGCGGGAGGTTAGGATGCGTGAGTACAGCCAGCAGAAGTGCCTCGCGCTTGAAAGCATCGACAGCCTTAGTTAGTTCCTGGAGATCGAGACTGCTCTGGCTCATCTCTTTGATGGCTACGAGCCGATTGCCGAACTGGATGTCCATCGCTTTATAGACGGCACCGAAGCCACCCCTGCCTATCTGATTGATGATGCGATAGCGCTGCTTGAGCATGTGATGCTGGACAAGCAAGCCGGTGAGCGAGTTGCTCATCGATCCCACGAGGGGAGTATGCAGCCGTTGTCCGCAGGCGGCGCAAAATACTGCTTGCGCTCGATTGGCGGTGCCGCACCTATCACAGAAGAGCGTGGGAGTGATCATCTCTCTTCACAAAATCCTGCATCTATGTATCATTGTTAGTTTTCATATTGTGCCGCCTGCGGCGGCACAATATGAAAGAAAAATGGATTTGCGAGGACACCTCGCACTCCGGCAGGGGGCTCTGCCCCTGCACTCTGTGAGAAACTAACAAAGTAGCATTAGGTCTAATGTACTAGTGTGTCACGTGGTTTGCATGGTACCATGAGGAGGACAAGCTGTCAAGGTGATCTAGCAGGCATTCACTACTCAAAGGTCGAAGAGCGGTCGAGTAAAAAATAGTGGGGTCTCGGTGGTATCCTGCCGGGTAACATAGTGCTATAATACACCTACGGGAGAGATATCGGGCGGTTGCAAGGACCGCTCCTACAGATACGATGAGGGGGCTGAAGGTTCTATGGCGAAAAAGATCTTAATCATGGATGACGATCCAACTATTGCCGATCTGCTGACGGAGGCATTGGCGGATGAAGGCTACGAAACGTATATGACCACACAGAGCCTGCGCTTTTATGATGCTGTACTCGAACATCAACCTGATCTCGTTCTGCTTGATCTGATGATGCCTTACCTGAATGGGAAGGACGAATTGAAGTTGATGGCAATGGGCGTTGATCACCAGATTCCGGTGATCGTCGTGACCGCGTTCCTGGGCGCTGCAAATGAGGAGCAGGAATATCGTCAGGCCGGTGTAGTACATATCATCTATAAACCCTTTGACCTTGATAAGCTGGTGGAACTGGTGAAGGCCACGATTGGTGAACCGGAGGAAAGTAAGAGATGAGCCAGCCTACGCCTGAGGGAATGGATGCGGAGGACGCTCCAGCATCTGACGGGACATTACCTACCACGGACAGGGCGACCGAGTTGGACAGGGCGACCGCAAGGGTCGCCCCTACATCTAGGCGCGTGGCGCTGGATGCTATGGGTGGGGATAAGGCGCCCGGCGAGATTGTACTGGGGGCGGTGCAGGCTGCACGCGAATATGGAATGGGCGTCTTTCTGGTGGGGAAAGAGGATGTGATCCGCGCAGAGCTCGCCAAACACGATACACAGGGTCTCGACCTGCCCATCATCCACACAGATGAAGCAATTGAGATGGATGAACACCCTGCTATGGCAGTCAAACGCAAGAAAAATGCTTCGATGACGCTCGCGCTCCAGCAAGTGCGCGACGGTGCAGCATTGGGAGCCGTTTCAGCCGGCAATAGCGGCGCTATGATGGCAGCTTCACTTTTTACACTGAAACGCGTTCCAGGTGTAGAGCGGCCCGCGCTGGGAGGCATCTTTCCTACCAGGGATGGCGTGTGCCTGGTGATCGACATGGGGGCCAACACGGATTGCAAACCAGAGTACTTGCGGCAATTCGCCCTGATGGGTTCTATATACATGGAGCGCATTTTTCATGTACAATCACCTCGTGTTGGGCTACTTGCCAATGGTGAAGAGGAGAGCAAGGGCAATCAACTCGTACAGGAGTCACACCAGCTGCTGAAGTCGAGTGCTTCAACCCTCGGCCTGAACTTCATTGGCAATGTCGAGGGACGTGACATTCCCACGGGAATAGCCGACGTGGTGGTTTGCGATGGATTTGTTGGCAACGTCGTACTCAAGTTGAGCGAAGGCCTGGCCGAGACCTTGATTGGAATGCTGCGCGCCCAAATGACGAGTTCGTTCATCAGCAAGTTGGCGGCAGGCGTACTGCGCCCGGGGCTACGTAAGGTATTTGAGCGCCTGGACTACGCTGAATATGGTGGAGTGCCACTGTTGGGAATCAATGGCTCCGCCATTATCTCGCACGGTCGCTCAAATGCGAAAGCAATCAAGAATGCTCTGCGCGTAGCCCGGCAGACGGCAGAGGCAGGTGTCGCGACCGCTATCGCCGATGGATTGGCAAAACTGGGGGTAGTCGCTGACTAATCAGTTCGTCTTTTTCTGGCGTTTCGCTGTGCCACCCATCTTGCCGATCCTGCTATAGAAATCCGCGTCCTGCCGTTCTTTGGTGGTATTGCCACCTTTTTTTCCCATCTCCGAGAAATGATCTGAGCCATACTTATTCACGTTAGCCTGGCCGCCTTTTCTGGCGATGGTGCGGTAGTATTCACTGCCGCGTTTCTCTCTAAGGGCAGTACCACCTTTTTTCCCAATGCGACGATAGTAATCCTCACCGTATTTGTCACGGACTACGCTTCCCCCTTTGTGGCCCGCTTCTGATGTCGACATAGACGAGGGCTTCTCTTCGCCTACAGGTTCCATCCTATACCCCTTTCCTGGACCTGAGCAGGTGAAATAATTATAGGGCAACCAGAGACAGTATGTTCATTTCCCTCTATTCGCGCTGGATGCCCTTTCTGTTGTGTTCAAAGTATACTGAAAAGCTCAACCTCTGTCAATGAACCAAGCGCTCAATAGTAGCTAAGCTAGACAAACACGGCTCTACCGTCTATACTAAGAAGGAGATGCATATGCCATTATGCATCATAGTGCCTCGATAGGAAATACTGGTAGTCATCCTACTCGTTTCAGATTGGGCAAGTACGAAGGTCATTCCTAAAAAGTGGATGAGAGGAAAATATCTTGCATGGGTGAGCAACCTCCTCGTGATGTGAAGCGCAGCTTCCTCAACGGCGCCGGACGGCTTATGCCTGTACCTGTGCCTGTTGGTGATCAAGGCAGGCAGGCATCTGGGCAGCCACCTTCGTTGTGGCTACTATGTACCAGGTGGCTTAAGTATCACAGTACTCAATTGCGTTGGGATATTGAGCGTTTTCTCGCCCGGCGCTTCAACCACCGTTGGGGCAGCAAGTAGGGAATGATCGCAAGAGGATCGATTACATCCAGAAGTTGGCTTAAGGAGTTCAGGCTGCCTGCCACACCTGCACGGTTTTATCATGGCTGGCAGAGGCGATGCATTCGCCATCAGGTGACCAGTCGAGGGCTCTTACCCATTTATAATGCCCACCATAGGTGAAGTAATGGCGCTGTGTGAAGACCTCGCGCGCGGTGCTTGCCTCCCAGACCTGTACAGTCCCATCGTTGCTGGCTGAAGCCAGGCGAACACTATTGGGCGACCAGGCCACGGCGCTGACCCAGGAAGAGTGTCCTTTATGGACGTGGACAAACTCCCCCGTATCGGCATCCCAGATCTGCACTGTATTATCCCATGAGCCAGAGGCAATGCGTGCGCCATTGGGTGCCCATGCCACAGCGAGTACCCTCCCTGCATGACCACGGTAGATGTAGGCCTTGTGGCGGGTGAAGAGATTACGTTTCACTAAGACCTTCCAGATATGTACCGTTCTATCGTCGCTTGCAGAAGCGATACTTGCACCATCGGGCGACCAGGCAAGGGCATTGACAAAACCCGCATGGTCATAATAGGGGTAGAGGTCCCTACCGGTAAAAGCATCCCATACCAGTACTTTCTGATCATACCCCGCAGAGGCGATGCGTGTCCCTTCGGGTGACCATGCCACGGCAGATATAATCCTGGGATGGCCGCGATAGATCAGGGTATTGCGGCCAGTGCTGGCGTTCCATGTATGCACGGTAGTGTCTGCGCCAGCGGAGGCAATAGATGTGCCGTCAGGCGACCAGGCTATGGCTTTGACCCAGGCTGAATGGCCACGATAGGTGACGATTTCTTTGCCGCTGGTGGCATCCCAGATTTGTACCGTCTCGTCATAGCCTGAAGAAGCGATGCGCGTTCCATCAGGCGACCACGCCACGGCCAGGACTTTTTTATCATGGCCGCGATATGTAAGGTAGGTGGTTCCTCGCGGTGGGAATATATCCCGCGTTTGCGAGAGGGTAGGCAAGACGGAGGAAGCTCCAGCGGGGCGGGCCTCTACGATCACTGGAAACACAGCGCCTGCCTGGCTTGCAGCCTGCAGGGCGGCGATACGTTGCAGTTCTCGCATGACGATAGCCATACTGGCGGGCCTCTGGTCCCTATCCATATTGACCATTTGCATGATGAGTTTCTCTAGCTCACAAAGTACAGGCGAACTCTGGAATCCTAAAGGAGCAAAGTGAAAAGGGGAATCGGCAGGGTCATTTCCTGATAATAATTGATGCAGTGTAACGCCCAGGCCGTAGATATCAGCACTGTAGGTTGTCTGCTCTTTGCCATACTGCTCCGGCGCGGCGTAGCCGGGGGAGCCGAATGCAATGGTATCCCTGGCCTGTCCTGGCTTAAAATGGCGAGCAATGCCGAAATCAATCAAGTAGATGTGGCCGTTGAGAGTAATCATGACATTGGCAGGCTTGAGGTCACGAAAAATAATAGGTGGCTGCAGCCTATGCAGGTAACCCAGCACAGTGCAGAGCTGTGTGCCAATGTCGAGCACTTCCTCGACAGGGAGACAACGCTTACCTGCGAGAGGGATACCGAGGGGCACTCCCACAGCATGGCGCAGGTGCTCCTCCAGCGTCTCGCCTTCAATGAAGTCCATCACGAGATACCAGTGCCCTACATCGAAAAAATGATCGTATATACGCGGGAGGTTTGGATGCATGAGGCCGCCGAGCATGAGCGCCTCGTGCTTGAAGGAGCCAGTTGCCCTGGCAATTTCCCGCGGGCTCAAGCCGCCCTCGCTCATTTCTTTGACCGCCACGAGCCGGTTGCCGAACCTTGTGTCCTCAGCTTTGTAAACGGCGCCAAAGCCCCCCCGCCCTAGCTGATCGATGATGCGATAACGCTGCTTAAGCAAGCGATTGGCAGCAATCGGTTTAGTGGAAAGGTCACCTGGTGCCTTTATAATAGTTGGATTCGAAAGGGCGGGAAGCAGTGAAGCAGACGGTAGAGATTGCCCACAGGAGAAGCAAAACCTGGCCTGTGGTCGATTGGCTGTACCACATTCGTCGCAATAAAGGATGGCAGGTATCATACTCTTACTCCGCTGGCTGTGCCGATACCCTTCGCTAGAAGATACAGTAGCATGAAAAACATGAGACTGTCAATTAGCTTATCTATGCACAGATATTATGATATGATGAAGGTAAGTTCAGTTTTTACACAGGAGCTTTTTACATGGATCAGCCAGAGCTTGCCAAGCTGACATCACACAAGGTTTTTGGCAGGTTTTACGAGCTAGTTAATCGCGGCCTGGCGGAGAGTAGCTTCATGGACCCGCTGCGCCGGGAGAGTATTGGACAGGCGCAGGGTGTGGTGCTGGAGATAGGGGCAGGAACGGGCCTTAACTTCTCTTACTATAAACCCGAACAGGTCGAACGAGTGGAGGCCATTGAACCTGACGAGGTGATGTTGCGCTATGCGCGTGAGCGCCTGAAGACGGCACACGTACCTATCACTCTTACACGGGCGGCGGTAGAATCTCTGCCCTTTGACAACGCGTCGTTTGATAGCGTCGTAGCGACGCTAGTTTTTTGTTCTGTCTCCAACCCGAAGCGCAGTTTCCAGGAGGTGATGCGCGTCTTGAAGCCTGGAGGCGCACTGCTGCTGGTGGAACATGTGCGCTCGGAGCAAACCTTCACAGCATGGATACAGGATGCGGTTGTGCCGCTTACAAAGCTGTTCTCAGGTAATTGCCATTGGAACCGCGACACAGCGCGCACCGTGGCAGACACAGGTTTCCAGATCACCTTCAAGCGCAAGATACATAGCCCGTTGATGCCTATGATTATGTTGCAGGCAACGCGAAGCTGATATATGCGATACTCTTACATTATTCTATAGGAGGCTTGACCGCCTGCTGGCGTTGCTCTCGCTCCTCCTGAATGATCTTCTGGCATAAGTCAACGCACTGATCACAAATATAGACTCCATTGGGGCCTGCGATAAGGCGCTCGACCTGGTCCTGCTGCTTGCTACAGAAGGAACAGCG
>Ga0209647_1004602_pt1 | contig 10321 bp, 7 predicted proteins | sample GraSoi_2013_60cm_FD_185827 | JGI IMG/M metagenome (GOLD analysis project Ga0209647, IMG submission 185827) | Grasslands soil microbial communities from the Angelo Coastal Reserve, California, USA - Sample 9_17_2013_60cm (SPAdes) (version 2) | ecosystem: Environmental > Terrestrial > Soil >...
CGGCGGTTGCCGAGCCGCTTTGTGCGTGCTTTCGCCGTGCGCCTAGCCAAGCGGCGGCCAGTGCTCTGGGTGATTCTAGCGGCGCCCGGCCCGCGCCAGATTCGACCTCCGCCGCCTGCCCGCTCCCCCCTCGACACCGTTGCCCCTTCACCCCCTGCGAAGAGTCCTATGTGCCATCTTCCCGCTTGCCTGGCACGGCGGAGTGTACGACAATAGAGGTCTATGCGTGCGACCGCCCAGCCGTGAGGTTCACCGTGCAGCTTTTCGAGCAGCCAGCAGAGCCGGTCGAGAGCCACCACCAGAGCCCGATCCGCCGGCAATATCTCGGCGTGAAGCGCCAGTATCCGGACGCCGTGCTCTTCTTCCGCATGGGCGACTTCTACGAGATGTTCGATGCCGACGCCGAGCTGGTGGCGCGCGAGCTCGAGCTGACGCTGACACGGCGCGATTGGGGGCGCGGCGAGAAGGCACCCATGGCCGGGGTGCCGCACCACGCCGCCGAGGGCTACATCGCCCGGCTGATCGCCAAGGGATATCGCGTCGCCATCTGCGAGCAGATGAGCGATCCGGCCCTGTCCAAAGGCCTCGTCGAGCGCGAAGTCATCCGCGTGGTGACGCCGGGGACGGTGGTGGACCCGGCGATGCTGGCCGCCAAGCGCAACAACTTCCTGGCCGCCGCCGTGCTCGGGCGCGACGGTGTGGGGCTGGCCTACGCCGACATCACCACCGGCGAATTCGCCTGCACGCAGCTCGCCGCCGCCGATCCCGAGGCCGCGCTGCTGCAGGAGCTGGCGCGCGTGCAGCCGGCGGAGCTGGTCGTCGAGGCGGCACGCCCCTCCGTACAGCCGCTGCCGCGCCGCGCGCAGCGGGACGGCTGGGGTGCGGCTCCCACCGCGCCGCCCGAGGGGGAGGGAGAAGGAGGGCCAGCGGCGGGCGAGGAGAGCCTGGCCGAGCGGCTGGCGGCGCTGAACGGGCGGCTGGAAACAGTCATCACGCCCTACGAGCCACGCGCCTTTCGCGAGGAGGTGGCACGCACGCGCCTGCTCGAACACTTCGGGGTGGCGACGCTCGAAGCCTTCGGCTGCGCGGGGCTGCCGCTGGCGGTCCGCGCGGCGGGCGCCGCCCTGGCATACCTGCGCGAGACCCAGCACGGCGCGCTCGCGCAGATCACCGCGCTCGAAACCTACAGCACGAGCGGCTTCATGACGCTTGACGCCCACACGCGGCGCAATCTCGAGCTCTTCGAGAGCGGGCGCGGCGGCGATGTGCGGGGCTCGCTGCTCGGCGTGCTGGATCTCACGCGCACGCCGATGGGCGGGCGGCTGCTGCGCCGCCGCCTGGCGGAGCCGCTGCTGGACCTGGCGCGCCTGCGCCAACGGCAGGATGCCGTGGCCGCGGCCCTCGACGACGCCACGCTGCGGGCGCGGCTCGCACCAGCCCTCGGCAAGGCCGGCGACCTGGAACGGCTGGGCAACCGCGTGCTCCAGCGCATCGCCACCCCGCGCGACCTCGTGGCCCTCGCCGCTGGGCTGCGTGCGGTTGAGCAGATCGCCGCTGTCGCCGGCATCCCGGCTGGCCTCGCACCGATTCTGGCGGGCGTCGAGCCACTGGGCGACCTCGGCACGCTGATCGCGCGGGCGCTGGTGGACGAGCCGCCGCTCGCCATGGCCGACGGCGGGGTGATTCGCCCTGGCTACAACGCCGAGCTGGACGAGATTGTCGCCGCCTCGCGCGGCGCGCGCCAGTGGATGGCCGATCTCGAGCGCAGCGAGCGCGAGCGCACCGGCATCACCAACCTCAAGGTCGGCTATAACAAAGTCTTCGGCTACTACCTGGACGTCACCAACTCGCAGCTGGCGCGCGTTCCGGAGAACTACATCCGCCGGCAGACCCTCACCACCGGCGAGCGCTTCCTGACGCCGGAGCTCAAGGAATACGAGGCGCTGATCCTCAATGCGCAGGAGAAGATCGTCAAGCTGGAGCAGGAGCTGTTCGCGGCGCTGCGCGCGCGTATCGCGGCGGAGTGGGCGGAGCGCCTGCTGCGGACGGCGCGAGCGCTGGCCGAGCTGGATGTCGCGCTGGCGCTGGCGGAGGTGGCGGCGCGGCAGAACTATTGCCGGCCCGAGCTGGACGAGAGCGACACCATCCACATCGTGGCGGGGCGGCATCCCGTCGTCGAGGCCAGCCAGCGCGACACACCCTTCGTGCCCAACGACACGCAGCTGGCCACCGGCGATGCGCAGATCCTCCTGCTGACCGGCCCCAACATGGCTGGCAAGTCCACCTATCTGCGGCAGGTGGCGCTCATTACGCTGCTGGCACAGATAGGCTCATTCGTCCCCGCCGAGGCGGCGCGCATCGGGCTGGTGGACCGCATCTTCACGCGCATCGGCGCGCAGGACGACCTCGCCACCGGGCAATCCACCTTTATGGTCGAGATGGTCGAGACCGCCAACATCCTGCACCACGCGACGCCGCGCAGCCTGGTGATCCTGGACGAGATCGGCCGCGGCACCAGCACCTACGACGGGCTGGCGATCGCGCGCGCGGTCGTCGAGTATCTACACAACAACAAGCGCTGCGGCGCGAAGACGCTCTTCGCCACCCACTACCACGAGCTGGTGGAGGTGACGCGCCTCTTGCCGCGCGTGCGGGCGTACAACGTCGCGGTGACGGAGGAGGCGGGCCAGGTGGTGTTCCTGCGCAAGATCGTGCCGGGCGGCGCGGACCGCAGCTACGGCATCCACGTGGCGCAACTGGCGGGCATCCCGCGGCAGGTGGTGCGCCGCGCGGAGGAGGTGCTCGAAGAGCTGGAGCGCAAGGGTGACGCCAAGGCCAGGCGCAAGGCGATGCGCGAGCTGGTGATGCCCGAGGCGCTGCAGCTGACGCTCTTCGCCGGCGAGCCGGACCCCCTCGTCGACGAGCTGAAGGCGCTGCCGGTGGACGAGCTCTCGCCGCTGGAGGCCATCGCCAAGCTCTACGAGCTGCAGCGCAAGGCCAGGGAGCAGTAGCCCAACATTCAGAAGGCGCTCGCGCGCTCGTGCGGCAGCGCGGCTGGCCCAATGGCGCGGTGCTGTAGCGGTGAGGAGAGCACGATCGACGTGTTCGACGAGCCATAGGGCAAAAGCCTGCCGATCACGTCTTGCAGGTGCTCCACGGACGAGACGACGGCGGTCAGCGTCATGCAATCATCGCCGGTCACGTCGCGACACTCGATGATCTCGGGGCACGCCTTGATGACGGCGACGATGCGCTCGAAGGGCTCCCCTGATGACTTGAACCGGATGATCGCGGTCAGGCCCAGGCCCAGCTTCGCCGGGTTCACCACCGCGTGATAGCCCGTGATGATCCCCGCTGCCTCCAGGCGCCGGATGCGGTCCGCCACCGCCGGCGGCGTCAGCCCCACCCGCTTGCCAAGGTCGGCGTACGAGTTGCGCGCATTCTCCTGCAGCGCGCAGAGCAGCTCCCATCCGGTCGCGTCGAGCACCCTTTCGGCTTCGTTAACCATGGCCATGATTCACTTTCCTTTCAGTGCCAATCCGGCTGATCTGCTTTGGAAATTCCGTTCACATCCGCCTCGTTCTTTTCTATCATATCAGCGCACAGCAATCTAGTTTTCGCGGGGGTGCACGATGGCGACGATGACGACCGGGCCGGCTGTATCGAGTGGGCAGACGTTACGCAAACACCTTACCGTGACCGACGGATTCGTCCTGTACACCAGCGCGGTCCTGGGGCAGAGCTTGATCGTGCTGCCCTCCATTGCCGCGCGGCATGCCGGGCCGTGGTCGATCCTCGTCTGGGCCGCACTGGCCGCCGTGTCGTACCCGCTGGCGCGTATCATGGCCGAGCTGGGCGCGCGCTACCCTTCCGCCGGCGGCGTCATCACGTTCATCGGCCGCGGCCTCGGGCAGCGGATCGGCTGGCTCACTGGCTCCTTGTACCTCGCGGCGATCGTGGTGGGCGGGCCGGCGACGGCGCTCGTCTTCAGTGAATATCTGGGCAAGCTCATATCGCTGCCCGCGCCCTGGCACTTCGTCGTTGCCGGGGTGCTGCTGGCCGCGCTCGTGCTGGGCAACTGCTTCGACGTGTCACAGGTCATGCGCCTCCAGCGCTGGGGCTTCTTCGGCTGCCTGGCCGCCATCACGGCGGCGCTGCTCCTCGTGCTCCCGCACGTCACCCCGGCCAGGCTCACCGATGTCAGCGGCTATGACCTCGCAGGCGTCGCATCCACCGGCCTGATCTGCTTCTTCGCCTTCGTTGGCTGGGAGAATGCCGCCTTCTCCGGCGAAGAGTTCGCCGACCCGCGCACGCTGGTCAAGGCGCTGGGCCTGGCCGTCGCCGCGGTTGGCGCGTTGTTCGTGCTGCTGGGTATCACGGTCGTCGGCGGCTTGAGCCGCGCGGTGATCGCGACGAGCGACGCCTCGTTGGCCGACCTGGCGCGCCTCTCGTTGGGCGCGACGGCCACCGGCATCGCCGCGGTCATCGCGCTGGTCCTGCTCCTCCTTTTCATGTTCACGTGGGCACGCAGCGCGACGCGGTTGATCTATGCGCTCGCGCGTGAGGGATTGTTCCCGCGCCCGCTGGCGCGGGTGGACGCCGGATCGGGCGCGCCACGTGGCGCGGCGTTGGCGCTGGGCGGCGCCTGGGGGCTGGCGCTCGCCGTCCAGATCGTCCTTGGCGTGCCCATCGAGACGTACATCCAGCTTGCCAGCGGCAACTTCCTGCTGACCTACGTGCTGATCATGCTGACAGCGTGGCGGCTGCTCGAAGTCCGGCGCTTTCTGCCGGCGCTGCTCAGCTCGTCGCTGGCGATTCTGCTGCTCGTCGCGGCCGGGCTCCCGAGCCTCTGGTATGCGGTGGTGACGGCGGCAGTCTTCGCCGGCACGCTGGCGGCACGCGGCGCCGCTGCTAAGAACGCCTAACAAAACCACTCAACGCTGGAGCGATTGCCAGCAGATGAGGGCACAGCCGAGCGAGCGGACGCCTGATGGAGATCGGCCCGCCGCTCATAGCGTACGGTCAGCCGACGGAAACGACTCAGCCAGGCCAGGGTGCATTCGAGGACCCAGCCACAACACCTATTGGGCGATTTGTGTCGGTCATGGTGTCGATCCTTTCTGGCGGTCATTTCCAGTGTACACGGCTGTCCAGCGACGGCGATGTTCGGCGGCAATGTCGCGGCGCCGATACGCGCGCAAGCGCTCCAGCTCTGCCGCATCGGCCCACACGATCCAGCGGCGCCACCCGCCGTTCTCCTTGCGCGCCCGTACCACGCCACGCTCGATCCAGTCCAGCAGGCTGCTGGGAGAGAGGTCCAGCTTGCCGGCCACCTCGCGTGCCCACCCTTCATCTGGACCGAGCGCCGCGCGGGAGGAGCCACGCCGGCGCGTGTTCCCAAGTCCCAGCTGGCGCCGCAGCGTCTGGACACGGGGAACACTCCAGTGCTGTCCGCTGCGCAAGCAAGGGCGGGTAGCCGTCGGCCTCGAGTTGGCGGGCAATGGCATCCAGAGACCAGCCTGCCCCGGTCAATTCCTGGACGCGGGCACACATGGGGGCATAGTCCGTGCGCTCCCGATAGCGGGCAATGGGACGTACCAACACGCCTTCTGTCTGGCCGCCTCCCGCCCAAGTGATCCGGACCCGCACCTGCTCACTCGTACCCTGCGCCTGCACCTCTACCCGCTCGACCACGTGTCGGATCATCTCTTTGCGGTCCGCATCCGTCGTCGTGGAAGCCCTCCACAGCGCCGGAATGTCGGCGGCGAGCTGGCGAATGGCCGCGCGTTCCTCTGCGGTCAGGACGTGCGGCTGCGGCTGGAGGAAGCGGTGATACTCCTCCTCGAGCTCCTGCTGGGCCTGTAAGGTCTTCTCCCAGGCGCGCTCCAGGGTGCGGGCGCCCAATCGGTTCTCTGGCTCGACCACCTGGTACTGCCTGGCCGCGCGTTCCGTCTCGTAGGTGGCGCGCTCGCGGCGCTGCTCCCAGAGCTGGGTGAGGCTGGCACGGTCTTGTTCGACCTGTTCCGCGGCAGCCAGAGATACCTCCAGGGCAGCTGGTGCGAGCGCGGTCAGGACGTGCTGGGCGACAAACGCGTCCAACGCCGGGCCAGGCACATGCTGACAGAGCGCTTCGCCGTAATGGTTGCGTCGCGCCACACAGTCGTAGGTGAAGGGGGAAGGACGCCCATGGGAGCGCTGGTAATGCACCCCCAGTTGCGTTCCACACCGTACACAGATCACCAATCCCGCCAGTAACGCTGCCCCCTGGCGCACGGCGCCCACCGAGGATGCGCGCGCCTGGTTGGCGGCAAGGCGCGCCTGATTCCGCTCGTACTGCTCCCATGAGAGGTAGGCCGGGCAGCGGTCCGGCAGCAGGGCATGCCACTCTGACGGCGCCATGACCACCCGGCCACTCTGGGGATGCTCGGGCCGATAGCGGCGGCGATCCATTTGCCGCCGCCCGTAGACGTAGGCGCCGGCGTACAGAGGATGGTTCAACAGGTTCTGCAGCGTCGCGCGGTTCGGTCGGCGCCAGACCAGCTGCCCTTTGCCCGGCCCTTCACGCACCCGCACCCCTAACCGAATGTCGTGCCGCGCCAGAAAGCGCAGCAACCCACCCAGGGTCCCTAGTTCCTCAAACTGGGCAAAGAGGAGCCGTAGGACCGCCTGCACCTGTTCGTCGGGGTCGAACTGGATCGCCCCGTTGCCCTCAGCGTCCCACACCTAGCCACTCGGCAGCGCAAACGTGAGCGCGCCGCGGCGGGCTGTACTCAAACAGCCCTGGGAGAGCCGCTGCTTGAGCAGATGCAACTCCGCTTCACTCATGGTCCCCTTCAGTCCCAGTAATAAGCGGTCATTATAGAGCGCCGGATCATAGAGCCCGTCGAGCCCGTCCAGGTCGGCAATGAGCGTGCCGAAGAGCGCACACACGTCGAGCAAGCGGTGCCAGTCCAGGTTGGAGCGTGCCAGACGCGCCATCTCAAGGCCCAAGATGAGCCCGACAGGGCTCAGACTCACCTCCGTCACCAGCCGCTCAAACCCCGTCCGCCCCACGGCAGTCGCGCCGGACTTGCCCACATCGTCGTCAATGACCAGGATCCGTTCACGTGCCCAGCCATACGCCTCGGCGCGGCTCACGAGCCCATATTGGAGACGCGTCGACTCGGGGTGGAGGAGGACCTGCTGTGCGGTGGATTGGCGGACATACACCGCGGCTAGTCGCTCGTGATGCCAGGACGTGATCTTGGTCCTCTGCCCCAGACTCGCGTCGCGGTCTGCGTGAGCCGATCTTGATCTAGCGGTGGAGGTCATGGTTGGCCTCCTCTCCGCCGGTGAGCAGGTGCGGCGCCTGCTGACGGAACTGCCGTTCGACGAGGCGACCGAGCAGGCGCAGAAGCCGGCGCCGATTGGCCGGCGGCAACTGGTCCCAGCGACTGCCTAGGAGCGCCTTCGAAGGCGGGGGGGAGCGCTGGCCAGATGGTCTGATCTGGAGGCGACGCGAGACATGGCACACCCGCTTCCTGTGAAGCACACGCACACTGCTGTTGAGTGGCCTGCAGCCGGCTCACCACCTCAAGCAGGTTCAGTAGCCCAGCGAGTCCTATCATGGGAGGGACAGGCTTGGACGTCAAGAGCGGATTGTAGGTACTGTGGCTGGGTTCCTTCCACCACCCACCTGCGAGGCTGGATGCTGAACCCATGCGTACCTGGCTCTCGTTCCACGACCTCCAGGTCCCAGGCGTTGCCCTGCTGTTTGCACCAGTCGGCCAACCCTGTGCCGCGGTAGGCCGCGTCGGCCCAGATCTTCTTGAGCCGTGGCACGAAAAACGCCAGTCCGCCCAGGAGCTTGCGCGCGCCAACCGTGTCATGCATATCGGCAGGGGTGACGTAGCTCGTGATGGGCGGGCCCAACGTATCGACCAGCAGATGCCGCTTTCTTCCCTTCACACTTTTGTGGGCGTCGTGGCCCCGAATGCGCGCCGATTCCTCGACCGTCTTGACGCTCTGACTGTCCATGATGGCCGCACTTGGGTCGGGGTGGCGACCGACGCGCTCACGCTCTGCTCGATGCAGCGCGGTACAGAGCAGATGCCAGAGACCCTGGAGGCGGAAGCACCGGAACTGGTAGAACACCGTCTGCCAAGGAGGGAAGTTGGCAGGGAGGTGGCGCCCAGACACCCGGGGACAGCCGGTGCGCAGCACGTAGAAGATGGCGTCGAGGATGCGACGCAGCGGATGCGTGCGAGGCCTGCCGCGTTGTGAAAACGGAGGAAGATAGCGCTGGCGCACTCCCATTCACCGTCCGTCAGGTCGCTGGGATAGGTTATACTCATGCAGCGCAGCGTACGACGTCACGTCATCTCGGTGCGTTTCCAAAACACGCTCTCACAATCGCGACGACCTCGCCGCGCTAAACGTCCAGCGACACGTCCCAGAGGACCTGTGTATCACCATGGCCAACGTCGACGTTGCGCACGGCAAGCAATGGAGCGCCAGCGGGATCGTGTCCTGGGGCCTCAAGGTTCGGGGCCGGGCTACAGCGTGCGGGTGAGCCGTGTGGACTCCCTGTGAAACCCATTCCGAGTTCCCTCCTCCTGTTACCCTTGCCTGGCAGACGCGCCGTTCAGGTATCTGGCTGCCTCCTCTGGTCTTGGATGGTTTGCGCTCTGCGCGAGCTTGCCGGCTGCAGGGCTGATTATGAACACACTACCTTTGCGGTCAACGCACACAACGACGCGAATAGCTACTTACGTCACAGCACGACTAGTTCTCTCACAGAGCCCCCTGCCGACGTGGATTGTGGAGTATGCTCTTCCTCCGGAACTGGTCATCCCCAAGGCGTGCGCTCGTGTGTTGCTGAGGCGTGGGAGGCAAGTATGCCACAGACGGAAGCGTATCCAGCGCTGCGCGCGGCGCTGCGCGAGTTGTGCGCGCGGTTCCCGTCGGACTACTGGCGCGATCTGGACCAACGCCGCGCTTACCCGGAAGCCTTCGTCGCCGCCCTAACGGCAGCCGGCTACCTCGGCGCGCTGATCCCGCGTGAATATGGCGGGCGTGGCATGAGTCTTACCGAGGCGAGCATCATCGTCGAGGAGATCAATCGCGCGGGTGGCAACGCCGGCCCCTATCATGCGCAGATGTATACGATGGGGACGATCCTGCGACACGGATCCGCGATCCAGAAGCAGGCCTATCTGCCGGCGATTGCACGTGGCGAGCTGCGGCTACAAGCCTTCGGCGTCACTGAGCCCGACGCCGGCACCGATACCGCGAGTGTCACGACCACCGCCACGCGCGAGGGCGACCGCTACCGTATCAACGGTCGCAAGATCTATATTTCGCGGGTGCAGCACTCCGATCTGCTCCTCCTCCTGGCGCGTACGACACCACGTGAACACGTGCACAAGCGCACGGATGGCCTTTCAGTCTTTCTAGTTGACCTGCGCGAGGCGCACGGCCATGGATTGATCGTGACGCCGATCAAGGTCATGCTCAACAACGAGACCTTCGAGCTGCGCTTCACGAACGTTGAGGTGCCTGCGGAGAACCTGATCGGCGAGGAAGGTCAGGGATTTCGCTATCTCCTGGATGGGCTGAACGCTGAGCGCATTCTCATCGCCGCCGAGTGCATCGGCGACGGACGGTGGTTCGTGCAGCAAGCGACGGTGCGAGCGGGCGAGCGCGTCGTCTTCGGCCGCCCCATCGGCCAAAACCAGGGCGTCCAATTTCCCATTGCTCTGGCGCACGTGCATGTGGCGGCAGCGGACCTGATGCGCTTCCGAGCAGCAGAGCTGTTCGATGGCGGCCAGCCGTGTGGCGCCGAAGCCAACATGGCCAAGCTGCTGGCAGCCGATGCGTCCTGGGAGGCCGCGAACGTCGCCATGCAAACCTTTGGGGGCTACGGGCTGACGGTGGACTACGACATCGAGCGGAAGTTCCGCGAGACCCGGCTCTATCAGATCGCCCCGATCCCGACCAATTTGGTCCTCGCCCATATCGCCGAGCACGACCTGGGCCTACCGAGGTCATTTTGATGCTGCCGCTCCCAGGGATTATGGCCGTCGCAATCGACCAGCATGCCGCGGTGGATGCGGCTGTCTGTCGTAGGGCGATGCTACTATAGTTCGGGGCACATGCTGCGCACTAGGGCGCGTGTGCGGCGCGCGGGGCTACTGCGCCACCGCGACTGTTTGCGGAAGGGAGACATCGTGTGGCGACGCAGGAGGAACGGCAGGCGTATATCGATGACATGGCGCGCCGCAGAGGCTATGTGCTGAGCTATCACAAGGGCATGGCCCAGGCAGACTTCGAGGTGCTGAAG
>Ga0209647_1004603_pt1 | contig 10320 bp, 11 predicted proteins | sample GraSoi_2013_60cm_FD_185827 | JGI IMG/M metagenome (GOLD analysis project Ga0209647, IMG submission 185827) | Grasslands soil microbial communities from the Angelo Coastal Reserve, California, USA - Sample 9_17_2013_60cm (SPAdes) (version 2) | ecosystem: Environmental > Terrestrial > Soil >...
CTCTTGCCTGCCCAGGCCCTCGTTCGACTCGATGGCTTGTATGGCAATGGGGCCATCGTCGTGGATCTGATTGCCGCAGGAGTCTGCTTTGTGATGCGCGGCAAAGACTATGCGAGGCACGGATCTGCCTCAGGTCAAGAAGCGCCTCGCCTTGCCCGCCGATGAGCAGTTCACGCATCCTGAAAGTGGCATCTGTCGGGATCTGTTTGATTGTGGGCAGGTACCTGTCACCGCAGAAGGGCATCGCGCTCGTCTGATTGTTGCGACCCATCAGGCCGCCACCAGTCCGATTGGGGTGATCCGCGATCAGCGTGTCTATGAACTCTTTTTCACGGCCTTGCCTGCTCTCGGTTTCACTGCTGCCGACGTGGTCATGCTCTATTTGCATCGTGGTAGTTTCGAGACCGTGCTGGCTGATGAAGATCGTGAGCAGGACTCTGATCGGTGGAGTTCCTACACAGCACCCGGTCAGGAGGTCTGGCAGATCCTCTCGCAATGGGTGTGGAATCTGCGCCAAGAACTCAGCCAACAATGGCAGCCCACCTCGATGCGTCTCACCGAGTTTTCCCCCCCCTCAAACTGAAACTCTGCTCTGCCCAGATCCTTCTCTGGCAAGGTCATCCTTCGGTCCTCCACAGTGGGCACGTGCTGCGCGAAGAGGAAGCCTTGGGGGACACGACTTTCTCCCGCAGCCTGATGGCACGCTGCGTTGTCGGCAAGGGGCCACGCTCTATCCACAGGAGCGACGTCGCGAACACGATGGGACGGTGCGTGTGCTCTATGCTGCCCGCATTGCTGACTGTCGTTCCTGCCCCATGCGTACGCAGTGTCAAGGACATGGCACCTCCACCAAAAAACCGCGTCGTGTCAGCGCTGTCCTGTATCCCCTGCCGAATGTGGCACCAGAAGATCCGTCGCCTCTGTGCCTTTCTGCCTCTGCCTCTCATCCCATCCTGTGGGGGGATTGGTCACGCTGTCAGCCTCGCCGTGCCTGGATAGGGTGGCAGCGTAGCCATCTGGTTATCGTGCAAGTCTCACCCGTTTCGCCACCTCGCAGCACGTCTTCATCACCTCTCTCGCGTGCTGAGCGAGCCCATTGGCGGCTGACCTGGCAACAACGGCTCGCACGTAATACGCGACCACCTACTGCCCCACCCGTCGAGATTACCATCTATGGCCTCTCAGCCGTATTTGCCCAGACCCTGGGTTTGCGAGTCGCTTGAACTGATTGCGCTCGCTCGACGAAGTTCATCCTCGACCTGGCTTCTCCCGTCGAGCGGGTCCCTCTGCCGATTTTCGCCACCTTGTTCCCGATGAAGCACGGTTTTTTGCCAGACACGATCGATATTCTTTTTTCTTTTTTCACCCTTCCTCCCTTCGTCCTGACGATAGGTCGAAGCAACATGCTCCTTACTTCTCCGCTCGCTTGCTAATTTCTCGTTGCGTATCCCGTGGGTTGAGACGCTCCAAGAAGCGCTTTCCCTAGCTGAACCGGAAGGGTACGTGCGGCTCTTCGTGGATGAGGGCATCCCTCTCCGATCGTTGCTGTTGCGGCTGCGGGACGGGCAGCCAAAGGGCACGGTGCTGCGCCGGTACAGTGAGCACCTCTTAGCGGCAGACAGGCCTGGCAGTTTCCAGTTCCAGCCGGAAAGCCAGGTTCTGATCGAGCCGCCCTCCCAGCGTGAGCGTGACGTGCTGCTCTTGCTCGCCCAGGGCTGCTCCACGCAGGACATAGCCCGGGTGCTCGTGGTGGCACCCAGCACGGTCAAAACGCACCTGCATCACCTCTTTGCCAAATTGCAAGTCACCGATCGACTCCAGGCGGTCACCCAGGCCAGGGAATTGGGGTTGTTGGAATAGTAGACAAACGGCACCGGGCTTCTCCGCGCTCCATCTCGCAGGCGCGTCGCCATCCAGCAATCCCCCCACCAATCCACCTCTCGGTGGATGCCTCTCCTCTCATGCTTCTGCTACGCTAGGACACGGGAGTAGAAAGACGGTAGGCAATTGGTAAATAAGGTGACAAGTGACACAACCGAGTGAAAGGAATGAACATGTCCACTAATTCCACCCTTCCCAGATGGCTCAAGTTCGCTAATCGCTTGATCGTTGCCTTCAACCGCCTCGGCGGGAGTTTTGGCATCTGGTCTATTCTTTCCATACCGGGCCGCAAGACCGGTAAGATGCGCAGCACTCCGGTATCCGTGCTGCACGTGAATGGTCAGCGCTATGTGGTCACCGGTTTTGAGACGCAGTGGGTGAAGAACGCCCGCAAAGCCGGCAGGGGGATTCTTGCACGCGGGCGCAAGCAAGAGCAGGTGGCGCTCGTAGAGCTACCGGTTGAGGAGCGTCCGCCTATTCTGCGCGAATTTCCACGCCAGGTCCCGCACGGCGTCCAGTACTTTGAGCGCTTTCTTGGCCTGCCCAGCGATCCAGAGGCGTTCGCGCAGGCCGCGCCACACTGTCCCGTGTTCCGCATCAGCGACATACCAGAAACCACACACGCTGAAACTCAGGATCATGAAGCTGCTGGTACATAACGTGGGAAGTGTGCCAGACCCACTTCCCACGTTATGTGCCAGCAGTCTACCGGCTTGAGTTCAGGCCTTGTCCCCTCTCTCATCGAAAGCGGAACGGGCCTTGCTCCTCCAATGAGAGGAACAGAGAAGGGAGATGCTCCATGACCAGCCAACCAGCCAGGTCGCCCAGCGCGGCCATGGCCACCATCTCGCGGCCAGCCGTCGAGGCCGAGGGACTGGTGAAGACCTATCCTGGCGGCGTCCAGGCGCTCGCAGGCGTCAGCTTCAGCGTAAGGCCAGGCGCCGTGTTCGCGCTGCTCGGTCCCAACGGCGCGGGCAAATCCAGCATCGTGAAGATCCTCACGACGCTCTCCCGGCCCAGCGCCGGGCGCGCCAGCATCGTGGGGCGCGACGTCGTGCGGGAGGCTGGGCGCGTGCGCCGCGTGATCGGACTCGTGGCGCAGAAGTCGGCGGTAGACCTTGAGGCCACGGTGGCCGAGAACCTGACGCTGCAAGGCCAGCTCTACGGCATGTCCGGCGCCGAGCTGCGACGTCGCGTTTCCAGTCTGCTCGAGCGCTTTGGCCTCACGGACGCAGGCAAGCGCATCGCACGCACCCTCTCCGGCGGCATGCAGCGCAAGCTCGACGTGGCGATGGGCCTCATCCACCAGCCGCAGGTGCTGTTCCTGGATGAACCGACCACCGGTCTGGATCCGGAGACGCGCGCGGACATGTGGCGCGAGATCGCCAGGCTTTCGCGCGAGGATGGGCTGACCGTCGTGCTCACAACGCACTACCTTGAGGAAGCCGACCACCTGGCGCAGCACGTCGCCATCATTGACCACGGGCTGATCGTCGTCGAAGGGACGCCCGAAGGACTGAAGGCGGAGCTGCGGGGCGACGCCATCCAGGTGGAGCTTGCCGACGTCTTCCCTGAAGCTGATGTCCGCGCCGCATTACGCGAGTTCGACGGTCTGCTCCGTGAAATCATCATAGCTGGCCGCAGCCTGCGGGCACGGGTCGATAGCGGAGCCAGGGCGCTGCCCATCGTGCTCGCCGCGCTCGACGCCGCCGGCATCCGCGCTTCCACCGCGACCGTCGCCCGATCCTCGCTGGACGATGTGTATCTGCGCCACACCGGGCGCACCTACTCCGAAGCCAATAATAAGGAGGCCATCCGATGACCACCGCACTCGCCAACTCTGTGCACATCACCACCCGCTATCTGCGTGCGTTTCTGCGCCAGCCCTACTATATCGCGGTCACCCTGGTGCAGCCGGTCATCTGGCTGCTGCTGTTCGGTCAGCTCTTCAAGGGCGTCGCTGAGATCCCCGGCTTCACCGCCGGATCGTACATGGCCTTCCTCACGCCGGGCATCGTCGTCATGTCAGCGATGCTCTCCACGGGCTGGAGCGGCACGAGCTATGTCATCGACATGGAGCGCGGCGTGCTGGACCGTTTCCATGTCTCACCCGTGCGCCGTGGCGCGCTCATCGGCGGCGAGCTCGTCTACCAGGCCGGCATGGTGCTGTTGCAATCGCTGATCATCCTGGGGCTTGGCTTCCTCGTCGGGGCCCGCTTCGACGGCGGCATTGCCAGCATCGTCATCCTGTTCGTCTGCACGATGCTGCTCGGCACAGCGTTCGCCTCGTTCTCCAACGCCCTCGCCCTCGTCCTGCGCAAACAGGAGTCGGTGATCGCTGTGAACGTCACCCTGGTGCTGCCCCTCACGTTCCTGTCCTCCACCTTCCTGCCGGTGAACCTCATGCCACAGTGGATGCAGGATTTCGCCAAGTTCAATCCGGTCAACTGGGCCGTCGAGGCGGGCCGCCAAACGCTCAGCAGCAGCGTTGATTGGTCGCTGGTGGGAGGCCGTCTGGCGGAACTGCTGGCTCTCTCGCTCGTCTGCGCCTGGCTCTCCACCCGCGCTTATCAGCGCTCCGTGTGAGCCCGCGTATCGTCCTGCGAGGGCCCAGGTCAGCATGGGGGTGGTTCACCTGGCACCGCGATAGAGAGTTCAGGCAGGTTCCAGCCCGCTGGGAAAAGAGACCATGTGAAGCTTTTCTGAGAAATGAGAAAGCCGTATGATCACTGGACATGCTATTGGTGCTTACAAAGAGGTCATGCGGCATACGTGAGTAACAGGAAGCCGCTTTCTCTCGGGCTTGCTCACCAGGCTGAATGAGAACTTCAGGTTGGGAATTGCTTCGGCGGGCCTCATAGCTCTCTCTGGAGAGCGACTTCCAGGAAAGAAAGACGTTTTGAGCCTGTTTGTCCTATCACTATTCTGACTCTTTGTTCTGACCAGCCGCAAACCCCAAGCTGGTTGAGCCACATGCTGAAGAAGCTTCCTCATCCTGCATGGCACTTGGAGAGAAGTGTCTCCACCGGCACTACAAAGCTCTGCATATGAAGTGAGGAAAGCAACCGCAGGTAGCCCATAGAATGAAATGATTTACACAGAATCGGAAGCACTCGCGACGGGAGCGGATGATTTCTTAGCGAAGCCCTTTGAGATAGAAGAGCTGCTCGCGAAAGTTACGAGCTATGGGTCAGCGTTTGGCCTATCACGCTCTTTTGAAAGCCAGCAGGCAGGTACAGGGCATGACGAGGAGCAAGAGAAAACGGGTGATCACTCAAAAAAGAGTGGACAGCACAGACGTGAATAGCACACAATGTGAAGTAAAAGGGGTTTTGGCGCGCTCCTTGCAGGATGGGAGTCACTCATGACGTTGCCCACAGCATGACACTTCGTCATATGAGTGTGGGTCTTCCGTAATTTTGATGATTTGGGGATGAGCAGCCTTTGAGGAGATTCTGGGCGATTTCGTCGATTTCTCAGCGGTTTCTAAAACCGCTCCTTAAGCCTACTCGATGATCCTCCATTCGTCAACAAGCAAGCGGTGTTTCTCCTGATTCAGCAAAATCACGGAAGACCCAGTATCATATGACGCGGTGTCACAGCATCAGGAAGACTTACAAGGAGAACTTGCTTGAATACACCACGCATCCTTCTGGTAGATGATGACCTGGCACTCCTGCAGGCGCTGCCGCACATGGTCTCGTTGCGGCTTCATGGCGTCGTGGTGGACACATCTGATACAGCGCCGGGAGCGCTTGAGCAGATCCAGGCGCACGATTACGATGCGATCGTCAGTGATATCAAAATGCCAGGGATGGATGGATTGGAACTGCTGGCAAAGATACAAGAGCTGCGGCCAGAGGTTCCCACGTTGCTTATTACCGGCCACGCCGACCAAATGCTGATTACCCAGGCGCTGCGTGGAGGAGCCTATGATTTCATTCAGAAGCCAATTGACCGGGTGTATCTCGTGGCTTCGTTACATCGCGCTATTCAAACACGGCGGCTGCGGCGCCAGGTCCAGGAGCAACAGCGAGCGTTAGAACAGCACGCACAATTCCTGGAGCACCTGGTAGAAAAGCGCACACGTGAATTGCTAGCGGCCAGCGAAGCGATGGAGATGCTCGTGCGCGACGTGCTGGATATCTCCCTCATCGAGTCTGACAGGCTGTTCTTGCACCCCACGCGGTGCGATCTGATCGAGTTGTGTCAGCACGTGCTCCATGCCTATACCATAGGAGCAGGGCTCGCGCTCTCCTTCACATCTACAGAGGGGTCGCTTGAAGTGGAGGTTGATCGTGACCGTATCAGCCAGGTACTGATCAATCTTCTTTTCACTGCACGCAAGTGTTCGCCCAGGGGTTCTCCGATTACCGTCATGCTCCAGCACGTTGGAGATGAAGCCGTCATCACCGTTACTGATACAGGAGAGAGGGTTCCAGAGGAGATGATACTGGAGTCATTTACACAATTTTATTCCAATGTGGCGGCGGCAGATCAAACAGGCACGCCTGCGAAGGGAGGTCTGGGGCTGTATCTCGCACAGAAGATTGTAGCGCACCACGGTGGACGCATTGAGGTGCAGAACGATACGGGGGCGGGATGCGCGTTTTCAGTTATCTTACCTTTGCCCGCACCGGCAGCGGCAGAAGCGACCGGTGATAGCAGGCAAACAGGGAAACTACCAACGCCTTTTCAACCTCCAAAGTGGCTTATCTCGTAGAGACAGGTAATGACATTGAACATCTTTGAGAAACCGGTCAAATTCGGGTGCTGGGCTTCACTGATTCAGATGCAATAATATTATATCATCATCTATGATGTATTTGCTTCTGGGTAGGAAGTAACGGGTTTACCAGCACCCGAAATTGAATGGTCTCCCTTATTAGGGGTTTGCGGCTAGTAGGAACAAGAAGTCGGAATAGAAGATAGCCCAGAAGGGCTAGAGGAGGCGGAAAAGAGGCCCTCTCACCCAAAAAACCTCTTCAGAAAAAGAGAAAGCAGATGAAGGATTTCTGCTCATCTTGAAGAGTAGTCATAATGGCAAGAACAGCAAGCACAAACGGGAAGGCTGATGTCTGCTAGCCCTCCCGAAAACCTGAAAATCGCTGTCTGCTACGCTTTTTGGCTTCTCATCTGACCCATGTATCCTATCTGCTCTTCCGACTTCCTGTTCTTACTAGCCGCAAACCCCTAGTACTTCCCCGCGTGGTCCAGGACGGCCCCTTGACCAAACAGGGCTTGCGCCTCCCACTGCGGCAATCGCTGTTGTCGTGTCAGGCTGAGCGCCTGCGCGAAGGCGGCATCCGTCTGGACCAGGCGCCCGCTTTCCATCGCGGCCATCCCCTGGTGAATCAGGGTGTGGATCTCTTCTTCTCGCTCATCGAGACGATGATGTGCCGGATCGTGACACGGATAGGACGCCTGCTCTTCTGACTCTGACGATGACTGATTGGTCATGAGACCTCCCTTTCCCGTTCAACGAGAGACGAGCCCTGGTGGTTCTCGACCGTGCTTTCACTCTGGCCACGGATTGCCGTGGTCATCACAATTGTTTTCTATCATCCACTGCACGTGCCGCTCGGCCCAACTCATCTGCTGCTCGACCTCTCGTTGCCGTTCCCGTTTGAGCCACCGTTGCACACGAAAGCGCGTGCCAAACCGATGTGTTTTGCCTTCAAAGGTGACTGTATACACCACCTTCCGCTGGCCATCGCTTCCCTCCTGTTCTTGCAACGTTGCTCCAAGATCAGCAAGCTGGCGCATGGTCTTGTTCCACCGCTGTTCGGCGCGATGGGCTGCTGTTTGTTGCCGTTGCTCCCGTTGCTGCTGTCGATACCGAGCGAGTGCGAGTCGGCTTTGCGCTCGTTGTTGTCGTTGCTTTTTTGTCTTCTGGCTCACGAACATCCCTTGTTGGTGGTTGGCGTGTCGCGATGGGTACTCGCGCTTTGCCCTTCAGCTGAAACTCACACCGCTGCACCTACACCATACCGCATCTTACAGGCACATGTAAAGCGTTGCGCCTTTTGGCGAATGAACACGCTCTGATCATGGTGACCCGCCCAGTGGTCATCCCTTTTCTGTCAAATCGGGTATAATAGGCCCTGCGTCACGTAATACTAAACCGCGCCCTGTGATAGAATAAAGGAGGTGAACTAGCAAGCAGAGAAAGAGACGACATGGCAAGGATCACGCGAGCAGCAGCACATTTAACAAGAGAAGAAGTGAAGAACCGAATGACTACCGATCCACGTCCCTTGTATCGACAACGATGGCTGATCATCTATAACGCGCTGGTGGAGCCACGGAAGGCAGAGGACATGGCCTAATACATACGTCGATGACAGAAAGGGCAAGATAGTTATATCCCAGCTATAGTATCAAGCAGGAATGCAGAAAAGCGGTAGGAAATGTATTATGGCCGTGAGAAAAGCAACGTCAGTTCCTTCATCTGGCTGATGGATGGCAACAGAAGGGGGCGGAAGAACCATTTACCACTGCTACTCCGCAGGGAAAGTACTTGTTTTGCCGCTTTTCTGCATATTTGCGAGTGTTTCTGGCTATATATAACTATCTTGCCTTTCATGTCATCGACGTATGTATTAGGCCTTCTTCGCAAGCCTGCCACATGCTGCCAAACGCTCATCGGACTGACCACTACTCTTTCAAAGTCACACACGGGTGTACTGCCCACATTACCGCCGGCGGCTACTCTTGTCGCGATTAAGCGCATCGTCGAGCGTCTCATGCAAATACTCGAAGTCCTCCACATCCAGTTGCAGTTCAACAGCGGCCAGATCGTCGGTCCGAGCACGGCCCTCCTCGAAGAGCTGCAGAACGAGGGCCAGCCCGATCTCCAGGTCGCTTTCCTCCCCTTCAACCTCTTCCTCCTCAGCTTCCTCCTCAACTGGCCCCGTCTGAGTAAAACCCATAGTTATGCGCGCGCAACGGAAGCGACTGGTGAGCTTTAACGCATCGGTGGAAAGCTCCTGAGCCAGTTCGCGCACGACCTCCATCATCTGGACGAAAGCGTCCTGCAATTGTTCCAGGGCATCTTCTTCCTCTGGGGGCGAGAGCTCTTTTTCACCCAACGCTTCGCTACTTGTTGGACGAGTGCTGGCCACATCTTCTGGCAGGTGCTGGCGCGCCAACTCATTCAGCTTGTCGAGAGCCTGAGCGAGGGAGGGGGAAAAAGCACTGCTCCCTCCTCGTTCTGTCGACTTCACGCTCCCCTGCTCACTCGCCTCGTCCAGAGTGTTTTCTTCCTCCTCGTCCTCTTCTCTATCCAGTCCTGCCGCCTCCTCTATCACCACTATCTGCTGGTGCAGTTGTTCAGCCACGTCACGGCTCATGTAGGCAAAGATCCGCGTCTGCCCTGATGCCGCGAGCAACACAAACGGTGGCCAGTCACGGTAGCGTTCTCGACTGCGCAGGTAATGCACCTCCGCCAGGCCCAAGGTGTCCAACCGCAACGAAAGTTCCATCAATCTCTCCTCCTGAGCAGGCCATGCAGGCCAGACAGACCGCTCTAGGAGATGGTCTGCTCAGGGTTCTCCTCTCTTCTGTGTAGTCGTCACCATCATACCACAAGAGGTCTCTCCTGGCACAACTTTCTCTCGCTTGCAACTAGGAGGCACCATATTTTTTCCGTCTAAATTGTAAATGAGAGCATTCGATGGCGGCAAAATGAGAGCATTCGATGATGTAAGTAAGGCAAGGAACTTTTTGCAGAAGTAAAAGGGACTCCACCGGCCTGTATAGGACTTTGAGCAGCCAAGGAAAGGGAAAAGGAACGCTGAGAGTACGTCAGATACTTGTACCATTTTGCCGCCAATCGAATGCTCTCATTTACAGGCTGGACATGTAGAAAGCGATTTCATATGACAAGAGTTGCATTGAATCTTGACGAGTGATGGGGTAGGAGAGGCATTTCACGTCTGTTTTGTAGCCAGGGAGCAGCAATTATGAGCTCGCCGTGCCTGAAAACTCTCACCCAGTTCTCTGTTGCCTCCTCCTTTGCGCTTCGTAGCAGCTTACGTGACACCGGGCCAAGTAGCGTTGGAACCACCTGGAACTGGCGAGGCGCTGGCAACCACACACATCGCACATGATCTGCCGGGACTGCTATGCTCGAGGGCTCACGAGCCCTCTCCCTTCAGAGGCGTCACCTGCTCTGCCAACCTCAATTTCTGCTTACGTGGCAGGCGCTTGAGCTCATGTTCTGCTCGCAATGCCTCTCCTTTGCTGTTGAACGTCCAGGTAGCAACGAGAGAGACAGGTCGATGGGATCGGGTGTAGCGTCCTCCCTTTCCAGCATTGTGCAGAGCAATGCGTCGCTCGACATTGCTGGTATACCCAGTGTAGAGCGTCCCATTAACGCAGCAGACCATGTAGACGTAGTGTGCTTGCGGATGATCTATACTCCCCTCCTAGCTCTTT
>Ga0209647_1004604_pt1 | contig 10317 bp, 7 predicted proteins | sample GraSoi_2013_60cm_FD_185827 | JGI IMG/M metagenome (GOLD analysis project Ga0209647, IMG submission 185827) | Grasslands soil microbial communities from the Angelo Coastal Reserve, California, USA - Sample 9_17_2013_60cm (SPAdes) (version 2) | ecosystem: Environmental > Terrestrial > Soil >...
ATTGGCGAGCCTGACGTTTTCCATCGTCGCTCTGTCCGCCACCACTCTGCGGGCGCAGGATCCGCCCTCCAGCGCTCCGCCGCCACCCAGCAAGCCGCAACCCAAGCCGAAGAAGAACGTGGACTCCGCGGTAAGTTCGGCGCCCGACCAGCCGCAGTGGGATCCCTTGCGGGCAGAAAAGGATCTCGACGTCGGCAAGTACTACATGAAGAAAGGCGACATTGACGCCGCCATCGACCGCTTCGAAGACGCGACGACAGCCAAGCCGGGTTATGCGATTCCCTTCCTCTATTTAGGAGAAGCCTACGAAAAAAAAGGCAAGAAAAAACCCGCCGTAAAAGCCTACCAGCGCTACCTCGACCTCTATCCCCACGCCGAGGACGGCGACAAAATCCGCAAGAAGATCGAAAAGTTAAACAAAGAAATCGACAAAGACAAAAACAAGCTGTAGCGGCCACCTTCAGGTGGCCAACCTCCCAACACGTTGTCATCTTGAGGAGCACGCCGTTTGTGCTCCGAAGGACCTCAACTGATGCCCTTTGCGAGATTTCGACGTTGAGATCCTTCTTGCTGCAGTATTTGGTGTGGGAACCTTCAGCCGCGTGCGAGTTGTCGCCCTACCGCGCCAGGTGATCCAGAAACTTCCGCGCCGCGCGGAAATGCTCGTAGCGCTTTTCCTCCGCCCGAAATTCCGGCGAATGCGAAATCAAGCTGCAGCCCGACCGCCGCGTAGGATGCTTCACATGCAGCATCTCGTGGTACAGCACATACTCCACGACAAATTGCGGTACACCCGGCCGGTCCATCCGCCGGTTCAGCACAATCTGGTTCGGTCCGGGATCGTAGCAGCCAAACTGCCGTCGCCACGTCCGGCTGCTCCACGCAATGTGCGGCCGTTCCAGCTGGCGCGAAAAATATTGTTCGTTCAGTTGTTCGAAGATTACGGCCAGATCGTGATGCTCCCCCTTCGCCGACGCCTGCGCCGACCGCACCCGCCTCCGCCGCAGGTGATTGATCCGGCTGCGCGTCCGGTCTGAACGCGCATACTCCAAATAAGGCCGCACCAGCGCCCGCGAAGGCCGGCGACGAAACACCCGCGCCAGCAACAACGCCGCGGCACCCTCGAACACCACCAGCGGGGCGCGCTGCAAAAGATCGGAAAAGCGCACGTAGTAGACGTCGCCGCGCCGCCGCAACGTAATCACCAGGCTGCTGTAAGCATAAAACTCAACGTGAAAATGCGGCGGCCGCCCTTCGCAACCGATCCGGGTAAACATCCGTTGAAATAGCGCTTCTCCGCCTGGGACGTGGGACCCAACTTTGCCGCGCGGACTCAATGCTTACGCCTCAATTCTTTCTCCGGATCGGAGGCGGCGCCGCTTTCTTCCTGGCTTTTTCCGCTTCGCGCAATGCATCCTCGGTGCCTTCCACGGCATCGTCGAGGTTGTCCTTATAGGTTTCCATCTCGGGGCCGCTCGAGGCGTACTTTCTCAATATCTCCAGAAAGTCCTTGGTTTTCGTGGCCAGCAAATCAATTCCCTGCCGGATGTTGTCCTGTTTTTCCAGGCCAAGCTGGATCAGATCCGCGGCGTCATCCACGCAGCCGATGTAGGAATTCATCAGATAATTCAGCATTTCCCCGTGCTTGTTGGACGACGGATGGTCAAGCTCGTACTGAAATTTCGTCAGGCGGTCTTCCGCAAAAGTCAGAAAAAGCTTGATGCGGTCGTTGGTCGTCTCCGCATCGCGGATTTTTTCCGCCTCGACGGAAGAAAGGTAGTCTTTGTCGGCCCGCTGCGCGAAGGCAGGCCCGGGCAACACCCCGCAGGCACCGGACACTGTGGCCATGCTCAACAACGCAAGTAATAATTTTCTTTTCATGGTTTCGCCTCAGCTGCGGGAGGCGCTTTCTCCGGATCCTTGGTTCGCCGCGGAAACAGGTGCCGGATCAGCGCGTCATCCATGTCGATCAATTCCTTGCGCACAATTTCCAGGGGCGGCCGCACATCTTCCGGCGCGACCAGTAGCGTATCCTCCACCTCGCGGATGCCTTGCCGGACTTCCAACTCCAACTGCCGGTAGCTTCCCGGATGCCGGTCCGCATCCGGCTCCTGTTTCCTCAGAAGCTCAAACGCCTGTCGCACGTTGTCCCGGTATTTCTCGAAAATCAGCCCCACGGCATTGTAGTCGCCGGCCTTGCCCGCCTGCGTCGCGGCGTCAAATTGCGCCGGGCCCAGTTTTTGCAGGTCCTTAACCTTCGAGCCGGCGTGAGTATCCCGATCAAAGTGTTCCTGCAATTCTTTCAATCTGTCTGCAATCGCCAGCGCAACCGTGCAGGAAAGCAGCGCGGCTCCCAGCAGGACAGCCAACCGGCTTCCCCGCCCGGCCCGCCGGTCATCTTTTCTTCTCCGCCCGTTTTTCGAGGACATGAATCCGCTGGTTCGCCTGCCAAACCTGGTCCGGATGCTGGTTCTGGTCCAGGTCCAGAAATTTTCGATACGCGTCCAGGGCGGGTTGAACCTGATTGAGTTTATCGTAACAAAGCGCCCGAATAAACCACACGCCGGCGCCCGGCTTTTCCAACTTGTCCACAACGTCGTAGCCCGCCAACGCCGCGGCGTAATTGCCACCCTGATAAAAAGTCGCCGTCAGATCTTTCCAGTAAACGACGTTGTTCTTGTCCAGTTGAATCGCGATTTTCAATTCGCGTTCGGCGTCGGCAAATTCGCGCTTCTGCAGGTACAGGCGTCCCACGCCGCCGTGGAGTTGCGCATCACGCGGCGCCAGCGCGATCGCTTGTTTCAGCGCCGCAATGGCCTCATCCAATTTGTTTTGCCCGACAAAAATGTCGGCCCGCAACCGCAACGCATCCAGCGATGGCGCCTGCCCGTTCCCCGGCTTATCCGTTTCCGCCAGCGCTTCATCAAACTGTTTATTGGCGACCAGAAGTTGCACGAACCGCGTCCGCACAGCGGAGTCTTTCGGGTCCGATGCAAGGTAATTGCGGTAAGCCTCCAACGCATCCGGCTTGCCCTCCGCATCAAGGCTCAGAGCCAGCCCGCGCAGCGCCAGCGCAGAATTCGGCTGACTCTCGAGAACGGCCCGAAACCTTTTCTCAGCGTCCGCCGGCCGTTTCAGTTGCAGGTACATTTCCCCAAGATGCGTCTGCGCTTCCGTATCGGAGGGGTTCAGATGCGCCGCTGCTTCATACGAGTCCGCCGCGCCCGCTAAATCACCGGAGCGCTCCAGCGCAATACCCAGAAGAAAACGCGGCCGGCTTTGACTGGCCATCAGAGCCACAGCCTTGCGCAGTGGCGGCGCGGCCGCAGCGGCATCTTTTTCCAGCAGCAAAATGCCCAGGTTCAGTTGGGCCTCCGCCATTTTTGGATCCAGCGCCACGCAGCGCTCGTACTCGGCACGCGCTTCGTCCACGCGATTCAGACCCGTGTACGCGTAAGCCAGTTGGAAATGCGCGAACGCGACATCTGGTTTCTCTGCAAGGAATTTCTGCAGCGGCGGGATGGCCGATTCGAAATTGTTTCTGTCCAGCGCCGCTTGAGCCTCGTCGAGCAGATCGTTCAGCGGATTTTGCACTTTTTGCGGTTTGGCTTGCGAGGGCTTCTTCGAAGGATTCTGTGGCTGTTGGAAACCCGTTGCAGGCGACGCGGTAAGGATAAAAGTACAAAGTGCGGCGAAAATGGCCAGCGGCATCGTTCGCTGCATTCGTATACGCATCACGGCTCTCGCGAACTTGTCTTGCCGTTTTCGTTGCGCGCGTTTGTTACGCCATCCAGCGCTGTGATCCCGTTGCCCGGACGCTTCGCCGCACCGTTTCCGTTCGCCAGCGCTTTCGCCAAATAACGCCCCGTGTGGGATTGCGCGTTGCGCGCCACCTGCTCCGGCGTGCCTGTGGCGATTATTTTCCCGCCTTGATCGCCGCCTTCCGGCCCCATGTCAATCAGCCAGTCGGCGGACTTAATCACATCCAGATTATGCTCGATTACCAGCAGTGACGCGCCCGACTCCAGCAGCCTGCGAAACGCTCCCAGCAGTTTCGCGATGTCGTCGAAGTGCAGTCCCGTCGTCGGCTCGTCCAGAATATAAAGCACGCCCTGATTCTCCGAACGGGTAAGATGCGCCGCCAGCTTCAAACGCTGCGCCTCGCCGCCAGAGAGAGTCGTTGCCGATTGCCCCAGCCGCAAATAGCCCAGCCCAACCTCGTTCAGCACGCGAAGCTTGGAAACCACCTTCGGCACGTTCACAAAAAACGCCAAAGCCTCGCGCACCGTCATTTCCAGGACATCGTGGACGTTTTTCCCGTGGTAGCGTACTTCCAGGATGCTGGACTTGAACCGCTGTCCGCGGCACTCTTCGCAAATCAACTCCACGTCGGCCAGAAACTGCATTTCGACGGTCACCGTCCCGTCGCCCTGGCACGTCTCGCAACGCCCACCGGGCACGTTGAACGAAAAATGGCCCGCCGCATACCCCCGCCGCTTGGAGTCAGGTGTCTCCGCAAAAACATCCCGGATTGCGTCGAACGCCTTCATATAAGTGGCCGGATTCGAACGCGGAGTGCGCCCCACCGGCGATTGATCCACGATAATCACTTCCTTGATCTGGTCGTCGCCGTCCAGTCGGTCACAAAATTCCTTGATGCTGGCGCTGTTGCGTTTCGCCAGCAAGGCTCGATAGAGCACGTTGTGAACCAGTGTCGATTTTCCAGAGCCGCTCACGCCCGTCACTACGGTCAGCGTGCCCAGCGGAAGCATCAGATCCACATTCTGCAGATTGTGCAGCGTCGCGCCATACAGGCGCAGAAATTTCCCCGTGGGCTTGTGCCGCGCTGCCGGAACTGGAATTCGCGCCTCACCGCTGAGATATTTCCCGGTGATGGATTTCGAATCCTTCAGAATTTCCTCATAGGTCCCGGAAAACAGCAGCTTCCCGCCCAGTTCGCCCGCGCCCGGCCCAAGATCAATCACCCGGTCCGCCGCCTGAATCGTGTCCGGGTCGTGCTCCACCACCAGGACCGTGTTCCCCAGATCGCGCAGCGATTTCAGGATATCAATCAATCGTTGCGTGTCGCGCGGATGCAATCCAATTGATGGCTCATCCAGCACATACATCGCGCCCACCAGATGCGAGCCCAGTGACGTCGCCAGCTGAATACGCTGCGATTCTCCGCCGGAAAGTGTCGAAGTAAGCCGGTCGAGCGTCAGGTAATCCAGCCCGACTTCATCCAGAAATTGCAGCCGGGTGCGAATCTCCTCCAGGATCTTGTCTGCGATCTTTCTTTGCGCTTCCGTCAGTTTCAATTCCGCAAAAAACACCCGCGCGTCTTTCACTGTCAGTTTGCAAAGGTCGGTGATCGATTGGCCGGTAACCCGCACCGCGCGTGCTTCTGCGCGCAGCCGCGTACCGCCGCATTCCGGGCACGTCGCGTAGCCGCGATACCGGCTCAAGAACACGCGCACGTGCAACTTGTATTTCTTTCGCTCCAGCCAGGTAAAGAAACCCTTCACGCCTTCGAAATCGTTTTCCGGATCGCCCTCCAGGATCAGTCGCCGCTGCTCCGCGGTCAGTTGCCGCCAGGCCACGTTCGTCGGCACGCCGCGGCTCTTCGCCCATTTCTTCGCGTCCTGCAGCAGCACCCGGTACTTCGGCTTGGTCCACGGCTCGATTGCGCCGTCGTCCAGCGACTTGCTCGGGTCCGGCACCACCAGGTTCAAATCAAAATCAATCGTGTTGCCGAATCCCTGGCAGCGCGGGCACGCCCCGTACGGATTGTTGAAGGAAAACAGCCGCGGCTCCGGCTCTTGATACAGCGTGCCATCGTTCTTGCATTCAAATCTTTCATTGAAGGTGATTCGCTCGGCCGGATTCCCGTCGCCGTCGGCCACAAATTCCAAAATCGCTTCCCCGCCCTCGCGATAGCAAATTTCGATGGAGTCCACCAGCCGCGAGCGCGATTCCGGATTCACCGCCAGCCGATCCACCAGCACCCAGACCGGCTTCGCAAAATTCACATCCAGCAGCGTTTCCGGCGAAGAAAATTCATGCACCCGCCCGTCCTGATACAGACGGTTGAATCCGCGTTTCTGCAGTTCCACCAGAACGGAACGAATTGCCTCCGGCGTTGGAGGCGCCGCTTTCTTGCGTGCGGACTTCTTTCCCGCGCCAAGAGGCTCGGCCGTTGGCATGCGCAATTGATACAGAATGTAGAAACGCCGCCCCGCCTTCAACGCCAGCACGCGATTCCCAATTTCTTCCGGCGAATCGCGCCGCACTTCGCTGCCGCACTTGATGCAAAACGTCTGCCCGCACCGCGCGAACAATAACCGCAAATAATCGTAAATCTCCGTGGAAGTTGCCACCGTCGAGCGCGGATTCCGCGTCGAGTTCTTCTGCCGGATCGCCACCGCGGGCGCGATGCCAGAAATCTCGTCCACGTCCGGCTTTTCCATGCGCTCCAGAAACTGCCGCGCGTAGGCCGAGAGCGACTCCACATACCGCCGCTGCCCCTCCGCGTACACCGTATCAAACGCCAGCGACGATTTTCCCGATCCGCTCACACCCGTAACCACCGTCAGCGCATTGTGTGGAATATCCACGCTCACGTTCTTCAGGTTGTGCACCCGCGCCCCGCGGATGCGCAAAACCTCCTGCTGCTCGAGGATGGGGGGTAAGGTTTCAGTCGTGGCCAAAGGGAAGCCCAGACAGCGCGCTTTCCGCACACTGCCTAAACTTCAAAGTATACTTCTCCAGTGAAATGCGAGCAAATCGGCTCGCTGAGTATTTATCTCGGCTGATTACTGTTGCTGCAGCCGGATGCTGCCAATTCCTCCGTTGACCGAAAGATGAATCGTGGTCGGCGATTTGCCATACGCGGCATTCACGTATTGCCCGTCTTCTTCTTTCAGCCCGTGCGTGTCAATCGAGCCCAGGCCGCCGTGAACCACGGCCACCACTCCCACATCTTTCGGCAAACGAATCGTTGCTTCGCCCACGCCGCCTTGAATTTCCGCTTCCAGATCTTTTGCGCGCTCGCCGGTCAGGTCCACGTCCGCCTGCCCCGCGCCGATATTCAATTCCAACCTCGTCAGGTCGACCTTTGCGAAGCGCAAAACGCCCCGGCCCGCGCCAATATCAATCTCCAGATCGATGGGGATGGAATCATTCACCTTCAGATTCCACGTATTGTCGGAATTCGTCACCAGCGTCCCGCCGCCCTCCTGGTCAATGCTCAAGTCTCCCGCGCCGTTGTTGACGGAATACTCAATCTTCGGCTCCTGCCAGGAACTTCCAAACGAAAAATCGGCGTTTAAGAGCGACTCCGCACCCCCGCTCATGGACAGGTCTCCAGCGGGCATCTTCACGGACATGCGCACCGATTTCGCGTCTTTCTTGTCAATCGATTCCAACTTGTGCGACTTCATCGTGGAGTGGCTCGGCCATTCGTGCGCGGCATACGTGTGCCCTCGCCAGATCAGCCCCAACAGTACCAGCAGAAAAATAACTGTCCCCAGCGTGATGCCGACGGGAAACACGGACGGCGCCGCGGGATTGCGCAGCCGGCGCGAGCGGTCCCAGAACATGCCCGCCCCCGCGAAAATCAGGATTAGCGGCCAATACTTCCCCACCACCGGCCAGGGATCTAGATTGGGAAACTCACGCGTGAGCAGTATCAATAAGCCAAACGCAATCAACAGGATCGGAAACACCACCGAGCCGCTTCGAACCACGCGATTTTCCGCCATCTCCACCCTCTCTACGAATAGCTACGCAAATTCCCCCAAAATGTTCCCTTCCCACTTTTTGTAGCGGCCGCCTTCTGAGGCGGGCGCCCTGTTGACCGCATCCTATGTCCGCGACACTGACACGTCAATTCGCAACTTCCCAAATCCCTATGCTAGAGTTCGCAGCAGCATCCAAGGAACTGCAACCATGGCCCCGTTCGACCGCATTATCTGGATCGTCCTAGACAGCGTCGGCATCGGCCCCCTCCCCGACGCCGCCGAGTATGGCGACACCGGCCGCACCACGCTCGGCCACATCACCGAATATCGGGCCCTGCAAATCCCCACCCTCGCCGATCTCGGTCTCGCCAACATTGCCCCGCTCCAGCATCTTTCTCCTACCGCCGCTCCCAAAGCCTCTTACGGCAAAGGGGCTACTCACTCCCCCGGCAAAGACACCACCACTGGCCACTGGGAGATGGCAGGCGTCTGGCTCGACCAGGCTTTTCCCGTTTACAAGCACGGCTTCCCGCCAGAAATTATCGAACCGTTCGAAAAGCAAATCGGCCGCAAAACGCTCGGCAACAAACCCGCCTCCGGCACCGAAATCTTGAAGGAACTAGGCGAAGAACATGTCCGCACCGGCAAACCCATCGTCTACACCTCTGGCGACAGCGTTTTCCAAATCGCCGCACATGAAAGCGTCATACCCGTGCCCGAGCTTTATCGGATGTGCGAAATCGCCCGAAAACTTCTCGACGGCAAGCATCGCGTTGGCCGCGTCATCGCCCGGCCTTTCGAAGGCTCCGCCGGCCATTTCACGCGCACTCCGCGCCGCCACGACTACGCCGTCGATCCTCCGAAACCGATGCTGATAGATGTGCTCGCCGAAAAGAAAATTCCGGTCTTTGGCATCGGCAAAATACACGACATCTACAATGGCCGCGGCGTCGACGATTACGTCACGACAAAATCAAACACTGACGGCATGGAAAAATTAACCGCGGCGCTCGGGCAGCGGCCGCAAGGACTGATCTTCTGCAACCTCGTGGATTTCGACATGCTCTTCGGCCACCGCAAGGACCTGGAAGGATTCGCCCGCTCGCTCGAAGAGTTCGACGCGCAACTGGCGCCGTATCTGAAGCTGCTCCGCGCGAAAGATCTCCTGATCATCACCGCCGACCACGGCTGCGACCCGGACCCGCGATGGGAGACCACCGACCACTCCCGCGAATACGTTCCTATTCTCGCCTACACACCCGCGCGGAAAACCGGCGCAAATCTAGGCACAAGAGCAACACTCGCCGACATGGGCCAAACCATCGCGGAAAATTTTGGCGCCGCAATCCCTCACGGCGCCAGCTTTCTGCCACTCCTAGCGTAGCGGCCACTTTCAAGTGGCCCCGCGGCCTCTTGTAGCACAGCCATTCCTGGCTATGCTCTTGGGTTTTGTTCAGGAGACCGGTGCTTCAGCCCCGGCATAAATCTTCGCGAAGAAACTTCCTGAGTTACTTCCCGGAAACGCCGCTGCTCGCCGTAGGCGCGTAGTACCCGTTTCTCGTCCGCGCCACCAGCTTCCCGTGCCCACGCGGTGGAATCACGTCCACATGCACGGTTCGAAACGTCCCGTCCCTCGCTCCATTCGACGGATAATACGCCAGCGTGTATTGGTGCCGGATATCGTGCGCCACCTGCTCGCAAATCGCGTGCACGTCGTCCACGTTTTCCGGGAAAAACGCCAGCCCGCCCGAAGCCTGCGCAATTTCTGTCAGCGCCCGCCTCGCATTCTTCGCGCTTTTCTTGTTTTCCTGGCCCAGCAAACCGATCGTGTAAATCACCGTCGAGGTCTTTTGCACTTCCCGCAGCGTCTTCTCCAGCGAATTCCGGCTGGTATTGTCTTCGCCGTCCGTGACGATCAGCAGCACCTTTTTCTCTTTCGCGCCCTTCTTCAGGTGATCCAGCGACCCGATGATGGCGTCATAGAGCGCCGTGCTGCCTCGCGAATCGATTCGCTCCAGCGCTTCCTTCAACTCAGGAATACTGCTGGAGAAATCCTTGTCCAGATCCAGGTAAAAGTCGTCGTTGAAATTCACCACGAACGCTTCGTCCTGCGGGTTGCTGCTCTGCACCAGCGTCAGCGCCGCTTCGTTCACCCGCGGCCGCTTGTCGCGCATACTGCCGCTGTTGTCGATCACCAGCCCCATGCTGACGGGAATGTCTTCGCGCTTGAAGATGGAAAGCTTCTGCTCAACTTTGTCTTCATAGACGCGGAAATTATCTTGCGTCAGGCCGTCGACAAACTTTCCACGATCGTCGTTTACTGTCGTGTGCAGCACCACCAGGTTCACGTCCACCTTGATGCGCCCACCCTGGGGAGAAGTGCCGCCTTCCTGTTGCCCCGGGGGAGGCGGGGGCGGAGGAGCCGCAACCGGAATTTGCGCGTACGTTCCACTTGCGGCGAAAAACGCCGCAAGCAGAAGACACACGGTCAGAAGTCCGAACTTTTGAAGGCGGGTAAAAGTTTCAGTGAGCCGGCGCGTAATAGCCGGTCTTGGAGTAAGTAGAGAGGGGTGGGAGT
>Ga0209647_1004605_pt1 | contig 10316 bp, 7 predicted proteins | sample GraSoi_2013_60cm_FD_185827 | JGI IMG/M metagenome (GOLD analysis project Ga0209647, IMG submission 185827) | Grasslands soil microbial communities from the Angelo Coastal Reserve, California, USA - Sample 9_17_2013_60cm (SPAdes) (version 2) | ecosystem: Environmental > Terrestrial > Soil >...
CCCCAGCCCCCCGCCGATGAGTGTAGCAATGGCCAGGTTGACAATAAATTCAAAGTTAATGACGCGTGCTATGTTCATTACCGACGCACCCAGGACTTTTCGAACGCCAATCTCTTTCATTTTCTTAACGATGTTGAGCGATACCAGCGTAAACATGCCAATGCCGGTCATCAAGGCCGCGAAGAAACCCAGGAAACCAAACATGATGACCACATTTTTGTTTATGTCATTGGTTTCCTGCAACTCCTGATCAATCATCAGTCCGTTGTATTGCGTATTGGGAAACACCTCTTTCCATCTTTTTTCCATGAACGCGTTCACAGAGGCCATCTTTTTGGGGTCGGTTTTGACAATCAATTGCTCATAGCGGGCGGGAGCAATATACCGGATCATCAGCGGCTGAATGGGCTGCCATAAGGCGCGCGCATAAACATTCTTAATGACGCCGATAACATACAACGGAACGGTATCATTCCATACCAGTCGCTTTCCAATCGGGTTGTCCCTCCATCCATATTCTTTTACCAACTCCTCTGTGACCAACACGGACTCCTTGTGATCGGTCCCGGAGTCCTTTTGGAAGTTCCGTCCCGAAACCAATTTCATGTCCATCGCTTCAAAATAATTATCCCCGATGTCCATGATGTCTATTTCCCGTACAAGGGATTCAAATTTCACTGGATCTTTGTACCAGGAGTTGGCAATGTGGTGATGCGTACCAGCAATTAATTCAATGTCTTTGTTGGACGCCAAGGCATCACGATAGGTATTGAACCCTGCCTCATTGTTTGTCCAGGTCGAGATCACGCCATGGGTTGCAAAACCAAGGTCATAATTCTTTTGATACTCCCCATTATTGTAGAACGCAACGCCCATGATAATAGCAAGGAGGGAAATGACAAACTGCCCGCCCAAAAGGATGCGGGTAAACCAATTGGTGCCGCCGAACCTTGCTTTGCCTTTGAGAATACTGACTGGCTCAAAGGAAGTGATATAAAACGAGGGATAACCGCCGGCAATGAGAGCCGTAACGACCAGCAGGAATACGAGGAAAATCAAGAATCCGGCGTTATCCGCATAGCTTAGCGTAAGTTCCAGCCAGGGCCACAACGAATCATAGGCAGGTACCATCCATTCAGCCAGAAGCAATCCCGCTATCAAACCCAAAAAACAGAGGATTAGGTTCTCTCCCAGAAATTGAAAAATCAACTGGCTTCTCATCCCCCCCATTACTTTCCGAATTCCAATCTCTTTCAAGCGGCGGCTCGAAATAGCAATAGAGGTATTGGTGAAATTGAAGCAGGCGAGCAAGAGCAGCAACGCGGCCATAATCGCCGGGACCGTCACGGCTTCAGGAGGAATTCCACCGCGCAGGTCGTCGCTGAAGACTCTGGGGTTTTGCCGGTTGCGCTCCATCATCCCTCTGAAATTCTCGAGGTAGTAGTGCGTTACTTTAAAATCTTCGCGTGATTTGTTTTGAGGTTCAATGTAGTTCTGGAGTTGCTGCTCAATGGCCTCCACGCGGGCAGGGTCTTTGACTTCCAGAAGCAGCGTAGTCCATTTTTTCCAGCTTGATTCAGTTTGATCGGGATCCAGATTGATGTCCCAATAATTATCAAAAGCGGTGATGACTTCGAATTGAAAACTCGAATTGAATGGGAGTTGCTTGAAGACACCGCCCACGATAAACTCCTTGGGCCTTCGTACCCCGTCTTTTCCCAAAACAATTTGGGTCAATGGCTTACCGACGGCATCTTCTGTGTTGTAATATTTACGGGCTACCTCATCGCTGATCAGTACTTTGCCTTTGTTATAGAATTCTGAAAAAGCACCGTACTTTAATGTATACGTGAATAATTCAAAAAAAGCGGAGTCTGCAAACGCTATATTGGTGCCAAAAACTTCTTCTCCTATCCGCATATCGCTGTACGTCAATTGATATCGAATGACTTTCGAGACATCCTTGAAATTCTGCCGGATGGCATTTGCTAACGGCATAGGCGCCATGCCGTGCCGTTCATGCTTGTCCTGAAAATCCCTGGTGAATTGAACACGGTAGATCTTTTCGGCATTCAGCTGGCTGTGATCCCACGTTTTGGCAAATTCCCAGTTGAGATAGGCGACCACGCAACAGGCGATGGCAATACCCATTCCAAACACATTGATGAGAATAAAGAGTTTATTCTTCATCAGGCTCCGCAGGCTGATGAGGAGGTAGTTTTTAATCATGGGGAAGGGTTTGAATCATTAGACAGGTGGAGGTACGTATGGGTTGCATGGAAGAGCCAATACTATGCCAACGTGACCACCCGTATAAACTGGGATGAAATCGCCGGTCGTAAATGAATTATTTTTTTAATCTGTTCAATTTCGTTCATCCTCGTGTTCAGTTTTAATCTTGAAAAGATTTTTACCCAGGTTAATAATTAGCGTGCTTGAAACGGAACCAATACAGGGACACGAAGGACACAACGAACCACAAAGGACAACGCTCTTGCCCACTGCTGCCTACCTATTGTCAACTCCCTTTTCAATTGTGAACCTCTTTGCCTACTGCCAATTGCCTACTTCCCCCAGGCCCAAAAACGAATAAGCCCACCACAAAGAGGCGGGCCTATTCTACCTAAACCTAAACTATGAAGAACGCATCAAGGTCATCAAAACCCTGAACTCTTTATAACCAGACGTTACTCTAGATATGGAAATGCTCCTTAATATTTTCTGTCACTACTTTGCCGTCGAACAGGTTGACAATGCGGTGAGCATAGTTAGCATCGTACGGAGAGTGCGTGACCATGATCACGGTAGTACCTTCCTCATTCAATTGTGAAAGCAATTTCATTACTTCTTCACCATTGGCAGAATCAAGATTACCCGTAGGCTCATCGGCCAATATCACCTTAGGCTTTGCAACAATTGCCCGGGAAATGGCTACCCGCTGCTGCTGTCCCCCGGAAAGTTGCTGGGGAAAATGGTTTCTGCGATGCATGATGTTCATTCGTTCGAGCACGGCTTCCACACGTTGTTTTCTTTCGCCGGAAGGCACTTTAAGGTACAGCAGGGGAAGCTCCACATTTTCAAACACCGTGAGTTCATCGATCAGGTTAAAACTCTGGAACACGAAGCCGATGGAGCCTTTGCGCAGTTGAGCACGCTGACGTTCGGAGTATTTGGCTACTTCGTGGTCTCCAAAGTGATATTCGCCGTTGGTCGGGTTGTCCAGCAGGCCCAGAATATTCAACAGGGTCGACTTCCCGCATCCGGAAGGCCCCATAATAGCAACAAATTCACCATCCTTTATTTCAAGGTTGATGCTGTTGAGTGCGGTGGTTTCTACTTCTTCTGTGGTATAGACCTTCTCCAGGTTTTTCAGTTTGATCATGTTCTTCTTATTTAGGGTTAGATGGTATAGTTTAGATTTTAGTTGAATGGATTACTCGCTTTTTTTTAAAAGGTTACGGCGGGATCCGGTTTCGGTTGTTTATAAGACGCTGAAGACATCAAATAGTTGCACATTATGCTTTAAATTACTTCTGTCCTGGCTCAACGATCAGGCAAACGCCCGGCTAGTTCAGGATCAAAACTTCATTATTACCAAAATTCTCATACGAAGAAGTGATCACTTTGTCGCCTGGTTTTAGGCCCTCCAGGACTTCAAAGTTTTCCGTATTTTTCCGACCCAGCTTGATATCCCGCTTGACCGCTTTATTGTCCCCGGTCAGTACAAACACCCAATTGCCGCCGGTGTCTTTATAGAACCCACCTACGGGCAGCAACAACTCTTCCGAGGCTTGCCCCAATTCTATTCTCAACCGAAGGGACAGTCCTATGCGAAGGCCGGGCGGAGTTTCGCCAACGAAATTCATGTCCACCTCAAACCTTCCATTGGTGATATTCGGATAAATGTACATGATCACCAACCTGTAGTCCTTCCCGTTAAATGTGGTGGTGGACGGTAGCCCGACCGAGATCTTCGGCAGGTAAAGTTCGTCAATAGGAACCCGCACCTTATAACTTCCAACAATATCCACTTGTCCAAGTCGCTGGCCCTGCGTTACACCCTGGCCTACTTCCCAATGCGAGGTCGACAATTGTCCATCGATGGGTGCCTTGATCGTCAGGTTGTCCAGGATCTTCCCGATACCCTCGAGGTTCAACGACATTCTCCTTTGTGAATATTCCAGATCTTTGAGCTGTTGGATATTGTTGAGGGAATCAGTCTTATAGAAATCATAAGTAATGTTTCTTTTCTCCTGGTTCAATTTGAAGTCCGCTTCGGCTTGCTCCATATCCTGTTTGGCGATAAGCTTCTTTTCATAAAGTTGTTTCTGTCTTTTGTACTTGGGTTCCAGAATGGCCAACTGGTTATCGATTTGGGCAAGATTGGTTCGCTGATCTACATCGTTCTTTTTGATACTCAACCTCGTTTCCCGTGACCGGTTTATACTTTCAATTAATTGTGATTCTTGCTGCAATACAGCAAGTTCACGATTGAGGTTGGTCAATTCCAGGATGACATCACCCTCTTTCAACATGGCGCCGCTTTCGCGCACAATGCGTTTGATATTACCCCCTTCGATGGCATCCAGGTAGACCGTTCTGGCCGGTGCCACAATGCCGGTTTGAGGAATAAATTCCTTGAATTCCCCTCGCTGAACATCTGAAATCGTGATCTTATCTTTTTCAACCTTTAATTTTTGCCGGCGGTCGGCGAAAATAAACTGATAGCCAACAAACACAACCAGGACCGTAATGCCGCCATAGGTCGCTGCACGCTTAATAGTCCAGAACTTCTTATCTAATTTCCGATCCATGAAAGAACAATACGTTTATATCCGCCATCCATTGCCAACAAACGTGCCAACGGCTCCTCACCCTGATTAAGGCACTATTTACGGAGATTTCAGCCTGTTTCCAGTTCAGATGTGAACGCATCTGTCCGTTTACGGACAAGAATTTTATATCTTTAAACCGCAAAAATTGAATTGTGCCTCAATTCGCAGGCTTTCGCCTTTCGGTATCAATATTGCCATTTGCATGCCATTCCCGGCTATCGGGTCAGTGCCACAGGACAAGCCAGGGAAAGACTTATAAACGCATCGCTACACGTTATGACTGAACAAAAACTGGGGAAAATTCTGATCGTCGATGATAACGAAGACCTCCTGAAGGCCGCGAAAATGTATCTCAAGCGCCATTTTACCCAGGTCGACACAGAAAAAAATCCTGAATCGATTCCAGCCCTGTTGGACAACGAAGACTATGATGTGATCCTGCTGGATATGAATTTTACCAAGGATGTCAGCAGCGGCTCGGAAGGGTACTATTGGCTGGAGAAAATTTTACAAATTGATCCTTCTTCGGTCGTCGTGCTCATCACTGCCTATGGCGATGTTCAAATGGCAGTGAAGGCCATTAAAGCCGGGGCCACTGACTTCGTGTTGAAGCCGTGGGAAAATGAAAAGCTATTGGCGACCCTGTTTTCTTCCATGCGCTTACGCGAATCGCGCGATCAGGTCGAAACATTAAAGATCAAGAACCATGAAATCAATGAAGCCATAAATGAAAAATACAGTGAGATCATCGGTCAGGGGCAGGCCATGCAACGTATTTTCCAAACCATTGACCGCGTAGCGCACACGGATGCCAACGTCCTCATCCTGGGTGAAAATGGTACCGGAAAGGAGTTAATCGCGCGCGCGATCCACCGGAACTCGGTCCGTCAGCATGAATCGTTCGTAGGCGTTGATTTGGGATCGATCACCGAGACTCTTTTTGAAAGCGAACTCTTTGGTCATAAAAAAGGGTCGTTCACCGATGCCAAGGAAGACCGCGCCGGACGGTTTGAACTGGCCAATGGCGGGACCCTGTTCCTCGATGAGATCGGCAACCTGTCGATGCCCCTGCAAGCCAAACTGCTGACGGTACTTCAAAACAGAAGAGTAAGCCGCGTTGGCGCAAACAAGGAAACGCAGATCGATATCCGGCTGATCTGTGCCACCAATATGCCGTTGTATGATATGGTAAAAGAGAACCGGTTCCGGCAAGACTTGCTTTACCGTATCAATACCATAGAGATTGAAATTCCCTCCTTGCACGAGCGACTGGAGGATATCCCCCTTCTGGCCAATCATTTTCTAAAGCACTATGCGGCCAAATACGGGAAAGGAGTTTCCAAGATCAGCGACGGGGCGATGGCGCGAATGAACAAACACCCCTGGCCCGGCAATATCCGGGAGCTGCAGCATGCCCTGGAGCGCGCCATTATTCTCAGCAATTCCAACGTGCTGCAACCGGAGGACTTTAATCTGACGGCGTCCACCAGCCGCGAAAACGACCATCCGCTAAGCCTCGATCAGTACAACCTGGAGGAAGTGGAAAAGCTTCTCATTCGAAAAGTCCTGAAGAAATACAACGGCAATATTACGCAAGCCGCGTCAGAGCTGGGATTGACCCGGTCTTCTTTGTACAGACGGTTGGAAAAGTATGGGTTGTGAAAGTGTTGAAGTGTGTTGAAGTGCTGAAGTGTTGAAGTGTTGAGGTTGGTGGGTGCCGAATGGCTAGAGTTGGGACCTCTACATATCGATCCGGTGGCTAACTCCAAAAACAAAACTGCAACGTGTTGATGTTGGGCCTTAACTAATTCATCCAGTCTACACCACTTCAACATTCCAACACTTAAACACTTAAACACTTCACCACCGAACCCTTACCTTGCCTATTTAATCACCCCCCAGATGAACTTCGGTTTCAATGATTTTAGATTCCGCGTAGCGACCCGGGTCGTCCTGATCGGCCTGACGATGATCCTGCTGGTCTACATGATCAACCGGCCCAATATGGTGTTTGCAGCCGGGCTTACCGCGGTCATCCTGGCCTTTCAACTCGTTGAACTCTTTCACTTTTCATCACAAACGAATCGCAAACTCACCCGGTTTCTGGAGTCGGTAAAGTATTCCGACTTCATTTCCGGGTTCACTTCCGACAATAAACTGGGAAGAAGTTTCCGCGAATTGAACGTCGCCTTTAATGAAGTCCTGGAAGCGTTCCGGAAAGCGCGTTCGGAAAAAGAGGAACATTGGCAGTATTTAAATACCGTCGTGCAGCAGGTGCGTACGGGAATCCTGTCGTTCGATGCAGACGGAAACGTTCAGTTGATCAATGCCAATGCCCGGAGGTTTATGGGCGTCCATTCTGTCAAAAATATTTCCGAATTGGCGTCCCGGAATCCAAAACTGCTTCAGGCGTTGAAAGAGGTGGAGCCGGGAAAAAGTGCATTGCACCGGGCCAATGATTTCCAACTTACCATACAAGCCACCGAGCTGCGCGTCAGGGGGAGCACCGTGAAGCTCGTGACGCTTCAGAATATTCAGACCGAGTTGCAGAGACAGGAACTGGAAGCCTGGCAAAATCTCACGCGTGTGCTGCGTCATGAGATCATGAATTCGATCACACCGATTTCTTCGCTTACTTCTACGCTGCGTGAAATTCTGGACCACGATCTCATCAAAAAAGAAGGCCTTTACGAACTGAAGAATGAAGGGGCAGAAGATTTGCGCGAAGGATTGAATACCATTGAAAGCCGAAGCAAGGGGCTGATCAAATTCATCGATGCGTATCGCGAATATACCAGCCTTCCCAATCCCAAGATCAAAACTGTTCGCCTGAAAGACCTCATTGAAAAAGTGGCGCAGCTCATGCGCCCGGAATTAAAAAAAACCACGATCCGGTTTACGTATTCCTGCGAATCAGAATACCTGACGGTCCAGGCAGACGAAGAAATGATTGAACAAGTATTGATCAACCTCATTAAGAATGCAGTCGAGTCGTTGGCCGGTTCGGATAACGGAAAAATTGAGTTAAACGGAAAATACGCGGAAAATGCTCTTCTGATCGAAGTAAGAGACAACGGCCCGGGAATCATCAAGGAGGCCATTGACAAGATCTTCGTTCCTTTCTTTACAACAAAAAAAACAGGTTCCGGAATTGGATTGAGCTTATCCCGGCAGATCATTCAAATGCACAACGGGAATTTGTCTGTCGTGTCGGAGCCCCATATAGAAACCGTATTTACATTGAAGTTTTGAGACTCAGGACTACTGACTCAAGACTGAATTTCGCGGGATCCCAGAAATTCATCCCACTCCTTGTGGCTCATACCGCTGACATCGCGAAGGAAAATAGCATAAGAGGGTTTGTACGGTCGTCGGATAAGCTGCATACCGGCTTCTTCCGGTGTGAAATCACCTTTTTTAGCGTTACACCTTTTACACGCTGTTACCAGGTTGAGCCAGGAGTGGGTACCGCCCCTCGAACTCGGCACAACATGGTCCAGCGTCAATTCTCTTTTGGTTCCACAAAACTGGCATTCAAAATTATCACGCTTGAAAATATTCTGTCTCGTCAGGTTGACTCCTTTGTAGGGAGCATTCACATACCGGTTCAACCGGATAACGGAAGGCATTGGAAAAGTACAGGTGATGGAATGAAGCTTGTGTCCGTTCGCCGGCCGCACCAACTCGCTTTTATTGAGGTAAACCAATATAAACGCACGCTCCACAGAACAGACCATCAGTGGGCTGAAATCCTGGTTGAGCACGAGTACACGGTTGTTCATGATGGGAAAGATAAAACCAATCTTTGGGTTTATCAAGGGGGAATCGGTTGCAGGGCGTAGGTTGCAGATGACAGGTTACCAGTAGCCTGAAGTCGCCATTGAGATAAAGGGGTTAGCGCTTAGGGCCTGGCGCCTGGCGGATTCACACACTGAACATTGACAATCGTTATACGAAAAATGTCTGAAATTGGTTCGTTTCCCTGCCCCGTTGGAGTTAAATCTTTGTTAGGTGTCATCAGCAAGTTCCCTTGTCACATCTTTGCATACTGCCAATTGACTACTTCCTACTCCTCAACTGTTAACTCAATATCCGACGCACTCCCGCCAAATGATGAGTATAAATTTTAGTTTCGGTATTCAATATCCCCTCTTCATTGATATGATCGATCCTCACCCTTCCGGTGGAGTGAATGATCCGGTCGTCTTCCAAAAGAATCCCGGCGTGAATCGGCTTGCCTTCCTTATCGGAAAAAAAAGCAACGTCCCCGGGCCGGGCCTCGGGGAGGGATTTTACTTTCTTGCCCTGGGCAGCCTGTTGCGCGACATGACGGGCGAGGGAATAGCCCGAAATCTTAAAAGTCATTTGAACCAGCCCTCCTGCATCGATTCCAAAAGGGCTCTTGCCTCCCCATTGATAGGGCGCATTGATGTATTTCAATGCGATGGTCTTCAGAAATTCATAGTCTCTCCGCTGACTCAGGCTTTTTGATACGCCATTAAAGGCGAGTTGCTCTTCCATTTTAAAAAGTTCAGAGGTAGAGATGGGGACAATACTGCCCATGACAATTGTCAATGGATTCTTTTTGTATAAAATAGTGGAAGCGATGTCCAGGGTAATTTTGAAATCAGCCTGATTGATCTGTTCCAGGTACGCTGCCGTGATCGAATGATGTTGCCCTGTGTCAATCCAGCCTGCACATTGGTCGGTAATGATCCTGATCGAAATCCACTTTTTGTCGGGAGACACCATCCCCACTTCATAATGATCTCCAAAGAGCAATTGCGTGACTTGCTCAGCGGTATCCCCGGGTCCGGTTCTTACCGGCACTACAGCCAGGCGGCAAACTCCGAAGTCGATGATGTCCATGAATTACCAAAAAATGGCCTTTAGCCGTTTATCTTATTTTAATACGGCTCAGTTCCCGCTTCACATCCTTTTCTTTAATGCTCTGGCGTTTATCGTGAAGTTTTTTGCCTTTCGCCAAAGCTATTTCAAGTTTGGCGTATCCCCGGTCGTTGATAAACAACCGGACCGGGATAAGGGTCAATCCCTTTTCTTCGGCCTTCCCTTCCAGTTTTTTGATCTCCGATCTTTTCAGAAGCAACTTTCGTTCGCGCGCCGCTTCGTGGTTGTAATGGGTACCCTGCGCGTAGGCGTTGATCGTAATGCTTTTCACAAAGAGTTCACCATTATTGAAATAACAATAGCCGTCCTGGAGGTTAACTTTGCCTTCGCGAATCGATTTGATCTCGGTCCCTTTGAGTACCATTCCGCATATGAATTTATCCAGTAACTCATATTCGTAGGATGCCTGACGGTTCCGGATGTTGATCGTATTTGAAAATCGTTCCTTGCTCATAGTCGGTCTTTTTCACCGCAGACCTGTCTGCCGAAGCCTTAGCGCAGGCAGAGGCGCGGAGGCGCAGAGATCAAAAGAATTTTTGGTCAATTTTTTTACTAATACTTGTTAATCAGTCC
>Ga0209647_1004607_pt1 | contig 10315 bp, 6 predicted proteins | sample GraSoi_2013_60cm_FD_185827 | JGI IMG/M metagenome (GOLD analysis project Ga0209647, IMG submission 185827) | Grasslands soil microbial communities from the Angelo Coastal Reserve, California, USA - Sample 9_17_2013_60cm (SPAdes) (version 2) | ecosystem: Environmental > Terrestrial > Soil >...
GGCATGCCGCCATCATGGCCGGCTTCATGGCTCGCCGCCAAACACCCACAGGCGGTGTCCCCGTCGAATTAGCCGTACCCGGCCAAACCTTCATCGATGAGTTCCGCAAACGCGGCTTCGACCTGCGCGTTTCTTAAAGCAAGTAACCCGAGTGACTTGTGTAAGTCCAGTTTATCGATTATACTGTAGACATAACTATTTAGAGCCATGCGCATGCTTCGCCTCGCGGCCGAAAGCATCCCTTGCGCTCAAATGAGCTACTCCCCTCTTGCTTGAGTAGACCGCTACGAGCGACCTGTTCGCCGCAGCGAGATGGCTAATCAGCCTGCCTGGCTGATGTTTTCTCAATACCGAGGTATTTACACATGACTACGGTGGCACGTTCCGAATCCCTTTTTCTTTCGACTCTTCCTGGCCGTTATTACTATGACTCCGCGATCTATGAGCTAGAGCAGGAGAAAATTTTCTCAAATATGTGGGTCTGTGCCGGGCGAGCCGGGAGCATCCCTGCTAAACCAGGTGCATACCAGGTTGTCACTATCGGCAAGGAAAGCGTAATCGTAGTCCGTAACCGTGACGGCGCACTCCATGCATTCCTCAATGTCTGCCGGCACCGGGGCGCTCGCTTATGCTCAGAGGTTGCGGGACAACTGAAAGGCTCAATCCAATGCCGCTACCATGCCTGGACCTATGGACTTGATGGACGACTGATTGGCGCGCCGAACGTGATGAGTGATGTGCAGTTCGACCGCAGCGCGTTTGGACTACTGCCAGTGGCGTTGGACACCTGGGAAGGCTTTATCTGGCTGAACCTGTCTGACAATCCCGAGCCTACTGATGCCCAGCTCAGCGATCAGATCATCCGGCGCTTTGGCAGCTACAAGCCGTTCGCTCGCTATGGAGTTGGGGAATTGAAAATCGGTAAGACAATTACCTATGATGTACAGGCCAACTGGAAGTTGCTGATCGAGAACTTCATGGAGTGCTATCACTGCGCTCCTATGCACCCTGAGCTGTGTGATTTACTTCCTGGATTCCGCTCGGGCAAGACCTACGGCAATGGCGATGCAGCTACATATGCCGAGAATGCCGAAGCATTCACCATCAGTGGCAAGGCCAGCCGCCCACCTCTCAGGGGACTGCATTCTGAAGACCTGCGTCGCTACTATGGTGAGGTGCTGCTGCCCAATATACTGCTCAACCTGCTGGATGATCACGTCGTTGTCCATACGGTATGGCCCCAAGGTCCCGACCGCTCACGCGTGGTCTGCGACTGGCTCTTCGACCCGGAAGTCATGAGCTGGCCAAACTTTGACCTCATGGACGCCGTCGAACTCTTCGACATCGTGAACAAGCAGGACTGGGAAGTGTGCGAAATGGCCCAGCAAGGTGTAACATCCAGGGCATTCAAAGCCGGCGGTGTCTACGTGCCATCCGAATGGCACATTCGTGAATTTGCCGACTTCATCCTGGAGAAGCTCAATGCCCGCTCTGCTACGCATGGTCTTGCGGAACCTGGTTGGCGAGGCGTTGGGCGTGCTGCAACACCTGTTGGATCTGTGGAGCAGCCATAAAGTGCCTGCGCAGCGCCTCATCCTCGATGCCCTGCGCCAGCCCCTGGATGAGTGTCGCAGCCTCAGCAAAGGCTGTGTGTGCTTGCACAGGCTCGCCCACTGCCTCATACAACCTTCCCAGCATCGCCTGGATCTGCCAGCGTTCTCCTGGCAAGCCGATGTCTGCTGCCAGCCGGGCGGCCTCGCGCAGGTGGTTGATGGCCTGCTCTGTATGCTCCTCCCGGGTGGCCAGCACTGCCAATGACCGCAGGTAGGGGATGCGGAAGCGCTGGTAGGGGCCAAGACCTTCCTCGAGTTGGCGCACTTCTGCTTTCGCCTGGCTCTCATCTCCCGCACGCAGTAAGGCCTCCGTTTCATAATGACGGTAGAAATCCAGCGGGGCCAATGCCGCATTCATGCGCTGCTTGCGCAGGGTGATCCTCTCCAAGGCGTAGCGGTAGGCTCGTTCCCACTCTCCTGTCAAGGCACAGTTCATGCACAGCCGCGAAAGGGCGAGCGCGCGAGCTGATCTAAAGCCTATCGTCTCTGCCACGGCTAAAGTCTCTTCGAGGGCTGCCTGTGCCTCTTCCCACTGCTGCAAGGCTTGATAGATACTCCCCAGGGCAACGAGAATAAGCAAGAGTAGTAGTTTCAGAGGAAAGGTCCGCGCAAGCGTGACGGCTTGTTGCGTGAGCACGAGCGCCTCTTCATAGGCCCCTGCTTCCAGCAAGCCATACGCGAGGCTGTGCGTACTATTGACGTGTGTCCAGACGTTCTTGCTCTCGCTCGCGAGCGAGAGCGCTATGCGGCCACTGCGCATACTGTTGTGCACCTGCCCAGTATGCACTTGCGCGAGAGCCAGTAGCTCCCAGCACATGGCTTCTGATGCGCGATTGGTCAAGGGTTGTGTAGGCGGAACGCCACTCATAAAGTGTGCAACTGAAAGCTCCCGCGACGCGGACTGCTCGTTGCCCAGTGCTGCGTAGAGCACCAGAGACGCTTCCTCACAGTGTATGGCCTCCTCAAAGTCTCCTCCCAGCAGATGGATGAATCCAAGTGAGGAGAGACTTCTTGCTTCCAGTTCCGTGTCATATATGCCTCGTGCCAGTTCCAGGGCATGCTGTCCATGAGCCAAGGCGCTCTTTGGAGAATCCCCCCACACGAAAGCTGTGACCTGGGCAAAGTTCCACTCCGTTTCCGCGAGCGCCTGCTGATCGTGACTGGTCTCAGCTATCTGCCAGGCCTCCTTCAGCAGCGCATACACCTGTGGCTTGCCATGCGACTGTTGGACCGCCAGGATCGCCAGGCGGTTGAGCGTCATGCTGACCAGCCGGAGCAGACGCTGTTGCCGCGCATAGGCTAACAGCTCTTCATAGGCTTTTTGAGCCTTCTGCCAGGCGTTCTGGAAGCTATAGGCCCGCCCCAGATAGGCATAGAGGTGTTCGACCTCCGAGGTCGCCAGCACGCTCTGCAGCAGGTGCTCCTGGAGCAAGGAGCGCGCCTGTTCGTAGTGCCCGATGGCATCTTCGACCGCAAAGACGGCCACCGCTTCATCCCCGGCCTGTGCGCTGTAGCGAGAGGCTGCCTCGACGTGTCCGGCCAGCAGCGCGTGATAGGCCAGCTCGGAAGCCCGCACTCCTTCTGTCTGGAGGAGCGTCAAGGCGCGCTGGTGCAGGACCTGCCGGCGCGCCTCGCCGAGCTCGGTGTAGACCACATCGCGCACCAGCTCATGCGCGAAGCGATAGCTGCCCGGGCGGCCCCCCCCTGCTTCTCCCTCGCTCAGCATCCCGCTGCTGATGGCCTCCTCCAGGGCCTCGACACCGGCCTGCACTCCCACATCAGCCACCTGCCACAGCAGCTTCGCGCTCGCCTGGGTGCCCAGCACGGCACCGGCCATCACGAGTTGGCGTGCTGGCTGCGACAGCTTTGCCAGGCGCGCCTGGATCATCATCCGCACTGACGGCGGTAACAGCTCGCGCCAGGACCGCTCCTGTGCGATGGCTGCGGCCATATCCCCGGTCGGCTCGAGCTTCCAGGTGCCATCAGCACCTAACCGTGGCACCAGCCACTCCCGCTCACGCAACAGCTTGAGCGTCTCCAGCAAGTACAACGGCTGCCCGCCGGTATGCGCAAACAGGAAGTCGCCCAGCGCGACCAGCGGCGTCGCCGACGCTTGTGATGGCACTGTCCCTGCAGTGGAGGGCAGTGCTGTGCTGTGGTCCCCCTCGCCTGCGATGGCCTCAAGGAGCTGGAGGGTCTCCTCCTGACTCAGCGCTTGCAAGGTCACCTGCGTGAGCGGCAGGTCGCGTCCCAGGTCGGAGAGCTGGGCGGCAAGCCGCGACTTTGGCTCCAGCCCCTCACGGCGTATCGTGCCCAGCAGCAGCACACGCGTGCCATGGCTCTTCCAGTAGCGTGCCAGGTAGCGCACCAGGTCGAGGGAGGCTCCATCCACCCAGTGCAGGTCATCCAGCAGCAGCACCAGCGGCGCGCGCTGTGCCAGGGCGTCCAGCAGGCGCGCCACCGCTTCAAACAGCTGGAGCTTTGCCGCCAGCTCATCTTCGGTGGGGGCGGGCAGATCGGGGTAGCGCACCCGTAGCTCGGGCAGGATGCGCGAGAGTTCGGCCAGCCACGGATCGTCCAGCAGATCCTCCGGCGCGTTTTCCTCCTCCAGCCGAGGTCTGATGGCCTCCACCAGCGGCTGGTAGGGTAGCCGTCCCCCCATCTCAAAGACTTGCCCGCTCGACACATCGGCGCCCTGAGCGCGGGCCCAGGCCACAAACTCGCCGGCCAGCCGCGTTTTGCCGATGCCGGCCTCGCCCATCACGAACACGGCCTGCGGCTGGCCCTGCCGCGCCTGCTGGTAATGAGTGACGAGCTGGCTGAAAGCCCCGGCCCGTCCGACGAGTGGGGCGACCAGTTCGCTGGTCGGCACGCGGGTCGCCGTGGCTGTGGTGGGACGAGCAGGGGGGCTCCCGCGGCGGCCAGTCGTGGTGGCGCGAATGTGCTCCGCCAGGGCCACGATGTCCGCCGAAGGCTCGACCTGCAACTCCTCGGCCAGCCGCGCCCGGCAGGTGCCGTAGACCTGCAGGGAGGCGGCTGCATCGCCCAGAGCCAGGTGCACGCGCATGAGGCGCCGGTACGCCTCCTCCTGCAGGGGATCGAGCGCCAGCCAGCGCGTGAGGGTGACGATAGCTTGCTCCTGCTCCCCGGCAGCCTCCTGCCAGGAGGAGAGCCGATCGCAGAGCAGCTGCAAGCGCACCTGCCACTGCTGCTGCTGCTGCTCAATCCACTCGTCAAAGGACGCTTCCTCGCGCAGCCAGAAGCCGTCGAGGAACGGGCCGCGCACCAGGGCGAGGGCGTGCTGGAAGTTCGCAACCAGGGTGGCGCGCTGCGGTTCAGAGAGGACTGTGGAGAGCCCCTGGGCTTGTTGATAGGCGTGCTGCACCACATCGAGATCCAGCTCCAACGGGGTATGCGGATCCAGGCCGAACAGATCGCCCTGACTGAGTAGATGGGTGTGCTGGGAAGCAGAGGAGCCGGGGTCGTCGAGCAGCCTGCGCAGCAAGGTAATGACATTGCGCAAGACCTTGCGAGCATCGGGAGGATCACTGTTGGGCCATAGGAAGGCGGCAAGCTTGCTGCGCGGATGCATGCCTCCTTCGACCGCCAGGTAGAGCAGTAAGGCCTGCGCCTTGCGCAAGGAAAACGCGAGGTGCTGGTCGTCATGAAACACTTCGGGAGTGCCGAGTACGGCAAGACGTAACAAACCCATGGCTGGTCCTCTTTAGTATGGGACAGCAGATGTGATGAATAGTTTCACAAAAGCGCAGCAGCGCCTGCCTATAGGCGTTACTGTCGTGCTGCCAGGCGAGCGATCTATCTAATGCGCAAAAGAAAAGGCGTTTGTTGCACATGGTACTGACCATGGTGGAGATATCGTACCATGTGAGATCGTTCCAGGTCAACAAACCGCACGCAAACAAGCATAGCCGTAGCTATTCAGGTTTTCTCTCTTCTTGACTCCTCAGCGCCTGCGGCACTTCGCAACGGTTTTTCGTAATGGGTGCGGATTTGGCAGCCGTCGGCTGCCAAATCCGCACCCATTACGTACGAAGGAACAGGACATCCAGGTGTCGAGCAGTCCTGAACAGGTACTTGATTTAGTAAAGGCGCGGGGCTTCCTGGTGTGGTTTTGTGATATGCTAAATAAAAAGAACTGGTCCTTTCGTTAAGATAATAAGTAAGACAAGACGGTATGGATCAATTTGCGTTAAAAGATATCTAACAGTGCAAACGGGGTGAAACAATAGTTGTAGGCTGATTGCGAGTGTGAATGAATGCGCCCCCTTGACGTACTTTATTTAGATTCTCTACAATGACAGAGACGGAATCCCGAATGGGGTGGTCGACCTGTGGATGAAGGAGACGATTATGGCAGATCGCGCTGGGCAGCAGCTTGGTAATTATCGCCTGATCCGCTTGTTAGGACAGGGCGGTTTCGCCGAAGTCTACCTGGGCCAGCATATCTACCTGGATACTTTGGCGGCTATCAAAGTGCTCCATACTCGATTAGCCAGCGAAGATGTGGATCATTTTCTAGCTGAGGCGCGCACTATTGCGCGCCTGGTGCATCCCCATATCGTGCGTGTGCTTGAATTTGACGTGAAGGATTCAGTCCCTTACCTGGTCGTAGACTATGCTCCTAACGGAACCCTGCGCAAACGGCACCCCAGAGGCGTTCCACTTCCTCTCGCAACTGTCGTTAACTACGTCATGCAGGTTGCAGATGCTTTGGAATACGCTCACGAGCAAAAAGTCATTCACCGCGATGTCAAGCCGGAGAATATGCTGCTGGGTCGGCGCAACGAGCTCTTGCTCAGTGATTTTGGTATCGCTCTGGTAGCGCAAAGTTCACGCTCTAATAGCACTCAGGGTATACAAGACCTGGCAGGTACCATCGCCTACATGGCCCCGGAACAGATTCAATCAAATGCGGTTCTCAACAGCGATCAGTATGCTCTTGCCGTTGTCGTCTACGAATGGCTTAGCGGCGTTCGCCCCTTTCAAGGGTCATTTCCTGAGATTGCTGTCAAGCACACAATGGCTTCTCCCCCACCATTGAGTGAGAGGGTGCCGACGCTTCCCCTGGGTGTCGAAGAGGTAATCATGAAAGCCCTCGCCAAGGACCCTCAACAACGCTTTGACACAGTCCAGGCCTTTGCTGATGCTCTTAAGCAGGCTGCCGGCCAGGCGTTGCAGTCTCCTTCTGCCATGACTGGTACTTCCGCTTCTGAGGACCAGGCATCAGGGGCAGCAAGCACAATCGTTTTAGCGGACGCAGAATCACCCTCCGAAAGCCTTGTCACAGTACCAAGCATGTCGTCTCCATTGCCTGCCGCCATGTCTCTACTAAACGAAACTTCTGAACTTGAGGTAGAGACTCCCGAAACAAAGCGGTCGGAGACAACTCCACCGGCACTACCTGAACAGCGCCAGGGTATTTCCAGGCGCAACGTCGTGTTGGGCCTGGTTGCAGCGGCGGCGGTGGGCGCGCTCGGCGGTGGCCTTGCCTGGTTTGCGCACCAGCAAAAGCCATCCATTCCCCCGCTAAACCAGGCAAGGCCGCTCTATACATATAGCGGCCATACCAACTGGGTGTGGTCGGTGGCGTGGTCGCCTCATGAAGGGCGTGTCGTCTCGGCCAGCAGCGATGCCACCGCGCGGGTCTGGGATGCGCTAAATGGAGATAACCTGAACATCTATAATGGTCATATGGACTCGGTCTATACTGTGGCGTGGTCGCCCAATGGCAACCGTATCGCTTCAGCAAGTTTTGATAAAACCGTGCAGGTTTGGAATCCCACTTTTGGCGATCACTACTATACATATAGCGGCCATACTAACTGGGTATGGTCGGTAGCGTGGTCACCCGATGGCAGGCGTATTGCCTCGGCAGGTGGCGATAAGACCGTGCAGATCTGGAATGCTACTGATGGTAGTCACAAGATTATCTATCGTGGCCATACAGATCATGTTTTTGCTGTGGCGTGGTCGCCCGATGGCACCCGTATCGCTTCAGCAGGAGGCGATGGAACGGTGCAGGTCTGGGATCCGGCAACAGGAGAACTTTTCTACAGGTTTCAATTATATTTCACCTCGATGTGGTCCATAGCATGGTCGCCCGATGGACAGCGCATCGTCTCAGCCAGCAATGATAAGACGGTGCAGGTCTGGGATGCGGCGAATGGCGGTCAACTGTTTATCTATACAGGTCATAGAGATTTTGTCTATGGAGTGGCGTGGTCCCCCGATGGCAAGCATATCGCTTCGGCCAGTGGCGATAAAACCGTACAGGTATGGAATGCTAGCGATGGCAGTCATGTTTATACCTATACGGGTCATACCGCCAGTGTGCGGTCGGTATCCTGGTCCCCTGATGGCAAGCTTCTTGCTTCTGGCTCCTGGGACAAAACTGCGCAAGTCTGGAAGGTACTGTGATACGTGCATAATCAAATAAGAGAGTGAGTGATAGATATGTCTACAGATGAATTAGCACAAAAATGGCCGCTGCGTCGTGTGGGTTTGAAGGTGCTGGATCTGCCTGCCAGCCTGGACTATTATACGCGCCTTGGTTTTGTGCTTGTTAGAGACGAGAGGAACGAGGGAAAAGCTGGTCTCGGTTTTGGGAAGCAGGAGGTACTCAGCTTGCGTGTTCTAGAGGGTGGTCGCCCGCGTCCCAGGCATACGGCTGGCCTGTACCACTTTGCCCTGCTGCTGCCTGGCGAGGCTGAGTTAGGTTCCTTTTTGCAGCACTGCCTGGAGCAGCGTATACCTCTTGCAGGCGCGTCGGATCACCTTGTTAGCCAGGCGCTCTATCTCAGCGACCCGGAGGGGAATGGCATCGAGGTATACGCTGATCGGCCGCGAGAGAGTTGGGCCTGGGAGAATGGCCAGATCAGTATGGACACACAGCCCTTAAATGCACCGGAACTTCTGAAGCAGGCCGGACCTTTCGAGGGCTTTGCTGCCCAGTCACGCCTCGGGCATATGCATCTAAATGTAGGTGACCTTGATCGCAGCATGGCATTTTATCAGAACTTTGGCATGGAACTTACTGTCGGCATGTACGACCAGGCACGGTTTCTTTCGTGGGATGGCTACCATCACCACCTTGGCGTAAATGTATGGGCAGGCCGCAATGCAAGCCGTTTGGAGCCGGACGTGTACGGGCTGGATTTCTTTGAAATGTCACGTGCGGGGCTTACTCCAGGCACTTTTGAGGACCCAGATGGGGTCAAGGTAATCGTTGCTGATGCTTAAGTACCTATGAACAACGGTTTTGACAGCGTTGGCAGGCGTGCCCACCAACGCTGTCAAAACCGTTGTTCACGATACCTCGCTCGTCACCAGCACTACCTTCCCTTGCACTTTGCGCTCCATCATGTCATTCAGTGCTTGCGCTGCCTGCTCGAGTGAATAGCTGGCTGAGATGTGCGGCTTGATTTTGCCTTCGTGAAACCAGGTCATTAGTTCCTGGAGATGCTCCTGGTTACGCCTGGGATCACGCTCTGTGAAAGCGCCCCAGAATACGCCGACAATAGAACAGCCTTTGAGCAGCGCGAGGTTGAGGGGGATACGGGGAATGTCGCCCGCGGCGAAGCCGACTACGAGGAAGCGCCCGCCCCAGGCCATACCGCGTAATGCCGCTTCTGAGTAATCGCCTCCTAAAGGATCGAAAACCACGTCAACACCGTTTCCCTGGGTAAGTTGCTTTACACGCTCTTTTAAATCCCCGCTAGTGTAATTGATGATCTCGTCTGCCCCGTGCTGCCTGGATACCTCAAGCTTCTCGTCTGTCGAGGCGGCAGCGATCACGTGAGCACCCATTACCTTGCCAAGCTCCACTGCTGCGAGGCCTACTCCACCTGCCGCTCCAAGCACGAGAAGTGTCTCTCCTGGCTTGAGCAGTGCCCTGTCCTTCAGCGCATAATGGGATGTCCCGTAGACCATCACAAAGGCGGCTGCCGTGGTAAAGTCCATTCCACCTGGCATAGGGATCAGCCGGGCCGCGTCGGCGACGACCTCTTCGGCGAAGCCGCCCCAGCCGGTGAATGCGATCACCCGGTCTCCGATCTTGACACGCTCCACTCCCTCGCCGAGCTCTTTGACGATGCCAGCGACCTCACCGCCCGGTGAGAAAGGCATGGCCGGTTTAAACTGGTATTTGCCCTGGATAATCAGCGTATCCGGGAAATTCACGCCGCAGGCTTTCACGCCGATGACCACCTGGCCTCTCCCCGGCTTAAGCGGCTCGATGTCTTCGATTACAAGGCTTTCGGGTGGGCCATAGGCTTTACATAACACTGCTTTCATTAAGTGGTTCCTCCTGAGTAGCAATGTGGAGAACATTAGAGATTGTTCTTACTAAGATACTGAGTAATGATATCATGCTTATGATATCAATTGCTAAGGAGCATGTATTTGGCTGAGATGATTAAGAACGTACGTATTGATCCATCACGCCTTGAACGGTACGTGGAAACGCTGGGTAGCATCGGGTTGCAGGCCGGGGGAGGCATTGTGCGACCGGTATATAGCCCGGCATGGGTGGAAGCTCGTAAACAACTGGCTGAGTGGATGAGCGCTGCGGGCCTGGAAGTGCGCGAGGATGCCGTAGGGAATCTCTTTGGCCGGCTGCGGGGTACAGTGGACGACACGCGCACGATACTTACCGGGTCGCACATTGATACAGTGAAACTGGG
>Ga0209647_1004609_pt1 | contig 10314 bp, 10 predicted proteins | sample GraSoi_2013_60cm_FD_185827 | JGI IMG/M metagenome (GOLD analysis project Ga0209647, IMG submission 185827) | Grasslands soil microbial communities from the Angelo Coastal Reserve, California, USA - Sample 9_17_2013_60cm (SPAdes) (version 2) | ecosystem: Environmental > Terrestrial > Soil >...
GTCCGCAAGATGCATTCGACAGCTTCGATCGTGCCATCGCACTCGAGCCGGAGCTGGCGGAAGCGCATTGGAACAAGGCGCTTCTCGACCTCTCGGTCGGCAATTTCGCGCAAGGTTGGCGCGGCTATGAGTGGCGGTGGCGCCGCGCCACTGAACTCAGGCCACGCGACTTCACACAGCTGCAGTGGTGTGGCGAGGACCTAACCGGCAAAACGATCCTGCTCCATGCCGAGCAAGGCTTCGGGGACAGCATTCAATTCATTCGCTACTTGCCGATGGTCAAGGCAAAGGCCGAAAGAGTCATCCTCGAATTGCCCGATGGTCTTTTGCCTCTCGTCGGAGACCTCGCCGACGGCATGACGATGCTCAGCCGTGGCGCGGCGCTTCCCTCCTTCGACAGGCACTGCCCGCTGATGAGCTTGTCGTTCGCCTTTGGCACGACGGTTTCGACAATCCCGGCATCGGTGCCCTATTTACGCGCGCCCACCGACCGCCTCGACGCATGGCGTGCGCGGCTGCCACGGCAAGCCTTGCCGCGCGTGGGCCTAGTGTGGTCCGGCCGAGCCGACCACAAGAACGACCACAATCGCAGCATTGCGCTGTCGCGCCTTCAATCTCTGCTGGCAGTCCAGGGGGTGCAATTTATCAGTTTGCAAAAAGAGTATCGCGAAGCCGACCTGGCGGCGTTGGCTTCTGCGCCGATTTTGCGCCTCGACGCTACGTTGAACGACTTTGCCGACACCGCAGCCGTGATGAGTGAGCTCGACCTCGTGATCGCGGTCGACACCGCCACGGCACATCTGGCCGGTGCTATGGGCAAGCCATTATGGCTATTGCTGTCTTACATCCAGGATTGGCGCTGGATGCGCGGGCGCGTGGACAGCCCTTGGTACCCGACTGCCAGGCTGTTTCGCCAGCCTGAGATCGGTGCCTGGGACGAGGTGATCGCCCGAGTAGCGCAAGAACTAACGACATTCGTGAAAAACCCGTACCGCGACCAGGTGACAGCGCGGGTCAATTTTTCGCCTGATTAGGCTAGCATGCGGGGACCATGGTTTCGCGACCAAAACATGCGGGCCCCCGGCCCGCCCCACGTCTTTACCTGATGACGCCGCCGATCGCGGATGCGTCCTCGTTTTCTTCGCAATTGACCGCCGCACTGGACGCGGGCGATGTTGCTGCAGTTTTATTGCGTCTTGCTGACGCCGATGAGCGCACACTGATCAACCAGGTCAAAGCGCTGGCTGCACCGGTACAAGGCAAAGGGGCCGCGATTTTGTTGGATGGCCACGTTGAATTGGTTGCGCGGGCCGGCGCCGATGGCGCCCATCTGACCGGCATCAGCGCATTCTCCGATGCGCTCGAGCACCTCAAGCCCGAACGCATCGCAGGAGCCGGCGGACTGGCGACCCGCCACGATGCCATGCTCGCAGCCGAGCGGGACGCCGACTATGTGATGTTCGGAGAACCGGACGCCACCGGCACGCGGCCAGCCTTCGCGGCGATCGAAGAGCGTGTCGCTTGGTGGGCTGAACTATTCGAAATTCCTTGTGTTGGATGCGCCGCTTCAATCGACGACATTGCGCCACTCATTGCAGCCGGCGCCGATTTCATTGCACTCGGCGATTTTATATGGCGCGATCCAAACGCTACCGCCGCAACCATAAGCGAGGCCGCACGCCTTCTGCCGGCACGGGAGCCGGTAGAATGAGAATCCTATCTCGCAAGGTTTTTTATCTGGGCGCTGTTGCTGTCGCGCTCGCCTCGCCGGCAATTGCCCAAGTCACAAGAAACACACCGCCGCTCCCACCGCCTCCACCGAACACCGCCACCAATAGCAACCAGGGCAACATCGATATCGCCTATGGCGCCTTTCAGCGCGGGCTTTACATCACTGCATTCAACGAAGCGAGCAAACGCGCCCAACAGGACGATGCCACCGCCATGACTTTGCTCGGCGAATTGTACGCGCAAGGTCTCGGCGTCGGCCGCGACGATTCAAAAGCTGCGCAATGGTACAAGCTCGCCGCCGCCAAAAACGACCGCGACGCCTTGTTTGCGTTAGCGATGTTCAACTTTCAAGGCCGCGCGGGCACCCGCAATACGGAAGAAGCCGCGCGGTTGCTCGATGCCGCCGCCAAACTCGGTCACCCGGTTGCTGCTTACGATCTCGGCCTTCTTTATGTGCAAGGCGAGCAATTTCCCCAGGATTTCAGGCGGGCCGGCGAACTGTTCGCGATAGCCGCGGAAGCAGGCAATGCGGAAGCCCAATACGCGCTCGCTACGATGTACAAAGAAGGGCGCGGCACGCCGAAGGACATGAGCAAAGCGATGCGGCTCATGCAGCAAGCGTCGATCACCGGCAATATCGATGCCATGGTCGAATTTGCGATCGCGCAATTCAACGGTGAAGGTGTCAGCAAGGACGAGGCCGCGGCTGCGCAGCTATTCCTCAAAGCTGCGCATCTCGGCAACCCCGTCGCACAGAACCGTTTGGCTCGAATCTTAATGGCCGGCCGCGGCATGCCCGCTGATGCGGCGGAAGCCATCAAATGGCACCTCGTCGCCAAATCTGCCGGCAATAGCGATCCCGACCTCGACGTCTTTGCCGCCAAACAAAAGCCAGCGGTTCGCGACAGCGCCGATGCGGCGGCGAAAAAGTGGCTGTCGACAGCGGCGCCGCCGCGCCCTTGACGCCGCCTGCCTTCACGGGCAGACCGCACGCGCCATGCAGCACTCAGCCCTGCTCAATGTCATGATCGCGGCCGCGCGCAAGGCCGCGCGCGCACTCAAGCGCGACTTCGGCGAGCTGGAAAAATTACAGGTCTCGCTCAAGGGGCCCGCCAATTTCGTGTCTGCGGCCGATCGTCGTGCCGAGGAGCAGCTTTACGCCGAACTCATAAAGGCGCGACCCGGCTATGGATTTCTCGGCGAAGAAGGCGGCCACCGCGAAGGCGCCGACAAAACCCATACCTGGATTGTCGACCCGCTCGACGGCACCACCAATTTCCTGCATGGCATTCCGCATTTTGCCATTTCGATGGCACTCAAGCGCGAAGACACTGTCGTGGCCGGGCTTATTTACAATCCCGCGAACGAGGAAATGTTCATCGCCGAACGCGGCAAAGGCGCGTTCCTTAACGAACAACGCATTCGGGTTGCCGGACGAAAGCGGCTTGCCGATGCGGTCGTTGCTTGCGGCTTGCCGCACCATGGTCACGGCGATATTCCGCTTTCACGCACGGAAACGGGCGTGGTGCAGGAACGCGTTGCAGGCCTGCGGCGCTTCGGCGCGGCGGCGCTCGATCTTGCTTGGATCGCGGCCGGACGGATCGATGGATATTGGGAACGCGACCTGAAGCCTTGGGACATTGCCGCCGGTATGATCTTGGTGCGCGAGGCTGGCGGCTTTGTGTCCGATTGCAACGGCAAGGATGACATGCTCGACAACGGCCATGTCACGGCCGGCAACGACCCTATACAAAAAGAGCTTTTGGCCGTCCTCAAAGCAGCCGGCAAAGCTTAAGCCACCGCAATTTCAACTCAATCGGCAGCTTTACCCAGACGCTGCGGTTCCGGCACAACTGCTTTTTCCCTGTCACGGGTCTGTGCCATAGTGCGTGGCAAGGGCTGCGTTCCATATAACGTTTGAACCTCATGGCCAAAGAACTCGATCCCCTCAAGCTTTCATCTCCGCGCATCTTTCTGTTCCGGATGATGGTCTTCGTCATCCTTGTTGGACTGGTCGGATTCGTCCTGCACAAGCAGATCGAGGTTGCGTTCATGGCCAACCCCGGCCTGAACGCATTGATCCTCGGCGTCGAGGCGATCGGCATTGTGTTATCGCTGCGCCAGGTGCTCCGCCTTTATCCCGAAATTGCGTGGGTGAATAATTTCCGGCTCGCCGATCCGGGACTCGCCGTCGAACGCGCACCGGTGCTGCTCGCACCGATGGCCGCGATCCTCGGGAGCCGTGTCGGGCGCATGGCAATGTCGGCGCAACTGATGCGCGGCATTCTCGACTCGATTGCCACGCGCCTCGATGAGGCGCGCGATATATCCCGCTACATGACCGGGCTGCTCGTGTTCCTTGGCCTGCTCGGCACGTTCTGGGGATTGATCGAGACAGTGAGTTCGGTTGGCGCCGTCATTCAGGGTCTTAAGGCGAGCGGTGACGCTGGAACCATGTTCGACTCGTTGCGCGATGGTCTTGCTGCACCGCTCTCCGGCATGGGCATTTCGTTCTCGTCCTCACTTTTCGGTCTGGCTGGTTCGCTGGTGCTGGGCTTTCTCGATCTGCAATCGAGTCAGGCGCAAAACCGTTTCTATACGGAACTCGAGGACTGGCTTTCCACCACGGTCTACGACCATGCCGCCGAACCTGCGGCCGCCGCCGGCGTCACCACCGAAGTCCGCTCGGCGATCGAGCGCCTGCGCGAAGCAGTCGATCAGGCCGGGGCCGGCAAGTCCGCCTCCACCGCCATGGCCAATCTTGCCGAGGCAATTCAGGGCCTTGTGCACCATATGCGCACCGAGCAGCAGATGATCCGCGATTGGGTGGATTCACAGGCCGATCAACAGCGTGAGATCAAAAAACTTCTCGAGGTCCTGGTCCGCGAGAATGTAATCCGGTGATTTGATCATGGCCCTCGCACGCTCTCGCCGCAGCGACAACGGCATGAACTATTGGCCAGGTTTCGTCGACGCGTTGTCGACGCTCATCCTTGGAATCATCTTCCTGCTCACCGTGTTTGTGGTGGTCCAGTTTTATTTGCAGCAGGAAGTCGCCGGCAAGGACACCGCGCTCAGCCGTCTGACGGCGCAACTTGCACAGCTCACCGAACTGCTCGGAATGGAGAAGTCCGGCAAAGCGGATCTCGAAGATCAGCTCGCGCAAATGCGCGCAACGCTTGCCGGCGCAGAAAGCGAGCGTGACAAGCTCAAAGGCGCTGCCGATAACGCCGGAGCCGGGGCCGCGGCGGCACAGGGAAAGGCATCTGAACTCACCGGCCAGCTCGAAGGCGAGAAAAAACTGTCCGCCCGTGCGCTCGCGCAGGTCGAGGTGCTCAATCAGCAGATCGCGGCCTTGCGCCGCCAGCTCGCGGCACTCGAACAAACCCTCGATGCCTCCGAGAAGAAAGACAAGGAGTCTCAGAGCCGTATTACTGAGCTGGGCCAACGGCTTAATCTGGAGTTGGCCAACCGTGTGAACGAACTTAAGCAATACCGTTCGGATTTCTTCGGAAAGCTCCGCCAGATTCTCGGCAACCGTGCGGATGTACGCATCGTCGGCGACCGCTTCGTGCTGCAGTCTGAAGTATTTTTCGATACCGGAAAGGCCGATCTCAAGCCCGAAGGCCGCACCGAGCTCGATAAAGTGGCCGACGCATTGATCGAACTTGAGAAGCAAATACCGACGGACATCGCTTGGGTGCTACGCGTCGATGGCCATACGGACGTGCGGCCAATCTCCACCGGTGGCGTGTTCAAATCCAATTGGGATTTGTCTGCGGCGCGCGCGATATCGGTCGTGCAATATCTCGTCGGCAAAGGCGTCTCGCCGCAGCGCCTTGTCGCCGCCGGTTTCGGCGAATTTCAGCCGATCGATCTCGGAAAGACCGAGGACGCCTACAAGCGCAATCGTCGCATCGAGTTCAAGCTGACCGAGCGGTGACCGCGAAAGCCTGCACGCTACGCCCCTACTCCACCGCTGACGAGGAAGCGGCGATCGAGCTTTGGCGGCGGACTTGGTCAAAGCACTATCCGCATCTGGATTTCGACGCGCGCGTCCCATGGTGGCGCGAGCGCTGGCGCAATGAACTCGTGCCGGTAGCACGAATCATGATGGCGGAAATCGACGGGTCGCTCGCCGGATTCGTCACCGTGGACCCCAAAACGATGTATCTCGACCAGATCGTGGTCGCTCCCGAACACTGGGGTTCGGATATTGCCCTTGCGTTGCTCGATGATGCGAAACGCCTCTCACCGAACGGACTCGATCTTCTCGTCAACAAGGACAACGTCCGCGCCATTCGCTTCTATGAAAAGCACGGCTTCACGTATGTGGGCGAAGACAAGAACCCCGTGTCAGGCATCGCGGTAAACAGGATGGCGTGGCGACCCTAAGCCATCTCGAACTGCAATTTCGCCAGGCGGGCATAAAGGCCGCCGGAGGACGCAAGCGATGCATGCGTTCCCTCCTCTACGATCCGGCCGTGATCGAGCACCAGAATGCGGTCGCAGAACTGAACGGTCGCGAGCCTGTGCGCGATCACGATGCTTGTTCGATTGAGCATCAATCGCTTTAGTGCCTGCTGCACCAAAGTCTCGCTTTCGGCATCGAGCGCCGAAGTTGCTTCATCGAGCAACAACAACGGCGCCTTGCGCAAAATAGCGCGCGCAATGGCGATGCGCTGCCGCTGTCCGCCTGAGAGGGTAACGCCACGTTCGCCGAGCGGTGTCTCGTAACCCAGCGGCAGCCGTCGGACGAATTCAGAAGCGTGCGCGGCTTCCGCCGCCTTCTCGATCTCGGCGTTGCTGGCGTCAGGCCTTCCGAACTGAATGTTTTCACGTACACTGGCGGCAAACACGATGGCGTCCTGCGGAACGAGCGCGACGTGGGCACGCAGATCCGCCGGATCCGCTTCGGTGAGATGCACGCCGTCGAAACTGATGCTCCCGGACACCGGATCATAGAAACGCAGGATCAACTGAAAGACAGTGCTCTTGCCGGCGCCGGACGGCCCGACCAAAGCGAGCTTTTCCCCCGGCGCGACCCGAAAAGACAGACGATCGAGAACCACTGCGTCCGGGCGGCCAGGATAGGCAAAGTCCACGTCACGAAATTCGACCGCACCGGCCGCCGATTTTGGAAATGACACGGCCCGCAGCGGTGGCTTGATCTGCGGCTCTACTGCCAAAATCTCGAAGATCCGCTCAGCCGCGCCCGAAGCTTGCGCGATCTCACCCCAGACCTGACTGAGTTCGCTCAGTCCGCCGGCGGCGAACACGGCGTAGAGTATGAACTGCCCAAGCCGCCCAGGCGTGATGCTGCCCGCAAGGACGTCCTGCGCGCCGACCCACAGCACCACCACGATGCTTGCGAACACAAGAAAGATCACAATAGCCGTCAGCACCGCGCGCGCTTTGATGGCACCACACGCGGCATTGTAGGCCTCCTCGACGGCGCCACCGAAACGCGACTGCGCTAGTTTCTCGTTGGTGAAAGCCTGCAGCGTGCGTATCGCGCCGATCAGCTCATTGGCGTAGCCGGACGCATCTGCAAGCGTATCCTGCGCTGCGCGTCCGCGGCGACGGACCGCGCGTCCAAACCCCACCAGCGGAAGGACAATCACCGGGATCGCCGCAAGCACGAATAACGACAAACGCGGGCTGGTGACAACCATCATCGCCGCACCGCCGAAGAACAGCACCAGATTGCGCAGCGCAATTGACACCGAAGCGCCAACGGCCGATTTGATCTGGGTCGTGTCGGCAGTGAGCCGCGACACGATTTCGCCGGTGCGCGCCGTATCGAAAAACGCGGGAGACAATCGTGTAAGATGAGCGAAAACATCGGCGCGAAGATCGGCGACAATTCGCTCGCCCAGTGTCGTGACGAGGTAGTAGCGCAGCGCGCTGGAGACGGCGAGCACGGCGACGACGAACACCATGACCGCGAAATAGCTGTCAATCAGCGCAACCGCTTTGTCGGAAAAGCCGAAGTCGATCATGCGCCGTACAGCGACCGGCACGACCAACGTTGTGAGCGCGGCGACGACCAGCGCGAGCAGTGCGGCGAATGCCCGACCGCGATAGCGCGCGACATAAGGCATGAGCCGGCTTAGCGGCTTGAGTTTGACCTTGCGCGACACCCCGGGCGCGGGCGCGTTGCCAACGTCGAGGCCCCTCCCATCGCTCGAAAAACTCATGCGACGCCTCTGACCGCCCCGGATGCAGCAACCTTAATGCCTTGCGGGCTTGGCGGAGGTCAATTGCGGCGACTTGCCGCCTGCTCCCGGCTCCTGTATACGACCGCCAAATCCAGCCCTTAGCGGCGCACCTGCGCCCGGAACCGAACGATGAAACAAGATATCCATCCCGGCTACCACGCCATCAAGGTCGTGATGACCGACGGTAGCGAATTCACCACCCGCTCAACGTGGGGCAAGGAAGGCGATGTCCTGCATCTCGACATTGACCCGAAATCGCACCCCGCCTGGACCGGCGGCCAGCAACAGCTCATGGATCGCGGCGGCCGCGTGTCGCGCTTCCAGAAGAAATTCTCCGGTTTCCTGAAGACCGACGAGAAAAAATAAGCGCCGAACAGTTGATAACGAAAAACCCCCGCATCAGCGGGGGTTTTTTGTTTCAGCGTGTCGATCGGTTAAAGGCTTTCTGCGCCGAATGCGGCCTTCAACAGCCCGAGCTGACGCTCGACCGGATTGCCCATGGCGGGACGTTCGGCGGCGCCTTGATTGTATATCGTGGCGTCCAACCGGCGCACTTTGACGTACAGCTTTTGCGATCGTTCAATGAGGTCACGCAAGGTGTCCGGCAGCAATTCGATACTGTGGGGATCGTGCGTGTCGGCCGTTGCGAGCTTGACCTTGCTCTTTTCCTTGCCGGCTTGCGCGAGCGACATCTCGCCTTCCTTCACCGCGCGGTGAAGCAACAACCACGAGGCAAGCTGCATGAGCTGCGTGGTGAGCCGCATGCTTTCGGTGGCATAAGCGAGCGCTGCGGCACGTTCGAGTTTTTTCGATTGCTGCCTGCCAGGCCCATCAAGGTAGGTGGCGGTTTCCTCGACCAGCCCCATGCCGTCCCGAAACAAATCGGAGAATACCTGCGAACTGGCGAGCCGCTCGCCGAACGACACCGGCTGCGTTTCGCTCAACAATTTCTCGGACATAACGCAACGCCTCTCCCTGCGGTGCAGATACACGCCCCGTAAACGATTGGGTAAGCATGGCGCGCGCGAGCAGGCCCTGTCCAGACGGTGGTATGGTTAACGTTGGGATATTGCCGAGCAAACTTAAGATGCGCACCGGCGCATTCAAAGTTGACCCATATTGATACAAAAAAGGAGCCGCCGTTGCCGGCGGCTCTAAGGTGATAACAGGGAGGCGTCAAACAGAGTGGACAGGAGCCACTCAATGTCCACATGAAGATGGACAATGCCAGTAATGATCGAGAAAGCTTAACGACACCTTAAGGAGGCGCGCGCAATGCCGAATATTTTTTCGAGACTGTCGTTCTGCGCGCAGCGAAACGATTTTGTCTCACCGCTTAAAAAACTGATCGGCGGCTGCGCGCGACGCGCGCTTTTGCGTCATGTCGGCCTCGAGCCGATTGATCTCGTCACGCATCAATTGAACGCGAGATACGAGTTCTTCCACCGACAACAGTGTGAGGTCCTGCCCGATCTCGTGTGAGACCTTCTTTTTCGGTTTGTCGTCTTCGTCAATCGCTGGCATCGCGCGCCTCCTGGGGCGAAACTTAGCCACAGCGGTTCCGGTTGTCACATCGATAAGGCACGCCTAAACAAGCCCTCACATTTGCAGAAAAATAGAGGAACCGATGGCCGCGCTCCCAACTCAAATGATCGTAATCGGCATTAAGGCCGCTGGCGGCCCGGACATGCTCGTGCCTGAACAGCGTGCGGTTCCACACCCGGGCAATGGCGAAGTGCTGGTGAAGGTCGCGGCCGCCGGCGTCAACCGCCCCGACGTCATGCAGCGCATGGGTCTTTATCCGCCGCCGGCCGGCGCACCGGATATTCCCGGACTGGAGATCGCCGGCGAAGTCGTCGCGTTAGGCGCCGGCGTCAAGCGCTGGAAGGTTGGTGACCGCGTCATGGCGTTGGTGGTTGGCGGTGGCTATTCCGAATATTGCCTTGCTCACGAAAGCCATGCGTTGCCCGTGTCCGGCCTATCAATGGTGGAAGCGGCAGCGATTCCCGAAACCTTCTTCACAGTTTGGCATAACGCGTTTGAGCGGGGCGGACTCAAGAGCGGCGAGACACTTCTGATCCACGGAGGCTCGTCCGGCATCGGCACGACTGCAATTCAACTTGCCAAAGCGTTCGGTGCGCGCGTGATCACCACTGCCGGCTCCACGGAAAAATGTGAAGCATGCCGCAAGCTCGGCGCCGATGTCGCGATTAACTATAAGACCGAGGACTTCGTTGCCGCCACGAAGGCAGCCACCGGCGACAAGGGCGCCGAGGTTATAGTGGACATGGTCGGCGGGGACTACATCGCGCGGAATTATGAAGCCGCCGCGGTGGAGGGGCGCATTGTGCAAATCGCATTT
>Ga0209647_1004611_pt1 | contig 10313 bp, 6 predicted proteins | sample GraSoi_2013_60cm_FD_185827 | JGI IMG/M metagenome (GOLD analysis project Ga0209647, IMG submission 185827) | Grasslands soil microbial communities from the Angelo Coastal Reserve, California, USA - Sample 9_17_2013_60cm (SPAdes) (version 2) | ecosystem: Environmental > Terrestrial > Soil >...
TGCCAGAACCCTGAGTGTCTGCTCGTCCTGGACCGCGACCTGAACGCGGCGCGCAATTTAGCCACACTGGCCGGGAGTTCCTCGGACAGTCAAAACGCCTGTGGAGCGGCCAGCGCTGGCCTGAGTCATACGGCTCAGGTGAAACTGCCCGCGGTGAGGCAGGAACCAAACACACTCTATGCTTCGGCATAAGACGGTAAGGTTTGGAGGACGGTAACGAGAAGCAGGACCCTCCGGCGTGATCCTAGGCGCGTATGTGCCGATGCAGCCGACGTATGTTGTTGTAGCTCGGTAGTTGCGGTGCATGAGCAGCACCTATTCAAGCGACCTTTCTGGCGCCGAATTGGAGGGCGTGAACGACATCCATTGGCCTCACCATGACATGCCAGGCTGCGCACCACCTCCTCGCTGACGTTTTTGACGCCATCTTCCATGTCTTGGGTACTGGCTGCGCGTGGCGCTACCTGCCCGCAAACGTCCCGCCTTTGTACACGCCTACTTCAGGCGGTGTCACGCAACGGGCGGAAGAATGCGCGCAGGTCTTCGACCAACAGGTCAGGTTCTTCGAGCGCGGGGAAATGTCCACCGCGTGGCATCTCGGTCCAACGGTGCAGGGTGAGGAGGCGCTCGCCCAACTCCCGCGGCGGCTGGTCCATGTTCTTGGGGAAGAGGGCGACGGCGCACGGCACCTGAATGCGCCCGGTCGGGAGCGGGTCGTCGGCTGGGTCGTCCGCGAAACCATCGGCGTAATAAGGGCCGAACGACGAGTTGATCGTCCCGGTCAGCCAGTAAAGGCTGATGTTGGTAAGCAGCTCGTCCTTCGTGAAGCGCCGCTCCACATCGCCATCGCAGTCGCTCCATGCACGGAACTTCTCGACGATCCAGGCCGCCAGCCCCGCCGGAGAGTCGTTCAGCCCGTAGGCGAGGGTCTGGGGCTTGGTGTGCTGTATGTGAGCATACGCCCCCTCCTCCTCATCCCAGCGGTCCAGCTCGGCGAAGAACGCCAGTTCCCGCGCGGACAGTTCGGGGTTCCCTAGCCCAAGGACGGGGCGCTCGGCGATGGCGTTGGTGTGGATGCCGATCAGCCGGTTCGGGTAGAGGCGGCCGAGTTTGCGTGTCACGCCGCCCCCGACGTCGCCTCCATGGGCGCCGAAGCGGGTGTAGCCCAGCCCATCGGTCATGAGGCGGCCCCACACCCGCGCGATCTGCCGGTCCGTCATCGCCCCGCTCGCGGGGCGATCGGAGAAGGCGAAGCCGGGAAGCGAAGGTACGACGACATCGAAGGCATCCGCCGGGTCACCGCCGTGGCGCGCGGGATCGGTGAGCCGCGGGACGACTTTGAGCATTTCGACGAAGGAGCTAGGCCAGCCGTGCGTCAGGATGAGCGGCACTGGGTGCGGCCCGACGCCGCGCACATGGATGAAGTGGACGCGCATGCCATCGACATCGGCTCCGAACTGAGGGATGGCATTGAGCACGCGCTCCTGGGCGCGCCAGTCGAAGGAGGCCCGCCAGTAGTGCACGAGGTCGCGCAGGTAGGCCAGATTGGTCCCTAAGCCCCAGCCTGTGCCCGGAACTTCGTCAGGCAGGCGGGTCATGGCGAGGCGGAGGTGGAGGTCGTCGAGCGCCGGCTGCGCAATAGCGATGGTGAACGGCTGCACGTCCATATGTTCCTCCGCTTTGGGCATCCTCGAGAGGGGCGCATAGTTCCCCAGCACACAACGTCGCCATGTCCTTATGCAGGTGCTAGCGCGCAGGATAGAGAAGATCGCACCGAAGATGCTGCGCGTCGAGTAGCCTCGCGGCCCGCCCCGTCCTGGCGCCGGTGGACAGTGGAGCTGCTAGCGTTTCCAGGCCGCATCATATCACCTCACCACATTGCCAGGCACGCTGTAAGGTGTAGCGCCACACGCCACTCTCCCTTCGGGAGTGTGCAGACGCCATCAGCGCCTGACCACCATGGCTGACGGCTGCAGTGCTTGCCCACGACGTTGGGAACTTCGGTACGCGCAACGGCGCGAGCATCGCCGGCGCACGCGGGTGCGTGTTGTCAGCACACGTGATGGGCGTGACGACGCGAGACTAGTGAGATGGCGCCGACGGCGCGGGAGGTGCGCAGGATTCGCGGACGAACACACGCGCCGCCGCAGCCCGTACAACTTCCTGGTCCACTTGCTAACGGGTCTCACTGCCTACTGCCACCAACCCAAGAAGCCGTCGCTGCACCTCGCTTTGGATTCGCTCAGGGTGACGGTAGCGTAATGACGTCCAGCCTGAGGGAAGATTTATGGCTTGCGTTGCTGCTGGATGCGCGCGTTGATGAACGGGACGAAGTGACCGGCGTAGCGCGCCTGGACCGCTGCGAGCTGCCAATCATTGCCAGTGATCGTGTGCCGGCACACCGCTGTGCCACATTGACAGGGCTGATCGAGCCGCCAGTCTTGGGCCACGGTCGTGAGCGCATAGTCCAGCGTCAATTCCTCGCCCGCAGCAATGTCGCGCCGGGCGGTAATCGTCACCTCATCGTCCATCCACAGGTTGGAATCGCAGGAATGGTTCAGACTGCCTTCGACCTGATCTGGCGACTGGATGAGATCGACAAGATGCGCATCCTCGCCGATCTGGTGAGCGTTCCAGCGCGTCACCCCAGCACGATAGGCCGCGAACTCCGCAGTGGTCATCATCGTGCCACCAACAACGGCGACGACCTCGCCTGCGCGGAACGGCTGTGCTGCGAACATGCCGCCGCCTACAATAGTGGACTGGTGAATCTGCACACGAGGGTCGTACCAGCTGGTGGCCAGATACCGTTGTACAGGCTCACTCATGTCCCACTCCTCCTGTCGGAACCGCACCCCTGCCGTTGCCCGTGTGGGTCCGGTGACTGCATTCGAGCGAAGACTGGTTGCGCAAGCAGCACGGGCATATGCGGCACGAGCACATATAGAGTCGTTTCGTTATCCTCGTATTGAAGTGCTATCGCGATGCGTTGTCAACGTGGGAGGCATCCTTTCGCGCCCGCGTTGACGTATCCCGAACTCACGTTATTGCGATGGCGCCGACGGCGCGGGAGGTGCGCAGGATTCGCGGACGACCAGCGAGGTCGAAAGCTCGACATGCATCGCCTCCAGCGCCTCGCCCTCGATCAAGCGCAAGAGCATGTTCGTCGCCATGCGACCAATCTCGACGAGCGGCTGGCGGATGGTGGTCAGCGGGGGCGACATCTGAGAGGCATACGCGACATCGTCGAAGCCCATGACGCTCACCTGCGTGGGGATCTTGATGTTGCGCTCGTAGAGCGCGCGATACACGCCCGCCGCCTGCGCGTCATTGCCGGCAAAAATGGCAGTCGGCGGCTCTGGCAGATCGAGCATCGTGCAGGTTTGTCGATAGCCGTCGCCGAGTAGATAGTTGCCTTCGAGGATGAGGGCGGGATCAACAGGCAGACCAGCCGCGTCGTGCGCTTCGCGATAGCCGGCCAGGCGCGCGCGCGAGGTGCGCAACGAGAGCGGGAGGGTGATAATGCCGATACGACGGTGCCCGAGGCCGAGCAGGAATTCCGTTGCCGTATAGCCACCCTGCCAGATAGTTGAGCCAATCGAGGGAAACGGCACCTCTTGGTCGTTGCGATCGCCGATGGCGACGAAGGGAATCTGCTGCTCGATGAGGACGTCAGCCAGGCCGGCGCGCTCGTACGGCAGCAGCAGGAGCACGCCGTCTGTCGCCTGCTCGAGCACGCGTCGCAGCCACCGCCGCTCGAGACTTTCGTCCTCCTGTGTGGCAAAGACTACCAGCCGGTGCCCCGTGGTCTCGAGCGCGTCCTGCACGCCACGCATGATCCCCAGGTCATAGCCGCCCTCCAGCCGCATGATCGCCATGTCGATGAGGCCGCTCTGGCTCTTGCGCAGGAGGCGGGCCGCATGGCTTTGCACGTACTGGCGGTACTCGATGACTTTACCGACACGCTCGCGCGTGTCGGTGGCCACGCCAGGCAGGTGATTCAGTACCTTGGAGACGGTGGTGATGGAAACGCCGGCCTCACTGGCGATCTGCGCGATCGTCACGCGGCTCTCGCCATTGCGTTTCACTGCCACGTTCGCTTCTCCTTCAATATGTACGGTGAACATGTACAGCCATCGTGGTCCCTGTGGCGGTGCACGCCGACAGCGCTTACAGAGACCGGCGAGAGCGCGGCGGAAGCGGGGCCGTGCACGGCCACGTGGGTGGCGTCGCCGACGGCGACCCGTGCCTTTGAGAAAACGATGCACCTCTATTTTCCTGGTTCATCGTAGCATCAGCGCCCGCCAGAGTCAACTGTAACGGCTCAGCGCATCGGCACCTGGCGCCGGCCGCGGAGGAGTGCGGGCGAGGCATGCGGGCGAGGCATGCGGGCGCGCCGGACGACCCGGGCAGCAGCGTCCGCAGGTCAGGGCCTGTCGTGCTGAGCGCGCCAAGGCGCGCCTTGGCGCGCCAAGGCGCGCCTGTATGCGGACAGCCCACGCGGTGCCCACGTCCCCGTGTGTGACCGATGCTGCCTTGTGCACGCTCACCCATTGACAACCGCTGAGTGCTCAGGTATAGTGTGGAGAGAACGGGATGGGAATCGTTTCCCACAAATTTTTCCGCCTCGTTCGGACCCCACGAATGTCGCTCGATGGCCTGGCCGCACCGTCGCTGCTTGATGGTTGCTGCGTTCACGGAGCAACGCGGAGCCGCTCTTCTCTCTCCTCCGCCTGCTCCCCGCGCCCCCGTCTTGTGCCTGGGAGAGAGCCGGTCGTCCCGCGTGACGGGGCCTTCGCCGTGCTGTCACACCTGAGGAATCCGCAGGAATCCGCGGCATCCTGCACGATTCCACCGCCTTTCGGCGGCGCTGTGTGACACACCCTTCTGTCGTTGTAAAGGAGCAACCAGATGCCTTCGCGAACCTCGGGCGTGCCTCTGGGCGAGGCCACTCTCTCACGGCGCGCGTTCATGCGCAATGGCGCTGTGACCGGAGTGGGAGTTATGGGACTCAGTAGCCTGCTGGCCGCGTGCGGCGCGGCGAGCGGCAGCGCGACGCTCACTGTCGTGACGAATGATCTGCCCCCAACAAGCGACCCCGGCGATACCAGGATCCTACGCAGCCTGATCGCGGCGTATGAGCAACAGCATAAAGGGGTCAAGATCAACGCCATCAACGATCACTATGATCCCCAGATCTATTTCTCCAAGGCCGCCGCGCACAAGCAAGAGGATGCGGTTGACGCCGCGTTCACTGAGCCACCGCTGATGATTCAGCGGCACACCGTAGCCGACGTCACGTCGCAGGTCAAGAAGCAATCGTTCTTCAACAGCTTCGCGCCCAGCGCGCTCGCCATCGCCACCGGCCCAGACGGCAAGTACTACGGACTGCCCTATGCCGGCTACGAGCTTGGCATCATGTACAGCAAGAAGCTGGTAACAAAAGCCGGCCTCGATCCGTCGACCCCGCCGAAGACCTGGGACGACTTCCGTGCCTATGCCAAGCAGATCGCGGCGACAGGTGTACCCGGCTTCATTGAATTGACGAAAGAGAACACCGGCGGTTGGCATCTGACCAACTGGATCTATACCGCGGGTGGCGACCTCCAGACGGTGAGCGGCGGCAAGACCACCGCGGCCTTCAACAACGACAAGGCCGTGGCGTGGCTGAAGCAGCTGCAGGCGATGAAGCACGTTGACAAGTCGATGCCCAGTCAGGTCCTGGTTGGATACAACGATGGCTTGCAGGCCATCGCGACGGGCAAAGCCGGCATGGTCGTCGAGGCTCCCGACACCCTCGTGACGCTGAAGTCGAGCTATCAGGCAGACATGAACGATCTCGCCATGTGGCCCATGCCGCAGAATGGCGGCAACGCGGCGCTGACGGGCGGCCATGTCTATGTCTTCAAGGCGGGCAACAGCGCGGATCTCCTCCAGGCCGCGGTGGACTGGTGCAGCTATTACCGGTTCGATCTGAACGTGTTCGAGGATTTCACGGCAAACCAGGCGACCGCGGGACTGCCGGTCGGCGCGCCGGCGAACAGCTTGTTCACAGGGGACTACCAGCGGCAGCGGGACGCCATCACGAAGAAGTATGCCAATCTGCCGCAGGACAACTACGCCCCCTACAGCTCGGCCACGTTGACGCTGCGGCCCGAGCCAACGGTGCAGACGCAGAAGCTGTATGCCTCACTGGACCCGGTGGTGCAGAAGGTCCTCTCCGACCCGAACGCCGACCCCAAGTCCTTGCTTGATGCCGCGGCGCAGCAATTCCAGACAGTGCTCGATGCCGGCTAACTGACCAGTAACCGGGTCGCTTGCGCTGGGCGGGCGCAGTAGCATGCTACTGCACCCGCCCGCGTATCATGCCACTGCGCGTCGCCGCGCGATGTGTGGCGTCGCGGCGAATTGTGCTGGTGCGGGAACGCGGCGTGGTTCTCTCCGGCCGTCGCGACAGATCCGGCACATACTGCTGGCTGCTAGGGGGCCGATCATGGTTACGGTGAAGCACCGCAAGCTGCTGGGCATCCAGACACCTCCAGCATCCCGGGTCCATCCGCTGGTCCGGTTCGCGCGGCGTCATACGGCTGGCTTGCTGTTCTTGCTGCCGGCTCTCCTGCTCTTCGCTTTTTTCGTCTGGTATCCCATCATCTATGGCTTCGTGCTGAGCTTTCAGGACAACAGCCTGTTCGGCGGCAGCGGATCCTGGGTGGGCTTGGGGAATTTCCGGCGCATCTTTGCCGATCCGCTGTTTACCGTCGCGTGGGGCAATACGCTCAAGTTCGCGCTCTATGGCCTGCTCTTCGGCTATGCCATTCCGGTCGTGCTGGCGCTGGCAATCAACGAAGTGCGCTATGGCAAGGCCTACTTCCGGCTCGCGTTCTACCTCCCTGTCATCATCCCGCCCCTGGTCACGGTCTTTCTGTGGGGCTACATGTATACGCCTGATGGCGGGTTGCTGAATGGCCTGTTGGGTCAGATCGGCATCGGCAACCAGCCGTGGCTGCAATCACCGAACTCGGCGCTGCAATCCCTGGTGGTCGTGACCACCTGGGCCAATGCTGGGGGCACGATGCTCATCTATTTAGCGGCGTTACAGAGCATACCGGCGGAATTGTATGAGGCCGCCGAGCTGGACGGCGCGGGCATCGCAAGGCGTATCTGGCATGTCGTGTTGCCGCAAATCCGCGGGGTGATGCTCATCATGCTCATCTTGCAGATCATCGCCACGTTCCAGATCTTCACCGAGCCGTTCACGCTGACCAGCGGTGGGCCGGTGAACTCGACCACCACGATCATGCTCTTGATCTACTATTACGCTTTCCAAAACGCCGATCTCGGGGCGGCAAGCGCACTGAGCGTCATCCTCTTCCTCGTGCTCGTGACGTTGTCGCTGGGATACTTTGGCGTCACGCGGCGCCTGTGGGCGGCAGGAGAGTAACATGCGACGGATCATCAGAGTACGGCGCGGCAGGTCACAGGTGACTGACGCGGAAAGCACCGAGCGCTCGCTCATCTCACCGCTCGAATGGTACAAGCCGAGCGTGAGAATCGCCCACTGGGCCATCATCGCGCTGCTCGTGCTGCTCACCCTCACGACGCTGGGGCCCTTGTTCTGGATGCTGAGTGGCGCGCTGAAGTCCAGTGTCGAGATCTATCGTACGCCGCCCCAGCTCTGGCCGGCTGCGCCCGAATGGTCCAACTTCTCCAAGGCGTGGACGGAGCTCAATTCCCTGCTGTATTTGGGCAATACCGCGGCGCTGGCCGTCGGTGCGGTGGTGCTTCAGCTGCTGGTTTCAGCGACGGCTGCCTATTCGCTGTCAAAGCTGAAGCCGGTCCTCGGGAATGCGCTGCTGTTCTTCTTCCTCAGCACGCTCATGGTGCCCGCGCTGGCGTATCTCATTCCCCAATATCTGACGGTGGTCCACCTGCCTATCTTTGGCATCTCGCTGACCGACAGTTGGTGGGCGGTCTGGCTCCCTGAGGCGGCCAATGCGTTTAACATCATCGTACTCAAGAGCTTCTTCGATTCGATCCCCAACGACCTGGTCGAAGCCGCCCGCATTGACGGAGCGAATGCGCTGCAGATCTTCATCCGCATCATCTTGCCGCTGTCGCGTCCAGCGTTGGCGGTCGTCGCCATGTTCACGATATTCGCCACCTGGAAAGATTTTCTCTGGCCGCTCCTGGTGCTCACCGATCCAAGTAAAGAGCCGGTTTCAGTGGCGCTCTATCAACTGGGCATCGCTGCCAGCAACGGGGTACCACAAAATGTGCTCCTCGCGGGATTCATTTTCGCTTTGCTGCCGCCGCTCATCCTCTTCCTGGTGTTTCAGCGCCAGATCATTCGCGGCGTCAATACAACCGGTATCAGAGGGTAAGCATGGAAACCAGCGCATTCTTACAGCGGGTCCGCTTGCCCGGCAATCCGCAGGCGCGTCCGGAGAGCGTCGTCGTCCGCGGCAACGTCCGTTTCACGGTATTGACCGCGCGCATGCTGCGCCTGGAATGGTCGCCGTCCGGCGTCTTCACTGACTTCGCCACCTTCGCCTTTCCCAATCGCCGCCTGGATCAGTCGGCGCCGTTCGAGGTTCGGGATGACGGCGAGCACCTGTGGATCGAGACCGGCGCGCTGACGCTCAGCCATCGCCTCAACAGCGGCGCGTTTACGCCCGAAAACCTCGCGATCAGCTTCCGCGTCGACGGCGAAACGCGGACCTGGCGGCCTGGCCAGCGGGATACCGGGAACCTAGGCGGCACGCGCCGCACCCTTGACTTTACTGGCGGCGACGTGCCGTTGGAGCCGGGCCTGGTGTCGCGCGACGGCTGGGTGCTCTTCGACGACAGCGCCGGAGTGGTGCTCCAGCCAGCGGATGGCTGGGTTGGCGCGCGCCCGCCACAATCCGAGCAGGACTGGTACTTTTTTGGCTACGGCCAAGCGTATACGGATGCACTGGCCGACTACACACAGCTGAGCGGCGCCGCTCCGCTCATCCCGCGCTACGTTCTGGGGGTTTGGTGGTCGCGCTTTTGGCCCTATCGCGCCGCCGATCTGGAGCAGCTGGTCAGCGACTTTGCCGACCACGCCTTGCCGCTCGATGTGCTGGTTGTCGATATGGATTGGCATCTGCCAGGGCATTGGACCGGCTATACCTGGAATCGGGACCTCTTTCCCGATCCCGTGGGGTTCCTGGCCGCGATGCATGCGCGTGGCCTGCGCGTCACCTTGAATTTGCATCCCGCCGATGGCGTGCATCCGCACGAGTCTGCTTATCACGAGATGGCGACGGCGCTGGAGCTGCCTGCTGCTGCTGGCGCGCCGATTCCGTTTCGCATCACAGACCGCCGATTTGCCGAGCACTACTTCGCCTTGCTGCATCACCCGCTAGAAGAGCAGGGCGTCGATTTCTGGTGGGTCGACTGGCAGCAAGGAGAGCACAGCGAGATCGCCGGCGTCGATCCGCTGCTCTGGCTCAATCACCTGCACTTTGCCGACGCGCGGCGGCGCGGACAGCGCCCACTGCTCTTCAGCCGTTGGGGCGGGCTTGGCAATCATCGCTACCCTATTGGCTTCAGCGGCGACACGTACGGCGGCTGGGCAACGTTGGCTTCGATGCCACATTTTACGGCGACCGCCGCGAACGTCGGCTTCGGCTGGTGGAGTCACGATATCGGCGGCCACTTTGGCGCGGTTGATCCGGAGCTCTTCACGCGGTGGATACAGTTTGGCGTGCTCAGCCCCTGCGTGCGGCTGCATGCGGGCAAGCACGTCCTCGCGGAGCGACGTCCCTGGGCGTTCCCCCCGCCAGCACTCGACGCCATTCGCACTGCCTTCGAGCTGCGCTATGCGCTGGTTCCCTATCTCTACACGATGGCGCGCCACACGCACGAGCGCGGCGTGGCATTGTGTCGCCCGATGTACTATGCCTATCCCGAGCACGCCTCCGCCTATCACGCGCGCGGGCAATATCAACTGGGTGATGACCTTTTGGCGGCGCCCATCGCCGAGCCAGCCGATGCGCGCACTGGGTTAGTCACCAAAGATGTGTGGCTGCCGCCGGGAACGTGGTACCGCTTCGATACTGGCGAGGCGCTGGTCGGCCCGCGCTGGGTGCGCATCAGCGCCGATCTCGCAACCATCCTCTTGTTTGCGCGGGCTGGGGCGATCGTGCCGACGGCGCGGCCGGCTCTGCATCTGGCGGACGTGCCACACGACTGGCTGGACATCCGGGTATTTCCTGGCGGTGATGGCGCCTTTCGACTGTACGAAGACGACGGCCTTTCTGAGGCCTACCTGCGCGGTGAGTACGAGT
>Ga0209647_1004615_pt1 | contig 10308 bp, 7 predicted proteins | sample GraSoi_2013_60cm_FD_185827 | JGI IMG/M metagenome (GOLD analysis project Ga0209647, IMG submission 185827) | Grasslands soil microbial communities from the Angelo Coastal Reserve, California, USA - Sample 9_17_2013_60cm (SPAdes) (version 2) | ecosystem: Environmental > Terrestrial > Soil >...
GAACGTCAGCGGTCTTGATGCCTTGAAAACCTTGCGCGAGCAGTATTCGCCAGCTCAACTTCCAATCATCATGGTCACGGCAAAAACACAAAGCGACGACATTGTTGCGGCATTGGAGCTGGGGGCAAACGATTATTTGACGAAGCCTATTGATTTCCCTGTCGCGCTAGCGCGGATAGGTACTCAGCTGTCGCACAAGCTTGCACAGGAAGCGTTGAAGGAAAGCGAAGAGCGCTACGCGTTGGCAGCTCGTGGTTCGAACGATGGACTGTGGGACTGGAATCTTTTGGCCAACGTTGTGCATTTCTCCCCGCGTTGGAAGGCCATGCTGGGCTATGAGGAAGGAGAAATTGGCGACAGACCGGAAGAATGGTTTGATCGAATCCATGACGCGGACCGAGAACGAGTCAAAGAGGAGATTGCCGCCCATCAAAAGGGATTGACGCCGCACTTCGAAAGTGAGCATCGCGTGCTGCATAAGGAAGGTGGCTTTCGATGGATGCTAAGCCGCGGCGTCGCCATCCAAGACGCTTCCGGAAATGTTTTGCGCATGGCCGGATCACAGACCGACATAACCGAAGGAAAAGTCTCCGACCCCCTGACGGGACTACCCAACCGGTTGCTGTTTATTGACCGGATAGGACGGCTCGTCAAACATTCGAAGCGTCACAAAGAGCATTTGTTTGCGGTTCTCTTTATGGACCTCGATGGGTTCAAGATGATCAACGACAGTATGGGCCACCTAATTGGGGATCAACTTCTGGTTGGAGTAGCAAACCGTTTGGAGAAGTGTTTGCGTTCAACGGACACCGTCGCGCGTCTGGGAGAAACCTTCACCGTCGCGCGGCTAGGGGGAGACGAATTTACCGTCCTGCTCGACCATATTAAAGATCCTGACGATGCCAAGCGCGCCGCGGACCGCATGATGAAGGCTCTTGCAGTGCCCTTCATTTTAGGCGGGAAAGAGGTGTTCACCTCCGTAAGCATCGGAATTGCCTTAAGCAACCCGGCCTATGAGCAACCGGAAGATATCCTTCGCGATGCCGACACCGCGATGTACCGGGCCAAGTCTCTAGGCAAAGCTCGTTATGAGGTATTCGACGCGGATATGCGTGCCAGTGTGATGGCACGGTTGCAATTGGAGACTGATCTGCGTCACGCTCTCGAACGGGGAGAGTTTTGCAATTTCTATCAACCGATTGTTGCACTCGTCTCCGGAGAAATAGCTGGCTTTGAGGCTCTGCTACGATGGCACCATCCAACTCGCGGACTGCTCGGGCCAAATGAGTTTATCCCGGTTGCTGAGGAAACCGGACTTATACGCGAACTGGGCTGGTGGAATCTACGGGAGGCATGTCGGCAAATCAGTGAGTGGAGAGCAGCTTTGGCTACCCATCCTGATCTGACAATCAGCGTTAACCTGTCCGCCAAGCAATTTCTACAACCGAACCTCGTCCACGATATTGAAACGTTGCTGCGAGAACTTAGACTTCCTCCTGAAGTCTTGAAGCTTGAGATCACCGAAAGCACGGTGATGGCAGACCCTTCGGCAGCCGTGGAGATGTTGCAGCAGATTAAATCCTTAGGAATCCAACTGGCCATCGATGATTTCGGCACGGGCTATTCCTCGTTAAGCTACCTGCACCGTTTTCCTCTCGACACATTGAAGATTGATCGCTCCTTCATTAGCAGTATGGGGGACGATGGAGAAGGTATGGAGATTGCACGGACCATACTACCCATGGCCAACAATCTTCGTCTCGACGTAGTTGCGGAGGGAGTGGAAACGCTTCAACAAGTTGCCATGCTGAAAAAACTGCATTGCAAATATGGCCAGGGATTTTTCTTTTCCAGACCCCTCTCCGCCGAGGGCATCGCGACGTTGTTGGCAGGAGACCTCACATGGCAAGCGTGCGAGCAAGCCAAGTAACTCAGAAGATGTCAGCACCGGGAGGGCGGGAACAAAGCTCTCTGCTGAGCCGCAGCGCGAAAGCCTTGAACGTCGAATTTCAGAGCGTGCTCTTCACTGTCCAAATTCTTTGTTAGCGCATTCTTATGAAACTTGCTTGGCAAAATATCGTTCACGATCGAGCGCGCTTTTCGGTAACGGTGCTCGGCGTGTCTTTTGCCGTATTCCTGATGGTTTTTCAAGGCAGTCTTTTGGCCGGTTTTTTGCGAGCGGCATCCAGACTTATAGATGCTAGCGACTCCGACATCTGGATTACTGCGAGAGGAGTACAGGCCTTTGAGTTTGGAACTCCCATCGAAAGCCGAGTCAGGGAAATGGCTGCTGGTGTGCCCGGCGTGCTAGAGACGAGTCGAGTGTGCATGGCCTTTGCCGTGTACCGCACACCAAACGGAAAGCAACAAGTCGTGGCTCTGGTTGGCGCGGATCCCAACGTAGGCAAGCGATTCCCAGTCCCCAACGCCTCCGGGTCGGCCGAAAGGATGTCTCCTGACGCGGTTCTTTACGACGTGAGCGACCGCGAACTGATTCAAGTGACGGCGATGCCTGCAGAAGTGGAAGTAAACCGCCACCGCGCCAGCATCGAGCGTCAGATTGACGGTTACGGGGCATTCCTCGGAGTTCCCTTTCTTTTTACTTCGTATCGGAATGCCGCGCGGTACATGGGTTTTGGTCCTGAAGAAACCATGTACGTTCTCGTGCGTGTCGACAACGGATATTCCACATCGGACGTGCAGCAGACGCTTAGGCAGCGGCTTCCCGAAGTGGATGTGCTCACGCGAGGCGAATTTGCACGGCAATCCCGTCTGTACTGGACGATAAAGACTGGGGCCGGGGGCGCAATTCTAACCGCCGCCGTATTGGGTTTTCTGATTGGTCTTGTGGTTGTGTCACAGACAATTTATGCAAACACAATGGAGAACATCGAGGAATACGCGACATTGAAAGCTCTCGGGGCGTCGCAGACTTTCGTGGCGCGTATCGTACTTGCGCAGGCCCTCATTTGCGGTGTGGTCGGCAGCATTTTGGGACTGCTGGTCGTTGTTCCATGTATCAGTTACGCAAAGTCTCTGATTTCTTGGATCTATACGCCGTGGTGGTTACTTCTGGTAATGGTCATTCCGAGTTTGGCTATGTGTTCCTTGGCGTCGATCGCTTCCGTTCGAAGCGCCCTCACAGTTGAGCCCGGGAGAGTGTTCCGTGCCTAATCACTTCCTGGGGGTTGAAGGCGCGACTGTCTCGTTCGGCCAGCGGGACGCACAGGTCCGTGCGCTACGGGACGTTTCGCAATTTTTCGAGCGAGGCACGTTGTCTTTGGTTATGGGACCTTCTGGCAGCGGGAAAACCACGCTCTTGTCTCTCCTTGGCTGCCTATTGACGCCTGACGAAGGCACGGTATTCGTGGATGGTGTCGCGATAAACGGTTTGAGCGAAGCAGAGCGGACCGCTCTTCGTCAAAAGAAAATTAGTTTTGTCTTCCAGGCATTCCGGCTCTTTCATTCTCTTTCCGCGATTGACAACGTTGCCCTTGGCTTTGAACTTCGTGATCCGACCCTGGCCGGCCGGATGGAGCTGGCAAGAGATCTCCTCGTTCGATTCGGTTTGGGAGAAAAGATCAATCGGGAACCCAGCGAACTGAGCCCGGGAGAAAAGCAACGGGTTGCCATCGCGCGGGCACTGGCTGGAAATCCTCCCATTCTCCTTGCGGATGAGCCGACTGCAGCGCTGGATGCTGAGGCCGGAAGAAAAATTTGCCAAATTCTCCGCAGCCAAGTGGATGACGACGGGAGAACCGTCGTTGTCGTAACCCACGATCCGCGCTGGCAGGAATTCGCCGATTGCACGATCAACCTATGTGATGGCCAGGTAAAGCAAGGGGAGAAAATCCAATGACAGCCCGGAGCAGATGGGGCATCGGTGTTTCTGCAATTGCAGTGGTCATTATTGCTGTCGCGTTCCTGGGGACAACGCACGACAGAAATTCAGTGCAAGCCCGCGGTGGATCCTCCGCTATCGGGACCGTCGTCTTTGCCTCCCCCGGAAGAGTCGAGGGAGCTTCGGAAACGACGCAAGTTGGGGCCGCCGCGGATGGGATCCTGAAAGCCGTTTACGTGAAAGAGGGTCAGTTCGCAAAAAAAGGGACCTTACTTGGCGAGATAGGCTGTGATGATTTGCAAGCAAGTCTACAAACTGCGACAGCCGAAACCGAGAGTGCGCGCCAGGCAAGAACGCGGCTTCTGCGCGGCGCGCGTGATGAGGAGAAGAAAATAGCGAGCGAAAAGACGGCAGCCGCGCGCGCTACATTTGAAGAGGCGAAGTCGCGGCTTGAAATGCAGCGAGCTCTTTATCAAAAGGAACAGATTTCCCGGTCATCTTATGAGCAGGCCATTCGCGATCTGGGAGTGGCAGACGCTAACCTTCGAGCCGCTGTTCGAACTGAGGAGCTGCTCGCTGCGCCTCCGCTCGAGGAAGACAAAGCGCGGGCGGATGCCGACGTGGTCGCTGCGGAGGGTCGCGCTCGAACGGTGCAGGAGCGCATTGAGAAGTGCTCAATCTTTGCTCCGATCGACGGAACTGTATTGAGGGTTTACGCGAGACGCGGAGAGTCCTTCAGTACAGTCACTCCGCGCCCATTGTTTAGCCTCGCGGATACTTCCGCAAGGCGAATCAAGGCGGAAATAGACGAAAGAGATGTTGATAAGGTGTCGCTCGGACAGAAGGTAATAATCCAGGCTGATGCTCTTGACGGGAAGAGACTCAACGGATCCGTTGTGAGAATATCCGCAATGATGGGACGGAAGAGCATATCCACGGGTGATCCGTCCGATAAGAGCGACCGCGACATCTTGGAAGCAGTAGTCGGTTTGGATAACGACTCCCTGTCATTGCCAATCGGTCTTAGGGTTACAGTGCAGTTTTTGGCGCCTTCAACCAAAAGATAAACCGACTATTGGCGACTGACTCCGTAGTGCTGCTGGAGAAACTATCCCGCGGCGCAACGGACAGTGGCAATTCAGTGCTCTTCGTTCCTTCCGCGCCAGTTGGTTCGATCTTGGAAAGCGCGAGAGCCCGGCGGCGGTTTGCTAATTCATCCTGCCCTGTTTGTACTCACCACTCCGCTCAAGAGTCACATGCCACCCTCAACCCGGCGCGCTGCGGTTAACTTCCGGCCCGCGGCGGAAGTTGGCCAGACGAGTCAATACAAGCGCGTTTCACAGGACTAATGTTGAGTTCGGTAAACATTGGTCGCTCAGCGCATTGGCCTGAAGGCAACAGTTGAGCCAAGGATCACTTAGCCGGAAATGCGGCTATTCGGCCGAGCGGCGAGAAGCCCGTTCTAGCGAAGCCTCCGCCGCCAGCCTCAGCTGTATCTTGCGCATGACGATCATCAAAACTTCAACTTCTTATTTCGCCTGCGCTAGCCCCGCAATAACTGCGGCAACTTTTTCGAGGATCTGATTCCAGCCCTCGAGTTGCCCGCTGTTCTTTGCGTCGTCCATGGTTTCATTGCCAATCATGGTGAGTTTCGTCTGGCCGTTCCCAAAATCCTCAAAAATAACCACGTCGCGCGCATCGTCTATGGCCTCATGTTCTATTCCATAGTGCGCAGGCTCAACCTTGTTTCCCTTCGAGTCGGCAAAGTACAGCGAGTAAACGATCTTCTCGTGCGGAACAATCTCGTGGTATTCCCCAGCATTCCAGAACTCCTGCCCATCCGGCGTTCTCATGCAGCAGAGAAATTTTCCTCCTACGCGAAAATCCATCTCGCAAAAAGGCGCAGTAAAACCCTTCGGCCCCCACCACTGCATCACGTATTTCGGGTTTGTCCACGCCTCCCAAACCAATGCGCGTGGGGCATCAAAAACTCTAGTGACAACCATCCGCTCTGTCTCGTTAGCCGTGTTTTTTGTCATTTCTGACCTCCGCTTTTTTCATTTGATTCACAACCACATCCAACTTGTCGAAACTCTCTTCCCAGAATCGGCGATAGTTAGTCGCCCAGTCGCTGACTGTCTTTATCGCCTCTGGCCTAAGCGTGCACACGCTCTCTCTTCCACGCTTCGCCTTGATCACAATCCGCGCCCGCACCAAGTAGGCAATATGTTTTGAAATCATCTGCTGCGAGAGTGCAAACGGTTCCGTCAATCCATGCACAGAGGCAGGCCCATGGGAGAGTCGTTCGATCATCGCCCGGCGGGTTGGATCAGACAGAGCCGCAAATGTTGTATCTAACTTATCCACAACCGTATGGTAGTGGATTATCCGCAGATGTCAACTGTTGATTTTGGAGTTCCCGATTTCTGTTTCCTGATCTCTGAACCCTGACACCTGCGCTAATTTATGCTTCCCCATGCGCCGCGTATCGCAGCTGGGTGCATGGTTTAACAAATAGACTTCCTTGAGCAATTACTCATTAAACCGACAATTACAATGCCACCGCAACCTGCGCAGGAGCGCGAGCCGTCACGGCGAAGGCCGCGGCATCAGGGGCCGGGGGATGCGGATTGCCGTTGGAACCCGTTCTCGATGTATTGCCAGCCCGTTGGCCATCTGAAGTCGACGCCGAAACGTATCTCACGAAGATGAACCAGACCGCGACGAGCACAAGGCTCAAAACGAAAAGACCCTTCACTACGCGAACAAAGCGCTCAAGACGTTCGAGTCGCAGTATTTGACTCTCCCTGCAAAGCATTGTTGCCTCCACGCTGTTGTTGATGGGAACGCTGCAAAACTACTCCTTAGCGTGAAGCGGCGCAACAATTCCGAGATTCTCTGAGCAGTAACATAGGGGAACCAAGAACAATGCAAAGACATAAACGTTAAGTGATTGTTTCGTTTAGCATTTCCTATGGCATGCGTCGCGGTTTGCACGGTATTCGTCCAGCGTTTAACCGACATTTCTTCGAACCCCGTTTCTGGATAACTTCCGAATTGCCGACCACTCGTCCAGAGGATCGTCGGCGGCAGTTCAAGAGCACACCAAGATTGCGAATCGACCTATTGCTCGCATTCCGCGATCAGTTTTGTATAAACCTCGCGGGCATGATCGTAGGCTGCCTTTGCGTCGGGAAGCTCCGTCTTTGATATCTTCGGAGCCTTCTGTGTCCAGCATTGGTTGACGCCCGCGAGACACCACCGGGCGCTGTCCCGCGACGCACGAATGGGCTTCCCGTCTACGAGCACGAAGATGGGGTTCGTATGCGATGAGCCCAGAATCCGCACCGCCAGCCAACTGCTTCGCTCAACCGGTACGTCAAAGAAAAGTTCCTGAATGCTTCCATCCGCCACGGCATTCTTGCGGGCCACGGACTTCCCGTTCATCACCAGCTCCACGGGCACCTCGCGGCTGTTTCCAATCCGCGCTCTTTCGATATGCCAGTACGGCGTGTGATCAACGGGCCTGTCGTGGATGCTCTCTTTCGTGTTCGAGGCATCACTGTTGCGCTGGCTCATCCTCCAGAACTCGCCGCCGCGATCCGATGGAATGCTGTCGGTGTTCAGTGGGACTTGGCCCAAGAGAGCTGCCACTTTGACTCTTGCTCTCACCGTCCCTTTTCCCGCGAGCTTCAACTCGCTCGCTCCCTCGCCCACTTGCACGTTGTTCACGCTGAAATCCATCAGATGACTTCTGCCGTCGGAAACATAGCTTCGTCCGGCTCCTAGTTCCTCTAGCCACGCGCTGTAGCTTAGCGGCCCGTCAAGTTTGGCGTAAACGCGCCCCTGGCCCACGCGCGCATCCGTGATACACGGGAAGTCCGTTTCACCGGAAATGCGCGTGCGAAATCCAACATTCAGTGTGTGATACCAGATGTTGAGCTCCCACGGGTAAGGCGTATCCATCGTGGAAATGAAATCTACGGTACCTGGATGTGTCACGTCCACGATGTACTCGTTCGCTCCGACGGAGTCGAACTCGGGGATCTGGTAGTTGGGTAGTTCTGTCGATTTGACCTCCAGTCCCCATCCCGAGTGGGCAAACCCCGCCAGCGCTCCCTGCGATTTCGCCCAACGTAGAATTGGCAAATCCCACGTGGGCCACTGCTCGACACGCAGGCAGTGCGGGTAGTCTTGATTGGTTAATCCAAGCAACACCAAATGCCCGGCGTGGCTCGACGGAAACCCGGAGACTTCCAAGTCGTAATGCATGAGCCCGTTTGGCTTTGAGAGGGGATGGTCCTTGCCACTGAAAAACTGCTTCTGGTAGTAGTAGCACGGCCCCCACGTCAGCACTGCCCCGACGTTTAACTTCTCTCCTTGGATTTGCCGCACCATATCGTCTGGTTGCACGCCTTCCGTCGGATTCTGGTAATGGGAGCAGCCCGCCGCATGTACATGGTGGTCACCGGAGTACCAGTGATATTTCGCCGGGTCGATCCACCGCTGCATCGAGAAGGAAATTTCGTTTGACCCGCCTGCCGTCACTTCGACCCGCTTCGTTTGCGGGTAATATTCGGGTCCCATCGACGCTGTTATGGTGTAGGAGCCAGCGGGAACGAGAACGGTGGCGCCGTTTTCGCGGTAGACCTGTGGCTGAAAAAATAAGTCCGGCGCCAAGCGCTTTGCAGGATTAGGATACAGCCGACCCAGGCTGTCGCGGATGGTGAACGCCGCCATCGTTGGCGCACCGTTCTCGTCACGAACGCCTAACCGCAATGCTTGCGCCGGCATTGCGTTGAACAAGACCGGAATCTCGTTGCGAAAGCCGATGTCTTGCGTGCCTTGTCCCACGTTGAAGCCGATCATTGCCGAGCGCTGTCCCCGGTCTCGGCTGTAGATTGCTAGGACTCGATACTCCAGCGGCAGGCCGGAAAGCTTCGGCGGCATTGGATCTTTGTCGTAGAGTTCAAGGCTCATCCATCTGTCGCGCGCATCTGCGGGCAAGATTTTCTTGGGCGGTTCTGCGCTCAAATCAGACTGCACAAAAATCGGCTGGGCATTCGGGCTTTCTGCTACCAGCCGCGCGGTCACTCCCGCCTTGTTCACCACTTTCACAAGAAAAATACGTGTTCCCGCCTCCACCAGTTCAGGCTTTGCCGCTCCCGGCTGCACCTTGACACGGCTCTCCGGGTTGATCTCCACGATCGCCAGTGTGTACTTGTCGAGAGTTTGTTCCAGGCGCACAACCGCGGCGACCTCGTCAGCATCAGCCACAGCTTGATCGATCACCTCGTGATCATCCGCACTTAATGGTTGCCCAAGATACCCAAGCGTGGTCTCCACTTGCCGCACCTGCTGCGCGAAGGGTTGAAGAGAAACCCCTGTTTGGGCCGCGCAGCACGAGATAACTATTCCTTGGAGCGCCGTCGAAACCAGCAGAAATGTGAATCTCGAAGCAAGCATCTCCGTTGCGACATTCCCGAGTTTCATAGGCAGCACCTCCGGCTGGAGTCATTCTGCATCCCGGGCGGCGCGAGGACAAGCGCAGTCCTTACCTGGATACGTACGGAGGTGGGTGTGGTTCCTCGCGAACACCCCACCGGTGGCCAGCAGAAGCTGCTCGGTATCAGCAAACGCGGGAACTCTTACTTGCGAAGACTGTTCGTGCAAGGCGCACGTGCGGTCCTGCAACAGCGCTACCCGTGCCCGCAGGCTGAGGCTCGGCGATTGCCGCAAAGCGGCCGGGGGAATGAAACAAGAGGGGAGCGGCGTCCGAGAAAATGCTTCGGAACGGAAGTCCAGTCGATCGGATATCAACGCGAACTGGGTTTGGCGGTATCGCGGCTGGAAGATCAGGCGAGGAAAGACGAATTGATTTACTTGGCAAAGTGTTGGGTGTATAAGAGACGCCATCCGGGAGGTCGAAATAGAAATCCAGGGTAAAACTGCGCGGGATTGTCGAGCAAAAAGCCATGCGAAAACGCCTACTGTTTAGCCTTTTGGCTAGTTTATTTTTCGGTCCGGCAGGGCGCACGCAAGCTCCCCCTGCCGTCCAGAATGCCAGCGGGATGCGCCTGGTTGTGGCGGACGAAAACAGCTATCCAACGCTGCGGGTTGTACTTCCGGGTCATCCCGACAGCGATAAGACCATAGAGGTGATTTTCCCTGAGCACGTCACGGTCCGACATGTGGGCGACACGGAAGGAAAGCATCTGTTTCTGTTTCAGCCAGGCCAGCACGGAGATCGACCTGCTTGGCGGCAGGTCGGCCGGTCGCTGCAATATGAAAAGGATTTCGCCGGCGGTCTGCACATGTTAGCGACTGCCATGCTGGAAGACGATGGAGTGCGCTTTAGCTACGAATTCGTGAACCGATCCCAATTAGTGTATGAAATGATTTACGCCCCGACCGACCCGAGGCTCACTTCCATGTTTCACGATGTTCGCTTGGAGCGGACTTATGTT
>Ga0209647_1004617_pt1 | contig 10307 bp, 6 predicted proteins | sample GraSoi_2013_60cm_FD_185827 | JGI IMG/M metagenome (GOLD analysis project Ga0209647, IMG submission 185827) | Grasslands soil microbial communities from the Angelo Coastal Reserve, California, USA - Sample 9_17_2013_60cm (SPAdes) (version 2) | ecosystem: Environmental > Terrestrial > Soil >...
TGTTGCTCGACGAGCCAATGGCTGCGCTCGACAAAAAATTACGTGCCGAGACCCAATTTGAGCTGATGGAGTTGCAGCGCAAACTCGGAACCACGTTTGTTATCGTCACCCATGACCAGGAAGAGGCGATGATTGTCGCTCACCGTATGGCGGTGATGGATCGTGGCAGGTTGATGCAGGTTGCAACTCCGGCAGAAATTTATGAACGGCCCAATTCACGCTGGGTCGCTGATTTCATCGGCGAGATTACTTTGGTGGAGGGCCGCGTTTCCGCAAATGGTGCCATCGACAGCGACCTCGGACAATTGCGTGCCGCCGGCATCGGCTCGGCGAAATCCGGCGATAAGGTTTGGCTGGCATTGCGGCCGGAAAAGATCAGCGCGAGCAGGGAACGGCCCACGGTTGGAGACAATGCTGTGGCTGGCACCGTGGTCGAAGTCGGCTATCGGGGCGACATGTCAATTTATAAAGTGCGGCTCATCGATCAATCGCTCATGAAAGTGGCGCTCGCCAATGTCAGCGCGCGCGGCAAGGACTCATTCGAAGCGGGCGACCCCGTGTGGCTATCGTGGCCGCCGGGTATCGGCGTGGTCTTGACGGGATAGCCTATGAGCGCGCGCCCCGAGAATCGAAGCTGGAGTGGACGAGCCATCGTTCTGGCGCCCTATTTGTGGCTCGTTGTCTTTTTTCTCGCGCCTTTCGTGATCGTCTTCAAAATCAGTCTGTCGCAGACCGCGCTGGCGCAGCCGCCGTATTTGCCGCTGTTCGACTTTGCTGCTGGGTGGGAGGGATTCAAGCTATTCGTCGCGCAACTCTCCGCCGATTCGTTCCGGCTGCTCTCTTCCGACGCGCTTTATCTATTTTCTTATCTCAAGAGCCTGGAAGTTGCGGCTGTTTCAACGGCCATACTACTCGCGGTAGGCTATCCGATCGCTTACGGCATGGCGCGTGCGCCGCGTGCCTGGCAACCGCTGCTGGTGATGGCGGTCGTGCTGCCGTTCTGGACGTCATTTCTCATTCGCGTCTATGCCTGGATCAATATCCTGCAACGCGATGGCCTATTAAACGACGTCCTGATGCGCCTTCACCTAGTCGACGCGCCCGCGGTGTGGCTTTCATCGGACACCGCAATCTACATCGGCGTCGTCTATTCCTACTTGCCGTTTATGGTGCTGCCGCTCTACGCGGTGCTGGAGAAAATGGATGAGTCATTGCTGGAAGCGGCTGCCGACCTTGGCTGTCCACGCTGGAAGGCGTTCTGGCTGGTGACGGTGCCGCTGTCGCTACCGGGTGTCGCCGCCGGTGCGCTGCTCTGCTTTATCCCGATTGTCGGCGAATTTGTCATCCCGGATTTGCTCGGCGGATCGGAGACGCTGATGATTGGGCAGACGCTATGGACCGAGTTCTTTTCCAATCGCGACTGGCCGGTCGCCTCCGCGATCGCGGTGTCGCTGCTCGGGCTGCTTCTGGTGCCGATCCTTTTCTATGAGCGACTTCAACAGCGGTCCCTCGAGGGAGGGCGTCGATGAAGCGCGGCGTTTCGGCTTTCAATGTCGTTGCGGTCGCGCTCGGCCTGGCCTTCCTCTATTTGCCGATCGTTATATTGGTGATCTTTTCGTTTAACGGCTCGCGGTTGGTGACGATCTGGGGCGGGTGGTCGCTCGCGTGGTACCGTGAGCTGTTGCGCGACGATGCGGTGCTTCAGGCGGCATGGATCAGCCTGTGCGTCGCGGCCCTGTCGGCCACTGGCGCAACCGTGCTCGGGACACTTGCCGCCATCGCGCTCACCCGCCTGGGCCGGTTCCGTGGCCGATTGCTGTTTTCTAGCATGGTTTACGCGCCGCTGGTAATGCCTGAGGTGATTACCGGGCTTTCGCTGCTACTGTTGTTCGTGGCGATCAATGTCGACCGGGGATTTTGGACCATCGTCATCGGCCACACCACGTTGACGATGTGTTTTGTCACCGTGATTGTGCAATCGCGTCTTTTTAGCTTCGACCGCTCACTGGAAGAAGCCGCGATGGACCTTGGTTGTCCGCCGTTCAGGACATTTTTGACCATCACCTTGCCGCTGATTGCGCCGGCGATAGCTGCCGGCTGGATGCTGGCCTTTTCGCTATCCCTTGATGACCTGGTGATCGCGAGCTTCACGACCGGACCGGGCGCGACGACGCTGCCGATCCGTATCTATTCGGAAGCGCGCCTTGGCGTGAAACCGGAGATCAACGCGTTGTGCACGATCATGATCGCGATCGTTGCGGTTATCACTGTGGTGTCGTCGCTAATGGTCAAACGCGGCGCCGCCAGGCGCGAACGTGCGACCTTGGGAGCGCAGGTTTGATGATTGCACGTTAGTCGCTGCTGCTCTTGCCGGGCGGGCGAAATAAAAAAGCCACGAACCAGATAGGAATTATCACGATCGAGCCGAGCAGCACGTTCGGCCACCCTGTTTTGCGTATTCCTCAAGGCGCTCGGTTGAGAGTCCGAATTCGCGCATTAGTTGCTCGGCGGTGATACCGAAATGGGCGAGGATGGTCCCGACCACCAGCGAGGCGACGGCGACCTTGACCAGAGTTCGAAGGAGAGGATGCAGCATCCGCAACCCGTCGCGCCGGTTCCCGCCGGCGGGTGATTCGTCTTCGGCTGAATAATAGTCGAAGGCGTGCCCGCGGGCACGGCGCAAACGTGCAGTTATTCGGGTTTTTCGGGTGTGGCCGGTGCGGTGGGTTCGCCCGCAGCCGGGATTGTGCCGGCTGCCGGTGCTCCGCCTGTCAGCCGCTCAATAGCCGAGCGCACCGAGTCGCGGGCACGGCGTTCGCGCACGGCGTTGAGGAGCGGGGCGGCAGCACCCGAACGCCGAATAAGTGCCTCTGGATCCGGCAACATAATCGGGTCGTCCCACGAGCCCTGGACGATAAACGGAAGTTCGAATGGCGTCGCGCCTGGCTTGGGTGGTGTTACCAGCGCAGCCGTCCCCTTCAGATCGAGTTCGCGCGCGGGAATTGAGGCTGTGCCAGCGAGCGCAAGTGTGACAGCCGCGCCCTCGATCTTCACGTCTTCGACCGTGACGGTGCCCTGGGTGATCTTCAGCGCGACCGCGATCTTGTCGTAGGGCGTACGCCCGCTGCGGAATTCGCCGCCGCCTGACAGCGGCCGCCGCTCAAGCCGGCGCAGCAACTGTTCGACGTTAAGGCCCGCAAGCGCGCCGTCGGTTCCAACCAAATTTGCCGTTCCGTTCAGCGTATGTGTCAACGCGAGTACGCTGTCGCCGCCGCCATCAACCGCGAATGTTATATTTCCTTTGCCTTCGAGACGGCGCAGCCCAAACAGCTGACCAAGGCAGGTTTCCAAATCGACGTCGGTGAACTGCAATTGCGACTTGATATCCACGCCTTGATCGGAATTGGTAAGCGCCAGCGAGCCTTTAATAATGCCGCCGTACGCCTGCGCTTCGCCGACGGTCACGACCAAATGCCCGCCGCGCAGGTTTGCCGCGATGGCGGTGCGACCGAGCTTGGCATTCGACACCACGACATTAGCTGCCGATAAGCGCAGATCGAGGTCGAGGCCGGAAAGACCATCAAGTGTAATGTGGCCGTTGCTCCACGCGCGTTCGTTGGTCGTGAGCAGGCGAACCGTCGAGACATAAGGCGTCAGATCGAGCGTGTCGGCGGCGAGCGTGCCCTGCAGCGTCTGCCTTCCGTCGGCGGCGAAGGTGAGGACGCCTTCAGCACTATTGCCGTCGAGCTCAACATTGACACTCGACAGACTGATGGTGCCTCCCACGACGTTAGTCCGGGCCTTGATTGCGAAACGGCCGAAGCCGCCGCCGGGCGGTGGTTTCTGTCCGGCCCAGATCAAGGCATTGCGCAGTGATGCGGCGTCGCCGGCAAGCGTACCTTCCACTTTGAGGGTGGGTTTAAGGCTGATCGCGCCTTCGAACGCTGCCTTTACCGGTGCGCCGGTCACGCGAAGCTTTAGCCCGCTTCGGCTTCCGGCAAGTGCCGCGGGAAAATCGGCGAGCGTCAAGCTCGCGTCAATCGGCGCGTCATGCCAAATAAAATGACCCGTGGCCCCAAAGCTCTTGGAGATCGCAGGCCACGCGAGCGAGACCTCCACGCCATACAATGTCTCGGTAAGTTTGCGCACGCCGTCGTGTATGACGACAGTGCCGCTATCGATACGCATTTCGGAAAATGCAGCGAGATGTTGTGTGGCGACCTGGCTGCGCGTTAGCGCCTCAATCAGGCCCGACCAATTGGATTGGCCGTTCGGCTGTAATTCGATCGCAATGTTCGGATGGTCCAGCAAAACGTCTGCAATTTCGACACGGCCGACAAGAAGCGGAAAAAACCGCAGGCGCGCTGTCAACCGCTCGGCGGAAAGGGCGGGTTGCTTGCTGTCGCCGAGTACCACATCGGCGAAGCTGACACTGCCAGCGGGAAACAACGAGACGCTGGCTTTGCCCCGCAATACCGGCTCGAGTCCGGTTACGGCGCGGATTTCAGCCACGACCTGTTGGCGCACCGCATCCGCAGAGATCAAATAGCCGGCAGTTGAGAGCACGACCAATCCGCCTGCAACCACTGCAAGCAAGATAATTCCCAGGCGTTTCAAGCCGGTGGCGGCGGTCAAAAGGAGGGTTCCGGTTGTGTCGGCGTCAACGCCGGCGGACTATAGCATCGGGCCCGCTAACGCCAACTTTGGCCGGGCTATGTGACCCTTTCAAGGCTGGCGCAGTTAAGCTTTACCGCAGAAACGGCGCCCCCTGCCGCCGGGCGTCCGCGATTTCCGCGATCATCTTCTTGATGATCGCTTGGCCGAACGAATCGAAGTCCTTGGCTTCCAGCACGAAGCTACCCGGCCCGCCGATGACATTATTTCGATAGTAGTTTGCCAGCCCACCAGGCGGGTTGGTGTGCTCCGGATTCCAAGGGAGTGGCGTCTCGCTAAGGATCACCAGGCCGTTGATACTAATTCCCAGCGCCAACGCCTCGTCCCGCGCTTGCACAACATCGCGGCCTGCATTGTTTGTGCCGTCGCCGGAAACATCGATGGTGTGGCGCTGGGCAGTAAACGGTGCGCTTGCAAATTGCGCTACGGCGGCATCGATGCCGCCACTGATCGAGGTTCGGTCGGCAAAGGAGCGTGGCGATTCGAGCAGCCGGTCACCGAAAGTCTGAGCAGCTTTCGGTCCATCTATCATCATCCAATCTATCACGACCTTCTGGTTGCCGAGTCCTGACCACTCCAGAAACAGAACGCCAACGCGGCCATTGCGGCCGGAACGGATCGCATCAAGCACGTGAGGATCGGCAAGCGCGGCGGCGTAGCCTTCCCTCTGCAACTGGAACTTCTGGCTGTCGACGCTTCGCGAAACGTCGGCGGCCAGCACCAGAAGAAGGTCGACGGGCTCGGCCGCGCGTGCGCGCAAAGCGCCCGACGTTGTGATCGCAAACGCCATTGCGATAGAGACGAAACGGCACAGTCGGCTCATAAAGAGAGCCTAACCGATTTGGGAATTATTGCGCCAGCACCCGAGCGGCCGGAAAAGCAACTTCGACCAGTGTGCCGTCGTTGACCTGGCTGGTGATACGGAAATGCGCGTGGTTGGCCTCCACCAGCGCCTTGGTGATCGGGAGGCCTAACCCGGTTCCGCTGGAATCCCAGCGCGCCGCAGTGGCAACTTGTTGAAACGGCTCAAGTGCGATTTGCAGTTCCTTTTCGCTCATGCCGGCGCCAGTGTCGCGAACGCGCAGGACGACCTCTTGATCGTCCGTCAGCGCGGTAGAAATAATCACCTGCCCGCCAGCACCGGTAAATTTGATCGAGTTCGACAGTAAATTGAGTGCGATCTGCCGCATCGATCGCGCATCGGCGATAATGTGCGGCAGGTTTGTTGGCAGTGACGTGCGGATGATGACGCGCTCACGGTTTGCCTGCTCCTGCATGATTGCCACGCATTGCTGCACCAGATCGTTGAGACTTACGCTCACGAATGTCAGGTCAAGCTTTCCGGCCTCAATTTTCGACAGGTCAAGAAGATCATTCAGCAGCGAAATCAAGTGCCCACCCGAGGCGTGGATATCCTTGAGGTATTGCCGATAACGATCGTTGCCGACCGGCCCGAAGCGTTCGTCCATCATGACCTCGGAGAAGCCGATGATCGCGTTGAGCGGCGTGCGAATTTCGTGGCTGATCTTGGCGAGGAATTCGGATTTGGCGCTGGAGGCTTTCTCCGCCGCCCGCTTGGCGTTGGTCAATTCCTCCTCGGTGCGCTTCCACGCGGTGACGTCGCGCAGCACGGCACAAAGCTTTTCGCCATCTTCAATACGGCCAATGGTGATGTACAGAGGAACAAGCCCGCCCTGACGCACGCGGCCAATGGCCTCATAACCCGCGTCGAGCACGCCGGCGCCGGAGCCGCGCGTGAGCCGCTCGAGATAGTCGAGGACTGAGCGCCGACTTTCGGGCGCCAGGAGATCGCTCACGGAAAGGTTGGGAAAATCAGCGGCGTCGTAACCGAATAGAGCTTGGGCGCTACGGTTTGCCGAGACTATGCGCCCGGTGCGATCGAGCACCAGAACGCCGTCGGTGGCTGTATCGAGAATTGCCCTGAGTTCATGGTTTTCCCGATGCAACGCGGCGTCGGCGGACTTGGTGTCGGTGCTGACCTGGGTGTTGATCATCAGCACCAGAGCATTTTCATTGTTCCAGGTCGCGCTGAACAGCCGGCCCTCGACAGGTTTCTGTTTGCCGTTGACGGTCGCAATGGTCAGCGTTTTGGCGCCGTTTCTGGCCTCATTGGAAGATGGCCCGCCTGTGCTCTCGATGAACAGACTTTCGAGGCCGCCGGCCTCGTTCAGCGCATCCAACGTGGAATAGCCGGTCCAATCGAGGAAGGTTCGGTTTGCATAAAGCAGGCTGTTGAGTCGATAGACCAGAATTCCCACCGGCAATCGGTCGAGAATGGGCCGGCTTTCCTGCGCGTCGCGGCCGGGCTTTGCTTGTTCGCGTGCTGGCGCCGAAACAGGGGCGGGCGGCTCAGCACCAAAATCGTCTGGGACGCGTGCCTCCGTTTTGTTTGATGACTTCTTCAGCCGCTCGCTGAGCTCGCGCGCAAGCTCCTGGAATGCGCTGCGCTCGCGGGGGCTAAGCGCTGGGTCTGGCGGAGGCGGTGGAGACGGAAACGGCAGGATTTTTGATTCAGATTCTGTGGACGGCTGCATCCGCCGTTTTTTGATGCTCGCAAGGCTATCGACATCGCGGCAGATACCGAATCCGCGGAAGCCTTTGAATTCCCGTTCGCGATCGAACACCGGCAGGCCCGACATCTCGATCGCCAGGCGCTCATCGGCACCGTCAACCGGGTCAGCACCATCAACCGGCCAGGATACGACGATCCCGCTGAAGGTCTCCCGAGCCGAGAGCGCGTTCGCAATTTGACCTAGCGGGTCGAGAATTAATGCTTGCGCAATCTCGATCCAGCTGCGGCAAAGCACGGCGGACGTCTTCGGTCCGAGCAGGTCGACGACGTCCTGGCTTGCGAGCGAAAAGTGGTTTTGAGCATCGGTCTGCCAGACAAAGCGAAACGGCAGCTGACGCGGCGGCACGTCCGTTTCCGCAGGATTTGGCACCGTTTGAGCTGTGGCTGTCGAGACACGCGCGCGCCTGTCAGCGCTCTTGCGCGCGTCGCGGCTCGAGACGATTCGATCCGCGAACGCGGCGAACAGGACGAATGTCGGCCCTGCGCCAAGCTTAAGCAGGCTAAGATGGCCCGCTTTGATTTCGCCTTCGGCCGCACCATTAACGGTCGCTTCGCGTGCGAGTTTTTCGGCGCCAAGCGCGACTAAATCGCGCCGGTCCCCAAGGCGCTCTCGCGCGGCAGGTTGCGCTTCGATCAGCTCGCCATCGGCGGTGAAGATCGCCGCTAGTGGTTGCGCATCTTCGAGCAAGCGGCGCGCACGCTCTGGAAGGGCAATGTCCCTCCCGGCACGTTCGGTCGATTGCACGAATATTGCCAAGCTGTTGTCGGCAAGCGTGATGCGTGAGCACAGGCAGATCAGGGTACCACCGATGCCCGTGCCAAAACCGCGCAGCCGCTCGAGTCGTGGTGCGCTTCCTTGCGGCAATGTCCCGGCGAGCCGCGCAATTTGCGCCGCTGCCGTATGCCGGGAATCGAAACGCCGCGTGGCGATGGCGCCGGATGAGGGCGCGTCAAAAATTGCCGCGCCTGTCGGATTGGCCCAAAGGATGCGATCGGCCTCCGCGCTCCACAGCCAAACCGGCACGGGATTCAGCGCGTGCGCCGCGAACCGCGGATCGTGCAGATATGCAAACTGAACTTCGGATTCCGTCATCACGGTGTCGCAGGAAATAGGGCTAATAAAGCCTTAATAGGGCCGCCGGCCGGCGACGTCCACGACGCGGAGACAACCATCCAACGGCAAGCGGCAATAACGTTAATGGAATCGGGTTCCATTGCTGGCACGTGCCATTTCGCGACCTAAATAAAGTTAAGGCCGCCGCAGAACGGTGGTTGACGTGCAAGAGGAGGGTCGAGTCATGGCAAAAGAGAGCAGCGCGCAGTTCGACATACCGTCGGATATGCGCGCACTGGCGGAAAAAAGCGTCGAACAGGCCAAACAGGCTTTCGATATTTTTATTTCAGCAGCGCAAGACGCAGTCAGCACTGCTGAAAATCGGGCAGCGAGTGCGCAAGCTGGTGCAAAGGAGGTTGGCGAACTCGCCATAGGTTTTGCCGAACGCAACATCGCATCCACCTTCGAATTTGCGCAGAAACTGTTGCAAGCCCGCGAACCGAAAGATGTGCTGGCGCTGCACGCGGACTACGTGCGCAGCCAAATTTCGACGCTCGCCGAGCAGGCCAACGAACTGAGCAAACGCGCGACGAAAATGGCCGGCCAAGGCACGGCGCACTGAGTTCGTTGTCGGGAATTGGGGTTGTTTGCACCGGGTGCCCCCCGGGGCCCGCAGTAACTTTGATGATTTTGTGCAGTGCAATATTTTTTATTGCAATGCATCAAAAACTGGCGTATAAGCATTATCAATTCAATCGTCTGCCACGGCAAACTTTCAGGCATCCGATGGCAGAGCTCGACACAGCGTAGGCCGGTCGGTGAGGGCGGACGGCTCGATCGCGGGATGATGCCCTCACAAGTCAAGGATGACTGTCATGGCCGATAACAGCGTTTCCTCCACCCCCACCCAGAAAGCCAAGCCGAAGCCGGTCGCGATGAGCGCGGCCGCTTCAGACATGCCGAAGTTCGAAATGCCCAAGTTCGATATGCCGAAATTTGAGGTCCCGGTCGCTTTCCGCGAGTTCGCCGAGAAAGGCATCGCGCAGGCGAAAGAGAACTACGAGAAGGTCAAGAGCGCGGCTGAGCAGGCGACCGATGTGTTTGAAGACACTTGTTCAACAGCTTCAAAAGGCTGTGCGAGCTACGGTGTCAAGCTGATTGAGACCGCGCGGGCGAACAGCGACGCCACCTTCGACCTGATGAACGAGTTGCTGAGCGCCAAATCTTATTCCGAGATCGTAGAGCTTTCGAGTGCCTATTTGCGCAAGCAATTCGACGCAATGATCGTGCAAGCCAAGGACCTCTCGGAGCACGCGCAGAAGGTAGCGACCGAAACTGCCGAGCCGATCAAGGAAAGCCTCAGCAGCACCTTCAGCAAAGCAGCCTGACGCGGGCCACTTTTCACGTTAGCCGCCCGGCTCCGTGAGCAGGGCATTTAAAGCCCGGACCGTAATGTCCGGGCTTTTGTTTACGTCAGGGACAGGTCAACTGCGAACGGGCCGCTTGCCAAAAAGCCAGGCGGCACCTAGGTTCCGCCCGCTTGGATCGCGCATTAACGAAGCCGATCGCACGTGCAGGCGTAGCTCAGTTGGTTAGAGCGCTGGTCTGTGGAACCAGAGGTCGGTGGTTCAAGTCCACCCGCCTGTACCAAATCCACTCTCGCCATGCCAAATGAAAACGCCGGCGAAGTTATCGCCGGCGGTTCATTTTGGTCGTCAATTTTGCGTTCAGCGTGCGGTGAAGCGGCCGTTGTTGCGCGGATTAGTCGGGATGTTGCGTGGCGGATACGGACGTGGCCCGCTTTGCGGCCCACCGAACATCCAGTCGAAGAAATTCGAACCGCCGCCGTAGCTGTAGCTACCGCCGCCACCATACATGCCGGCCGGCATGCGCACCGGCTTGGATGACGTATTGGGCGCCCGCTCTATAGCGATGTCGGCCACTTTACGCTCGTTACTCTTGAGGATCGCGATCATCTTGGCGTCG
>Ga0209647_1004618_pt1 | contig 10307 bp, 7 predicted proteins | sample GraSoi_2013_60cm_FD_185827 | JGI IMG/M metagenome (GOLD analysis project Ga0209647, IMG submission 185827) | Grasslands soil microbial communities from the Angelo Coastal Reserve, California, USA - Sample 9_17_2013_60cm (SPAdes) (version 2) | ecosystem: Environmental > Terrestrial > Soil >...
AGTTTATCTTTCAGCGTCGGGGTGACATAGGATGTTGCCCACCCCAGCTTTACAATATCAACGTGATCGGCGCACATGCTCACAAAGTCCTCCGCTTCGCGCACACTCAGCCCCTTATCCATGGCCATAGTAAATCCGATCTGCCTGGGCTTGGTGGTCCGCTCAGGTAAGTTTTTTAACGTGTAATTCATCCTTGGTTTTCTTTTCTAAATTGATCGATAATCTTGTACAAGGCTTTTTGTGTTTCAGCCTTTGGAAAAAAATCGAACAAGACCGTGTGGCCTTCGAAGTCCAAAATTAAGGCATTTTCCAAATAAGTAAAGGCTTCTTTGAATTTGCCTGCCTCGATCAGGTAAACTGTCATCCGGTAAAAGAATTCAGGTTCATCCGGAATTTCGGACATGCCCTGAAGCAACACTTCACTGGCCTTTTCATGTTCACCCTGTTCATAATAGATAAATGACCAGTTCATCCAGATCTCTTTATCCTCCGGGCCAAGGTGGCTGGCTTCCTCGAATGCGCTGAGGCTCGAAACGGTGTTTCCGATTTTGAATTCAGCGTACGCCGCCGCCTTCCAATATTCCGGGTTCAAGCTGTTCAGCTTGACAGCCTTATTAAAAAAATGCAACGCCTGGTACCACTTTTCCTGTTTTTCCAGACAGCTTCCGGCGCCAAACCAGGCTTCGTCGTATAGCGGATCGAGTTTGGTCGATTTCTGAAAATATTTCAGCCCCAGATCATACTGTGCCAGGTTTTCGTAGGCAGCGCCTAAACAACAATATACTTCCGGACTGGGGCCTTCAATCTCGATGGTTTTCCGAAAAGCATCCAATGCCTTGGTGTAGTGCTCCAGGTTCATGTACGTATTTCCCATATTGAAATGGGCGGAAGCAAAATTCTCGTCGATAGCCAAGGCATACTCATATGCCTCGATCGCTTCCTCGTACCGTTCCAGTTTATTGCATACGATCCCGAGATTATACCAGGCAGCAGCAGAATAGGGGTCTTCGTCAATGAATTTTTTATAATAGGAAAGACTCCCTTCTAATTGTCCAACGACGTCCAGGCAGTATGCTAATTCGTACAACGACCCTTCGTGTGAAATATTGACTTCGATGGATTGCTTGTAGGATTCAATGGCCTCCTCGTGTCGTTCGAGGCTTTGGTACGCCAGGCCAATGTTGTAATGAATCTCATCGCGGTCTTCGTCCGCAAAGGTCAATGCTTGCTCATAGATCGTGATCGATTCGGCATAGTTGCCCTGAAGGGAAAGAATCGAACCAATCGACAAATAAATTTCAACGTCTGTCGGATGAAGACTCTTCGCTTTTTCGAGCAAGTCGAGTGCCTCGTCGTACTCCTCCAAGTTGGATAGTATCTGAGCTTTTACCGAAATCAGTTCGGTGGAAAAAGGATATTGGTCCATCGCCTGGTTGACGGCCGTGAGTGCTTTCTTAAATTTGCTGGTTTCGAGATAGTGATCGATGATCGTCTCGAAGGCATCGATGTCAAAGAAACTGCTTGAATTTTTTCTGAGATTTTCTTCGAACCGCCGGACCAACTCCTCCTCCTCTTCTCTTTTCCTGAATTCGTGCGCCATTCGCTTAAGGTTTGTCTAAAGTAGGTAAAAATTCGGTCTCATAAAATTAAAAAGGGCCTTTTAAAGGGCAAGTTCCCACAATAAAAGTCCAAGTCAATCTTGCAGTTCTTATTTGTTTATAGTAACCTTCCGCACGTAATGGGCACAGCACCAGTCCAGCGTTTCATCCAATGGGCGAAAATCCATTCCGAGAAGATCGGTCGCTTTTTGATGATTGTAATGAAACGTATCGCTTGCCATCCTGACCACCTGTCGGGTGATCATCGGCTCGCTACCGGTCAGTCTGCTGCGGATCGCCTCTACCCCTGCCACCAGGCCCGCCACCACCCGACTTACTTTAATAGTCGGTGGTTTTTTATTGAATCGTTTTGCGACCATGGTAAAGAAATCCTGGTATGAAATTATTCCGGCGCTGGCAATAAACTTCTGGCTGCGCGGGTTGGATGAATAAATCCGAAACACCATTTCTGCAACATCCCGCACGTCCACATAGTTCATCGATCCCTCCATATAAAATGATCTTGCTTCCCACGCATAACGAAACAATCGTGCACTGCTCTCTTTCCAGTCCGTCGCCGCGAGGACTACCGATGGATTAACGAACGTTACCGCGAGCCCTTCCTCCATCCCCCGGTACACTTCCAGCTCCGCCAGGTATTTCGATTCTGCATAATCTGAATTCAATAGACTCGGAACCCACTTGCTTTCTTCATCCAGGGTGAGAACTCCTTTGACACGGCCCAGAGCGGCGACCGAACTGATGTGGATCAGACGGGGGATTCCCAGGGCCAGGCAGGTATTCACCACATTCCTTGTGCCTTCGACATTGATGTCAAACATTCTTCTTGTTTGGCGTGGGTTGAATGACACCAATCCAGCGGTGTGAATTACCGTGCCTGCCCCGTGGAGGGAGGCCGTTAGCGCAGGTACATCCAGCACGTCGGCTTCCTGCCGGGTCATTTTTTCCTTGTATCCCTCCAGCAAATCAAGGTTACTCGTGGCACGGACGATCGCCGTGACCGGAAGGCCCTCATCCATTAGTTTTTTTGCAACAAAACTTCCTACCAGGCCGTTCGCGCCCGTTATAGCAATCATGAATTAAAGGATATGATTCAGTAGAGGCAAAGCCAGTGCGCGTTGAAAATATTTATTCTTTTGAGCCTGTTGAACGAGCCGGGCATGCTCGATGTTATGGCAATCGCTTCCGAGCAGGTCAACCCACCCCCGGTCAATGAATTGGTGGGCCAACCGCTGTATTTGTTTTGAATAAAACCCGATAATAGAAAGAATGTTCATTTGAAATAGCACACCCCGGTTTCGCAAGTCCTCCGCCATTTCCAATGACATGTAGGCATACCGTTCGGGGTGCGCCAGCACAGGTCTGTACCCTTCCGTTGTTATTTTAAAAATGAAATCTTTTAGCGAATAGGGTTCGTTGATCATATTGGTCTCAAACAGAAGGCAACGATCGCCAAACACAAGAAGCGGCTCACGGTCTTCGATTTTTTTCAACAAGGTTTCATCCAGGTAATATTCGGCCGCCGCTTGAATTTCAAATGCAACGCCATGCTCCGCGAGGTATTTTCTTAAATCATCAAGGCGCTGCAGGATGACCGAAGAGTCATTCCGGTAATAATCCTGCATAACATGGGGCGTCGTGATCATTTTTTTATATCCCGCTTTCTGAAATACCCGGATGATGGCCAGCGCTTGCTCGGTTGACTTCACGCCATCATCAATGGCAGCCAGCAAATGAGAATGAATGTCGGTCGTCAAGGGAGGGGGGCTAGGGGCCAAAAGAAATCGTAGAAATGACATCACATCTATCCGTTGAGGATTTTTTTGAATTTGTTCCTCTTTGAGCGGTCTTCATAATAGCCATAGCCATATGCCCTGGATGAAACCGGTAAAGCGTTTACAACGATGGCCAGGTTTGTGAATTTATTGATGTTGATCATTCGTTGAAGGCGGAGAACGAACTCTTTTTTTGAATAATTGGCCCTGAATACATAGATCGAAAGGTTCGCGCGCTTCATAGCCATTGTGCCATCGGTCACTAACCCGATGGGAGGTGTATCCAATACAATGAAATCGTATTCGCGCTTAAGGTCTTCCAACAGAAGCGAAAACTCCCCGTTCAGAAGAAGCTCGGACGGATTGGCATGCTTCCTGATCAAAATCGTACTGATGCCTTTCGCTGGTTCAGTAACATCAAATGGAAGCTCCGACCGTTGCTTTCGCATATCCAGATTGAGCAAGGCCACTTTCTTGTTGGATAAGGCCAGGATCCCCCCCAGGTTGAGTGCCAGAAAAGACTTTCCTTCCCCCGATATTGTCGATGAAATGGCGATGATCTTTTTATTCTCGCCGGTGGTGAAGAAATCAAGGTTGGTGCGAAGGGTACGGATTGCCTCGCTCACCATGGATTTGGGATTATCGAGGATGGGAAAAGGGGATTTGGACAGGTGAAACGATTGGGGAATGGCGCCCAATACAGGAACCTGAATTGACTTCTCGATTTCGCCAACGGAGGTAATCTTATTGTTCAGCCCATACAACAGGCCTATGAAAAAGAAATTCAGAATAATACCGGCCACGAGCCCTATACCCAATATCAGGTATTTCTTGGGCGCGATCGGATCGATGGGAAGGGTCGCCGAAGAAAGGATCTTGAAGTCCGGTGTGCTCCCAGCCTGTGTGATTTCAAACTGGGCCTTGGATTGCATCATCGTCAGGTACATTTCCTCGTGGAGCTTATAGAACCGCTGTTGTTTTGAGAATTGGGTATTTTTGTCGGGCATCAGTGCGAATTCGCGCTCCAGCTTGTCTTTCTTGGTGTTCAGCTCAGAATAAATTTTGAGCCAATTTTTCTTCAAGGTGGAAAGTTGGACGAAAACTGAATTGCGCACCGCGTTCATTTCATTTTCCTTCTGCCGGAACGCAAATGTGTTCTCGTTGTAGGCCAGGCCCAACTTGTTTTGGTCCTGCGTCATCTGCCGCAGATTCTCCAGTCCGCGATTAACATAGTCCGGCAAAAACGGCTGCTGCGTGAAAGAGGAGGCATAGTTGCGGGAGGTAAGATCCTCCATCAGAACGTTAAGTTCCGACAGATTCTTATTCAATTGAAAGCGCTGTGAATCAACGCGGTTAATGAGGTAAATCGTCTTTCTTAAGTCTTCGTCTACGTTGTTACTCTTGTTTTGCAATGTGAAGGTCTCAAAATAATTTTCAAACCCCTCCATTTTTTTCTCGATTTGCCTCAATTCATTGTTGAGCCAATCAATCTTTTGCTTGTTGGCGAGGTTCTTTTGTTCATAGCTGTATCCCAGGTACAGCGAATCAATCCGATTGACAATGTCAAATGCTTTAAGCGCATTATGATCGTGAAAGGATATGCGGATCGTACTCGCATTGAAGTTGAGGGGCTCCACCTGAATGTTGGTCGATAAATATTCCAGCAGCGTATTGCGGCTACGAAGAATAAAAAAATAGTCATTTTCATCCGGAGCAACGTCTGCCGTGGCCTTCTGAATCGTCAGAGCGTATCCACCAAAGAGGAGGGGCTTCCCCAGCTGTCCGCGGACGAGAGGTCCCTCTTTTCCTGCGCGAACAGTATAGGTATCCTGGCCAGCGAAATTAAAGTAAATGGGAATGTCCTGATAGCCGGACTGGACGCGGCTATAGGATACGAGGAACGGAGAGCGTTTGTACATTTCATCATTCAGCACTTTACCCATGCTGTAGTAGCCCTCCCATAACTGCATCGAATCGATTACCCGGTTGAAAAACAATTTTGATTTGATCTGTTCAATCTCGCCGGAAATCATGTTTAGATTTGGATCCTCCGAAAAATTCTTGATCCCGAGTTCAGGGGCATCCTGCTTAATGCCCAATTTCAATTCCGAATAGGATTCATAAAGATCTTTTGTCCAACGTATATAAAGATACGTTGCTAAGTTGGAGGCGACAAAAATCGCGATGATCCAAATTATGTTCTTGCGAACGGTATTGGAAAGTTTTTCCAGGTCGATGCCTTCTACGCCCGGATCCCTATTTGATGTAAGACCTTCCACTTCACGGTTAATGTTTAGTGACTAAAAAGATCAATGTGCTTAGACTGATCAGGAGGCTGAACACTCCGGCATAATCGCGGAGGCCCTCGCTCACCGGCCGGCGGATCGGTTCGACATAAACAATATCGCCCGGCTGAATGAGCAAATTTCCTGCCTTAAACCCTTCGATCGTGCTCATGTCCACGACAAATACCTGGTCGTTCCGCAGAATCCGGATGTTATGTGCTTTGGAATCATTCGGTAGTCCTTTCGCCATGGCCAGCACCTCGGTCAGGTTAATATTTTGATTAGGAAGCGGCAGGACTTGTCCCCCCTGGGCTCCCAGGACAATAACCCTCTTATTCGAGTACGAAAGAATTACGAACGGCTCCTTAAAGTATTTCTCAAATTCCTTTTGAAGGATTTCTTCCCCCTGGCGAAGGGTAAGGCCTTCCAATTTCAGTGCGCCAACCATGGGAAACCTGACTACCCCCTCCAGGTCCACCAGGTAATTAAATTGCTGCCGGGCCGTACTATTCTGTTCGGGACGGGCGCTGAGTTCCGGATTCGGGTCAATAAGGCGCTCCCCTTTGTTTGAAAACACGTCGAGTTTTAGAAAATCATTTTTTTGGATGACATAGTTTTTCTCTACCGTAATGGCTTCCCGCTTAACCGGATCGGGTACGAATCCTGCGGGAGGCGTAAACATTATATTTTGCTTGTAGGAAGCGCACGAAACAAGCGCTAATACGATGCAGGAATAATAAACTACTTTCACAAGATGGCTATGGGCTAATCCGTGAAATTAAGGATTTTATCAATACCAGACCGAAAACAACAGTGCTTTGTGGCCACCGGGCAGGCGGGGAACCGGACTAAGCCGATTTACTGAGGTTGGCGATCGCCTTAATGTATTTGTTAATGACAACCTTTTCATCGAATTCCTGTTCCATTTTTTGCCGGCCGTTTTCACCGAGTTTTTTGATCGTTGCGTCGTCAAAGTTGGCCATGGTATCCATTTTTTGAGCCAGGTCTTCCGGGTCTTTCAGTTTGCACAGCAACCCGTTGAATTGATGGCGGACAACATGGTGACAACCGGGTACGTCGGTGGCGATAATGGGCTTGGAAGAACTCGCGGCTTCGAGCAACGTCCGGGGCGCTCCCTCCCGATAGGAGGGAAGAACGATACAATCGGCCTGATAAATAAACTGCCGGACATCGCTCGTCGTCCCTAAATATTCAATAGTTCCATTGCTGATCCATTCATCAATCGTCTTAAGCTGAATACCGCGTTTATGCAGGGGATCTTTAGCACCCAGGATCTGAAAACGGGCGTTCATTCCCTGTGCACGAAGGTGCTTTACGGCCTTAATGTAATCCAACACGCCTTTATCCGTAATCAATCTCGAAATCAACAGAAACGTGAACGGACTATTTCGCTTGAATGCGGCCGGTTGAAATTTATTCAGATCAATGCCGGAACCGGGAATGAGGTCTGCCTTTTCCGGTGCGACCAGTTTCGTATTCAGAAAAAGGGAAAGGTCATCCGGATTTTGAAAAAATACTTTGGATGCAAAACGGAAGGAAATCTTGTAAAGAAAAATAGCGATCGCTGAAACCAGGTTGTTTTTCAAGAATACGGTACCCAGTCCACACACATTGTTAATGGTCGGAATTCCCAACAGACCGGCAGCCAGGGAGCCGTAAACGTTAGGCTTAATGGTATAATGAAGGATGACATCGGGTCGCATTTTGCGATAAATCGACCACAACTCGATGAGCAAAGCAGCATCTTTTACCGGACTGGCTCCCCGGCTGTCCATCCTTACCGGATGATGGACACACCCGGCTTCGGTTAAGAAATGGGTGAAATCATCGACGGGAGCAACCGTGTGCACTTCATGCCCACGGGCACGAAGCGAACGAATAAAATTCATCCTGAAATTATAGATATTCCAGGACGTATTGAGCACAATCGCAATTTTCATTCAGCCAACGATAGACCTTAGTATTGCAACTAAGACCGCTTAAGTTCAGGGTTACCAGGAAAACGGTAGTTTACCCACTTTCCCCTGTGATTAATACCGCTAATGTAAATAAAAGTAACCCCCTCCTGGACGGGAGCGTAATAATAAGTTTATGTTTGAGGCAAGAAAAGATTTAAAGTTGACGAATAAAGCAGTTCTGGTTGCTGTTAGCCTTGGAAAAGAGCAGCCAGAAGAGATACAGGAACACCTTGATGAACTGGCCTTTTTAGCGGAAACCGCCGGGATCACTGCCGACAAACAATTTGTTCAGCGATTACCCCATCCCGACGTCCGCACCTTCCTGGGCAAAGGCAAATTAGAGGAAGTTAAAAATCATGTCTTCGACAGGGATATTCAAGCTGTCATTTTTGATGATGATCTGAGCCCATCCCAGTTGAGAAACCTCGAAAGAGAATTGAATCCAATAACCCGTGAGACCAAGGTCCGCATCTACGACCGAAGCCTCCTGATCCTCGATATTTTCCTTATGCGCGCACAAACGGCCCAAGCCCGCACGCAGGTGAAATTGGCGATGAACCAATACTTACTCCCGCGCCTTACCCGGCTGTGGACCCACCTGGAACGGCAACGAGGCGGAACCGGCACGCGCGGCGGTGCCGGAGAAAAGGAAATTGAAACCGACCGGAGAACGATCAAGCATGAGATTTCTTTGCTCAAGGAGGAATTGAAGAAAATCGATCAGCAACGGCAAAACCAGCGCAAATCCAGAAGCACTATCGTCCGCGTTTCCCTGGTGGGGTATACCAATGTGGGGAAGTCTACCCTGATGAATTTGCTTTCAAAAGCAAATGTGAAGACGGAGAACAAACTTTTCGCCACGGTGGACGCCACGGTGCGAAAAGTAGTGATCGGCGACATTCCTTTTTTGCTTTCCGACACGGTAGGGTTTATCCGAAAACTACCGCACCATTTGATTGAATCGTTCAAATCCACCCTGGATGAAGTTCGGGAAGCAGACATCCTTCTTCACGTCGTCGACGTGGCGCACCCTTTCCACGACAATCACATTGAAGTGGCGAACAAGACCCTCGCCGAAATCGGTGCGGGAAATATCCCCACCATCCTTGTGCTGAATAAGATTGATTTGCTTGAAAAAAAACAAGAGAAGACCAATTTTGAAGAGCTGAAAGGGTATTACCGGCAGCTCGGTTTTCAAAATGTGATTTTTATTTCAGCCACCTCAAAGGAAAATTTACTCGAGTTAAAGAAACTTTTGTATGAAGAGGTGAAGAAGAAACACCGGATGCTCTATCCGAATTACCTGGGAGAAGATTCAAGTCCTTTTGGGGTCACCGATTAAGAGGGTGTATATCAAACTTCATTATTCTACATTCTACATTCACTATTCAATATTTGAATTTTGAATAATGAATGTGGAATAATGAATAACGAAGTGAGGGAAGGCTGGCAGGACGGGGTTCCCTTAACTTGAATAACCTCAACTGTCAAGTATAGTCTCACAAAGGGGACGATACGGGGGGACGGGAAATGGTACCGGGGATTTCGCATCGTCCTCTTCGAGAGACGATGCTGGACCAAAAGAAACACCGGATGTTCTATCCGAATAGCCCGGGGGAGGATTCAAGTCCTTTTGGGGTTGCGGATTAAGAGGTGAGTATCTCAGTTCATTATTCTACATTCTACATTCATTATTCAATATTCGAATTTTGAATAATGAATGTAGAATAATGAATAACGAAGTGAGGGAAGGCGGGCCGGACGGGGTTCCCTTAACTTAAATAACCTCAACTGTCAAGTATCGTCTCCCAAAGGGGACGATACGGTGGGACGGGAAATGGTACCGGGGATTTCGCATCGTCCTCTTCGAGAGACGATGCTGGACCAAAATCTTAAATCTTAAATTGGGTTATCGAGAAACAACTCAATCCGATCATACACTTCCTGAAGTTGCTCCTTCGAAATGCAGTAGGGCGGAAGAATGTAAATAATATTCCCCAACGGCCTGATCAAGATCCCATGATGAATGAAGTAGCGATAGATCTCATCCCGTTTTTCATGGTTGTAATCGGATTTACCTGCCTTCAACTCAAGGGCCAGGATGGTCCCGAGAAAACGCACGTCGGCAACGTTGGGATGGCCTTTTATCTTCTGCCAAAAACCAGCGTGTTGTTGGGAAATGGATTCGCGATTGGAGTCGCAGGAAGGCGTCAGCAATAGATCCAAACTAGCTAGCCCGGCTGCGCAGGCCAGCGGATTGGCCGTATAGGAATGGCCATGGTAAAGCGTTTTCCAGCGGTCGTTATCATAGAATGCATTATACACTTCATCGGAACAGGCCGTAACACCCAATGGCAAGGTGCCGCCGGTCAATCCTTTTGACAGGCAGACGATATCCGGAGTGGTTTGGATATAATCGCATGCAAACAATTTTCCCGTTCTTCCGAATCCTGTCATCACTTCATCCGCAATGATCAACGTACCGTATTGTTTGCACAGCTTAAAAAAAGCCTCCAATACGGTAGGGGAATACATCAGCATGCCGGACGCCCCCAGGATCAACGGCTCAACAATCAGCGCAGCGGTGTCCTCCCGGCGAAGGAGCTCCTCTAATTTGAAAAGACTTTCGTCCTTTTTTGATGGAGTAGG
>Ga0209647_1004619_pt1 | contig 10305 bp, 8 predicted proteins | sample GraSoi_2013_60cm_FD_185827 | JGI IMG/M metagenome (GOLD analysis project Ga0209647, IMG submission 185827) | Grasslands soil microbial communities from the Angelo Coastal Reserve, California, USA - Sample 9_17_2013_60cm (SPAdes) (version 2) | ecosystem: Environmental > Terrestrial > Soil >...
CTTCCGTCTCGGCTCCGGGATCGCTCCCGTGCGCGCGCTCCTCGACGCGGGGGCGCCGGTCGGCCTGGGGGTCGACGGCTCGGCGAGCAACGACAGCTCGAACATGCTCGCGGAGGCGCGCCAGGCCTTGCTCGCCCACCGCATCGGCCAGGACCCCGGGCGGTGGCTCTCGGCGGAGGACGTGCTCTGGATGGCGACCCGGGGCGGCGCGGCCTGTCTCGGACGCGACGACATCGGGAGCCTGGAGACGGGCAAGGCGGCGGACCTCGTGATGATCGAAACGCGCCGGTTGTCCTACGCGGGCGCGTCCAGCGATCCCCTGGCCGCGCTGGTCTTCTCGCCCTTCCCCGAGCCCGCGGACACCGTGATCGTGAACGGGCGCGTCGTGGTGGAGGGCGGGGCGCTGGTCGGGGTCGACGTGCCCGCGCTGGTGGCGCGCGCGGACGCGATCTCGGAGAGGATGCTGCGGCAGGCCTCCCGGACGACGGGCAAGGACTATTTCACCGCGCCACACTAGAATTCCTCGATGCTCGCGCGCGGGATCCGCAGCTACCACCGGCCGACGCGGCTCGAGGAGGCGCTGAGCCTCGCTCGCCAGGGCGTCATCCCCCTGGCCGGGGGGACGCGTCTGTTCGCCGCGGACCGCGAGGTGCCGAACGTCCTCGACCTGTCCGCGCTCGGGCTGGGACGCACCGAGATGGTGGACGGGGACCTGCGCATCGGGACGATGGTCACCCTCCAGGACGTCATCGACTCGCCGCTCGTCCATGAAGCGACCGCCGGACTCCTGCCCGCGGCCGCGCGGGCCCACTCCGCATCGCGCATGATCCGCGGCATGGCGACCGTGGGCGGCGAGGCCGTCCACGGGGCCCACGACTCCGAGGTGGTGGCGGCGCTCCTCGCCCTCAACGCGATCTTCGAGGTGGCTCTTCCCTCCGGCACTCTCGAAAGCCCGGCCCTGCGCTTCCTGCGCGACCCGGGCGAGGACCTGGGAGAGGGCGGCCTCCTCCAGGCGCTCATGATCCCGGGCGTGCCGGAGGGGGCGGCCCTGGAGCGGGTGGCCGTGCTGCCGTCGGCGCCCCCGCTCGTGGCCGTCGCCGTCACCATCTCCTTCGCCGGCGAGAAGTGCGCGCGCGCGCGCATCGCCCTCACCGGTCTGCGCGTCCGCCCGGCGCGCATTCCGGAGGCGGAAGCGCGCGTCGAAGGCAGCACCGGCGACGCGGCCGCGCTGCAGAAGTGCCTCGATCAGATCGCCGCCCGCGCCCAGTTCCGCGACGACGCCCACGCGCCCGCGAGCTACCGACGGGACGTCGGCCTCGTCCTCGCCCGGCGCGCGCTGGAGCGCGCGATCGCGCAGGCGCGCGGCGCGCCCAAGGCCGCCCCTCCCCAGCCGCGTCCGCCCCAGCCGTTGCGCCGTCCCACCGAGCTCCCCTACTTCACTTCGGGCATGGTCGAGATGTGGGTCAACGGCGAGCGCCGCAAGGCGGCGGCGGAGGCGCGCACGACGCTGCTCGACCTTCTCAGGCGAGAGGGTCTCCGCGGCGTCAAGCACGGCTGTGAGACGGGGGAATGCGGCGCGTGCACGGTGCTGCTGGACGGACGGCCCGTCAGCTCGTGCCTCACGCTGGCGCTGCGGGCCGAGGGCCGGTACGTCCAGACGGTGGAAGGGCTGGGAACGCCCGACGCCATGCATCCCGTGCAGCAGGCGTTCGTGGACACGGGGGCGATCCAGTGCGGCTACTGCACCCCGGCCATGGAGCTCTGCGCGAAGGCCCTGCTCGACGCGGTCCCCCAGCCCACGGAGGCGGACGCCCGCGACGCTCTGGCCGGCTGCCTCTGCCGCTGCACGGGCTACGTCAAGCCCGTGGAAGCCGTGATGCGGGCGGCGGCCCGTGCCGGCGCGAACGGTCCGAGGTCCTGACGATGTCGGACCTGAAGACGGTCGGCCGGTCGGAGCGGCGCGTGGACAGCGTCAAGCTGGCCACCGGGCGCGGCACCTTCGTCGACGACATCGACGTGCCGCGGATGCTTCACGCGCGCATCCTCCATTCCCCGCACGCGCACGCTCGCATCACCCGCATCGACGCCAGCCAGGCCCGCGCCATGCCCGGCGTCGTCTGCGTCCTCACGCACGAAGACGTGCCGCGCGTGCCCTACACCACCGCCGGTCAGGGCTGGCCCGAGCCTTCGCCCTACGACGCGGTGATGCTCGACCACAAGGTGCGCTTCGTGGGAGACCGCGTGGCCGTGGTGGCCGCGGACGACCTGGAGCTGGCCCAGCGCGCGTGCGAGGCCATCAAGGTCGAATACGAGGTCCTGCCCGCCATCCTGGATCCGGAGAAGGCCATGGCGGAAGGGGCTCCCGTCATCCACGACCAGGCGGATGCCTCCGGGATCAAGGACCCCGCCCGCAACCTGGCCGCGGAGATCGTCGCCGAAGTGGGCTCGGTGGAGCGCGGCTTCAAGGAGGCGGAGCGGGTCTTCGAAGCGACCTACCGGGTACCCTACGTCCAGCAGTCGTCGATCGAGCCGCACGTCACCATCACCTGGCTCGACGAGGACCATCGGCTGGTCGTGCGCACCTCCACCCAGGTCCCCTTCCACGTCCGGCGCATCATCGCGCCGCTCCTCGGGATCCCCTTGCGGCGGATCCGGCGGCAAGCAGGAGATCCTGATCGAGGACCTCTGCGGGATGCTGACCCTGCGCACGGGGCGCCCCATCCGGCTCGAGTACACGCGCGAGGAGGAGCTGACGGCGGCGCGCACCCGCCACCCGCAGATCGTCACCGTGAAGAGCGGCGTCCGCGACGGCCGGCTGACCGCCCTCGAGATGCGCGTCCTGGAGAACACCGGCGCCTACGGCACCCACGCGCTGACGGTGATGAGCGTGACCGGCAACCGCGCGCTCTCCCTGTACCGCTGCCCGAACCTGCGCTACGAGGCCCGCGCCGTCTATACGAACCTGGCCGTGGCCGGCGCCTTTCGCGGGTATGGCTGTCCCCAGGGCTTCTTCGCCCTCGAGAGCCACGTCGACGAGATCGCGGCCGCGCTGGGCGACGACCCCCTCGAGTTCCGGACCCGCAACCACGTTCAGGAGGGCGACGACCAGCCGATCGCGGAGGTGCTGGGCGAGGGCAAGGAGGGATTCAAGCAGATCATCCGCTCCTGCGGCCTTCCCCAGGCCATCCAACTCGGAGCCAAGGCCATGGGTTGGACGGAAAAGCGAAGGCAGTACGGCGCCGGCAGTGGCTCGAGCTTCGATGGCTCTGAGACGATCGACCTGGCCATGCACCGAACGAAGGGACAGCGACGGGCGGCGCGAGCGGCGGGATTCACTCCCGACGCGAGCGCGGCGGGTCCGGCGGCGGCGCCACCCGCTCCGCCGCGGCGTAGGCATGGCCATCGTGATGCAGGCCTCTGGCATTCCCGGGGTCGACATGGGCGCCGCGTCGATCAAGATGAACGAGGACGCCTCGTTCAACCTCCTCGTGGGGGCCACGGACATCGGCACCGGCGCCGACACCATGTTCTGCCAGCTCGCGGCGGAGGCGCTGGGCGTGCCCGTCGAGAAGATCATCCCCTACTCCTCGGACACGGACATGACGCCGTTCGACCCCGGCGCCTACGCCTCGTCGACCACCTACATCTCGGGGCGGGCGGTGGAGAAGGCGGCGCGGGCGGTGCGCGAGCAGATCACCGCCGTCGGCGCGCGCATGCTCGAGGAGAAGCCGGAAGACCTCGTGCTGCACGGGCAGAAGGTGTGCGCCAAGGACGGCCGCTTCGTCACCTACGAGCAGGTCTGTCTGTCGTCCCTCTACCAGAAGGACCAGTTCCAGATCATGGCCACCGCGTCCCACATGTCCTACGAGTCCCCGCCCCCCTTCGCCGCCGTGTTCGTCGAAGTCGAGGTCGACACGGAGACGGGGGCGGTGCGCGTGCTCAAGGTCGTCGAGGCCGTGGATTGCGGGCAGGTCGTGAACCCGCACATGGCGGAAGGGCAGATCGAGGGCGCGGCCATCCAGTCCGTCGGCTATGCGCTCTACGAGCGAATGCCCTTCGACGCCAGCGGGCGCATGCAGTTCCGCTCCTTCCGCGATTACACGATCGCGAGCGCGATCGACGTCCCCGAGATCGTCTCGATCCTGGTGCCGACGCACGAGCCGACGGGGCCCTTCGGGGCCAAGGCCATCGCCGAGATCCCGATCAACGGGCCCGCCCCCGCCATCGCCAACGCGGTCTTCCATGCCATCGGGTTGCGCTTGCGCGAGATCCCGCTCACGCCGGACCGGGTCCTGGCCGCGCTCCGCGCCGCGCCGGGCGCGGTGTCCTGACCATTATCCTCACCAGTGCAGGACGCGATCGTGGTCCGCGAAAAGGCGCGCCAGGTCGCCGCGCGAGACGCGCTGCACTTCCGGGATGAGGCCACCCTCGGGCAGGCCACGCTCCACGAGGTCCTCGGCCACGACGTACACGGCGGCGCCGCGTCCGATGAGGGCGATGACGTCGCGGTCGATCTCCGGCGCCGTGCGGACCTCGCGCGCGCCGAAGCGCAGGCCACGCGCATCCTGGCCGGGCACGGCGTAGTTCACGGCATCGCCGCACAGGAGGAGCGTGACCTCCGCTCCCGCATTGCGTAGGGCATGCGTGAACCAGACGGCGGTGTCGTCCTGCTCTTCCACCGTCGCGCGATAGGGCTCCTCGACGACGCTCAGGTAACGGGCCATGTCGATTCTCCTCAGCGAGTGGGGATGAACAGGAGGCCGTCCGCGGCCTCGGCGAGCTTCCAGAAGTCCGCGGGCGAGCCGCGGCGCGCTCCCTCCACCTGCTTGTCCACGCCGCGCTCGTCGACGCACAGGCCGCAGTTGACCCAGTCCAGCTCGACCCCCCGCGTCGCCGCCAGCTCGAAGAGGGCGTGGACCCAGTCCTTCGGGTTCGGGTGGTCGAACTCCTCGACCGACTTTCCCTTCACCGGATTCGCGTGCGGCTTCTGCTCCGCGAACCCAAGGGCCACCGCGCCCTCGTACAGGAACACGTTGACGTGGTGTCCCTTCCGCAGCGCGGCGTCGATGATGCGGAAGCCCGTCACCGTGTTCGCGGATTCGTAAGGCGGATCCATGAGACCGATCGTCACCGTCGCCATTCCAGACCTCCTCAATGCCAGATCGCGCGGACGCCGTCCGCGAGCATGTCCGCGACCGCCTCGATGCCCGCGGGCAGGATGGACGCGCGCAGGTCGCGCACGGCGATTCCCCGCTCGCGGAGGGAAAAGTCGTCCGCGAACACGCGCGCGTGCGCGGCGACGTCGGCCAGCCCGACCTCGCGCGCGCCCGCACGGGCGGCCAGGACGCCGTTCTGCACGAGGTAGACGGTGACCTCGTGGCCCTGACCGGCCAGGTCCTGGGCCAGCCGGTAGAAGCCGGCCGTGGTCCCCGACTCCCAGGGACCGCCCGACTCGATCAAGAGATATCGCGCCACGCGCCCTCCTCCCGGCGGGGGGCCGTCCGGATCCCGCCTTCTCCCTGTAACGCGCAAACGGATCCTGCGCGCGGTCAGGAATTCTCGGGGGGAGCCGGCGATTGACTTGAAACGGCCGCCACCCATACTTAGGCCGACCCGGACGGTTTCCCATGTTGGCGACCAGGCAGGACGTGACGGCCCTCCTCCGAGCGTGGAGCCACGGTGACGCGGACGCGGGAGATCGCCTCCTCCCCATCGTCTACGGCGAGCTGCGCCGGCAGGCGGCACGCCTCCTCCGGCGGGAACGTCGTGACCACACCCTCCAGCCCACGGCGCTCGTTCACGAGACCTACCTGCGCCTCATACAGCAGCGCGCGGCGGACTGGAAGAACCGCGCCCAGTTCTTCGCGGTGGCGGCCACGGCCATGCGCCGGATCCTGGTGGATCATGCGCGCCGCCACGGCGCCCGCAAACGGGGCGGGAGCTGGGACCGGATCACCTTCGACGAGACGCGGCGCGCCTGGCCGGGCGAGCCGGACGTGAACATCCTCGCCCTGGAGGAGGCCCTCGAGGAACTCGCCGAGCTGGATCCGTCCAGGGTCCGGCTGGTGGAGCTGCGCTTCTTTGCCGGCCTGGATCTCGAGGAGACGGCCGCCGTGCTCGGAGTGTCCGAATCGACGGTCACGCGCGACTGGCGTCTGGCCCGCGCCTGGCTGTTCCGGCGGCTGGGCGGCGCCGCCCGCCGATGACGAGCGCTCGCTGGTCGCGCGTGAGCGCGCTCTTCGAGGCGGTCCTCGAGGAGGAGGAGTCCACACGCGCCGCCTTCCTGGCCCGCCAGTGCGAAGGCGACGAGGCCTTGCAGCGGGAAGTCGAATCGCTCCTCGCCGCCCACGCCCAGGCGGAGGGCTTCCTCACCACGCCCCCCCGGTCCGCTGCGCCCACTCCGGCCCTCTACCCCGGCGCGCGCCTCGGACCCTACGAGATCCTCGGTCCGCTGGGGGCAGGCGGTATGGGCGAGGTGTATCGCGCGCGGGACGCGCGCCTGGACCGCGACGTGGCGGTGAAGGTCCTTCCGCGCGCGCTGGCCGGCGACCCCGAACGCCTCCTCCGCTTCGAGCAGGAGGCGCGAGCGGCCGGCCGCCTCGCCGATCCGCACGTGCTCGCGGTGCACGACGTGGGGCAGCAGGACGGCTTTCCGTACATCGTGTCGGAGCTGCTCGAGGGCGCGGCGCTGCGCGCGCGCCTGGACGAGGGCGTCCTTCCCGTGGCCAAGGCGGCCGCCTACTGCGTACAGATCGCGCAGGGGCTGGCCGCGGCCCACGCGCGCGGCATCGTCCACCGTGACCTCAAGCCGGACAATGTCTTCGTCACGCGCGACGGCCACGTCAAGCTCCTCGACTTCGGCCTCGCCCGCGCGATCGCGCCGGCAGAGGGGGACGTGTCGCGCACCTCGCCGCTGTCCGCCCACACCGCGCCCGGAGTCCTGCTGGGCACGGTCGGCTACATGTCGCCGGAGCAGGCGCGGGGAGAGGCCGCGGACGGGCGCGCCGACCTCTTCGCGCTCGGCACCATCCTGTTCGAGATGCTCACCGGCCGGCGCGCGTTCCGAGCCGCCACGGCGGCGGAGACGCTGGCCGCCGTGCTCCAGCACGACCCCCTCCCCGCGCTGGAGGCACAGCCGGAGGTGCCTCCCGAGATGGTGCGCCTGGTGCGGCACTGCCTGGAAAAGCGGCCGGAGGAACGCATCCAGTCCGCGCGCGATCTCGCCTTCGCCCTCGAGCCGTTCACGCGCCCGATGTCCACGGGACGGACTCTGGCGCGGCCCCGCATCGGCCGCGTGCGCGTTCGGACCGCCATGGCCGCCGCCGCCGTGGCCTCGGCGGTGGCCGCCGCCTATCTGGCCGGCGCGGGGGCGCGCCGCGAGCCGCCGTCCTATCGCCAGCTCACGTTCCGGCGCGGAACCGTGGACGCCGCCCGCTTCTCTCCGGACGGGAACTCGCTCTACTACAGCGCGGCCTGGGGCGGCGGACCGTCCGAGGTCTTCTCGACGCGTCTCGATGGGCTCGAGTCGCGGTCCCTCGACCTCCCGGACGCGCACGTGGTCGCAACCGCACCCGGCGAGATGGCCGTGCTGCGCCCGGCGGCGGACGGTGACGCGAGGTCGCTGGCACGCGTGCCCCTGGAAGGGGGAGCGCCCCGCGACGTGCTCACGGGGCTCCTGGCCGCGGACTGGAGCGCCGACGGGCGTGAGCTCGCAGTGGTGCGGCGCGAAGGCGATCGTACGCGGCTGGAGTTCCCGCCGGGGCGTATCGTCTACGAGACGGCCGGCACGCTCGTCACGCCGCGCGTATCACCGGACGGCGTCCGGGTGGCCGTGGTCGACCAGCCCATGATCGGCAACACCGTGGGCGCGCTGGTGGTGGCGGAACGACCCGGCCGCGCCCGCACCCTGTCGCAGTCCTGGACCGACATCGGCGGCGTGGCCTGGGCGCCCGACGGGCGCGAGGTGTGGTTCACGGCCACGAGGACCGGGAATGCCCGCAGCCTGCACGCGGTCAGCCTCTCTGGCGCGTACCGGCTGGTGGCGCGCACCCCGGCGGCGATGGTCTTGCAGGACATCTCGCGGCGGGGCGGCGTCCTTCTCACGCATGCCCATCAGCGATGCGAGGCCATCGGGCGTTTCGCCGGCGACGCGGCCGAGCGCGACTTCTCCTGGTACGACTGGACACATCTCACCGACCTCTGGCCGGACGGACGCATGCTGTTTACAGCCGAGGGCGAAGGGGGCGGCCCGCAGTACACCGTGTATCTGCGGCGCGCCCCTGGCGCCGTGCCCGTGCGCCTGGCCGAAGGGCACGGCACCGAGATCTCGCCGGACGGGCGGTCGGCGCTCGGCCTCGTGCGTTCCCCTTCTCCGGGTCTCCTGATCCTGCCCACCGGCGCGGGAGAGGCCCGACGCCTGCCCACCGATCGGACCTTCGCCGAGTATCACTGGGCCTGGTGGTTTCCGGACGGGCGCCGCATCCTGTTCCTCGCGAACGAGCCGAGCCAGCCGGCCCAGCTTTTCGTGCAGGATGTCGGCACCGGCGCCCTCCGCGCCCTGGCCCCACCGGGCGTGACCGCGTACCGCCACCGGCCGATCACTCCAGACGGCGCGAAGGTCGTGGTGCTGGCCCCAGGGCCCGCCGGTGCGCATTTCGTCCTCTGGCCGGTCGAGGGTGGTATGCCCTCTGAGATGCACGGCTTGAGCGGGAGCGACCAGCCCCTGCAGTGGGTCTCCGACGGCCGCGCATTGCTCGTCCGCCGCGCGGGCCCGGTGCTCCCTGTGCGCGTGGACCGTGTCGACCTGCTCACCGGCGCACGCGCCCCCTGGCGAGAGCTTGGTCCTCTCGATCGCGCGGGCGTGGGCCACGTCGGCGACGTCGTCATCGCCCGCGACGGCGGGTCCTACGTCTACAACTGTCAGCGCACCCTGTCCGAGCTCTACCTGGCGGAGGGCCTTCGTTGACGCCCGCGCGCTAGCGCCGCGGCGGCGAGCAGGGTCCAGGTCGCCCTCGATCAGGACTCGGACGAACGGAAGTTGAGCCGCGCGCCGCCGGGAGCGGGGGCCGGCGGGGATAATGGCCTGGGATGCCCACGAAGCCGCTCCTGGACGGCGATCCCCTCTGGTACAAGGACGCGATCCTCTACGAGCTGCACGTCCGCGCGTTCTCCGATTCGAACGCGGACGGCATCGGCGACTTCGCCGGCCTCACCGCCAAGCTCGACTACCTGCAGGACCTCGGCGTCACCGCCATCTGGCTCCTCCCGTTCTATCCCTCGCCGCTCAAGGACGACGGCTACGACACCGCCGACTACCTCAACATCCACCCCTCGTACGGGACGCTCCGGGACGTCAGGCGCCTCCTGCGCGAGGCCCACGGGCGCGGGCTGAAGGTCATCACCGAGCTCGTCCTCAACCACACCTCGGACCAGCACCCCTGGTTCCTGCGCGCGCGCCGGTCGCCGCCGGGGAGCGCCGCCCGCGACTTCTACGTCTGGAGCGACACCGCCGAGCGCTACGCGGACGCACGCATCATCTTCAAGGACTTCGAGCATTCGAACTGGACATGGGACCCGGTGGCGGCGCAGTACTACTGGCACCGTTTCTACGCGCACCAGCCCGACCTCAACTGGGACAACCCGCAGGTGCGCCGCACCATGTTCCAGGTCGTCGACTTCTGGCTGGGCGAGATCGGAGTGGACGGGCTGCGGCTCGACGCCGTGCCGTACCTCTTCGAGCGCGATGGCACGAACTGCGAGAACCTGCCCGAGACCCACCGGGCCCTCAAGGAGCTGCGCGCGCACATCGACTCGAAGTTCAAGGGGAAGATGCTGCTGGCGGAAGCCAACCAGTGGCCGGAGGACGCCGTCGCCTACTTCGGGAGCGGCGACGAGTGCCACACCGCGTTCCACTTCCCGCTCATGCCGCGGCTGTTCATGGCCATCCAGACCGAGGACCGCCATCCGGTCGTGGACATGCTGGAGCAGACGCCACCCATCCCCGAGACCTGCCAATGGGTGCTCTTCCTCCGAAACCACGACGAGCTCACGCTGGAGATGGTGACGGACGAGGAGCGCGACTACATGTACCGTGCCTACGCCCAGGACGCGCAGGCGCGCATCAACCTGGGCATCCGCCGCCGCCTGGCTCCCCTCCTCGGCAACAGCCGGCGCAAGATCGAGCTGATGAACGGCCTGCTCCTCTCCCTGCCCGGCACGCCCGTCGTCTACTACGGCGACGAGATCGGCATGGGCGACAACTTCTACCTGGGCGACCGCAACGGCGTGCGTACGCCGATGCAATGG
>Ga0209647_1004620_pt1 | contig 10301 bp, 10 predicted proteins | sample GraSoi_2013_60cm_FD_185827 | JGI IMG/M metagenome (GOLD analysis project Ga0209647, IMG submission 185827) | Grasslands soil microbial communities from the Angelo Coastal Reserve, California, USA - Sample 9_17_2013_60cm (SPAdes) (version 2) | ecosystem: Environmental > Terrestrial > Soil >...
AGGGCAAATCCGGTAGGCTTCACTTATGGACAGCATGGACATGAACCTGCTCGCGGCGCTGGACGCGTTGCTTGCCGAGGGGAGCGTGACCGGGGCGGCTCGACGTCTCGGCTTGAGTTCTTCCGCCATGAGCCGGACTCTCGCGCGGCTTCGATCCGCGACGGGTGATCCACTGCTTGTGCGCGCCGGACGCGGGCTTGTGCCGACGCCCCGTGCCGCCGAACTGCGCGATCGCGTCCATCAGCTTACCCGTGACGTGCGTACAGTCCTGAGTCCGCATGCCAGCCATCTGGACGTCGCCTCGCTTGAGCGAACCTTCACCATTCGTGCGAGCGAAGGGTTCGTAGAACTATTTGCCGTTCCCTTGGTGGCCGCCGTTACCCAGGTCGCACCCTGTGTCCGACTGCGCTTCGCGCCCAAGCCGGACAAGGATGCTTTCCCGCTCCGGGATGGAGAGATCGATCTTGAGATCGGGGTACTTGGGGCGTCCGCGCCCGAAGTGCGCACCCGGTTTATCTTCCGCGACGACTTCATCGGCGCGGCCCGAGTCGGACATCCGTTGCTGGCGGGCCGGGTAACGCCCGAGCGCTACGCGCGATGCCGTCACGTCGTGGCATCGCGCAAGAGGGCCTTCACGGGGCCGGTCGACGACGCACTGGAGAAGCTTGGACTCAGACGAGAGATCGTCGCCGTCGTGCCTGGTTTCCCGGATGCGATGCGGATCGCGCGCCAATCGGACCTGATCGCGCTCGTACCGCGTTCGTGTCTCGGCAGCGCCCTGACGAGCGCCGATCCGCTCGCGCAAGGCCTCGCCGGCTTCGACCTTCCCGTCCGCACGCCGGAGATCGCGATATCGGCGATGTGGCATCCCCGCATGGACGCAGACCCGGCACATCGCTGGCTGCGCGACACCGTAATGGCGGTTTGCCATGCGGCAGCGCCGCCACGGTGAAGCGGTCCGGTGACGGGAACGGACTCAGGATCGCCGGGCAGGCCCGGATGATTGGCGGATTTTAGCACAGCCTGGGCGGATGACCTGCTCGTCTCGAGCAGCGAGGTCAAACGCGGCGCGACCGAGGACGTCGTCCGCATCGCGGTTGCCTCCGGCGAGGGGCGCAGCGCGCGCCACATGCAAATTCCGCGGCGGCAAGCTGTTCGACGTACTGCGCTGAGCTAGAGTTTTTCGATGACCAATTCCGATCGCATCGAGCTCATCCGCGGCGACATCACGGCGCTCGCCGTCGACGCCATCGTCAACGCCGCCAATTCCTCGCTGCTCGGCGGCGGCGGGGTCGACGGCGCCATCCATCGTGCGGCCGGGCCCGGGCTCTTGGCGGAATGCCGGCTGCTCGGCGGCTGCGCTACCGGCGAGGCCAAGATCACCGCCGGCCACAGGCTGCACGCGCGGCACGTCATCCACACGGTCGGGCCGGTCTGGCAGGGCGGCGGGCAAAACGAGGCAGCGCTGCTCGCCCGCTGTTATGCGAGCAGCCTCGATCTCGCCGCCCGGCACGGCATCCGCACCATCGCCTTTCCCGCCATCAGCTGCGGCATCTATCGCTATCCCGTCGACCAGGCGACGGCGATCGCCCTGCACGAGGTGCGAGCCTTCCTGGCGGGAAATGCGGTGCCCGAGAAGATCATCTTCGCCTGTTTCGGCAAGGATGTTCATGCCGCCTATCAGGCGGCGTTGGGAGAGCACAAAAGCTGAGTAGGTTCTGATCATACCCATATCGGAAAATTTCTTTCGTTTTTGGTTACAAAAGAACGTATAGTGAACGCCCTTCGATACGATGGATATGAGGAATGCGGTCATGGACGAAATGAAGACCAATGTCGTGCGCGACGCCACTGGCCGCTTCCTGCCTGGCCGCTCCGGCAATCCGGCTCTCGGCGAAGCTTCGCTTCGCCTGACGCCGACAGCGGTTTCTTCGAAACCGCGAGAGGCCGGCAAGAAGCCAGGGACGCGCAACCACGCCACGCTGCTGCGCGAGGCGCTGAACGAGGGGGAAGACCGGGCGGCGGCGCACCTCGTCATCGACAAGGCGCTGGAAGGCAATCTTGTCGCGGCGCGCTTCATCGTCGACCGGCTGATGCCGCGCCCGCGCGGCCGCGAGATCGAGATCGAGCTGCCCGATGGTGCCGGCGCCGGCGACATCGTGGCGGGTTATGACGCGACGGTGCAGGCGATGATGGACGGCGAGATCACGCCGGACGAGGCGTTGACGGTGACGCGCGTGCTCGACGGGCGGCTGCGGGCGCTCAAGGCGGCATCGCGGGAGGAGGGAAAGCTCTCGCCTGCTCATCGAAAGCAACCCTCTCCCTTCGGGAGAGGGCAGGGTGAGGGTATCGGCCGCGGCATTGCTGGCGCCGATTTAGGCTCGTCGCGACGCCCTCACCCTAACCCTCTCCCGGAGGGAGAGGGAACGGCGTTGGGCGGCGGCGTGTCGCTCTCCCACGAGGGACGAGGGCGTTTCCTCGGCGATCATCTCCTGCATTCCACCTGCATTTCCACGCTTCCCGCGCTCGCTTCCGGCGGGGTACGCGGGACCGTCCCATCTCGGCCGGTCGCCGGCGGCGCGGCATTTTCCTGATGTACCGGCCGCGCCGATAGCCTATATCGCTGCGGTAAAGGTGATGCCGATGACGACGCTGCTCTACAGCCACTCCGCCTGCTTCGACCATGATCCCGGCGCCTATCACCCGGAATCGCCGGAGCGCCTGCGCGCCGTGCTGGAAGCGCTGGCCGCCGAGGAGTTCGCGCTGCTCGATCGCCGCGAGGCGCCGCGCGCCGCGCTTGATGACATCGCCCGCGTGCATCCGCGCGACCTCATCGAGCAAATCCTCGCCGCGGTGCCGGAAAGCGGCCATGTCGGGATCGATGCCGATACCATCATCTCGCCCGGCTCGGGCGAGGCGGCGTTGCGCGCCGCCGGCGCCGTCTGCGCCGCGGTCGATGCCGTCGTCGCCGGCGAGGCGCGCAACGCCTTCTGCGCCGTCCGCCCGCCCGGCCATCACGCCGAGCCGCGGCGGCCGATGGGGTTCTGCCTCTTCAACAATGTCGCGATCGGCGCCTTGCGGGCGCGCGAGGTGCATGGCTGCGCGCGCGTCGCGGTGGTCGATTTCGACGTCCATCATGGCAACGGGACGCAGGCGATGTTCGCCGCCGATCCGACGCTCTTCTATGCCTCGACGCATCAATCGCCGCTCTATCCCGGGACCGGCTCGCGCGACGAGACCGGAATCGGCAACATCGTCAACGTACCGCTCGCCCCGGGCTCGGGAACGGTGGCGTTCCAGCGCGCATTCAACGAGCTCATCCTGCCGGCGCTGGAGGAATTCCGTCCCGATTTCCTCTTCGTTTCAGCCGGTTTCGACGCGCATCGCCGCGATCCGCTGGCCAATCTCGATCTCGTCGAGGCGGATTACGATTGGGCGACGCGGCGCTTGGCCCATATCGCCGCGCGCCATGGCAGGCAGCGCCTCGTCTCCGTCCTCGAGGGCGGCTACGACCTCGCCGCGCTGGGCGCCAGCGCCGCCGCCCATGTCCGCGCCCTGATGGCGGCATGACTCCAGTTATGCACGCAATGAGTGCAGGCGTCGCCGCGGTTGCCCGCTCGCGCCCATCCGCCTAAACTCCGGCCCGTTTTCAACCGCCAGGCGCTCCATGCCCGATCTCACCCTGCCGCCGGATATCGCCGCGATGAGCTTCGAGGAGGCGCTTGCCGAACTCGAGACGATCGTCAAGCGGCTCGAGGAGGGCAAGGGCAAGCTCGACGAGGCGATCACCTCCTACGAGCGCGGCGCCCAGCTCAAGCAGCATTGCGAGAGCAAGCTGGGCGAGGCGCAGGGCCGGGTCGACAAGATCGTCCGCCAAGCCGACGGCTCGCTGACCATGGAGCCGGCGAAACTTGACTGATCTCCCGCTCGTCGCCGACGACTTCCCGGCGGCGCTGACCGAGGCCGTGCGCCTCACCGACACGGTGCTCGACAAGCTGCTGGTGCGGCCCGAGGGGCCGGAGGCGCGCGTCGTCGAGGCGATGCGCTATTCCGCCCTCGCCCCCGGCAAGCGCCTGCGCCCCTTCCTCGTCCTCGCCAGCGCCCAGCTCTTCTCGGTGTCGCGGCGCAGCGCGCTGCAGGCCGCCGCCGCCGTCGAGCTGGTGCACGCCTATTCGCTCGTCCACGACGATCTCCCGGCGATGGACAATAGCGACCTCCGGCGCGGCCGGCCGACCTGCCACAAGCAGTTCGACGAGGCGACGGCGATCCTCGCCGGCGACGGGCTCCTCACCTATGCCTTCGAGGTGCTGGCGCAGCCCGACACCCACGGCGACCCGGCGGTGCGCTGCGAGCTCGTCACTGCCCTCGCCCAGGCGGCGGGCGCCATTGGGATGGTCGGCGGCCAGATGATCGACCTCCTGGCCGAGAACGATCCGACCCTCGATATCGGCGCCATCACCAGGCTGCAGCGCCTCAAGACCGGCGCCCTCATCGCCTTCTCCTGCGAGGCCGGCGCCATTCTCGGCAAGGCCGGGCGCGAGCAGCGCCTTGCCTTGCGCGGCTACGCCCACGATCTCGGCCTCGCCTTCCAGATCGCCGACGATCTCCTCGACATCGAAGGCTCGGCGGCCGAGACCGGCAAGCCGGTCGGCAGCGACGCGGCGGCGGGAAAGGCCACTTTCGTGACGATTCTGGGCCTCCAGAGGGCCCGCGCGCAGGCGACCGCTCTCATCCGTCAAGCTGTCGCGCATCTTGATTTATTTGAGAAAAAGGCAGACCTTCTAAGACAAGCGGCCGACTTCGTGATCAATCGTCGGACCTAAGGAGCAGGAAGTGGATCGTCAGCCCAACAACCGCATCTCGAACCGCACGCCGCTGCTCGACCGCGTGACGATTCCGGCCGATCTGCGCGAGTTGCCCGAGGAGGACCTGCCGCAGTTCGCCGACGAGCTGCGCGCCGAGCTGATCGACGCCGTCTCGGTGACCGGCGGCCATCTCGGCGCCGGACTCGGCGTCGTCGAGCTGACGGTGGCGCTGCACTACGTCTTCAACACGCCGACCGACCGGCTGATCTGGGATGTCGGCCATCAGGCCTATCCGCACAAGATCCTGACCGGGCGGCGCGATCGCATCCGCACCCTGCGCACGGGCGGCGGGCTCTCCGGCTTCACCCGCCGCGCCGAGAGCGAGTACGATCCGTTCGGCGCCGCGCACAGCTCGACCTCGATCTCGGCCGGACTCGGCATGGCGGTGGCGCGCGACCTCAAGGGCGACGACGACCGCAATGTCATCGCCGTGATCGGCGATGGCGCGATGAGCGCCGGCATGGCCTATGAGGCGATGAACAATGCCGGCTCGATGAAGAGCCGGCTGGTCGTCATCCTCAACGACAACGACATGTCGATCGCGCCGCCGGTCGGCGCCATGAGCGCCTATCTCTCGCGCCTCTTATCGTCGAAATCCTTCCTCTCGCTGCGCCAGATCGCCAAGGAGATGGCGAAGCATTTCCCCAAGCAGCTGGTCGCCGCGGCCGGCCGCGCCGACGAGTACGCGCGCGGCTTCGTCACCGGCGGCGGCACCCTCTTCGAGGAGCTCGGCTTCTATTACATCGGGCCGATCGACGGCCACAATCTCGACCATCTGCTGCCGGTACTGAAGAACGTACGCGACAGCGCCGATACCGGGCCGGTGCTCATCCATGTCGTGACCAAGAAGGGCCACGGCTATCCGCCGGCCGAGCAGTCGCCCGACAAGTATCACGGCGTCGTCAAGTTCGACGTCGTCACCGGCGTGCAGAGCAAGGCGAAGTCGGTGGCGCCGGCCTATCAGAACGTCTTCGGCAAGGCGCTCATCGAGGAGGCCAAGCACGACGACCGCATCGTCGCCATCACCGCGGCGATGCCGTCGGGCACCGGGCTCAACCTCTTCGCCCAGGCCTTTCCCGAGCGCTGCTTCGATGTCGGCATCGCCGAGCAGCACGCCGTCACCTTCGCCGCCGGCCTCGCCACCGAGGGGATGAAGCCGTTCTGCGCGATCTATTCGACCTTCCTGCAGCGCGCCTATGACCAGGTCGTGCACGACGTCGCCATCCAGAGCCTGCCGGTGCGCTTCGCGATGGATCGCGCCGGCCTCGTCGGCGCCGACGGCGCGACCCATGCCGGCTCGTTCGATCTCGCCTATCTCGGCTGCCTGCCCGGCTTCGTCATCATGGCGGCGTCCGACGAGGCCGAGCTCATGCACATGGTGGCGACGCAGGTGGCGATCGACGACCGTCCCTCCGCCCTGCGCTATCCGCGCGGCGACGGCACCGGCGTTGCACTGCCCGAGCGTGGCAACGTCCTCCATATCGGCCGCGGCCGCATCCTCCAGGAAGGCACCTCGGTGGCGCTGCTCAGCCTCGGCACGCGGCTGCAGGAATGCCTCAAGGCAGCCAGCGAGCTCGCCGGCTACGGCGTCTCGGTGACGGTCGCCGATGCGCGCTTCGCCAAGCCGCTCGACGGCGCGCTGATCGAGCGTCTGGCGCGCGAGCACGAGGTGCTGATCACCGTCGAGGAAGGCGCCATCGGCGGCTTCGCCAGCCAGGTGCTGCATCATCTTGCCACCGCCGGCCTGCTCGACCGCGGCCTCAAGATCCGCCCGATGGTGCTGCCCGACCGCTTCATCGACCACAATTCCCCCGCCGTGCAATATGACGAGGCCGGGCTCAATGCCCGCCAGATCGTCGAGACGGCGATGGGCGCGCTCGGCCGCACGACGAGCGTCGCGGCGACCGCCTGACGAGACGTCCCCCTCTCCCGCTTGCGGGAGAGGGTCGGGGTGAGGGCTCCAGCAAAATTTGCCCTCGTCCGCGCCATGGATGATTCGCGCAGCCCTCACCCTGCCCTCTCCCGCAAGCGGGAGAGAGTTCATACCGAGATCACCGGCGAACTCAAGGCCACGCTCGGCATCGCGCTGCCGCTCGCCGGCGCGCAGCTCTCGCAAGTGCTGATGGGCTTCATCAGCGCCGCGATGATGGGGCGGCTCGGCGGCGATGCCTTCGCCGCCGGCGGGTTGGGCGCCGCGCTCTATTTCACCATCGTCCTCGTCTTCCAAGGGCTGCTCACCGCCGTCGGACCGCTGGTCGCCCATGCGCGCGGCGCCGGCGCCGAGTCGCGCATCGGCGGCATCGTCGCGCATGGCATGCTGATCGCCGTGGTGCTCGCGCTGATCGGCGTCGCGGCGATGAGCCGGGTCGATGCGGCGCTGACCGCCATCGGCCAGTCGCCGGCGCTGGTCGCGGCGACCGGGCGCTATCTCGACGCCGCCACCTGGGGCCTGCCCGCCGGGCTCGGCTTCGCCTTGCTGCGCACCTATCTCTCGGCGCTGTCGCGGACCTGGCCGGTCATGGTGCTGCTGGTCGTCTGCCTGGCGCTCGACGCCGCGCTGACCTATGCGTTGATTTTCGGCAAATTCGGCGCTCCCGCGCTCGGCGTCGCCGGCGCCGGCTATGCCGGGGCCGCCACCCAATGGGTGATGTTCGGCGGGCTGGCGCTCTATGCCGCGAACCGGCCGGGCTTGCGCGATCACCGCGTGCTCGCCGCCTTGCGGCGCCCCAACTGGCCGGCCGCCGCCGCCATACTGCGCCTCGGCTGGCCGATCGCCGGCATCATCGCCATCGAGATCAGCGTGTTCACCGCGACGGCGCTGCTCGCCGGGCTGCTCGGCACCGCGTCGCTCGCTGCGCACCAGATCGCCATCGGCATCGGCAGCCTGACCTTCATGGTGCCGCTCGCCTTCTCGCATGCCGCGACCGTGCGCGTCGCCCTCGCGGTCGGCGCTCGCCGCGCCGGCGCCGCACGGCGTGCCGGTATCGTCGCCTTCGCCTGCGGCGTCGGCTTCATGGCCGTGATGGCGGTGATCCTCCTCGTCGCGCCCGGCAGCATCGTCGCGCTCTATCTCGATCGCGCCGATCCGGCCAATGCCGAGCCGGTCGCCCTCGCCCTTCGCCTCCTCTTCATCGCCGCCCTTTTCCAGGTCTTCGACGGCGCCCAGGTGATCGCCGTCGGCGCCCTGCGCGGCCTCAAGGACACCCGCGTGCCGCTGCTCTTCGGCGTCGTCGGCTATTGGGCGATCGGCTTCGTCGGCGGCTGGCTGCTCGCCTTCCCGCTCGGCCTCGGCGTGCGCGGACTGTGGTGGGGGCTGGCGCTCGGTCTGGCCGCGGTGGCGGTCCCGCTCGGCTTGCGCTTCCACCGGCTGACGGCGTCTTATTGAGCGATGGCCGCCAAGCAGCGCCTCGATACGATGCTCGTCGCCCGCGGTCTCGCCGAGAGCCGCGCCAAGGCGCAGGCGCTCGCCCTCGCCGGCCTCGTCTATAGCGGCGAGCGGCGACTCGACAAGCCGGGCCAGATGCTCGCCGAGGACACGCCGCTCGAATGCCGCGGCCGCGGCCACCCTTACGTCTCGCGCGGCGGCGTCAAGCTGGCCCATGCGCTCGACCATTTCGTCATCGATCCCGCCGGCGCCGTCGCGCTCGATATCGGCGCCTCGACCGGCGGCTTCACCGACGTGCTGCTGCGGCGCGGCGCCGCCAAGATCTTCGCCGTCGATGTCGGGCACGGCCAGCTCGACTGGCGGCTGCGCCAGGACGCCCGCGTCGTCGTGCGCGAGCGCTGCAACGCGCGCCACCTGACGCGCAGCGAGATCCCGGAGGCGCTCGATCTCATCGTTTGCGACGCGAGCTTCATCGGCCTCGAGACGGTGCTGCCGGCCGCGCTCGCGCTCGCCGCGCCGGGCGCCGCGCTGATCGCGCTCATCAAGCCGCAATTCGAGGTCGGCAAGGGCCGCGTCGGCAAGGGCGGCGTGGTGCGCGATCCGGCGCTGCACGAAGAAGTCTGCGCCCGCATCGCCGCCTGGCTCGCGGCGCTTCCGGGCTGGACCGTGCTCGGCGTCACCGAGAGCCCGATCCGCGGCCCCGAGGGCAATGTCGAGTTCCTCATCGCGGCGCGGCACGGGCGATGAGCGACCTCGTCGAGCTGACGATCGAGACGATCGGCGCGCGTGGCGACGGCGTCGCGCGCGACGGCAACGGTCCCGTCTATATCCCCTTCACCGTGCCCGGCGACCGCGTGCGGGCGCGCTACGACGATGCGCGCGGCGAGGGTCGCGCCGCCACGGTGGTCGAGCTGCTCGCCGCCGGACCCGGTCGCGCGATGCCGTCCTGCCGCCATTTCGGTACCTGCGGCGGCTGCGCGCTGCAGCATCTCGACGCCGCGCTTTATGCCGAGACCAAGAGCGAATTCGTGCGCGCCGCTCTCGCCCATCACGGCCTCGCCGACGCCCCGCTCCTGCCGCTCCGCCTCTTGCCGCCGGGCACAAGGCGGCGCGTCCGCCTGTCGCTGGCGCGGCCGCGCCGAAGGGACGCGGCGGCGCTGGTCGGCTTCTCGCAGCGGGCGAGCCACGATCTCGTCGACCTTGCCGCCTGCGCCGTGCTGGCCCCGCCGCTCTTCGCCCTGGTCGCGCCGCTGCGCCGCCTCGCCGGCGAGCTGCTGGCGCCCGGCGAGACCGCGCACGCGATGCTGCAACGCGCGGATAGCGGCATCGACGCCTTGCTCGACCTGCCGCGTCCGCCGGATCTTACCGTTCTCGAAACCCTCGCCGCCTTCGCCGAGACGCAGGATCTCGCGCGACTGCTGTGGCGGGTTGCCGGCGGCGAGCCTACGCTGGTGGCGCAGCGCCGGCCGGTTCGCGTGGTGATCGGCGGAACGGCGGTCGACCTGCCGCCCGATTCCTTCCTGCAGGCGACGCCGGAGGCCGAAGCGGCGCTGACCGCTTCGGTACGCGACGCCGTCGGCCCGGCGACGCGCATCGCCGATCTCTTCGCCGGCATCGGCACCTTCACCTTCGCCCTCGCCGCCCAAGCAAGCATCCATGCCGTCGAGGGCTGGGCACCGGCGATCGCCGCGATCACCCAAGCGGCGCGGCGCGCCGGACTCGCCGCGCGGGTGACGGCGGAGGCACGCGATCTGCAGCGCCGGCCGCTCGAGCCCGACGAGCTCGCCGCCTGTGACGCGATCGTCTTCGACCCGCCGCGCATCGGCGCCAAGGCGCAGGCCGCCGCGCTCGCCCGCGCCCGCGTCAAACGCCTCGCCGCCGTCTCGTGCAATCCGGCGAGCTTCGCGCGCGACGCCCGCATCCTCATCGCCGGCGGCTACCGCCTCACCGCCGTTCAGCCGATCGACCAGTTCGTCTGGTCGCCGCATGTCGAGCTGGTCGCCGCTTTCGTTCACCCCGACGGCGCCTGATGTCGGTGAAAAATAATGTCC
>Ga0209647_1004621_pt1 | contig 10299 bp, 6 predicted proteins | sample GraSoi_2013_60cm_FD_185827 | JGI IMG/M metagenome (GOLD analysis project Ga0209647, IMG submission 185827) | Grasslands soil microbial communities from the Angelo Coastal Reserve, California, USA - Sample 9_17_2013_60cm (SPAdes) (version 2) | ecosystem: Environmental > Terrestrial > Soil >...
AGCACTTTGTCGAGGCCATAGCGATGGTAGACGGCCCGGTCAGGATCAGGATCGACCAACACGGGAAACGGCAGCTTGAACCTTGCAGACAAGCGCTCGGCACCCTTGCGGCTGCCACCCCCAAGAATGAGCACCTCGGTCTCCCGCGCCCGAAGCTGTTCATACATCCGTCCCAACTGGACGGCATGGCGCTGACATTGCAGTCAGCTGATCCTCTCCCGGCTAAAGCACGGGAGGGTCTTCACCTACCCCAACGCTTCTCGTCTACCATGTCGGTAGACGAGCTCTAGTCGGTTCGGCGCAAGACTTTCGGGCAGACGCGCTCCGGCGCGGGGGATACCCACGCTTCGGGGCAAGACCTTCCCCTCTTTCGCACGTTGTTGTAAGACCTCTACCGCTGCCAACAGGCGCAGGTCCGCACCCTCCCATTCGTCATGGGCGATAGAGGGGGTTGTGTCTGATGGGTCAAGATGGGCCGCAAGGAAGGCCGAGTACAGATCACGCTGCACCGGGCCAATGCCACAGGCACAGTGATGCCAGCGCTGGGACAGTGGCTTTTTGACATACGTCTTACAGCCGTGACAGTACTGGGACAGTTCGGTGGTGCGTGTGGGGAACTCGGTCAGGGTGCCGCCGGTGCTTGCAACCGTGCGTCTCAGGTGATCTATGAACATCCCTGGTGCGGAGTGTCCCACGCTCTTGCCATACTGCTTCTGCCACGCTTTATAAGACAGTTTTTCGGTATGGATGGTGTTGCCACATCGAACGATCTGATGGACAAGCCGCCCATGTAAACTCTTGCGATGGGCTGCTAGCTTGCGTTCCTTGTGGGCGAGTCGCCGTCTCGTGGCAAGATAGCCTTTGCTATTCTTCCAGATAAGATGCCGCTTACCGCGCTTCTTGATGCGGCCTTTCTCATCGTAGTTGTGTGGGTTGTTGGCGCGCCGCTGGCGGTCCAGCTTGCGTTCCAGGCGGCGTTTCGCGCGCGCATCGGGCTTGAGTTCCTCGCAGAGGGGCAACAGTTGTGCCTCCCCCTGACGTGGCACAACGGCGATGGTGGAGGGACCCAGATCAAGCCCGACCACGTCAGATCCCACGGTGTGCTTCTTCTTCTGGTGAGGTTTGCCTTCCAAGATGAGTTGCGCGTAGTAGCGGTAGCCCTGCGCGTCTGCTCCCTGCGCGTTCGGGCTGGATGCCTTGCGCCGGACAAGACGCGCATACTTGATGGGATGCCTGAGTCCATGACACACGACCGGATCATCCCAGTCGATCAATGCAGGGAGGCGGTCTTTGCCCCAAACCAACCAGCCCTGGTTGCCCTCTGCTGGCTGTTGAAGTATGAAACGTAAGCCCGACCTGTTCCATTTATTCTCCACGCTGTCGAGGCCACGCCCCTTGCTCTTGAAGCGAACGTTCTTTGCTTCGCCGAGACAGATGCGATTGACCGCTTGATAGGCACGAGTCGCCAGCGTTTGCGCCATCATGGAATCGATATGATCAGCGATCCAGCTACCATTGGCTGTCTTCACAAACTCATGCAGGGCATACTCGGAGAACCCATACGCTTGCCGCAAGCGGGAGAACGCCGCCTTGCGTTCCTGCTTCTGCGCCTGTGGGATGGCGCGCGCCTCCTGCCACGCTGGATCGGCGCGCATCGCCCGTAACCGCTTGAGCGCTTCTCCCAAGAGCGCATTGTACAGACAGCGCGCCGCCTCGAAATGCGCACGGTGCCGTTTGGCCTGTCCTGCATCAACGACCAGGGGCAACTCTAACAGAAAGGTCGGCGTCGTGCTCTTCTTCATCCGGCTACTCCTCTGATCCCTGCTCTACATCGGTCGCGCTGCCTGCACGCTTTTCTCGCAAAAATGCTCCAGCCGCATCTGTGCTCACCCTGGCCTCCTGGCGCAGGCGTGCCCTGGTGACCTGCTCGCCGTGCGCCATCAGGCGCGTATACGCCTCGCTCAGCCGTTCCTGTGGAGACGCTTTCGCGGGGCGGGCTGGCTTGACCTTGCTCGTTGGACGTGGCTTCGGCCTGACGGTGGGGTGGTAGTGCTTCAAGAAGGTGGCGGCAGCCCTGCTCCCGACATGTGCCCTGCTACACAGCCGGGCCATCGTGACAGGTGTGCCCTCGGCTTCGAGTTCGGCACAGGCGGCCTCCAGGCGTTCCTGTTCGCCGCCTTGCTGGTCCCAATACAGACGCACAAAGGGCCCGATGACCTTTTTATCGACGTGCGCGAGAGCGGCCAACGCGCGCACGCTGACCGAGATGCCCTGCGCCGCACTTGAGGCGCAGGCGGCTTTGAGTCGCTGGACCTGCTCCCGTCGCCGTTCTTCCTGCTCCTGGGGAGAGCGGAGCGATGCATGTCGCCTGTCCGTCTGCTGATGGCGCGCGTCCCCGCCTTGCGGGTCTTGCAGAGCGCGCAGCTTCTGCAAGACCCCCCGTTCCAGGTTACACACGGTTGAGCAATCAAGACCTAACTGCCGGGCGATGGCCGCGGGAGCATGGCAGCGTCCATCGGCTTCGTCCAGCCCGTAACGCAGGCACAGCACCTGTTGTTCGCGCGGGGTGAGCCGCGAGAGCAGCGCCTCGACCTGGGCGTGTTTGGCCTGCTGTCGCTCCTCCTCTTCTGCTTCTGCTACCGGGTCAGGCAGCACGAACGGCGGAGCCGCCAGCAAGTCCACAAAGGCGCAGTCCTCTTCCCCGTGCATGGCATCCAGGCTGAGCGGTTGCAGTGCGCGGAGGGCCTCAACGCGCTCGTCGGTGCGGTTGCGCCAGGTCAGGTCCTGACTCAGCCGGATGGTGTTTTCCATCGGCAAGGCATCCAGAATAGCATAGTAGATGGTGGTCGAGGCATAGGCGGTGAAGTTACCGCCGGAGGCAAAGTCAAAGCGCTCAAGCGCACGCAGCAGACCCAGGTTGCCCTGCTGCACGAGATCGAGCGGCGAGAGCGAATGGAGGCGAGCGCCGGAGCGTTTGACCAGCGCGACGGCCAGCCACAGATGCCCCTCGATGAGCCGTTGTTTCGCGTATGCCGCCTGCTCAGGGGAGAGCGTTCCCTGCTGGGCAGCGGCAAGGCGGGAGGTAAGATGACGTGCTTCCTCGTGAGAGAGATGAGGGATGGAGGCGAGATCAGTGACATACTGCCGGAGATCACGGAGGCGTTGCATGGGATGCTCCTCACCTTCTAGTCCAAAGATGGGCTTGTACAGAGCGGCCTTAGCATCAACAAGCCGGATATGTGTTACGGCTCTGGTGAGTGTTTGTGGCCTGCTCTGCGTCATAGGTATCTCTCCTGTTACTACACTTGACTACCGTATGATATTAGACGCATTACGGTCAAAGTGTTGAATATGTCTATAGTGATGTTAACATATAAAGTGCGCAATGTGTCGCTAATTTACCCTTTCTTTCGTACAGATATACAATATTAACTTTAATGTCGTATTATGTTACAATAATACCTGTCGATATGCATCTTGTCAAGTGCTTGACAACTGGTGATTACCCACATCTTTGGATTGTTTCACAGAGATCAGGCCGTAGGTTTCTTCGTCTAATACCGCACTTGCAAAGTTGAACTTTAGCAATGTCTTTTATATCTGGCCTTACAGATTTTTAGTAATCACCAGTATTTCTGCCATCTTGACGACTCTTTAACTCATGCTATACTGCTAGCACATGGTCTTATACACATTTCGAGCTTTTATCGCTCAAACAAGGATACGGCTATGCAACGCAAGGTTATAACAACTTTAATGATAGTGATCGTAGCAATGGCTATAGCAGTATGGCTTGGTATAGTTCTGGAGATAGGAAATGCCAGGATAGCCCGAGCCTCTAATTCGTTTCTACCAGCAGTTACCGCTACTTCTCAATCTCCTGGGAGTCCCATCAGTGGAATCGATTGGACGAATCCTGCAATCATCGCGGCTTTCATCGCCCTGGTGGGCGTACTTATCACAGCAGGAGCAAGCCTGTATCTCTTTAGACGTACTCGCCAGCTTGAACAGGAAAAAATTCGTCTCCAGGATCAGGTAGCGGCAGCACGCACTGCCAAAGTACAGGAACAAGAGCACCAGGCAATCGAGGCATCTGCTGCTCAAGCTGCTATGCTCCGCGCCAAAACCACGGCCGAACGTGTTGATGCTTATCGCAAAGCGCTCCGTGCTGACCCTCGTATCGCTCGCCTACAAATCCTGGATATGAATCGGCCGCTCGAAGTAACGGATATTTATATTCGCTTACGCTTGCACCAGGAGACCAGACCCAACTTTGAACTTGATCCGGCATTGCAGGACGCCCAAACGAGACATGATCCAAATGCTTTATTGAAAGCTAGTCAACTGCACTTAGAGCATCGTGCCAGTGCTGCACTTCCCCCCGAAGAAGCTTTACACACACATCAGCATTGTGTCATTGTCGGTGATCCCGGTGCAGGGAAGACAACATTGCTCAAGTATCTTGCTCTGCAATCAGTAAATCAGCAACTGACGGACTTACCTGATCTGCCCATCCATATCGAGTTGAATGCCTTTACCATTTCTGGATACGGTAACCTACTCGAATTTGCTTCCTCCGTTTGGGAAGAACGCTATGGCTTTCCCAAAGCAGAGGCGCTGAATTACATGCAGGCGAAGTTGCGAGAAGGCAGAGCATTGCTCCTACTCGATGCACTTGACGAGACGGTGGCAGGTACCACTAAAGAGCAGGCAGAGGAATCCTATCTCCAGGCATCCAAAGCGATCACAGATGTTGCCACCCGCTATCATCAAGCTCCTATTGTTGTAACTGCGCGTAAGGCTGGCTACCACCAACGCACACGTCTAGCTGGCTTTACTGAACTTGAAGTCCTGGATTTTCGCCCAGAAGAGATCAAACAGTTTGTGGAACGCTGGTTTGCTTGTCACCCTGACTCACATAAGCGAGGCAATGCCCCTGAACTCAACGCAAAATTGGAACGCAATCCACGCATCCAGGCACTGGCAGCGAATCCACTGTTGCTATCACTGATTGTGATTGTGTATGAAGATCAACTTGATCTCCCTGAACGTCGTGCGGAACTCTACAAACAATGCGTTGATATCCTGCTTACGAAATGGGACGCCAGCCGCAATATCCGTCGTCTCAGAGCATTCAAGCCCGAACATAAACGACAACTCCTAGAGGAGGTGGCCTGGTATTTCCATCTACGGGGGGAGCGCTACTTTCCTGAAAGCGATTTGCTCAATGTCATTGCAGCCTTCTTACCCGCTGTAGGACTCCAACCAGAGCAAAATGGGCAAGTGTTAGATGAGATCACTGCTGAAAATGGACTGCTTAAGGAGCAAGCACGTGGCTGGCAAGGCTTTTTACACCTGACCCTTCAGGAATATTTTGCTGCGCTATATGCCGTGGATCATCAGCAACTCGACAGCTTGATGACCAGGCGAGATGATCCTTGGTGGCAAGAAGTGCTCCTGCTCTATGCAGGACGCATTCCTGATGCGAGTCCCCTCTTGCAGCACTTGCTCGGACTCGCACCAACGAAGAAGATTCGGGATGATTTGTTCCACACGAATTTAATCCTGGCTGGGCGTTGTCTGGCAGCGTATCCCACCGTTCGACAAGCCTCCTTACGCGAAGAGGTGATATCGCGCCTGTCCCAAGTGTTGAGGTCCTCTCCCTACTCACTGACAAAAGAGCAGGTTGCCGAAGCATTGGCTGAAATTGGCGGCGCAACAGTCAATGCGCACCTGATACAGTTGTTCGATGATGAGCGGCTTGATGTGCATGTGGGCGAGGCTATTGCCAAAGCGCTCGGTGAGCTGGGCGAGCGCTCCGTGGCTCCTCAACTGGTGAAGCTCCTCACCGATAACTCTCTTGGTGGGAATGCGCGTGGAAATATTGCCGATGCGCTCGGTGAGCTGGGCGAGCGCTCCGTGGTTCCTCAACTGGTTCAACTCCTTACCGATAACTCTCTTGATAGAGAGGTGCGTGGAAATATTGCCTATGCGCTCGGTGAGTTGGGCGAGCGCTCGGTGGCTCCTCAACTGGTGAAGCTCCTCACCGATAACTCTCTCGATGAGAGTATTTGTCTAAGCATTACCCATGTGCTAAGTGAGTTGGGCGAGCGCTCCGTGGTTCCTCAACTGGTTCAACTCCTCACCGATAACTCTCTCAATGGGGAGGTGGGCCAAGCTATTGCTCGAGCGCTCGGTAAGCTGAGCGAGCGCTCGGTGGCTCCTCAACTGGTTCAACTCCTCACCGATAACTCTCTTGGCGGGAATGCGCGTGGAAATATTGCCTATGCGCTCGGTGAGCTGGGCGAGCGCTCCGTGGTTCCTCAACTGGTTCAACTCCTTACCAATAACTCTCTTGATGGGAGAATTTGTCAAGGCATCGCCGAGGTGCTCGGTGAACTGGGCGAGCGAGCGTTGGCTCCTCAATTGGTTCAACTCCTCACCAATAACTCTCTTGATGGGAATGTGCGTGGAAATATTGCCTATGTGCTCGGTGAACTGGGCGAGCGCTCCGTGGTTCCTCAACTGGTTCAACTCCTCACCGATAACTCTCTCGATATACAGACAAATGCATGGTTTAGAAGTCATAACCGAGGTTATGCAGGGTATGATTTAACCGTGCGCGAGGCTATTGCCTATGCGCTAGGTAAACTGGGCGAGCGCTCCGTGGCTCCTCAACTGGTTCAACTCCTCACCGATAACTCTCTCGATGAGAATGTGCGTGCGAGTATTGCACATGCCTTGATCTCTATAGGAGATCTTTCAATATTGCATGATCTCGTTAGAATAATTGGTGATGAGAGGGTAAACAAAGCCCTTCGGAGTCTCTTAGTCTATGATTTAGGCGAACTGGGCGAGCGCTCCGTGGCTCCTCAGCTGGTTCAACTCCTCACCAATAACTCTCTCGATTGGGAGGTGGGCCAGACTATTGCCTATGCGCTCGATGAGCTGGGCGAGCGATCGGTGGTTCCTCAACTGGTCAAGCTCCTCGAAGGCACGCAGCTTGACTTGTTTATATCCAAGCGTATAGCGGATGCACTTACCCAATTGGTCAACGATGAAGAGACTGTTCACACCCTTGCTGCTATCCTCCTGACCTCAAACATTGCTGATAGCATTCATCGCATGTTATGGACGTTGTGCCACAAAGTCGGTGTCAGAATTTTCGTTACAGACGGCCCGGCGGGAAAACAGCTTGAGGTGGTCAAGCAGCCCTCAGCATAAAATGCTTCTGCTCAGTGAGAAAACCTTGTTATGTTCACTTCAGTTTATATCAATTACATGCTTATCTTGCGGCGGAACAGTGCTCGAAGTCTTACTCACTGTTCACGAGTGAGTCTACGTGGGTATCATCAATAGCACATCACAAACATGTCTAACTGATACACGAGTGTGCAACCACGTCAATGACAAGGCTCACCTATCTGAGCACCAATCTCGGCCGCTAATGCTGCCGGTGTATTCTGCGCTAACTGGGAAGGGGGGAATGCCTGACAGCGGATTGATGATGACTCGGTCCTGTGCTTTGTTTCGTTTGGTTTAGCATTGGTAAGTATATGCAGTATGGGCCAAGTTTGCAACTTCTTTTTTCAGATGTAGGTAATCACCAGCTTGACAAGCATATCGCAATAAAAAAGTTGGAGGGTAAGAAAACAAGTAATGCAGGGGGAGGAGAAGTATCTGACAACAAAGGAAGCGTGCGAGTTCTTAGGAGTTACGCGCCGGTCTCTTGAAAGGTATGCAGAACAAGGGCGCATTACCAGATATAAACGAGGTATTACTCGCGCTGTGTATTACAAGCAATCGGAATTAGCGAGATTGCTTGAGTACCGACCAGAGGACGATGCCAAAGATCAGTAGAGGCATAGCATGACTATGCCCCATGCCGGCATTGAAGGGGTTCGAGGCGATTCAATGACTAGCACTCAAATTTTAACATCTATAGAGAATCAGCAAAAGAGGCACTATGTCTACACCTTAGCTTATCCTAATGGAGAAGTGTTTTACGTTGGCAAAGGCGTTGGAAATCGCATGTATCATCATGAGGTTGAGGCTGCTAGTACTGCTAGAGTAGCTTACCGAAATCGTAAAAAACTTGAGGTCATCCGCGAGGTATGGGCAAGCGGTGGACAGGTTCAAAAATCCATCGTATTTGAAACTGACGTAGAGGAAGACGCATTCATGTACGAATGGGCTTTGATCAATATGGCCTGTACGGCTGAGCGACTAACTAATGTCAGCACATCTGGTATGCGTAAGTCTTTTGTACCTGAGCCAAGACCCAAGTATAAATCGTTATCGCAGATACCTCCAAAGGTTGAAGCCATTTCAATAAAAACAGGAAAATCATCCATAGAAATTGGAGGGGAAACATACTATACAGCAGCCGAGGCCGCCAGATATTTAGGAGTTTCAAGGGATTCTTTTATGCGAAATGTCAAACCCCGCTTACAGTCTTACAAGCACGGAGCACTAAGGCGTGAGTACTTTCTCAGAGCTGACTTAGACGAGTTTAGAGGTATACATCCTACTGATGAGGACAATCAGGACGATCGGTAAGTTGACCAAGGGAGTAGACTCTCAATGTCCAAAAAGGCGATTGCGGCACCAACAACCTACTATGTGTACACCTATGCATTTCCCGATGGCACTGTGTTTTATGTAGGCAAAGGCTGCAACGCTCGTATAGATGAGCACGAGCGAGAGGCGTGCTCTGATTGTGCGTGTCAAAAATGCTGTATTATCCGTCAGATCTGGAAAGAAGGACACCCGGTACGGAAACGTATCGTATACGAGACATTTAAAGAGCACGAAGCTCTTGCCCAGGAACATCTTCTTATCCAGACTTACGGTCTAGAGAATCTCACCAATGTCAAGAAGGGGACATCGTACCGAACTGCTAGCTCTGCGACCAATCAAACAACTAGCCTCGCGCCTAGATTTCAGGCATTACGTTTAGAAGCAGAATTGTCAATAAACGGGCTTGCTCGCTTAGCTGATGTGGATTACAAAACTGTCCAGAGAGCAGAAGAAGGAAAACCCATCCAGTACTTCAAAGCACTTGCTCTTGTCGAAGCTCTAAGCCAGAAGCTAGGTAGACCTATTTCGCTGGACAACACTGACTTAAAGCTTGTCGATTGGCGATAGTGACTGGCGCAGGCAAAAATGCTATATGCCAACAATTCGAGAACTACGTTTGCGAGCAAGGCTGCCGGTGAACAGGCTTGCTCGTTTAGCTGATGTGGATTATAAGACCGCTCAAAGAGCAGATGAAGGTCTGCCAATACAACAATTGAAAGCGATGGCGTTGGTTGAAGCTTTAAGCCGGGAGCTGGGGAAACCTATCACGTTGGAGGAGATCGACGACCTGCATATTTCTTAGCAACGGATGGAGGATGCGTTCTTTAGCGGGATTCATCCCGTCTATCCTTTCCTGAGTCGCGTATTTTTTGTGTAAAGCGCAATGAAAATCTATTATTGCTATTTTTATGATTGACATTTAGACTAATTTGATGTCAGTTGCTGAGGCTTGCAAGGTTTGGGAGAAGGCTCTGTTGGCTTTCTTGAGCGCAAAGAAGTCTCTCAGTGAGCAAGAGAGAGTTACACCGATGATTTATCGCCATGTTGGTCTCATCATCACGGTAGTCCCAAGATGGCAATAAATCCATTGTTTTGTTGGGGTTCTCTCTTTGCACTTTTGAGCTAGCGGTCGATGTTGGGCAGCGAAATGCTCGTAAACCTGTTCAGCGGTGCGGTAGTAACAGTAGGCCCACGTACGTAATCCATTGTGGGTCAACATATGTAATTTCATTGAGGAAGGGAGACGATCTCACCGGTTGTTGCATCCTGTCGTACAACAAATGGACCCCCTGTTTCTCTGCTTGTCAGACGTCTTCCCATGAGATATAATCATGACTGTTCAGGCTGCCTCGCTTCATGCCTGCCAGTGAGGCCTGACACCCTTATGAGCGGAGAAAGGCGGAGAAAAGCGTTGGTGTCTGTCTTTTTCGTGAAGAGGGATGTGCTCTGGCATTCACACACCGGCGGATGAGCGCCCTCACGTTGGAGGCGAGTGCGGCAGAGCTGCTTGTCCAGAACAGCTGGTGTCGTACACTGAACCACTCTCGCGTGTCAGAGAGTGTGGAGAGGATACATAGATGCAAGAATCCCAGACATGGCGCACCGTGTTAGCAGACATCCTGAAGCGACCTGGCGAGCGGCAACGGATTGCCAGTGCCTTGGGGATCAATCCACTGACCTTGACGCGCTGGGTGCAGAGCCAAGCGGACCCCCGTCCGC
>Ga0209647_1004622_pt1 | contig 10299 bp, 9 predicted proteins | sample GraSoi_2013_60cm_FD_185827 | JGI IMG/M metagenome (GOLD analysis project Ga0209647, IMG submission 185827) | Grasslands soil microbial communities from the Angelo Coastal Reserve, California, USA - Sample 9_17_2013_60cm (SPAdes) (version 2) | ecosystem: Environmental > Terrestrial > Soil >...
ATATTCGGCGAACGGATATCTTGTGTTTGCTCGCTAGCGTCTTCGCAAGCGAGATCTCCATGATCCATTTGAGTTTCTGGAGGGTGTGAAGGTTGTAGGCCATGCGGTAGTAGTTGACTAATCCCCGATATTCAAGCTGATACGTTGCGACGATCGTAAAGTCACTTTCATTGAGCAGCTCTGCTCGATGAATGGGTTTTCCTTTTCGCATATACCGTTTGCATTTTTCTTCAACAACTTTCCTGGGAACTTTCAGGCCAATTTCTCCATTGATTTTACGGCCTTTGTGTCCGTTTCTGTCCAGGGTTTGTTTCTTATTGCTCTGCTCAGGTAGCCGGCTCCCTCGCGAAACACCTCTTCGGGGATCGCATCAGGATGGAGCAACGCACAGACCTGCAAAAGATCTCGCACAGCACCATGGCGTTGAGTAGCCGCGTTGACCGCCAACGTGAACGTCGTGAAAACCGAGTCAGTGTGATCACGTAGCACTCCTCCTCGCTGCTGTAGCAATTCGCCGCGTTGAGTTTGGTACAAATACAAATAGTCAGAGAGGCTGCACTGCATTTCCTCGATGAAAGCTCCGGCTTGATCCAGAGCAAGAGGCAACCCACCCAGTTCCTGCCAGAGTCGTTGTGCATCAGACAGATCTGCCTCTCTTGCTTGCTCTAGAGAGGCTTCCAGGGGGAGCAAGCCCGCTCGGTGTAGGAGCAGGAGGGTCCCGCTGGACTGATCCAGAGGGGTCACCTCGATGCGATTCGCCAAGCCACCAAGAGCCTGCACACAAGTTGTGAGAAGTAAGTGCCCCGGCCGGGTTGGTGGAAGAAAGTCGAGAAGCAGAGAGAGGTCTTCGGCACTATCCAGGATCAGCAGCCAATGGCGGTGCTGTTGCAACCAGCGTTTTACTGCTGCCACGCTCTTGTTTTCATCTGGCTCATAGCGCTCTGGCAACTGCAGGATATCGGCGATCGCAGCAAAGCCGGAGAGTAAGGTTTCCTGGCTCGCCGCCGAAACCCAGAAAACCGCCTGGTAATCTTGTGCGTGTCGGTGTGCATATTCGATAGCCACCTGGGTCTTGCCGACGCCTCCCAATCCACTCATCGCCTGGGGTTGAGAAAGCGCAGCGGACTGACCTGTGTGCAGGGCGAGCGCCAGGGTGGAAAGCAGGTCACCACGTCCCGTAAAGAAAGGATTGGGCGGGTAAGGAACCATGAACAACGCTGCCGGCCCTGCTCGATCTGTAGATGGGGCGACAACTCGTCGGGGCATGGTTTCTTCCGTTACATATTCCTGGATGAAGTGCAGCACATACACGGCAGAGGCGCGGGCAGCATAGTCGTGGTAGGCATCGTTTTTTGTCATATCAGCGTAGTCACAGACGCCTTTGACAACCAGCGCGTGAGTAAAGGCACGAAGCGCCTGGTAGAAGCTTGCCGCCTCCATATCAAGGGCAATGGTGTTGCGGTGATACTGCCCCTGCAACCAGGGAAACGGATTGTCTGCGTGTACCGCCATGCCGGAGGCCATCGGAGCAATAAACCGTTTTGGATGTTCGGACTGTTGTAACGAGCGCTTGAGGAACTGCCATTTCATCTTCGTGACCGGCTTCTTCCAGCCCTCAAAGCCTCTGGCGTACTGGAGCGTCTGGTCGGAGGGACCAGGCGTTCGTGTTGCTGGCAGATGGTGGGATTGCCCATCCGATCCACGGATGACCTTTCCCTCTTCGTAGTGATAAGCCATGCTCGCAATGACGAGATCGCCGAGTTGAACATTGTGCTGGTCCCCGGCGCAGATCCCTGTCATCGCGACGAAGCGCGGGTGAAACTGCTGTACGAGAATCTTGAGTTCCTGAGCCATCGCTGTTGGACCCATCTCCGGGAGCCAGGTCACGAGGATAGTGAGTGGTTCTCCAATCGTATTCTGGATCATTGTGAACCAGTACTCGTAGCGATCCAGGCCATGAAATGCTTTCGTGAAGGAGACGGCACAGCGTGTGGAGAACTCATCAATCACTGCTCTGGCTTCTTCGTACAAAGCGCAAACAATGCAGATATCGAATGACTGCTTATGGTCTTCCATTGTTCGTTATCTTTACCTTTTGTCACTTTTAGTTTTCGCTTGCACTGGCTATGGGTTTGTTTGCTCTGGCAAAGGGAGGCCTTGCTCTGCGAGGAAAGCAAGGTAATCTGCATGCATTGCGGGGTCGTCTAGAAGCGCTGTCCAGTGCTTTTCAAAGGCCTCATCCGCATCATCTTCTGTTCGCTCTATATATGTCCAACCACAAGCACATAATCCGACCCAGCGCTCTTCATTCACATTGAGTGCTCGTGGATTCCTCAAGCTGAACGAGCTGAGGACATGCTCCCGAAACCGCAAGACGAGGTGCTCGTCTTTTTGTCGGCCTACTTCTTTCACATGCAAGGCTCCGAATGCACAAGCATCTATTTCAAGGTGATAGGGTTTTGACTGCCAGCCGCAAGAACAGCTCATGTGAAACATTGCTTCCTGTAACAAATCATAGTTGCGGCGGTGCAGAGCCATGTCATGGCCTTCGACTCCTGAGTGCCAAGACACTATAAACTCAGCAGGAGGATCTTGGATATATGCCTCCAGATCAGCTCTCTCCTCGCTCGTGAGTACCTTCGGCTGCAGCTTGGAGAGGCCAATGCCCTCTGTGTCGAGTACGTAGGAGCCGTCCTCGAAGACCACATGTCCGTCACACGGAGAACATTCATAGCGTCCATATAGGTGGTATGTACGTTCGACGCCCAGTGCGTGACCTCAAACTCGATACCCGCCTGGCCGAATAGGGCCTCCATTTCGAAGTAGCGCTCGCGCATCCGATTTACATACTGTTCGGCGAGTGTGGGTGGCGGACCGGCGAGGGAGACTGAATCACCGTCGGGTTCATGGCCGGCATAGTAGCGCGGCACGGACCCATCGGCGATGAGCGCGACCAGGATGTCCTTCGTCGACTCGGCGCGGCCCTCCAGATCGTCCGGGCGCCTGGCAAGCTCCAACCTCGCTGGATGAATGTGCTCCCCACGAAGCAGTCGGTAGACCACCTCCTCGGCCCAGACACTCCCCGCCAGACCTGCCCGGGCGAGTAACGCCTGCGCTTTTTCTACTAAATCGGGAGAAGCCGGGGTGTCGTCTGGCTTGGACCGAGCAAACTTGCGGGGAATGTCGTCTCGGATATGCTGCTCGATGAACTCCCGCATGGCGCGGTTGCGCTTGTTAGCAGTCTCTCGCACTTCCGCTCTCTGCCGTTCACGCTCTTTCTCACGCTGCTTCCGCTCCCGGGGAGGCATAACGATCCATCCATCCCGCTCAAACTGCTCAACCCATGCAGTATAGGTGAAACGGGGCGTAGCACAGGTGAGCACGCTGATATCCTTTTCCTCCAAGTCGTACGTTAATTCGGTGAGTTCATAGTCACCTTCAAAGCCACTATCACTCCAAACCTGTCCTACGGAGATATGCCTCTCGGAGACCATCTTCCACCAGACGCGGAAAGTAAGATCACAGTCGCGCTCGTTATAGGCAAGCACCTCAGCTAGCTTGCCCTCCTTGAGGAGTTTAGGGATTGTTGACGCCTTCGCCGTCTTGCCTTCACCAAAGTTCTCCTTGGCCAGCTTGTCCAGGCTATAAAGCGACCCATCCTCGCTACCACCACCCTGCTCGTAAAGGAAATGGAGGGTGTCCGCCGACTTCTCTACAACGTGCTCCAGGTTGAGGTGACGACGCAGGATCAGGTAGTCAAAGTTGAAGAGGTTGTGACCGATGATCGGACCCGGTAGCGCATCCAGCCGTTGCTGGAGGGCTAAGAAGTCGGCTGGAGCGTAGTGCTCATAAGAACCTGGTAGATAGCCTTTCTGTTGCCCATCCCAGGTGTAGACCTTGAGGCCGACCACTGCCAGGTCGGCGCGGTCTGGTTTAATTGCGTTAGGGCCAGACGTTTCTAGATCCAGAGCGCAGACGACCTTCGGAAGCGTAGAAAGCTCCAGTTCTGAGGCAGATGGTCGGCTCATGACTCCATTCCTTTCGCTTGTTTTGTCCAGTATAGCATGGAACGGGGAAATGCGCACACCAGCCACCAAAGGTAATAAAACAGAGATTCCGCGCGCTACGATGAACGAGAAAGGCCTTTGCCAGGGATAGGTGATACTTAGCCGTTGCTATGTGTGACCTCGAGAAGTGTTGCAAGTATCTCGTTCAAGGGAACCATGAGTGGTGATGGATAGCGTTCTGGCTCGTGCAGGACATGAATACCCCACTCGCGCAGCAAAGCAATACTTCTGGAGAAAGCTGGATGACGCACGAGATCCATCTTGAGACAGGGGACGGTGACGATCGGAGGGGTTCCGCGCCCGAGCGCTTCACACAAGATACTGGTCACCAGTGTATCGCCGATGCCCTGCGCCCATTTGTTGATGGTGTTAAAAGTCGCCGGCATGACCAACATCGCATCGGCTTTGGGAAGTGGATCTGCCTCCCCCGGAAGCTTGTAGTCTGTCCGGACGAGGTGTCCCGAAAGGTTGGCTATGGCCTCAGTATTCATCCAGCGTGAGGCCTGGGGCGTGGCGATCACGCACACATCCCATCCCGCCACCTGGAGCAGCGGTACAACTTCTTGTGTCTGTTGCGCTGGAGGCGCTGCGCACACCATCAGATAAAGGATTGGGGATAGGGGAGATGCCAGTTCACTCATCAACGTCTTTCTTCACATAGCGATACGTACCGATGTTGTTTCAAGGTGCCTCTCCAGGGCTTTGACTTCCTCCGTGTCCTTCCACATCTCCAACTCTTTACGCACCTGGCACACGCGCTCCAGCACGCTCAGGGATTTGGTTTGCGTGGTAATGGCCAGGGCCTGGATGGCAAATTGGCACGCATGTTGCACGTTTCCCTGTTGGGCATGAGCGATTCCGATATCGGTGAAGAGCGTTGACTGTCTGCGAATGGCCTGCGGATCGAGGAGGGCCAGCGCTTGTTGGAGCGCGGGCAATGCGCGATCTGCTTGGCGCAACCGCACAAAACACGCGCCTTCATACCCGGCCAGGCGAGAGGGGTTGAAGCCCGTGGCGTAGTGGTCTTCTCCTAAAGACGCGTGCTCCGCAAGCGTCCTGGCCATGTTCAGCGCGGAATCACAGGCATCGGAGTCGCCGAGGTGCGCGTACACTTCGGCCTTCACAACTGCGAGCCAACACGCTATCCTGGGACTCTGGACGGTCAACTGCTGTGCCTCTTGCAAGAGGGGAAGCGCCTCGCGCGGCTGATCCCCGTAGATGAGCAACAGACTCATCCGCCCCAGACCTACCGCCCACAGGTCCTGGTTGAAGGCAGCTTGTGCCGCCTTAAGGGAAAAGGTGTAGTAGGACCAGGCCGACGCATATTCGTGGAGGTCAAACAAGGTTTTCCCAAGGATTTGCGCGATTTCCCCAGCAAGCGAACAGAGGCGTTGGACGGCATCGCGTGCCTGCACCTGTTTGAGGAGCTGGATGATCATCCGGAAGTGTTCGACCAGGTTCCCTAACAGATCGAGGGAGGTATTGGCACACAGCCGCCAGAAACTTTCGGTAATGCACTCCAGTTCATCAATCGCCATGTTGACAGGGGTGAGAGATGATCGCTCACCTTCGCCGAGAGACCAGTGTGCATAGGGTGAGAGCACCAGCACCGTGCTTGCGAGCATGAGCAAGTCATGCAGCATCTGCCGGTGGGTTTTCACCAGGTCCAACGTATTCTCCTGGCTTGAAGGGAGTGCCGCGGAGGCTGTGGAAGCTGTCGGGAAACCATCCTGAGCCTGAGTGAGAGGAAAAGTTGTCGCGCTCTGCAAGCCCGCTGGGAGGGGTTCGGAACGCTGCACCTGCATGATGGGAATGATCTGCTTGCCTGCCAGGACGGCTTTCTGCAAATGCTCATAATATGCTCTTACGTGTACTGCTGGCTGTTTCCCTACGGCTCCTAGCGCGTGATGAGCTCGCTGATAGAGCACGCAGGCCTCCTCAATGCATCCCTGCTGCTCCAGGAGGAGAAGTAAGCGATAGAGGGCATCCTGGTCCGTGGGGAAACGGATGATCTGCTGTTCTAAGATCTCTTCCGCCAGGCTGACCTGCCCACGCTGGAGAGAGAGATCGGCCAGGTGGCGCACCATGCGACCACGGGCCATCCGCAGCGCCTGTTGCCGCATTTTGATCCAGCGGTGCCGCGTCCACTCGCACCCCTGGTCATCTGCTAGAAACTCGCCGCGCAGCAAGACCTTCGCCTGTTGCCAGAGCGCAAGCGCCTCGTCAGGGATGGTCGCTCGCCCAGCCTGGGAGATCAGGTCTTCAAAGGCATCCGCATCGACCCACAGGCGGGACTGCTCGGCCAGCTTGAGAATCGTGCTCTGATTGCGCTGCTCGAGGAGTTCCTCGCCGCTGGCTGTGCGCAGGACCTTGCGCAGCACTTTGCTCGCCGAGCGCAGGGACTCGCGCGCCTTGTCCTCGTCGGTCTCGGGCCACAGGATGCCCGCAAGCTGGCTCCGGGAAGCTTGCCGTCCGGGCGCACAGAGTAACAGCTTCAATAAAGTGCGTGCCGACGTACGGCTCTTCCATACTTCTTCGGTCGTAAAAGGGGGAACCTGCCAGGTAAGGTGAAATGCGCCAAAGGTGTACACGCGCAGGAGCGGAGCCTGGGCATCGACGCTCTGCGAAATATCCACTCTGCTGCTCGTTTGGCTGATGACCGGCCTGTTCACGTCCTCCTCCGAACATAGAAGTCGTTCCTACGAGAGACTCTCTTTTCCGCATTATAACACAACCTGCCCCGGCCTCGACTGGCCACGTCCCTCTCCCGTCCGGTGTCTTCCGTCCCGCGTCCATCGCGGCCACACGCCCGCCCCTTTGGAGTTGCTATGCTTAACAGGAATGAACGATAGAGGAAAGGGAGCAACGCCAGTGATACCTCATGAAGATCTGACCAGCAGCGCGTATGACGACATCCGCTTTCAGCGCATCATCATTGAAGAGATGGGCGAACTACTGCCCGGGAAACTGCTCGCGGAATGTGACCTGACTCACGCTCGCTCTCTCCTGGAAATCGGCTGCGGGGCCGGTGCATGGCTACGCGCAGTGGCGCGGCTGTACCCCAATCTCCAGTGCATTGGCATCGACCAGGACGAACTCCAGGTGAAAGCGGCCAACGCCCTGGCACAGCGAGATCATCTCGCCCAGGTCGCCTTTCTCGCCACAGACATGAACGACGTTTCCCCTGCACGCTTTTCCCCGGGAACCTTCGACCTCGTCCATCTCAGCTTTCTCGGTCGGTACATCCTGACGGCGGACTATCCCGCGCTTGCGCAGACGTCCGCGGCCCTCTGTCGTCCCGGCGGCGTAATGTGCTGGACGGAGGCGGAACTGCCGATCACCACCAGCCCGGCATGCGAGCGCCTGACCTCACTGGTCTGTGAGGCGTTGCAGAGGGCGGGACAGAGCTTCATCCCCGAAAGTACGTGGGAGTTGGCCGAGCACTTTTTGGCCCGCTCAGGGATGCCGATGATTGAACGCTCCTCGTACAAGCGCCGTCACCTGGGAATCACGCCCATGCTGGGCCGCTGGCTGCGCGATGCGGGCTGTGGTGGGCAACGTGAAACGGCCACCTACAGCATCTGGGGGATAGACGATCGTGTGATCCACGAAACGGCGTATGCAATTGAGGTGTCAGCAGGGCAGCCAGCCCACGAGGAGTTCGTACGCCAGGCGAGACGCTTTGCCCAACAGGTGAAGCCGTTCCTGCTGCACACTGGGGTGATCGAGGAGATGGAACACGCCGCATTGCGCGACCAGCTCGAAGGAGAGCTTGCCAGTCCTGAGTTCTGCGGGTTGTCCTTCCTCCTGCGGGCGTGGGCACCGCGTCCGTGACCGTATCTTCCGTTTATTTCAGCGGGCAGAGAGTCCGCGCATGAATAAAAGCTGTCCGTTTTCATGACGTTTTCCGGCGCTATCTCGCCGAAGGAGGTGGGCACAATGTTGACTGAATTTCGCACACAGGAGAGAGCTTTTGGCGCATCTACCGTGTTCCGTGTTGTCGCCAGCTTGCAGGCACCGACGTTTGCCCGCCAACTTCCTCGCCGGGAACGCTGGGTACTCCTGCTGCTGGATGGCAGGCGTTCTGTCGCTGACCTGGCGCGTTTGACGCAGCGCAGCGAACTTGATGTCGCCTCTACGCTTGCCAGCTTTCTTCAATGGGGCTACATCGAGCCGGTACATCCTCTCAGTTCTCTCCTCTGATACCTATCAGCAGCGCTTCAACGTCACTATTCGTCTGAGGAATGAGAGAGCGTTACTGCATAAACCCATCCACGTTATATCATGCGAAGAAGGAAACATGGAATGGGGAGGGATGCAGAAAGGATATGAGGCAGCAGCCACCAAATGGAGAGCGACTCCCGGTTCAAGCGGCATGGCGACGGCGACGAACATCGCTCCTTGGACAACCTCAGCAAGGGTTGTCGGCGACGTCAACTGCTCTGCCAATGCGATGCTACCAATCCCAACAAGGGTTTAGTGGAAGCCAGGGGCGTAGAGGGAATCGCGCTCTCCCGAAGGAGAGACCTGTGACAATCCGATTGGGGAGGATTGCTTCCCCCCTGTCGGCAGGTATCATTCTGCTCACAGCAGTCTTTAATCACTAATCCCGGATGCCGACAATTATCACCCTATTCGGATCGGCTCTCTCAATCACGTCGGTGCAGAAAAAAGGTCACTATGGCAGAAATGGACCACGCTTTTCGATGAACGTGTCATGTTATCATTCTCTTCTTATTTTGTATGCGGCTCCATTCTAAAGAAGCCTGCCGTGCCGCTTCTTCCATTTGTCGCAACTCGATAAGTTCTGATTGCTCAAGTATTTCCAGGAGCTTCATAATCGGCGTGACTAGAGCCATCCCTGTGTGGAGCGTTGTCTCCATTTCCTTTAAAGTATGATGTCCGTGGATCACCCCTATAAGCCAGTAGGTGTTTGTTACGGGAGACGAAGCAAAGACAGGTGATCCACTCAGGCCACCAATAGAACGCATCTCAGTGAGATACAACTCTCCTTCAACACCATCCAAAGCACTTGCCATCTTCTTACAACACCAGCTGTGAAATATCAGTTTATCGCAGATAATCGGCAGGAATATCCGGTGAACCTGCTCTGTCAGACACTCGAAGTGTCGGTGAGTGGGTATTACGCCTGGAGGGAACGCCCGATGAGTCAGCACCAACGCGCGTGATGGCCAACTCGCCGAATGTGTTCAAGCCGTGTACCACGCCAATCGAGGAGTGTACGGCAGTCCGCGTGTGCGTGCAGAGCTGCAAGCCCAAGGGATCACGTGCGCGCGGCATCCGGGTGGCGCGTCTCCTGCGCGAACTGAAACTGGCCGCGCAGACCTCGCCGTTGGACCAAAACGACGCGAAGTGGTCCCAACGCACGGGTGGCCCCGAACCGTTTGGATCGTGACTTTACCGCCACGCATCCCAATGAAAAATGGATCGGGATATCACCGCCATTTGGACGTGACGTCGGCTGGCTCTCCTTTGCTGCTGTGCTTGATGTATGCTCACGGCGAGTGGTAGGATGGGCCATGGCCGCCTCGGCTGACGAGACGCTAGTTGAGGGCGCGTTGCGCATGGCTCTGTTCCAGCGCCGTCCACAGGCCGGATGAGTGCATCACACCGATCGTGGATGCCACTACGCCAGCCATGCGTATCAGGCGCTGCTTGCCGAAATGAGCATCACAGTCAGTATGAGTCGGAAAGGAAACTGTTGGGATAACGCCGTCTCCGAGTCGTTCTTCGGAACGCTCAAGGGCGAATGCGTTGAACTCTCTTGCGCGCCATTCGCGTGCAGAGGCCAGACAGACGGTCTTTGAGTTTGTGGAGTGCTTCTATAACCGGGTTCGGCTCCATTCCTCACTCGGCTATATCAGCCCAGTTGCTTTTGAACAACAGAACTGTTCATCCCTATGTTTAGGGACTCCATAAAAGTGGGTCAACCTCACATTTGAGAAAGGGCAGGCACACATGGGCATTGCAACGATGATCGGCGCATCGATCAAACGGCGTGAAGACCCCCGTCTGATTACGGGGCAGGCAACATATGTTGATGATATCAAACTGATTGGGATGCTCCATATGACCGTTCTCCGCAGTCCGTACGGGCATGCACGCATCACGAGCATCGAGACGGAGGCGGCACGCAAACATCCCGGCGTCGTGGCCGTCTACACTGCCGAGGACCTCAAAGGTAAGGTTGGTAATATGTCGGTGGGCGTGC
>Ga0209647_1004623_pt1 | contig 10298 bp, 11 predicted proteins | sample GraSoi_2013_60cm_FD_185827 | JGI IMG/M metagenome (GOLD analysis project Ga0209647, IMG submission 185827) | Grasslands soil microbial communities from the Angelo Coastal Reserve, California, USA - Sample 9_17_2013_60cm (SPAdes) (version 2) | ecosystem: Environmental > Terrestrial > Soil >...
GGATCAATGCAGTTGCGGGAAGCGCGCGAGGTTTGGCATGCTGCTCTCCGAGAACTGGGATTTGAATCTTGAAGATGAGCGGCAACACTCATGTTGGTCAAACGGCAACACTCATGTTGCATCCGCAGCGATTTGCCTGGAGGCGCTCTGGAGGCAAATTTACAGCAGGAGGCTCGCCAATGGCTCTGACTCATAAATTTTTTCCAGGCTGTATTGGACCGTTTTTCTCGAACCTTCTGCTGGCCAGGCAAAAGGAAAACGCATCGTGTGCTTTGCCAGATTAATTGTCCCCACGGGACATTTTATGGTCCGCTAGAAGAGGTGGACAGCTTCTGCTAAAAAGGTGTCAATGAGGTGCATCCAGAAGAGTTGGACGTTCATATTGCAGAGTTAAAAAGATTGACAGCCAGATAGAGGATCGGGGTCGCCGGTTGATTGCCTTGAAACAGACGGATCGTCCCGTCAAGCAGGCCGAGCAGGCGGCGTGCTAGCCAATACTTTGCGTCGAGGGCGGCTTTTACTCGGGCTTGTTCCTGCGGGTCAGTCACGATGTGTGCTCTGCCAGCGAGCAGGGGACCTTTCACTTTCCCCAGTTTGGTACAGACAGCCAACTGAACCTGTGGATTGTTGCGAATACGTTTGACTTTCCCCGCAGAGGCAACCGTGTAGAGATACAGTGTATGGTGGAGCAGCACAAACCAGACAGGCGTGGCCACCGCCGCTCCTGTGCGGCGAAATGTTGTGAGACTGATGTACTTCTGGCTCTCCAGTGAGATCAAGCTGGGTGATGAGGTCGGCATGGTCGTAGGGTCCTCCTCTGCATCTGCGTCAGGTGTTCTGACCACTCTTGGTTCATTCCATCAATGAGATCAAACGGATAAGCGTTTAAGTGTATCAACCGATAAGGACAAAAAAAGCAGTGGCTTACCTGCTCGGCTTCGCATTGGTCGCGACAGGGCATGCTTCAAGCAGTGTGAGAATGGTCCGCAAACGCTCGGTCAGGGAAGCCATGTCCAGCCAGTAATAGACCTCGGTGGCACTCTTCTGGCTTTTGAGCACGCGTGCATCTTTGAGCACTTTCAGATGGTGCGAAATAGCCGGACGGCTCAACTGAAAATGCGCAGCAATCTCCCCGACATTGAGCCGCTCATGTTCACCGAGCAAAAAAATGATCTCCAGCCGCATCGAATCCCCCAACCCTGTGAACAGGCGGATCACCTCTTCTCTGTCCAGTTGCATCCGCATGGATCCTCTCCGTTGATACGTTTAAGTGTTTCTACATATAGAAATATAGAGGAAACAGCGACAAAAGTCAAGAGAAGAACCGGTGAGAGAGCGGTTGCTCTTTCATCTCCCACACATTCCCCGATCACCCAGAGTGTGGAAGATCCATAACATGTCCCCTTTGACGCATTTGTGATCCTCTCAGTCCCAAAAAGAAGAGCAAATGGTGTTCTTCACACAGGCTTTTCGTTTGATTGAACCAAAGGACATGTTATCATTCTCAAACTGGACCAAAGACGCGCATATGCGTCAAAACGCCGGATTCTCTTTGGGTGCTCGATTGCCATGAAGCTAGGAAGGAAGCTAGCTATCGGACACGTTATGGTAGAGGCGAAAGGGAAAAAATTGAGGCAAATCACACATCGTTTTCTGACACTTAACCATTCGCTGTGGAATGTCGAGCAGGCGCGGCTCGCGAGGCTTCATGTCTGCCGGATAAAAATTCGTCTCCATGCGAACATGACCGTTTGTGCGAACCTGTGATTTGAGGCAATCTATGGTCCTCACGGTTGTGCTGCTCCTCAAAATACGGTATGCTTTTCCTGTACCCATTGGAGAGCAATGCGTCGTTTCGTTTCGGAACCTTTCGTCAGCTCACCATCATGCACCCAATGGTGTTTGACAAGGGAAGCTAGCCGAGGATTTTGACTATCGATGAGCAGGCAAGGATGATGAGGCCACAAGTGAAAGTACCGAGACTTCATGTGAAATCAGTTTCGAGGAGAGCAGATGGACTTCGACACCGCCGTGAATCGGATGGCCCCACCGTTTTCCGGCGTTGAAACACCCTTTCGCGTCACAGTCCAAGACAAAAGCTATTATGCCAACTGTGTCTGGGATGCCTTGGGAATTGCGGCAGCTCTCTCTGCAGACGCTATTATTGAAGCATCGGACGGACAGAGCGGTGAACCGATGATACTGGAAGTACGCAATGGGCAGCCTGTCACGCAAGCATGCGTCATCCATTTCGCGGTGCCAGCGGCCCAGTGGTGGGATGACATCCTCTACACCTGAGCGACCCGCATTACGTCATGAGAAATCGTACCCAAGGGTCAGATTTTTCCTCTTTTTCTCCGCACATGACAGGTCTCGAACATCGTTCGCCGAAGCTGCGCGTGTGCGTTGCTGGCAACGGGAAAGGAGTGTTCCTGGTCGTTGGCCGGGTATGATTTCTCGTGAAGCCAAGTATTTTTGAGGCTGGCGGTCTGCTTGCGTGACGGGAAGGACCACCGGCGCGTCTGATCTGCTGGGAGGATCTGGGCAACGGGAGTGCAAAGCGGACGTATGCACTGCGGCACGTTGGCGCGCTGACGAGTCTCTTTGCCTCCCTTCTAAGATAGAGCCATGAGGAGGTCTGATATGAGCATCCAGGCATTTACGATTCACCTTGCTCAAAGCGTTCTGGATGAGTTGCGGGAACGCTTAGCGCGCACTCGCTGGCCCGATGAGGTGGAAGGAGCAGGCTGGGACTATGGCACGAACCTCGGGTACCTCAAGGAACTGGTGGATTACTGGCAGCATACCTTTGACTGGCGAGCCCAGCAGGTCAGGCTCAACCACTTTGCGCAGTTTCGGACCCAGATCGATGACGTCCACATCCACTTCGTTCATGAGCGGGCGCGACAGGGGAGGGGGATTCCATTGATCTTGACCCATGGCTGGCCTAGTTCCTTCATCGAGCTGCTGCCACTCGTCCCGTTGCTCACGGATCCAGCTGCCCATGGTATTGATGGCCCAGCTTTTGACGTCGTCATTCCATCGCTGCCTGGGTACGGCTGGTCTTCACGACCTACCCGCCGGGGAGTGACCACTCACGACACCGCGGGTCTGTGGCATCGCCTCATGCACCGCCTAGGCTACGAGCGCTACGGGGCGCAGGGTGGCGACTTTGGAGCAGCAGTGACCACCTTCATGGCCCTCACTGACCCCAGGCCACTGCTCGGCATCCACCTGAGTACCCTGGAACTCGCGCCCTACACCGGTCCTGGGTCACGACCGCTTTCAGAAGCGGAGCGTGTGTACCTGGCGCAGTATCAACACTGGGTTGAGGTGGATGGCGGCTACAAGGCGATTCAATCCACCAGGCCTCAGACCCTCGCCTATGGATTGAACGATTCGCCGGTTGGCTTGGCCGCCTGGATTGTGGAGAAGTTCCGTGCGTGGAGCGACTGCGATGGCGACGTGGAACGCCGGTTCAGCAAGGATGAACTGCTGACCACCATCATGCTCTACTGGGCCACACAAACCATGCCGACCTCGATGCGAGACTATTTTGATAACAGGTGGTATGGCATCACGCCTGGTCCGCAGGATTTCGTGACCGTGCCAACCGCGGTCGCCGTCTTCGCTCACCAATTCGTCTCCGATGGCACCCCGCCGCGTGAGTGGGCAGAGCGGCTCTATAACATCTCTCAGTGGACAGAAATGCCCAGGGGAGCGCACTTCGCTGCGATGGAAGAGCCTGCACTTCTGGCAGGCGATATCGTGACGTTCTTTGCGACACGGCACGAGTAGCGGCCCGAGTATCTGTCGGGCCCGCATGCAGAACTGGAATGGCAAGCGCTCCGTTATTGTGGCTTCTCTGCCCACCTCATGTGAGAGGGATATCTTCTCCCGGCAAGATTTTTTGCAACCGATCCCGCATGGAGTTGTTACCAGGGTCGTGGCGGGGTTTCACATGTTCGTCTGTTTGTCCTGCACCGTTCCCTTTTGGCAGCCTATAAGATATACTCTTGATGAGTGCAAAACCTTGTGAACACCTGCCTTCGTGGCAAAGCGAAAACTTTTGCCAGGATATGCGAACAATGCAGGTGAAAACTTTTGTCACGCACGCATTGCCTCACGAAGAATCTGACTCTGTCCCATTCACTAAACGCTCTCTACGTGAATCATTTTCTGCCTGTTCAGCAAGGCCACAACGTCACCAATCTCCCCTCGCCAAAAAGACAGGAAGCAGATACAATGCGTTCACAGAGGCAGATTTCTCGTGAGGCAACCAGGAGAGTATCCGCCACGTCGGCGGAGGTGTCTCGCGCAAGATTGTTCCAAGGGAAGTGAGCGTGGGAATGGGATTGAGTCTTCACACAAAGCACGCATTACCTCAGCAAATAGTGCCTCAGTATCGCCAGGTATCGTCTTCAAAGAAACGTGTACTGCTTGATGCATTTACCCAAGCCACTGCATAGCATCGCTGGTTTCCAGAGCGATCGCCAGAGTCGCTCTGGAAACCAGCGATGCTGCACCGAAGAAAGGATAAACCAGCTTTCATGCAGCAAGTAGCAAGTGCAGATACCATAAACATCTCCAGCTTTTGAGAGCCGCTTTGAAGATGAAGACAGGCGAATTGTTGTCTCACCAGCGCTGCTTCAATCGGCCCTATCCTCATGCACGTGTTGATGGCGCTGCATGTAGCCGTGGGTCGGGTACCAGTCGCCGCGCCCCTGAGGCAGGAGATCGAACAGATTCCAGACGGAAGTATAGGGGTCGATGCCGCGGTTGTTCTGCTCATCGAACTCCGCGCCGATCGTGTAGCGATGAAAAACCCGATCGTCTGGCGTGCGCGTGAAAACGCTCAATCCGGGATTCTGAGAGCCGTCGGCGTTCTCCATGCCAAAGTCGCGATTGAAGGTGCTGTCATGGCTGGAGAGGAGGCGAATGCGCTCCCAGCCGCGCTGCCGCGCGAAGGTGCGCAGTGTGCCGATTTCCGCCTTTGCCACGAGCACGAAACTCGCCCGCTGCATGATGTGGGGTGCAACAGCGTTGTAGCCGTCAGCCCACATGCTGCACATCACGCACGGCTCGTCGTCCGTGGCCCCAAACATCAGGTGATCAACGATCAGCGTGTCGTGTCCGTCGGTAAAGAGGTCGGCGAGCGCCACATCGGCCACGTCCGCCGGGTCATTCTGGCCGAGATCGGGTGCCCCTTCGCGAAAAACATAGTCCGGGACGCGCCTGCCAAGTGGCAACGCACGGCGCATCTCCGCCACGCGCTCCACCTGGTCCTTCAGTGCGATCTCCGCGGCGAGCAGCTCTTCCCTGCGCCGCCGGTAATCATCGCTCTCACCCGCAAAAACAAAGCGCGGCAGGGGGGTTCTCCTTTCTCAGACCGACCTCACCATCTTCATGATGGGTGGGGGAACTCTTCAAACACACCCTTCGTTGATCATACCACATGGCATGCCTGTTCGGGCTGTTCGGTAATGGACACACGCACGTCCTGTTCCCAAAAAGCGCATTGCCTTCAAAACATTGTATACTGATGCGCAATGGAATGCGCCCGATGGGGTCTTGTTGTGTTCCAGTGTGTGAAAGTGAGCGACGTATGCCCAAACCTGAGTACGAGTTTCACGCTCCCAGCGCGCCATGGCTTCCCGCCGGTGGCAAGGTCACTGGTATCTGGCAACAGGTGCTTGCGAGCGATCCTGCGACGAAATCGTACACCGGCTTAACCCGCTATGAACCTGGCACAGATACGTCCCCCAATGGCCCCGCCGTGCATGATTACTGGGAAGAGGTGTTCATCCTTGAGGGTGAGCTGACCGATGTGCATCTCGGGCAAACCTTTCGACGGGGGATGTATGCCTGTCGCCCGCCTGGCATGGTGCACGGGCCGTGGCGTTCAGAGACCGGCGTACTGATGCTCGAAATTCGTTACGCCCCGGTGCTGCCTGCACCGTAACTTTTGCAGCGAGTGATCAGGAGAGGAGCTTACCATGTTGGACGCTATGATCCCCACCCGTGCGCTTGGCCAACAGGGCTTGATCGTCTCAGCCCTGGGTCTGGGGTGCATGGGGATGTCACAGTCGTATGGACTAGCAGATGAACAGGAGTCCATCGCCACCATCTATCGGGCCATCGAGCTGGGTATGTGCTTCCTTGACACGGCCAACGTGTATGGCGATGGGCACAACGAACGCCTGGTTGGACGCGCCATCGCCGATCGGCGGGACAAGGTCATCCTCGCGACCAAATTCGGCTTGATGGCTGATGATGGGAGCCTGCGCACGAGTGGCCGCCCGGCCTACGTCAAAGCCTGTTGCGATGCGTCGTTGGCGCGCCTGGGCGTCGAGTACATCGATCTCTATTACCAGCACCGGGTCGACCCCGATGTCCCGATTGAAGACACCGTGGGGGCGATGGCGGAGCTGGTGCAGGCCGGGAAGGTGCGCTACCTGGGGCTCTCCGAGGCCAGCGTTGATAGCCTGGAGCGGGCGGCGGCCACCCACCAGATCGCGGCGCTGCAAAGCGAATGGTCGTTGTGGACGCGCGACCTTGAAGATGCGGTGCTGCCCGCCGCACGTCGGCTCGGGATTGGGATTGTGCCCTATAGCCCGTTGGGGCGCGGGTTTCTCACGGGGCAGATTACCAGCCCTGACGATTTCGCCCCGGACGATTTCCGACGCAGCAATCCACGCTTCCAGGGAGAGCACTTCCAGCGCAATCTGGAGCTCGTGGCCGAGGTGCGTCGCCTGGCCGAAGAGAAGCACGTCACGGCAGGACAATTGGCGTTGGCCTGGCTGCTGGCGCAGGGGGAGGATGTCGTGCCCATTCCTGGCACGAAGCGGCGCGTGAATCTGGAGCAGAATGTCGCTGCCTGCGGGATCACTCTCTCCCAGCATGACTTGCAGCGGCTCGAGGCGCTTGCCCCAAAGGGAGCATGGTCGGGCGCTCGCTACGCCAATGCCGATCGAGGCCCTTCGGGCATCTACGGGACCAGCCGCACACGATCCTGATCCCGTGTTGGCTCCTTCGCACTTCTGGTCACAAAGTGGGCTGATGTTGCGCTGACTTTTCGCGTGGATGCCTTGTCTGGTCGGGCCAAGAAGTATCGAGTGGCTCAAGCCAGACTCACCCTACCTCCTGGGTTGGCCGTGTGGGCAATCCCAGAGATGCTGTTAAACGAGCACGGGTTTCTCGCTCCACCTGGTTGCAGAGTACGCTACAGTGTACTCAAGTGTGCATTGCTCCACCAAAAATCTTACCCGACGATTCGTTCAACTGGCGGTAAGGAAATCCTTGTTGCTCTCTCCTCTGGCGCAATTGGCGCGGGTGATGGTACATGCATCACTTCTTCTTGCCACTGCTCCTCAAAGGTTTGTGAGCCGTTGGGTAAGATTTCCCGTGAAGCCATGCACCCTCTTGACTTGCTGGGGCAATGCTCGTACACTCTCTGTAGAGGAGCAAGCGATGAGACCCCAATCTGTCGATACGCATCCAGAGACCGAGCGGATCATGATCGAGATGATCCGTAAGGCTCCCATGAGCAAGCGGTTCCGGCTTGTGCAAGCGCTCACGCAGGGTGCGTTGTGGTCGAACATCCAGGTCTGGCGGGAGAGCCACCGCGAGTCCAGCGAGCAAGAGGCAGCCGTTCGCATCGTCTCGTGCCGCTACGGAGCTGCCATAGCCCAGCGTGTGCAGGCGGCGCTGGAGACGCGCGCGTACTGGCATGTGCAGCCCATCGACCTCATAGCGACCTTGCTTCCTGCGCTGCGTGCCTTCGACCGTCTGCACGTGCCGTACTATCTCGCCGGCTCGATTGCCAGCTCACTGCACGGGATGCAGCAGCTGGCACAAGATATTGACCTGGTCATTGACCTCCCTGCGCACAAGCTTCCCTCGTTGTTGGCGTGGCTCGAGCACCACTATGTCTTTGATCAGGATGAGGCCCAGCAAGCGGTGCAAGCGCGCACAGCGTTTCCTTTGATCCAGGTGGACTCCCTGATGAAGGTTGATGTGCTCCTCCCGCAGGGAGCAGCGTTCGATACCGCTATGCGTCGGTTAGTCGCCCTCTACACGCTTGATGAGCGGTATCCCCCTTTCCGGGTCGCCTCGGCCTGTGAAATGCTCCTGTTCAAGTTGCAGCGTTACCAGTGCGATGAGCGCTCACGCAGCGATGGGATGCGAGACGATGCCGCGTGGAACGACATCGTGGGCATGCTCAAAGTGCAGGGACCGGATCTTGATCTGGCGCTCCTGGAGCAGTGGGCTGGGACGCTCGACGTGACGGCTACCTGGCGGCGAGCACTGGTGGATGCCGGACTGGACGATGCCTGAGTGAGACGGCCCTGAGCACGTGGGCAGACTGGGAAGCCAGGGTGACTCCCCGGCGCTTGTTCTTTTGGTGGCACGAGCTGCATGGCAGCGAAAGGAAGAGATCGTCGATGTCGCTGTATCACGATGTCATGGAGGCGCTCACCCCGCTGGTCGATGCGTTCGATCAGCTTGGCATCGCGTACTATATCGGCGGCTCGGTATCCAGCTCGCTTCACGGGATGGCCCGACAATCACAAGATGTGGACGTGATCGCCGACATTCAACCCGCTCAGGTGCGCTCGCTCGTGCAAGCCCTCCAGGGTGACTACTACGTCGACGAGCAAGCCTGGCAAGCTGCGCTCCGACATGGCACGCTTTACGGTGTGATCCACTTGAACACGATGCTGAGGGTGGACCTGATTCCACTCAAACGGCGCGCGTTTAGCAGGGAAGAAGCACGCCGCGCCCAACCCCATCTCTTAGAGGCGGGCGCACGCCCGGTAAGGGTCGCATCAGCGGAAGATGCTGTCCTGACAAAACTCGAGTGGTTTGACATGGGAGGACGCTCCTCTGGACGCCAGTGGAATGATATTCTGGGAATTATGAGACGACAAGGGGCGGCGCTTGATCTGGCCTACCTCCGTCACTGGGCCGACGCGCTGCGGGTGCGGGACCTCCTGGAGCGTGCCCTCACCGAGGCTGGCTTCACAGGGCCGTGATTGCGCATTGTCCTTGCTTTCTTGATTGCATCCTCGGGCTCTTCATATGCTCAAGTCGCGAGCGAGGAGGCTGCGAGCCATTTCTATGTCCGCAATCTGGCGGTCGTCCCTGGGGATGAAACAGCTGGTGGAACGTCACTCCCGCCAGTTTCCTCGGCAGAGTATTCAGCCCTGATCTCCTGGCCTCTGGCGTTAGAGCAACCATCGGGTCAGGTTCGGATGAAGCAATGCGGTCGTTGGTGGTTTAATACACCGTGAAACACGTTCTTGAAGCACGTGAAAGCTCAAAAAGAGCCGGTATTTGATGGAGACAAGCAGACGAGGCACCGATTGAACTTCTCCTTCGTTAAAGTAGGCATGTTGCTGAGAGTACGTGTAGTAGAGACATTATTGATTGTACTCGCCTCTCGGGTTCTCCAGCAAGAAAGCCTGCTCCACCGTGGACATCATGTCGATTTCCCGAACGGATGTCCCAGGTAGCCAGCACAGGGGGCAGCGTAATTGGCCAAGGACCATCATTCGGTCATCCGGTCGCCTCCGTCGTGGTCGCTGAACAGCACCGATTCACCGTTCAGTCTACACGGAGAGGCCGATCGCTTTCGTTTTCGACGCTCTGACCAACAGTGTAGCAAGGTCGAGAGAACCGTGATAGTACACGCCAGGTCTTTCGGAACATTGACCTGCGGAGCTTTGCTCTTTGTCGCAATTGCAGCCAATATCGACTGACGCCCAAGCGCTGCCTCGATTCTTGTAGTGGCCAGTTGTCCTATTTGCGTTACAAACAGCCTTGGCAAGCAGTTATATACACGGTTGAATAGCGATTTATGTAGGCCAAGGAGGCGGAGATGCGCGTTGCCAAACATCACTATGTACTTGCTGGCTCCATACTCTTATTTATTGCGGTTATGGTGTCTTCGCTCGCTGGATGTGGTCCCGATAAGAAGACCAGTGTCCCGGATCCGAAACTCCCAAACGATCCCCCATCCGTCAAAGTAGTCAAAGGTCAGGCCACCACGCTTGATCTCGCAGGTGGAGCATATCTCATCATCCCACCGGGGGCGATGGATCCAGGAACGACAGTACGGGCAACGTACAAGGGAATGCCCAACGGGAAGTGGGTCAATATCGCTCCGACCTTCGCGCCGGTCGAGCTCATCACCGACCCGCCGAACGCGATCCATGGTGTGCTCCAGCTTGAGTTCCCTGTCCCGACGGAGAAGATCATCGCCGGGGTGGATCCAGCCATGCAATTCGGAATCTCCA
>Ga0209647_1004626_pt1 | contig 10297 bp, 10 predicted proteins | sample GraSoi_2013_60cm_FD_185827 | JGI IMG/M metagenome (GOLD analysis project Ga0209647, IMG submission 185827) | Grasslands soil microbial communities from the Angelo Coastal Reserve, California, USA - Sample 9_17_2013_60cm (SPAdes) (version 2) | ecosystem: Environmental > Terrestrial > Soil >...
GACTCAACAGGTTCCGGAATGGTCTGGACGTGAGAAGAAATTCCAGTCTACCTGCTCTATCCATCTGGGAAGAATATAACAGGAAAATGGAGACGAACTATGTCAAACCTGTTACGGAATTGTGTCAATGATAGGATCCTTTGTAGCCTCACTCCACCAATTCTCTCGCAGAGGCAGGCCATATTGTGGCCATCTGCCTCCCAACGCTCGAAAAGGGAAGGGCAGTAAGGATCAAGGTGAGAAGCTTGCTCGCGGGGGGCATTCAGAGAAGGTCCTAGCAGCTAACCAATTGCTGACCGTGCTGTGGCCAATTCCTACCCGCTCGCCCACGGGATGCGCACGAGATGTCAGTTCACCAATGAACTGACATGAGAGCGTCCCGCATTGCTCTTCCGTTTCCAGAAGGCTGAGGTATTTCGGACCCCTTCCCAGAAAAAAGCAAGAGCATTGACCGGCCCTCTGGAGCCACTTCAGCCGAAGGGATAGCTCGTTGCGCATTCCGTGGGAATATGCGTGTAGCTGTGTCTGTCAGGCGCAGTGTAACACACGCTGACGAAGCAGAGGAAACTCAGCTGACATGGCCCTCGACCACACCATTGACTTCTCGGGAGGGGCAGAGCCGCCGAAACTGCCGCTTTGTCCTGCTCGTTTCCCCTCCCAAGCGGCCAATTCTGTGGAGCGTCGCAGCAGCAAACGGACAACCCGCTTCGCCAACAACTGGCGAGACGGGTCACGAAGAAGACGGAACGCTCTTCCGCTTTGTTGCTGGAAAGTGTTCCTGTGCGAGCCATCGGCAGATGGTCCGGGTACTCAGACCGAGCTGTTGAGCGATCTGAGCGGTGGTCACGCTCTGCTGTTGGAGCTCTATCATCTGTTGATACTGCTCGCGGCGACTTTCATAGCGAGCGCGTTGCACCCGTTGGATGAAGGGCGCGCGAGAGGGTTGTCCAGAAGCAACTGGAATGGAAGCTCCTGACTTGTCGTGCGAAGAAAGCTGCAAGGGCCACTAGCTGGGCTGACGCGGCTAGGGCATTACGCCAAGCTGTTGCATCTGATGGAGCGTATCCAGCTCCATCCACCCTTCCACCGCCTTGCCGTCCACAATGCGATCGATGACGATCCCTGTCACGGTCATCTGCTTGCCGGTTGGGCTGTGGCCCCGAAACATCCCCTGGTGCGTGCCCTGGACGGACCAACGTGTGACGACTAGATCTCCTTCGGCGATCTGTTCCTCAATCGTGGCGTGGAAGTCGGTACGCGTCCTGACGATGTACTGCTTGTAGAGCTCGCGGCTCGGTGGCTGGTTGGGCACCAGCGAGTGGTGACCAACATGGCCGGGGGCCAGCAGCTCGTCCACTGTGGCCAGGTTCCCCTGGTTCCAGGCCTCTTCAATAAGACGCCGGGCAAGGGCCTTATTCTCTTCGGTTGACATGGGATGTGCTCCTTTCCTGCTGTGTGGCTTCCTTGACATAGGCATGTTTAGGCTCAATGCTATAGACGACGTGAGGTAATAGCAGAGCGACAAACCGCTTGGCGAGAACTGTACTGGGTAAAGAGTACCCGAAAAACACAGCAAAGGCAACAAGTGAACAGTGCTTGTTGCCTAAATGAAAATTATCAGTCCCCTTCCACGCTTGCAAACATACCTGATTACCAAAGAAAATATCATTCTTTGAAGGATAGGGTGGCCATACTATACAGAAAATCGCATAGACATCTTGTCTTTTTTCTCTGTTTCCTATAACAGCCCCTTATACGCAGCGATGTTGCGCTCTCTACTTGCTATATACGGTGTCTCCACTCCCTTTATCTTAAAAGGGGAATTGACGAATCGCCGAGCTTGCGATGATCTCCTACTCTGCCTCCAGCCCATTCAGAACAAGAAGTCAGCGCCATATCCACCAAGCGATCAGGTTGCCTCCTTTTTGGAAGTGCAATGACGCCTACGACAGAGACGAGAATGAAAGCCGAACATATATTAGCAGAATCGATAATAGTAGGCGACTTTCGCAGGAATGGTCTCCTGGATAGCCATCCATCAAGTGATAGAAGACATCGCGCTGAGCCGTATGAATCATCCCTGGCTCGGCAAGAGCATACAGGAGTGTGCTCATTGTCTCATTGTTATGATTCCATACGAGTCTTTTTGAATAGTCTCTATCATCCTCGCTCGTTCCAAAACGCTTGTAGTTCCTTCCTCCAGACTGCCAGCTGCCCCCTCAATGCGAAGAAAAGTTCGCTATCCTCATGTGACACGATAGGGAGCAGCGGCATAGAGAAGGTATCAATCACGTTGTTGTCTGCATCAATCATAAAGGCATCGACAATCGGAAGTGTGCCCTGATCGTGCAACATTTTTCGGGCATGCGTTGTTGCCTTCTGAAAGAGGGAACGGCCACGGTCGACCAGGGCAACGAGCACGAGAGACGATTCGTCATCAAGTGTGGGTGACAGGACAGCCGCGTATTGCTGGAGAAGCGCATCGATATCCGCGAAGGCGGTGAGGAAGGTGAAGAGTGCCTGGCGCATGGCTTTATAGCGCTGCTGCATCTCTTGATAGGCCAGGTCTGCCAGCTTCGCCTGTTCTTTGGATGCCCGAAGTAGTTGTAGACGCCTTTCAGGCGAAACGAGCTTCCAATCGAAGAGGCCGTAGAGGAACGGCACTTCTGAGATCAGCAGGCACCATACCAGGCGCTTGCCTCGTTTCTCCGTCTGGAACGGCAACTTCCGCGCCGTGATCCATAGCACCAATGTTCGCCAACGCCGGATGTGCGTATCAGCGTGAATACCGAGCGCCCGACAGACCGCGCATACGGGAATATACAGTCTGCCATCTGCCAGGTAAAGAGCAGGGACTTCATCGTCCAAGAATGGAAGGATAACTGTCGTTTGTGCGATCACTTCTTGTTGGCTCTCGTCCATTCCACCACCCCTCCTTTGCCTTGTGGGTAAGAACACTGACTACAAGTCAAATAAGAACAGGCGTTTCACCGATAGTGTAGCGGTTGCTCCTCGGCTTTTCAAGCTGTACTACAGTAAGCAGTCTGAGAGGTGTACTGACTACATGGAACACTTTCGGCGCGACAGGTATCGTGCGAGCCTCATGTGCACCGCGACCTCTCTCATGATCTCTCAACACCTCTCCTCAGACCAAGCCTTCAGCGACTATCTTGCAGAAGCCATGCACGACCTTTTTCCGTGATTTCCCATATCCCTACTGGCGAATCCGGTTGTAATAGTCCTTCCTTCACCATTAGGTTGCGTGCCCATTGTGCCGAATTTTGCCATCGCACCTGTTCAGCTTCTGACGAGAGTATTTGATAATCGATTGGTTTAAATACGTGTCTCATGGATTGTTCCAACACATTGAATACCTCGCTTCGTTTCGCAGACCCTCCCAAATCACTGAGCACTTGTAAAATCGGTCGGAAAAAGGCAGGTTCTGGCGTGCGAAGTCCTTTGCTAATTCTTCCAGCGATGAGTCGTCCAACAGGATGCGGTAATTCCTGGTGAACAACTGGTCTTGGTTTTGCAGGAGCAGTACGCATGCTTGTTTGTCGCTGTACAGACGCTGCATGTGGAGTTTGCTGAGTTGAATCCGACTGTTCGCCGAAAGCGACTTCAACGTTCTTCCACTCTCCCTTGAGAGAGGCAACCTTCTCACGCAATACCATCACACGACGGGCATGTTCAATAGCTGTTTGAGCCCTATCGTAGTTGTGTTCATCAAGGGCGCTGGCACCTGCTTTGTGAATACTACGAAGCATGTCTTCAATCTCTTCAATGAGCACATCAAAGGCTGCCAGTACGTTCTGTGAGTTGTTTTGAATCATTCCTCAATCTGCATTCCCCAATTCAAATGTTCTCCTTCATTCCATGTGTTTCCTGAGGCGTATCCGGCACTTCTTCGATCAGTTCTCCAAGAGAAACACCTAACGCTTTTGCCAACTTCCCCAGTGTCTCTGTGGTTATCACGTGGTATGGATTTTTATACATCCGTTTGACCGTGTTATACGCCACATCAGCATCCCTCTGAAGTTTGCCCATGCTGAAACCTTTCTCTTTGGCAACTTCTTTCACGCGTAAACGTACTGCCATTGGCCACTGCCTCCATCTATACTCATCAGGATTGTAGCAGCCCTTACTTCCTGACAACACTAGGCGGCGAATGTCTCACTTGTGTATGGGGCCTTAGAAGTCTATGCTCAGAGGACAAGATCAATCCATGCTCAACTGAGAGAACGTGCAAGACGAGGCCTTGCTTATCACAACACCCTAAAAAAGAGCACGAGCTGTGCAGTGTCTCCATGGCCACGAGCAAGAGAGCCACACTGCCCATAGGAATTATAACAAGTTTATTCAAGATTTATAAATAAATATAGCTAAATGGGAAATTACCCATCAATTATATCTTCTTAGATAAATTTACATCTAGATATAGATAAGACTATCATGCGCCCATGATAGATGGCATTGAAATTCCAAATCTCCCTGGCTATGTTTCGATCAAAGAAGCCGCTGACCTGTTAGGTGTCTCTGATAAGAGGGTGTATCAGTACGTGAGGGCAGGCCGCCTACCTGCGCAGCGCATAGGCCATATTTTGATCCTACCGATAGAAGAAGTCAAACAATTCAAACCGAGTCCTACTGGTCGGGTGCGTACCAGGGCTCCTTCCTGGCGCGTCTATCGCAGCCGTGGGGCGCTGCTCGTCACCGACATTCATGTACAGGTACGTCTGGGTCAGCAGGCAAGGTTGGTGGAGAAATTGAAGGCGATTCAGAAGCTAGACCAACATACCTTCCCGGGAACGGTTGCTCGCTATGTCGTCAAAGGTGATGCGACGCTTAAGACTGTGCAGGTCTTGCTTATCTGGAAAACGACCGAGATGCCAGATGAGACCACGCGCAAGCAAGATTTCGTAATGTTCCAGGAGGAACTGGCTGATGTGCTGGATTGGGAGACAGCTCAAACCAACACTAACGAAGTAATTATTCAGACATGAGAATAGGTCCACCAGCGCGCGTGACGTGCATCATTTCTGCCAACGCCCGCTCAGACTGCTGAAGATGCTCAAAAAGCCACTCGGCTCGTATGACATCAAACGTCCTCTTGGGGAACCTGATATCACCTTGGTGAAAGTCCCCTGGCTGCTGCTCCCTGGATCTTTTGTATGTAACAAAAATGATTTGCTCTTAAATCTTGTAGAGGCGCTTCTATGCTCTATCCATGATCAGTGCAAATCATCGCCGCAATCAGTGCAGTGCAAAGTCTCACGTTACAGCAGGCTTAGCAGAATGGCGATGAGCAGCGCGGCCACAGGTTGGGGTAGGGATTGTGTGATAATGATTGCCAGCGATATGCGCAGGTGAAAGAGCGCCGCAAGGATAGGGTTGCCTCCCGAACCGGCTACAGTCAAACGCGGGAAGGTCATACTTGCTAAGACCTCAGGTGAATGATGTGAAAAAGGAGCCTGAATTTTGCCCTGTAGTTCTACGCTGTCACCGTAGTTCGGCCCGTATGGATTGTTGAGGGGTGCTTCTGGTAGCGGGACTTCAATTTGACCATGTGCGTCTCGCCAGGATGATCCATTATTGCTGCTGGTACTGCTGACCGCTACCAGCAGCAAGATGCTGCGATCTAGAAATTTGGGTTCGTCTGCTACTGTCCCTCGTAGCTCAACCTTGCCGGAGCCGATAAATGCGCTGATCGCCTGGGGATCGCCAGAGGGCGAAACGCTGGCAAATCGCCAGGCGCCGAGCAACAACCAGAGTATGGCGAGCGAGGTGAGCATTCCCTTGCTGTTGCGCCAGAGCAAGATAACACATAACAGGGCTATGGCGGCGCCAATCAATAGGGCGAGTGAAGGCAAAAGTGCCCAGGAATCGAGCAGGATGCCCGCCATCCATGCCAGCGTCACTACGACCAGAATATACCCGCGTGCGCCTGGCAGTACTTTGAAATACTTTTTCACTTGATAACCCTACATACACGTTTTTCATTACTAATGTTCTGGATCAGGCTACCTTATACGAAGTTTCCCGGCGAGGGGCGATGCTGGCACTAATCCGTCTCACCAACGAGGCTCGCGCAGCTAGTGCTTCGCACTCAGGTGAGACGCAAGGAGAAGCATCCCCACCACCCGTCCACACCGCTCCCGCCCCTACGCGGTTTATAGCGAGCAGTTCCAGCAAATAGTGGCTAGCACACTCCCCACCTGGACCCAGGTGGGGAGTGTGCTCATCCAGGCTGTGTCCGACCTGGATTGCCACGGAACGGTAGAGGGATCTCGGCTCACTTCGATGGCGGCCATTGATAGGCTTTCGGAATAGCACCAGCATGGTTGTTCGTGCCAGATGCAGGCTGCCCCAGCATGGGCCATTGATAGGCGCTCAATACGTCCATCTTGCTCTGGTTGACCGTCTTCCAGTCGTACTCCAAGATGCCACCGGTATCTCCCGAGTCCGGATTCCACGACCAGTAGGTATAGCTCATGTTATTCGTTTTCAGGAAATTCACGAGGGTGCGTTGCCACACGCCCTCAGCATCCCCACCCATAGAGCTCCCTCCGAACTCTCCCATGAGTACCGGGGCAGTCCCACTGGTTTGCAGATAGGCCCAATGCTTCTCCCAGACGGCGGGCAGAGTGTGCGCGAGGTCAGAAGGATTTCGGGTCTGGAACCACGACTGCCAGGAGACCTCCGGCCCGTAGTCATGGGCTGAGTACACCAGCTTGTCCGGCTCCGACAAACGCACGGGGTACTGTGCTGCTCCTTCGAGGTTGCCGCCCCACCAGTAGAAGTCGTAGTGAAACTGCTCGATGCCCTCGACGATAATCAACCAATCTGGATTGACGGCCAGGATGGCATTGCCCGCCTGCTCGGCAGCCATGCGCCAATCGGTGTTGGGGTTACCATCGCCCCAGGTCACTGGACCGTGCGGTTCGTTGGCCAGGTCAGCCCCAATGATGGCATCATTCCCGCGGTAGTGCTGGGCCAGCATGGTCCAATCATTGATCCAGCGCGACTGGGGCATCTGGCCGGTGAACCACATTGGGGGCCGCAGGTCGGCCGTGGGATCATGACGGTCGAGGATGACCTTCAAGCCAATCTTGCCGGCACCCTGGATAATGCGATCCATGAGTGCCAACCCGCTCAGGCCTTTGAGGTCAGGGTTCAGCTGGTAGTTGATCCCATTCGCCTTGTTCCCAGGGTCGAAGAGCTGATTGGTGAAAGGCAGGCGGATAGTGTTGAAGCCTGTCTGTGCGATCTGCTTCAGCATGTCTTTCCAGTTGCGCGCCCACAGCCCATGCGGGGCGAAGGTACTGGTCTCAAACCCAAACCAGTTAACACCTGATACCCTACTCGATGAGCAGCTTGGCACGACCCTGAGACTTTATCCGAAAGCAAGGTAGTAGCAGGGGTACTAGTAGTGGGGGTACTACAGGCAGATAGGATTACTACCCCCAAAATAACTGCAAGGAAGGCTTGTATGCTTCTTCCGCGAAAGCCGGCTATGCAGAGACGTTTCAAATCACTTTTCCTTTCTATGTGATCAAAAAAACGGTTTACGTCCAGTCGGCAGGCGTTTTCCTTTCTAGTGATACCAGGTAACGATCAATCCATAAGTCGATAGAATATTACTATCGCTCTACGAGTATGATGTGTGAGATATTTATGTAACTTTATGTCCCTATGAACGGCATTAATTTAAGAGGAGTTTCATTTAAGGTGTAACCGCGATATGACAAAAAATTATAGGGCCTGGGAAGGTGATCAAGGATGCAGGCAGAAATATTTGACTCTTGGGTTGGAACGGTTGCCGCATCCCGAATCATTAGGATTCTCTACACTGAGTTCCGTGGATTGTGAAGGAACAGACATGTCATATCACTTAGCACTAGTATACACATTTTATGCTTGACTTTCCTGAAAAGCGCATCACGGATTTAACGCGAGCATCTCATGGTTGTGAGGATATATCCCTGCGGTTCGGTGCACGATGTCATTGCCGATGGCCTCATACATATATGGGACCCGTGCCCATCAGTCGTTCCCGTTCAGGACGATGCTCATGGCGCTTTCATGGCGCTTCCTTCTCATATAAGACTGTGCTGGCGAATGTAAAGAAGAGGGACCATCTATAGAGGACCCGTTTCACGGGATAATGGGCGATCCTTTTCCGTTCATGACGATGCTCATGACGCTTTCATGACGCGCCCTGGTCATACTAGCAACAGAGAAGACGGTGTGCGGCCAGTCGTGGCAGGAGCAATGAGGCTACCAAGACATAGGTGGGGTTTCATGGGGTATGTCGGACCAGGCCAGGATGCACACAGAGAGCAAACAAGCAAAAGGAGCGTTGTCTTATGGCGCAGCTAGAGATCGCCTATCTCCTACGACCGGGAACCCAGGAGTATTGGCGAAGACTTTGTCAGGAGGTAGCGGGATCACGCAGGGTCCAGTTTGAAGCATCCTGCCAGGAAGTGGGGATCACGCAGGTGCGTGGCCGGCTGGTGCAAATGCTTCGGGGCGAACTTCTGCTTGTGACAGTTCACATGCGGGAGCCGCACCAGGCCCTGCAAGAGTTTGCTAGCTCCCAGCGCCCGTTTGATGGCTGGCTGCGAGCGCAGCTCCAGGTCTTGCTCGGATGGAACATGCAGGATGTGTTACTTGACCCGCAAGGTGATCTGATCTTCGCCTGGCCAGGCGAACAAAGTGAAAGGCAGGGAGAGGCATATTCAATGCGAGACACTACGTTCTCACCAGAGATGTGAGATGACGTTCCTTGAGCAGATTTGAGGACGAACCTGGTAGTAGACTCATGTAATGCGGAGAGCCCTGGTGCCTGGAAAGCATGCCTGCTAGATGTGGGAGGAGCGGTAGGAAACGGGACTGTCGCGTGATCGCGCAGGCCCCCTCCGCTTGATTACCTGCAGCCTGGCACGTACTGCACCTACGGCTCACGGGTTCCAGGTTGGACAGACAGCGTGGTCGCCAACCCGGAACTCCGAGCAAGGTAATCTCGAGAAAGGTCGAACAATGTTTAGAACGTCTTTGGAAGGTTCACAGAACCGTTCGCAGTCCACGATCTTGCGCGTGCTACGCTACCCGATCGTGTGGCTAGAGCTGGTGGCCCTGCTGGCAACGCCCATGCTCATTCTGGGAACCAGAGCGGCTGTACAGGCCACCACTTTTACTCCCGCCGATCTATTCATGCAATCGGTGGTCAAGCTCGATGGCACTCTTGGTTGGCATCAGCTCTGTCCGGCACTGCAGGCGCAGCTGCCTCTCTCGGAGCTCGCAAGCCAGGTGACGGAGCAGCGCATCGCCGAGTCCGGGCAGGATCTGACGCTCACCGTGGACTATGTAGGGGCCCACGCTCGACCACAAGGCGGGCAGATCCGCATGTACGTAGTCACGGCACATCGACCCGATGGTTTGGTAGGGCAGAAGACGTACATCGTCTATACGCAGGTCAGCGGCTGTGTTGAGGACGTCAAGAACTTCTAGATCCTGTCAGCAGGGCGGAATGCAACCGACTCCTATTTCTCCAGTAGCTCTACGTATACGGCAAGTTGTCCTCCTGACAAGTGAGGGCCTCTGGAGAAACGCTGACGGGAAAGTACATAACGACGTCTGGGGCTCTTTCGTTCCCTCAACGGGAGTGGAGGCACCTCCACCCCCCTTTCTCACACCCTTGACGTCGTCTCTCTGAAAAAGAAAGGGAACGCTCCCTCATCTGCGCTGTGAGAGCAGGACACCGTGAGCGAGCATATCAAGCGATGGCACACCTAAACTACGACAACAACATCATCACGCAAGCACCAGCCGGTGCAGCTTCTCGCGCGGAACCTCGCAAACATAACCGGGGCACGCCCGTCACACGTTGTGGGTCTGCGCTCGCAGGCCGCGTGCAGCGGCGTGCATTCCTGGGCAGGGCGAGCAAATTTCTGCTGGTTGGAGGGATAGGGGCGCTGGTGAACAGCCTCGCGCTGTTCCTCCTCTTCCAGCGGGCGCATCTGCCCCTGGTGCTCGCCTCGGTTCTGTCGGCAGAGCTGGCGATTATCCACAACTTCTGCTGGAACGACCGCTGGACCTTCCGGCGCACGCAGCTCTCCTTGCGGCGCTTCGCCAAGTTCAACCTGGTGTCGCTGGCTGGCCTGGTCATCACCACCTGCACCCTCTGGCTCCTGGCCGGGCACCTGGGTGTTTACTACCTGGCCGCCAATCTGCTGGGGATCGCCCTGGCGACTGCCTGGAACTTCGCGGTGAACGTGGTGTGGACCTGGGGAGGTGC